>Ga0068855_100002442_pt1 | contig 22946 bp, 28 predicted proteins | sample KBSCornC52_FD_66592 | JGI IMG/M metagenome (GOLD analysis project Ga0068855, IMG submission 66592) | Corn rhizosphere microbial communities from Kellogg Biological Station, Michigan, USA - KBS Corn C5-2 | ecosystem: Host-associated > Plants > Roots > Rhizosphere > Soil ...
ATGCCTCGTTTCGTGACCAGATAGACTGCGAAGCTGCCGAGCCAGTGGCCGCCCTCATAATGCTCGCCGGTCACGGCCGCCACCCCAGCCCGCCGGTGCGCCTCGGCAGTTGCCATGATTGCCGGCAGCCGTCTATCGTCTTTCGGCAAGCCAGCCGCGATTCCCTCCAGCATCCACGCCCGGCTGAGATTGAGCCCGTCTAAGTGCGCCAGCTTCGGATCACTCGGATCAGGCGAAACTACAGGCTGTAACCATTTGCCGTCACCGCGTGTGGGGATTTGCGGCATAAATGCTCGTAGCCAAATTGCGTACTTTTGGCTCGGTAGCACGCGCCGCATCAGATCGGCTTCCCCGAGACAAGGCGACAGGAAATCCTCACCAGAAGGTTCATAAGACAGCGGGCAATTCCTGTCGCTGAGATAGAACTGCTTGGCCTTGGACACGGCCAGCTCGACAAGTTTCTGATCGCCCTTTCCGTGAGCATAATCAATGAGCAAGCCTAGTCCAAAGGCGGTCTGGTCGTGTTCGCCGATCCGCACCGGATTGGAGAGTTTAGGTAACCAGCTCGTTAGTCGCTCCAGAACCGATTCTTCGAGCGGACGCAAATTGGCAGCCATCTCTTTAGCCTGCGGGTCATCCCATTCCTCGAGTTCGGCCGCCAATTGTAGAAGCCAAGAAAGCCCATAAGGACGCTCAAAACTAGCTCGCCCTTCTCCTCGGAGATATGCGGCTTCCTGCGTGAGGTTCTCTGCGGTGAGACTTTGGCTCAGCGCCTCGCGGGCGGATTGCACAAATGGACCATCCGGAAACGTCCTCACCAATCGAACCAGCAGCCAATGCCCGTGGACAGAAGAATGCCAGTCGTAACAGCCATAGAACGCAGGGGTCAATCTTCGGGGCGGTGCCACATCGGCATCGCTGTTTAACGTGTGGCTGATCTTGTTTGGGTATTCTTTGTGCACGCAGGCGAGTGCCAGATTAGCGAACCGGTCAGCCGCCTTGATATCGAGCTGAGCAGCGTTTTGGGCGGCACAACTCATTGTTAAGGTCAAGATTAGCGGGAAGAAGATAAGCCTCATCGCCTGATACTTTAGCCGAAGATGAAGGACAGACGCCACGAGAGATTCCTGTCGGCCTGGGATTGACTGAAAACTAGGTGAGCAAGAACCAGTGATTGTGCATCTTGGCAAGAAACTCACGCTTGATCGAATAGCCGGACGCAGAGCCGATTACGGAATCAACCCCGCACCTGGGGCAAAGGGCCGTCTCGCCGTCATGGATCCATTCTTCAATTTCATGCGGCGGAAAGACCTCTAGACAATGGAAGCATCCGCAAAGCTTGCTCTCCATTAGGTTCACGTGATGATAGCTTGACCAGTTGTAGGCTGTAATGTGATCTTCCGTGAGGGATAGGCTCTGCATTCTGCGGCCAACACTCCGCTGGATACCTTTCCAGAGACGCTTGTGCCTGTTTAGGGCCGCGGTCCTTATTTGCATCCGGCAGTAGTCGTCAGCCTCTCGCAATTCTGACTCGGTTCGGGCCGCTAGGATATACCCTAGTGGCGAGGACACCACCGATTCGTCGCATTCGCGGCAGAACCATGCCTCCCGGTCGATTCGTGCTCCGCAGTGACAGCAGTACATGCTATTGACTTCTATTTTGCTGAATGTGCAACTACCGTTCCTTCCTGCGAACCGCACCTTGATGCCGAAACCTCATCGAGCGGGATCTAGGCACTTCGTAGTATTTTTTGATTAGTGTGTGTTCCAGGCCAGTCCGATATCCTTACTCAATTCTCCTGACCACGCGGGACTGCCCGTGATCACTGACATCGAATGCTCAGGACGGAATAGTACTTATGAACCTGGGAATTCACTATCATATTCGCTGGTCATCCGACTCGTCTCTCGATTGGAAACCCTTCCGCGTGAAACATGAAGCCACGAAAATGGCCGAACGAATCAAGAAACCGAAAGAGCGCTACAGCATCGTTGAGCGTGGTGATCAGTGCGAACGATGCAAGGAATTCAAGTTGAAGGCCTTTTTCGTCGTGAATGAATGACCCTTCGTCCAAACCTAAAAGACCATCACAGCAGTGCACCCCAACGTTTTCAATTTTTCCGCAGGCGACTGTCTGCAACGATGTGTTCTGCTCGAAGGGGGTGGGTAGGGTAACCCATTAGATAATCGGAGCGCACAATGGAACACTTGAGGCGAAACTGCGGTGCTCCAAATTGTGCCCCTACTAGCCGCTACTGCCTCCTGGGGTGAACCCACAAAGTGCTCTTTTTCCTGTGTCCAGAAGTTACCAACGAGCAACTCTGCCCTTCCGAGTATTGACGGGGAAAATCATGGACGCGCACCATACCAGTAAAAGGATTTGCAGGATGAGGAATCCTACCGCGACCACTCTCCACCGGCCGAAACATTTTCGTAAGGCAGATCAAATTCGTTTGGAGGCACCGATGTTTGGGCGAATTGCATTTGTTCTCTGTGTAATATTCACTGGCGCGACATGCCTGCTGCATGCCGAAAATCGCGTGCTCGCTGAAGTACGTTTCATCACCCACAACCGTGCCGAGAAAACGGCTGGCGTGTGGGTGGACGGACAATACCTCGGCTACGCAAAAGAACTAAGCGGCGACAAGAAATTACTCCTTCTCCCTGGAAAGCATGAAATCATCGTTCGCCAGCCTTGGTACAGGGACTACGTAGAACAGACAGTGCTGGAGCCTGGCGAGGTGCGCACCCTAAATCTTTCCCTCGTGAAGGATATGCGTGCACCGTCGAAGGATGCGACTGGAGAGTTGAAGATTTCGGCCACACCGGCAAGGGCCGCGGTATTCGTTGACGAACAGTTCGCTGGACACGTTGATGAATTCGATGGGGTGGGACAAGCCATGCTGCTGACCCCAGGACAGCATCGCGTGCGCCTCGCGTTGCCTGGGTACCTGCCGTTCGAAACTACAGTGGACCTGCGGCCACACCAGAAGCTCAAAATCGAGACGGCTCTTGTGAAAGGGAGCATCACCGAAGCCGGCTCTCTCGTCAGTCGAAAGTGAGAGAGAAGACTGGCTCCGCGCTGAAGCCGAGATCACCGTCAGAAGCGAAAGAGCCGCCGCCCGAATCTCCACGGCAGTGAAGCAGTGAATGAGGCCCCGGAATCGTCCGGGGCAATATTTTTGGGCGGCTAACTTCGAATCGCACCGACGAGAGCATAGTAGAGTCGTTATGTTCAGATTCTGATCGTCGCCGAACGATGGAAAGAATGACACAGCCTCAAATTTTGGGGTGACCCCGGCTTTTCGATTTCATGAGGCCCTCCCGGCAAACTTGATGTACCATCGCAAGTCGCCATGCGTCTTGGAAAACTGGCAATAGCGATCGTGACTGACATCCATTTTCTGATTCCGCTCATAGTCCTTGTGCTTGGTCTTGCGCTGTTGTTCCTCTTGCATTAGCTACCCGGAGATTTCCCTTGTCCACGATCATGCCCAAACAGAAAGTCGCCGAGTTCAGCTCGATGCACAGTCTTGGTGTGGCCTCCGGGCTCGCCGCCGGGGTGTGGCTCGGCGCCGCAGAGGCTCCCACTAAATTGGTGAATGCCGGCTTCTCTCCCTACGCCATTTCCTTCTGTATGGTCGCGGGAGTGTTCACCGCCCGATGGACCTTTCCCACCTTATTAAAGGGGACGAAGTACGTCTTCAGCGATCTCGCGGAAAACAAGCACCTCATCGTGTGGGCGGTACTGGCCGGTGCCATTTGGGCCGTTGCCAACACTCTCACGGTTTTTGCAATTCGCGACGTGGGACTTGCGGTCGCCTTTCCCCTTTGGAACACCAACTCGCTCGTGGGCCTGCTCTGGGGATTGCTGCTCTTTAACGAATTGCAGGGCGCAGCCGCTCGAGACATTGCCAAGGTCGTGCTTGGTGCCATAGCCATTTTGGGCGGCGCGATTCTTCTCGGCTTCAGCACCATTCACGCCGATCAGAGTTCTTTGCACCATGCCCGCGCCGGTGTCGCTGCCGCCTTAGGAGCCAGCCTGCTCTGGGGCACCATGTACGTACCCTACCGCAAGGCATACATCAGTGGCATGAATCCGCTCTCGTTCGTCACCGTGTTCACTGTTGGAGAATTGGCGACCGTGTTTCTGCTGGTGTTGGCCTTCGATGGCGGCTTTCGCGCCCCCATCTTTCACTCTGCGCAGGCTCGTCCCATGCTTTTCTGGCTTTTCCTCGGAGGATTCGCTTGGGTCATCGGCGATATCTTTCAGCAGTTCGCCACCAAGTACGTTGGAATCGGCCGCGGCATTCCCCTTTCTAACACCAACCAGCTCTGGGGCCTGGCCTGGGGGGCGCTGGTTTTTGGCGAGCTTGCAGCCGCCGACCGATCACATAAAATATTTGTGGGATGCGGTTCCCTGGTGATGATTCTCGGGGTCCTCGCGATCAGCACCGCAGTAGCAACTGGTGGCGAGCGCGCCTCGAGAAATAGGGCCATCAAGCGGGAATGCGAGCGCTTTGGATTGTCCTATGATCACGTGCTCGCCACCAACGAAGGCACCGAGTTCACGGAGCGCGAGCGCGCCCGCAGCTTCTGGGATTACTGCATCATCGCGGGCGCCGTTGGCGTATTTGCCTGGCTGGGAACCAACGCGGCCGTGCCGGCCTTGCACGTGGACTACCGCTGGCTGACAATGTTGGTGGGTATCTTGCTCGCGACCGCTCTTGGCATGGGTTGGCGCTTGTGGAAGTTAACCCGGTTTGGCTGATTTGCCGAAAAACGAGAGTGCCTTGAGCCACCCGGCGCAAAAGGAGTACTTATGAGCGCTGATCTCCGCCTGTCTCAACCGATGAAGAATCTCGAGCAGTGGGACGACTTCCTCGAGAGCCGCTACAAGCACAGAAAATCCGAGGATCAGTTCCGCCAGTACGATGCCCAGGCCAATCCCGGCGTCGCGGAGTTCTACCGTCTCAACCATGAGAACCAGACGCTCGATTACGTTCTCCGCAAAGAAAACCAGTACTTCGGCCTCAAACGCCGCCGCCAGTCAATCTGGGAGGCGGCTGAATTTCTGAATACTCTGGTGGACGACAGCGATCCCGACACCGACCTCACCCAGGTCGAGCACCTCCTGCAGACCTCCGAAGCCATCCGCCGTGACGGCCATCCGCGCTGGATGGTGCTGGTCGGCTTCATTCACGACCTTGGTAAGTGCCTCTGCCTATATGGTGAGCCCCAGTGGGGCGTGGTGGGGGACACATTTCCCGTCGGCTGTGCCTGGTCCGATCAGGTTGTCTTTCCCGAGTACTTCCGCAACAACCCGGACGCCGCCATTCCGGAATATCAGACGGAAATCGGCATCTACGAACCGAACTGCGGTCTTGATCGCGTCCACATGTCCTTTGGCCACGACGGTTATATTGCCGAAGTCATGAAGCCCTATTTACCCGATGAGGCGCTCTACATTCTGCGCTTCCACTCGTTCTATGCTTGGCACCGCCACGGAGCCTACTCGCACCTGACAAACGAAAAGGACGCTGCCATGTTACCGTGGGTCAAAAAATTCAATCCCTACGATCTCTACTCCAAGGGACACGCCAAGCCCAATCTCGCCGAATTGAAACCCTACTACGGCGATCTCTTCGCCGAATTCCTTCCGCAAAAGCTCGATTGGTGATGGAGGAAGTGTAGGTTAATTTAGCGGGTGAAGTGGAGGATAGGCTAGTAGCCCTAAAGTCAGCGATATCGAACTCACCCGCTGGATGAACGACAATTGGATTGCTGTTATCAATTGTTTACGCAATTTCGAGGTGCTCAGGCAGGCTGGAGCCTCAGGCCAAATCTGACCCAAATTCTCAATTGGTCATTCTTGCTTCAACTCTTACTACCAACGTCGTATGGAACTTAGTCGTTGGACCCTCTTTACTCCTGAGTACCCAGAAATCCCCTGATCTCCCTGGTCATCGTTCTGATCGTCATGCTCATCATGGTGGAGGTTCTTGTGTTGATGATCGCGTAAGTGGAAGTCGAGGGGTGGAAACGGCAGCGGCAGCGGGGGCAGAGGCAGTGGAGGAAGTCGTGGACGTCAAGGTCAAGGTTGACGGTGAGGTGCTGGAACCGGAAGGGGAAGTCGAGGAAAGTACAACTGGGGCGAAAGGAACCGCTATTTATGCCTGCAGAAACCCTTCCTGGAATTTTTCGACCTGAACGCATTATATTAACTACATTTGTTTTCATTAGTTTATTAATGACTTGCATAATTTGTTCAATAACTCAATTTGTTCACGATACGTGAACACCGCAGAATGCTGAACGGATTCCGCTTCGAGAAAGCCATAGGCAGGTGCTGCATACTATGCCGCTTAGAACGAGCGAATACGCGGCTAACGCTTGTCGCGTGCCATCTTCCTTTCCGCGCTGGAATCTTCGCCGCGTTCAGGGCGTCTGCCATCGTGTCATAGGCCAGCCCCTCGGATCTCATGCGATAAATGCGCCTAATTACCTCAGTTTCTCCCGGGATTGATCCGTACGGCTTCCGTCCCTCGCGGTAATCTTACGACTAGCACGCGCACGCTGATGGGCTCCGCGAAGTTTCTGCACAATCATCGCCCGTTCATACTCTGCGAATGCTCCCATCATTTGGCGAAGCAAAACACGGGTTGGATCATCCGACAGCATGTCTGGCTCGACCCAGGACGGATGAAGTTGGTAGCGCTACCGGGAATCGAACCCGGGTTTGAAGATTGAGAATCTTGCTACCTTTGAGCATATTGGGCTTCGGGCGCGGCACATCGACCCAATACCCGTGAGCTGCATCCTCTAGGACAGTTGACGCCCGCTTCTCATACATTTGCCGCTAAAGGAGTCCCGGCCCTTCCCTTCTCTTCTTGGCAAACAATTTCCTAACAAACAAGTAACATCTGACCGACATCGCAACCCGACGCTGCTGAGTCCAATCGAGTAGGAGTAAAGATCATGTGGATGCGCTCATGTGCTGTCTGCAAAACCCTCTTGCGGAAATTACGACTCAGCGATTCTGTCCAATGTCGGTGTGGTTGGGAATGGACGGGCTTCTCGAAGTAGGCTACGAATGGCGAAAATTATAGAGTTCTACAGACCGAGCAACTTTAGAAAAAACGCCGAAATCAGTCCGCACGAGCGGGGCAAAGTGATCGAGTTCCGCGTACCTCCCAAGAAATCCGCGTGAAGTGCCGCACTGCGGACGGCGGGGTAGCGTCACGCTAACGCTTTCGGGTCAATGCGGGCAATGGCAATTTAACGCTAACTAGCCCTCACCCGACGGCCAAGAGGAATGATCGGACGTTTTCCTTAACTGCTCGTGGGTTGAGGTGCCATGGGCAGGTCGTGCTTCGATGCGTAGAAACTGACGCCCAAAAAGTTAGGTTGGCGTCCCTGGACAAATTCGATGCCGTAAATGAACTCGCCTTTCACGACTCCCACGTGGGAGACAACCCGCGCTGGAGACTCGATACCGCAGCGATTGCTGATGGTGATAACGGAGCCAACGATCAGTTGACGATCTAGGTGGATCGCCGCCCCGTGTAGATTCAAGTTCGTCGCCGTGGCAGCTTCCGAGAAGGCGCGCTTCTCGAGATCGTGCCCGATGACGTTGATGCATATAGGGAGAGCTATTCGCGGACTTCGACGCTGGCCACCGTTAACCGGGATGAGACTCGCGCTCATGGAACATGCACAGATTAAACGGCGACAAGCGACTCGGCCAATTTACGCTAGTCACTTTCGCGAGGTGACCCTTGCGAACCTCCGCATTTTGAGTGCTATGGAAACCGTCAATGATGTTGCGATTTCTCGCCAACCCCGTCACTAGGGCCGAACTAAGGGTTTGTTTTCGAAGACGTCTTCGGCGCGATGCAATGCTTCTTCCACATTCGCACAGATGTTCTCCGGCCCCACCACTTCCTCGAATTCAGCTTGATGGATCAGCTGTGCAGGCTGTTCGCGGGCGCCACACAAGATCAAGGTTCTTCCGGAGGTGTGCAGTTGCCGTGCTGCCTCCTCAAGTGCGTACAGCCCGGTTGCGTCAATTGCGGTCATGTTGCGCAGCCTAACGATCACCACCGGCGGTAGCTTGTGCATATTGTCGGTAATGCTGGCAATCTTGTCCGTTGCGCCGAACAGGAACGGCCCATGAATGCGGAAGATAGTTGCGTAGTACGGAATGTCTTTATCCTGCAAAATGTGCACGCGACCATCCTCGATGTAATCGTCCGTGACCTGGGACACAGTGGTCGTGTTAGCTACGCGAGTAATGAACAACAACGCCGCCAAGATCATTCCAGCTTCAACGGCCACGGTTAGGTCGGCAAACACCGTCAGCAGGAACGTGACAAGCCATACGCTGATGTCTGTCTTCGTTAGCTTGAGCAGCTGCGGTATCTCCCGCCATTCACCCATGTTGTAGGCAACGATTATCAGGATTCCCGCCAGGGCTGCCATAGGAATGAAGCTGGCATACTTCGCCGCAAACAGCAGAACACAAAGCAACGTCGCTGCATGAATCATTCCGGCCACAGGCGACTGCGCTCCCGAACGGATGCTGGTTGCAGTGCGAGCAATTGCGCCCGTAGCTGGCAGGCCTCCGAACATTGGCGAAACGATGTTTGCCACGCCCTGTCCCATCAACTCCACGTTGGGATTGTGATGGTCATTGCTCATGCGGTCCGAAACCACCGCTGACATCAGTGACTCAATCGCGCCCAGCATTGCAACTGTGAACGCCGGCCCCAGTAGTCCGTACACCAGCCCGGCATGCCATCGTGGGATCACGAGATGCGGCAGGCCGTTCGGAATGCCGCCGAACCTCGATCCGATCGTCTCGGCAGGGATCTTCAAGAGGTAAGCTGCGACGCTCACGCCGAGCATCGCGACAATAGGCCCGGGAATGCGACTGGAAATGGCGCGGCACACCAGCATTACCGCGACCGTCGCCGCCGCGAGAAATGTCGCCCGCCACGACCAGGTCGGCGCGGAGGCCGCCAGAGCCTTCATCCTCAGCCAGAACTCACCTGGAACCGTCGCCAGCTTAAGGCCGAAGAAGTCTTTAATTTGCGTGCTAGCAATCAACACCGCGATCCCGTTGGTGAAGCCGATAACGACCGGACGTGGAATGAACTTCACTGCCGATCCCATACCGGTGACGCCGAGAATCACGAGCAGCACGCCGGCCATCATTGTGCACATGAACAGGCCATCGACCCCATGAGTTGCAACAATGCCTGCGACGACAACCACGAATGCCCCCGTCGGCCCGCCGATCTGGGTCTTTGATCCGCCTAGCGCTGAAATCAGGAATCCAGTCACCATGGCGCAGTAGATGCCGGCTTGCGGTGTCAGTCCCGATGCAATGCTGAATGCCATTGCGAGTGGCAGTGCCACCAGGCCCACTGTGATGCCAGCAATCAGGTCTTTTATGAATTTATTGACGTTGTAGTCACGCAGGCACAAAACTGACTTCGGCAGCCAGCGGTCGTCAATTGAAAAGGGCACAACTCGAGAAGACATAACTTGTGCCCATTATGACAGAGTCTCCGGAAACGGAGTGCCCCACCCGTCGGCACAAATTCCTTGGTGAGATCTTAGAGTTGACGAAAGCAGGCGCATCACAAGCATGCTTTTCTTCCCCAAAAACGGATAAACGGAGAGTCTCACCGTTGTTCACCTTTTCCAAAATTTCCTGGGAAATTTCTTGAAATTTTCTGAACGGAAGAGGATGGGAAAGCCGTCGCTGATCACCTTAGAACGGGTACGCCCGCACAACTTGTCCAATTTTGTGCACGCGAGTTTCCTCGCGAACCGGAACGCCTGTATACCATATTGTGTACCACAAAACCCGCCTAGCACCTCCTCGCCGAGAGTGAGCGCCGATCTCGCGGCAAAAAATGAAACCCGCTGATTTAGCGGGTGTTAGCGGACGATAGCTGGTAGCCCAAACGTCAGCGATATCGAACTCAGGAAGGCGCTGTGTGACCAGTGGGCTAACGTTCTCAGATGGTTACACGGCTTCGATCAGCTTAGGGATGCTGCTTGACCGCACGGAACTCGACAGGCTGTTGCGCACGTTCAGTGGCGTTGTGCGCATGCAGATAGATCGAAGCATTACGGACAAACTGCGCCATGAACTTTTGGATACCACTCCACCGGCCATTTCGCCCGGCACGATGGGACAGCTAGCGAAGTGGTGTAAAACGAATAACCCGCTTTATTGGGAGGGCATGGACATCGCACAGAAGATCAGCCAGCTCCTGTTCGGCACCATTCTCGACCGCTCTCAACTGGGCGTCTAAAACAAACATCTGTTGACACCCCTCCAGCCGGGGCATAGGATTTGCGCCGTCCTGGGCAAGCACGAAGGAAATAGCGGGCTAGAGGATGCAAGGCCTGCAGCGTACCTGTGCTTCGGCACGTTACACGCGCCTCACTTGTGCTGCCCAGGTTTTTTGTCCCTTGCTTTCGGCGCTTGAACCCAACTTGAACCGGGCCTATAATCCTCGCCGATTTCGAAAGGAGATCGCACCATGACCGAAACATCAGGTTCTTTCACCGGCCGCACGCGCATGCTCCATACGGTTTCGCTCGCCGACGTTCCAGGCCACGAGCTGCAAACGGTCGAAGTCGTCGGCACGCACAGCTCGCCCGACGCGATATGGAACAACGCCCGCGTGAGCTACTGGGGCGTCTCGGATCTCGTCGCGGGCAGCGGCTCCCAGCGGGGCTATTACGCCAACGAGCACAGTGACGGCGGTCTTGAGTACGGAGCGTTCGAGGGCAGGGTCACGACCGATGTCAACGGAACGCGCATTGAGGGGACTTGGCGCGCGACGAGCGGAACGGGAATCTACGCGGGCATGAAAGCGGAAGGCACGTTCGCGGTTCGGTTGACTTCGCCAAGTGAAGGAGAATGCTCCTGGCAGGGCCGCTATGAACTCGCCGCCCCCTCCAAAGCCGCATAATCCAAACAACAGTACCAGCGAAAAAGTCGCGCTCCGGCGCGGCTTTTCCCATCAGAACACACGCAAAATCCGTGACCCAAACCTCACGAAGAATCCAAGTCCACACATGGCATCCTTATCATCGGGCCACTCCGACTCGTACCCAGACGGCACTTGACCTTCCCGGAAAACTACCGCGGCTCACATCGCGGACTTCGACCATAGCGCCCTTTGGAAGCTTCCAGCCAGTGTAGTCACCGTCTAGTAGCTTGCCCTCCGTCTGCTGCCAAGGCGGGACAAACGTTCGTGTTAAACCCTTGGTGGCGAAGTCCAAAATGACGATATTTCGTTCAGACCTGATGCGAATCCATTCTCCGATTCGAGGGAGAGGTTGCTTGTCGCGATAGCTTGACCGGACTACTTTGATGTATGGACCTTGGATAAACATCTGGGAATGTTCGTCATAATAGCCTGCCAGAATCCAACCTGTATCGTTAGGAATTATGACCGGAGTAGCGTTGTCACTGATGATCGCGGAAGCAAAACCAAAGATCTTCGAAATGGAATCCGTGAATCCTGCTATCGCAGCGGCAGCCGCTGCAATGACCAAGAAGTAGGCAATGTATTTTCGATTCTTCCAGCGCCTCAAGATTCGTTCTGACAACGGGGTATCTTTCATCATCGAACCACCCTCTCTCAACCTCGCATCAATGCACGATCCGCGCGAAATAAGAATCGAATTGACGCTCGCCCCGCGTTCGCAAGGAAAGCAGCTACGCCGGACGCCGCTTGGCCACGGCTCGGTAGATAGCAAGGAGCAACACCGCACCGACCACCGACATGATGAAGCCTGCCGATTGCTCTTCCTGGTACAGTCCGATCACCCGGCCGAGCCAGGTTGCGACGAGCGACCCGGCGATGCCGAGCAGGATTGTAATGATGAAACCGCCGGGATCTTTGCCCGGCATGAGAAGCTTCGCGACTGCACCGATCACCAAGCCTATTAGGATTACCCAAAGCCAATGCATATTCGCCTCCGTTCAAGCGCAGCGAGTATACAGCTTGGCCACCTTACGCACGCCTCACTTGTGCTGCCCAGGTTTTTTGTCTTCTGCCTCCGCCGCTTGATCCGAGGCTCGAAGCGGGCCTATAATCCTCGCCGATTTCCAAGGAGGCTACTATGGCCGAAACCCGCAAAGTGATCGATTGCCGCCGCTTCCCGGCGGACAAGCCGTGCTCCATCGTTATTTCCGGCACCGAAGAGGATGTGCTTGATCTCGCCGTCATGCACGCAAGCACGAGACACGGACACGCAGACACGCCGGAACTGCGCGAGCAAATCCGCTCCATGCTGCAGGATGAATCGACAGCAACAGCCGAAGCCGCTTAAAAGCGGCCAGCTCCAGCCTAAAGCCGCGTACGACCACCCTATCACCCAAAAAGCCGCGCTCTGCGCGGCTTTCCCTCACCAGAGACATGAAAAATCCGTGACCCAAATCTCACGAAAAGCCCAGGCCCACACCCCGCAAAATCCGTGACCTGGCCTGGCCCCGCAAAACCGTCCGTTACGAATCCGGGAGACGCTTCTTAGTTACTATCCATCTGCAGGTTCTCGTGCCACATTTTCTCCTGGCGTGACGCAGTGAGCAGTACCGGGCAATAGTCCTTAAGATGTTCTCTTCCGTTCCCGCCTCCCTGAACCCAAATTCTCGAAGAGCCTAGGGCGGAAAAATGACTGTACATATGATCTGGCGCGACGGCGATCATGGCGCTGGATGGGCCTGTTCTCAATGTAGTTGGATTTTGGTGGCACCGCCATTTTCCTTAGAGACTACCGTCGCAACGCTCGCATACAACCGTGCTGCACATGCGGCATTTGAGCAGCACGAGTGCATCGCTAGCGCGCCAAGCACCAAAGCCGCGTCCCACTCGGCGGGCGCGGGCACATAACCTGATACAAATTAGGAGGGGTCTCCTCGCCTTCTCCGCAGGGTAGCAGGCACCCCACCCATTCAAGGTCTCTATCAGCCAAAGCCCACCTAATTTAGGTGGGCCACTTGTTTATTTCTGCCTGCGGCGCTCCACCTTGATTGGATGGGGACCCCGCTCGCTTCCCGTGAAGCGTGGCGAGTCGCCAGCCCGACAGACCACCCATAAAAAATAGTGGCTGAAAAAGAATTATTAACTATGTCTACTCTTCCGAAGTACTACTTCCGGGACATCCCGGCGCACCTGATGGAGGAAATCATTACGGGAATGATCGAGGGCAAGATGGAGCCGACGCCCGAGCTTGAGCGCGAAGCCGAAGCGTTTCTCGCAGAGAGCCGTTAGCGCACCAGAGAGCGGGAGTACCTCCCGCTCTCTTTCTTTTTGCTCGGACTCGGAGTTTAAGATCTTGCCTCCTCGCCTTCTTCCCAGGGTAGCCAGCACCCCGCCTGCTCAAGGTCTGCACCGAATAAGTTACAGATGTTTCTGCCTACGGCGCTCCACCTTGACCCGGCGGGGAACCCCGCTGGCTTCCCGTGAAGCGTGGCGAGTCGCCAGCAGACAAGCCACGACTTAAAAAACAATCGCTGGGAAAAAGAACATAGTTATGAACGATGCTTTTCGCGCCAATGAGAAGAAGCACGGGGAAGAAGGCAAAATCAATTACCGCGATTTCGGCCACTGGGCGGACATGGCAAATGAAGCCCAGAGCCCCGAGGAGTTCGAGCAGAGCGTTCTGCACGAACAGGTGGAGCACCTGAAGAAGTACGTGGTCAAGAAAACTGAGATCAAGGGTATACGTGCCGACTACGCGGACCACGAGAAGACGGCCATCGCCGCAGGGTCCGTGCGCAACGAGTTCCGGAAACGCACCGGCATGAGCTTCCAGGAATTCTTTGACAATGTGAAGGCCGACAGCGCTGACCCAAACTGATGTACTGTCCACTTACTGTCCATTACGGGAAGGAACGGGGGCGACCTGCGGAGACGAGCAAGACTATAGAGACACCGGCAAGAATCTGCCGAACGACGCGTAAACACAGGGGGAGAAACGCTAAGTTGAAGATTTGGTAGCGCTACCGGGAATCGAACCCGGGTTTGAAGATTGAGAATCTTCCGTCCTAACCCCTAGACGATAGCGCCTCGCAACGAGATTATAGCAATTCTAACCAGACCCAAAGCAATGCGCGCAGAAAGGCCGACGCCACCTGATATGTGGCGCCCTACCTCATTCGAGGTGGACATCTCATGAAAAAGCGATCTTGGTCTTAGTAGTGCCGTGGCCTGGTCTCGCGGAGAATTGTGGCAAAGTTGCGACCATGCAGGCTGAAGCCTTGCTCGATCCTACCGGTAACTCCGACGCGGGCTTCGCGTCCTGGCACGCCGAAATTGCTGCTATAAACCCAGATTCGGCCGGTGCCATCATCCAGTTGGAAGGCACCCTCGCCCATGACGGCAAACGAATTGACCACCCGACCAACGACCGTGATTTCTTTTCCGTGAAAACGGCCGGGGTCGCGGTTCACAGACTCGATCGGCTGGCGAGGGGGGCAGGCGGCCAGCAGCAGCGCTGAAGCAATCAACAAGGCAGCAAATACGAATCTTAAGTACGCGGTCCGTTTTGGCGTCAAGTGGTTCTCCCTCAAGCAGACTTTCTACACTTATGGTTGAACACAGCTCTTGCGGAATAGTTGCGGGCAAATGACATTCTCCCAGGTGCTTGCGACCTCGATTTCGAGACTGTCTCCAGTCATGATATTTTGAAACACCGATGAGGAAGCTTGGTTTGATTGTCGTAGCTGTAGCAGGCCTGGGTACGGTGCTTGCCCAGGAAAGCCTGGAACCCATCCCGGTTCCTCTTACAAACAACGCGGTGGTTGCCGTGAAGGTTTCAGGGCAGACGCTCGTCTACTCCTTCATGGGCTTGGATGCGAGCAAGAAACCGGATGCGGTGAAGAACTCGGCCTACGCTCTCAACCTCAAATACAACAAATGGACCACAATCCGGCCGGTGCAAGGGTCGGGACGGCTAGGCGCGGGGGCTGCCGCCGTCGGTGAGGAGGTGTTCGTGATCGGCGGGTTTGTGCCCGACCGCTCCGGACTGCAGGCGATTGTGGCCGACGTGTCGGTTTACTCACCGCTCGCCCTGCGGTGGTATCGGGGACCGGATCTGCTCACCCCGGTGCGGGACGCGATGGCTGCCGAGTATCGCGACCGTTACGTCTATGTGGTGGGAGGCTTCTCAAAATCTGGCCCGACCAACGACGTGCAGCTTTACGATACCGCGACGAAGGAATGGTCAAAGGCCACACCTTATCCGGGACCTGCGGTCTTTGGCCACTCGGGAACCATCGTGGGCGACACCATTGTTTATGTGGATGGCGCAAAGGCGAGCGGTGCTACCACCGGCCCGCGCTACGTCGCGTCCGATGAATGCTGGATGGGGAAGATTGAGCGCAAGGATCCAAAGAAGATCACCTGGAGCAAGCTGCCGGCCCATCCGGGAAAAGCGAGATATCGAATCGCAGCAGGCGGGGCTGACAAAGAAGGAAAGGCCTACTTCGCAGGCGGAAGCGACACAATTTACGATTACACGGGCATCGGGTTTGATGGTGCGGGTGCGGAACCCTCGCCCGTGGTGTTTGACTACAACATAAAACACGATGCCTGGGAGACGATCCTCGACAACGACCCGAATCCAACCATGGACCATCACGGGATGGCGGTCACGTCAGACGGTTTAATCACTGTGGGCGGGATGGCAAAGGGACAGAAGGTTACTGGAGCCGTACGAGTGCTGCCCAGAGGAAAATAGGCGATCTGCGTTCCTAGCGAAAACACCCTCACGACAGAGGCTACTGCGGTGCGCAGAGGAGACGCATTTTCAACGTACCCGAGCTAGAACCAGCGTGACATCGTCGGGTTGCTCGACGGCGCCGATCCAGTCATCGACGGCGGCGGTGACGACCTCCGAAATGCGCGCCAGAGGAAGGTCCCGATTTTCTCGAACGATTGAAATCAGTCGCTCTTCACCGAATTCTCCAAAGTCATTCTCGGGCTCGGTCACCCCGTCGCTGTAGGCAAGGAAGATGTCGCCGCGGCGCATGTGGACGGTTTCTTCGTTATAGGGAACCTCATCGAACAGCCCCACAACTGTCCCCCCGCACTGCAAGCGGCTGACGCTTCCATCATTGCTCAAGAGCAACGGTGGCAGGTGACCGGCGTTGCTGTAGACAAGACGGCGGGCCTCGCCGTCGTACATTGCCAGAAACAGGGTGGCGTACTTCTCGAGCGGAGTGCTGTGATAGAGCTGATGATTCAGGAGCGAAAGCATCGTACTCGGTGAGACCTCCGCGCCTTGCACGATGGATTCGTATCGCGCCGACATTGTTTCACCGGCCACCACTGCCTCGGCTTGCCGGAACACGGGAATGCCCTCGATTGCATAGGCACGAACGGCGGAGTGGATTGTAGACATGAGCAAGGCGGCGGAGATTCCCTTCCCGCTCACGTCGCCCACGGCAAGGATCATGCGATCGCAGCCGAGGGAAAGAAAATCGTAGTAGTCACCGCTTACGCTGCGTGCGGGCCGGCAAAAGCCATGCACCTCGAGGTTGGCTAGCTGCGTAATCTCGCGCGGGAAAAGCTGGTTCTGCACTTCTTTGGCGATCGAGATTTCATTCTGCAAGCGCTGTTTTTCCTTCTGCTCGAGAACCAATTTCTGAATGGACTCGGTCATCAGGTTGAAGGAGCTGGCCAAGGCGGCAAGCTGGTCGTTGGAGGTGATGGGGATACGATGGCTGAAGTCACCTCGGTTGACGAATGTGGTAGCCCGGTAAAGCTCGGCGACGCTGCCGGTAACCGTACGAGTGAGTTGCGCGCCAATCCAGCTGGCGACGATCTCAAAAACTCCCAAAACGATGGCAATGATGAGGATCAAGACCTCCATCGCCGTGCCAACTTCGCCCAGCGCTGAAAACAGATGGGCGTAAAGATTCGACAGGCGTGCTCCGCCACTGCCACCGCCCATCCCCAGATCGCTGCCTTTTTTGCCGTTGGACCAATCGATAGTTTCTAAATGTCTTCCGAAAGGAACCCGGATATCCCAAAAACCTCGAGCCGCTTCAGCCGAGCCAGCGCTATAGACCGGGGGAATGAGCCTTCCATTTTGGTCAAGTTCACCGATGTTTACCTCTCCCAAGTCAGGAGCTACGAGGGCTAGGACTCGAGAGTCGAAAGGCCGGCTGACGATAACGCTCAACTGCCCCTGGCGCGTAGAAGCCTGACTGAGGGCGCGCATGAAAGGTATGCTCTTGTCCCGCACCAGACCCGCGAAGGCCCGGCCGATCCCGGTGGGAGGCCGGATTGCCGTTTCCTGCCCTGGACCGTTGAACAGAAGTTGACCATTGAGCCAAACCGAGATCTGAACATTCGCGGTCGTCACTGAAAAATTGTCGGGCTTGCGGCCCGCTTCGAGGTCACTGGCGATCGCCTGCTCTACCGTTTCGGACATGGCGTTCAGCTCAGCAACGGTGGAATCCAAGCGAGAGGTAGCCACAAACGTTGCGAACTGTCCCGCAAGAAGGTAGAGCGAGCCGAGAAACAGCGCGACCAGAAGAACGAAGGGGATCACACCAATAAATATGTAAGTAACGATCAAGCGGTTGCGGAGGCGCCAGAGCAGGCCGCGGGAGATGCGGCGAACCAATAGGACCAGCAGCTGAGCGATCACGACCGCGCTCAGAAAAGTGACCCAGCCTCCAAGAGATGCCCCCCAAGAGGATTTCAGAGTTCGTGAGAGCTGCTGCAAGGCAAACAGAAACACACCGATTGCGAGCAGATAGCAGGTGACAATTGCCAGCTTGCTGTGCGGATAGACCGCATGCTTCTCCATCCAGATTCGCAGCTGCAGCAGGCGAGAACTCATGGGAGACCTGAATTATAGACGGTAGATAACAAGGAAGGTTGGCTCAAGCCGGAGTTGGCGTGCGCGACTGCTACAATGCGGCTGTGTCCCAAACATTCTGGATTGCAGGCTGGTTGTTGCTTGGTGGGGTGTGCGCGATGGCGCAGGAGGCCCCGGCCGGGAAGACGCCTCCCGTCAAGGTGAACGTGCTGAACGTATGCACGCCTTCGCCAGAGGAGCAGCAGCAGATTGCAGCTGCAATCGCGTTCATTCCGAAGCGGCCCTCGTTCAGCGCGGATTTCGAGATTGACCGCGGACGATCCGTGCTTGATCCAAGCTCGAACCCTCTCATGGTCGCAGGGACGATTGCTCCCGGGGGAGACAGCGCAATTGCCGACTTCGTTCGCATGCGTCGAGACTTTGGAGGCGCTTCCCCATTCACGACCGTGCAGTACTCATTCAGCCGAGACGCCAAGCAGATGGTGGAAACCCTGGTCTTCCGAGTGAGGGATCCGAAGGACCTCCTGCAGCTTTCGTTGGAGGACAGCGCGTCTGCCGTGACGACAGCGGCAGCGATGCTGAGTTCATCGACCCCGGTGTCAAGGATCAAACTTGAGAGGTTTGGCAAATCTTCGATCGTATTGGCGCGCTGTTCCAGCATGGAGACAGGCCAACCGGTGGATCAAAGCAAGTACGAACCGCTGTTTTCGTCAGCGACGGCGGCGCTTTCGGGCTACCGGGATCATCTGGGGGTAAGAGCACTGGTGCCCGAGGAGTTGACGCGAATCTCGAGTGGGCGGATGAAACCGGCCGCGAAGGCCGGTGCGGCCAAGCACTAGCTGAGTTACAGCCTGAAACCGAATCCAGGTTTGCTTCATCGAACCAATTTCTATGGAAAATGTGAGAAACGTAGTGATCATGGGATCGGGTTGCGCCGGGCATACGGCTGCTCTTTATACGGCGCGAGCGAATCTGAAGCCGCTGGTTCTTGAAGGACATGAACCTGGGGGCCAGCTTTCCCTCACCACCCTGGTTGAGAACTTTCCTGGGTTTCCTGACGGTATTCAGGGCCCGGAGTTGATCGCCAACATGCGCCGCCAGGCGGAGCGATTCGGAGCAGAATACAAACTTGCGCACGTAGACAAAGCGGACTTGTCCTCAAGCCCGATCACTCTCAAGGTCGGTAAAGATGAAGTCCGAACGCGCACGCTCATCATCGCAAGTGGAGCCTCGGCGCGATGGCTCGGCTTGCCTAGCGAACAGGCTTTAATCGGCCATGGCGTTTCTTCCTGCGCCACCTGCGATGGCTTTTTCTTTTCCGGAAAAGAGATCGCCGTAATCGGCGGTGGAGATTCCGCAATGGAAGAAGCACTGTTCCTGACGCGCTTTGCGACGAAGGTGAGCCTCGTTCACCGGCGCGAGCAATTCCGCGCTTCCAAGATCATGTTGGAGCGAGCCCAACAGCAGCCCAAAATTGAGATGATCACTAACGCGGTGGTGGATGAGGTTCTGGATCCGTCGAAAAAAGAGGTAACTGCACTCCGTTTACACGATGTGCGCAGCGACAAGAAATGGGACCTGCCGGTAAGCGCGATGTTCTTAGGTATCGGGCACATTCCTAATGCCAAGCTTTTCGAAGGCCAGCTGGAGATGGACCAGGACGGGTATTTGAAGACATCCAACTACGTGTTCACGAAGGTACCGGGCGTGTTTGCCTGCGGGGATGTACAGGACCGGCGTTACCGCCAGGCCATTACGGCTGCCGGGTCCGGCTGCATGGCCGCGTTGGAAGTCGAGAAATTTCTAGAGGATCAGGGGCACTGAGCGGCGCTGCTGGGCGATTACTTTTGTGCCCAGACGGTCGAGACGAGGGTAATCTGTTCAGTTTCATGCCGAGAAACTATGCTCTCTGGCATGAAAGTCTCCTCCTATGTTCTTGCCCTGATGCTTGCCGGTGCACTTGTTAGTTTCCCAGCCGCGAATGCGCAGACGGAAAATGTTGAGGTTGAAGGCTCCCGTAAGGTGGTGAGCAGAGTATCGCCGACCTACCCCCCGGTCGCTCGCAGCATGAATCTCAGCGGATCGGTCAAGCTCGAGATTGTTGTAGCACCCAATGGCTCGGTGAAATCCATTCAGGTCGTGGGAGGAAGTCCGGTGTTTTCCCAGGCTGCGGAGAGCGCCCTGCGCGCCTGGAGGTGGGAAAAAGGTGATCGCGAGACCACCGAGCACCTAGAAGTCCGGTTTAAGCCCTAGGTTCGACCCCTTTCGCCGTCACGGTCCTAACGGATCGGTTTGTGATACAACGTTCTGTGCTTGTACGGACTGGCAACCCTCCGGAGGCCGCTTTCGCGGCAGTCTCTTGTTGAGAACCCTCCTCATTTCTCTTTCCGAAAACCGTGCCTTGCGAGGGATGGCTGAAAAGTCTTCTTTGGGACAACATGTTTCTGGTCGTTTTGTCGCCGGTACTCAACTTCAAGATGCGCTGCGGGTAACGCAGGGTCTGAATGTCTCGGGTATGGCCGTGTCGGTGGACAATCTTGGCGAGAACGTTAGCAACGCTCAAGAGGCAAGGCAAAGCGCCGCTTTGTACCAGCAGCTTCTCGAGGAGATGTCGAGGCGGGCCCTGAATGCCAACGTCAGCCTCAAGCTGACCCACATGGGGCTCGATGTTGATCCCCTGCTGGCCTATGAGCTCGTGCACGGACTGGTCGTACAAGCAGCTTCGGCACGACCCAAGAACTTTGTGCGAGTGGATATGGAAGGATCTCCGTATACGCAGCGCACTCTCGACTTAGTGCGCGAGCTGCATCGAAAGCCCGAGGGTTGTGGCTGCGTGGGAGCTGTCATCCAGAGTTACATGCGGCGTTCCGAAGCAGATATCGCCGATTTGTTGAGTGACGGAATCCGCATCCGCTTGTGCAAGGGCGCCTATAAAGAGCCGCCCGCAATCGCATACCAAGGCAAGCGGGAGGTGGATGCCAGTTATATTCGCCTCATGAAGACGCTGCTGAAAAGCGGTGTGTATCACGGGTTGGCGACCCACGACGAAAGCATCATCCGAGAAGCGCAGGGCTTTGTAATACGGGAGAAGATTCCACGCGAGGCATTCGAATTCCAGATGCTGTATGGGATTCGGCGCGATCTACAAAAGGCCCTCGTCCGCGATGGCTGGCGCATGCGAGTGTATGTGCCTTTTGGTACAGAATGGTATCCGTACCTGATGCGGCGTTTGGCGGAAAGACCAGCGAACCTCGGTTTTGTGGTAAGGAACATGTTGCGCGGCTAGCAAATTCAATCCGCTTTCCATGGCTTCCATGACGTTCGGGACCTGCAAGTTCCGACCCCTCCGCAAGCAGCTTCCATCAGCATTCGATTCCAGAGTGGCGTCGACCTCACGCTGGGCTCGACATCCTGCGGAAAGCAGCCGGCGACCTCTCTAGGTTCCAACGACCGCCTGGGATGGCTGGATTCAAGCCGCTCAGCTATTCGAGATCAGTAGCTTCGCATCGACGATCGATCGCGAAGTTTAGTGCGGAGGACGAGGTACGTATCTTTGCTGTTCGCTGTTCGGCTGGGAGTTCCCTGAGTCTGCGCCTGAGCCGCCGGGCTGTTGAGGTGCAGGCGCCAAGGGCAGACGGGTTGCATCGTCGAGAATCTGCCTTTCCTGTGGCGAGAATTGACTGAAACGCCCTGACTGTAGCTCGCGCTGACGAACATTCGGGGGCATCGCCCGCAACGTGTCAATCGCATTGTGCACCGCCCGGCGCCGGTCTGTGGGCAGGTTGTTGAACTGATTTCTCATGCCGACAAAGTCCTGCTTCTGCTTCGGCGTAAGGTGCTCCCAGGTTTCCATCCGACGGAGCACCTGATGCTGGCGATCCGATGGCAGACTATTAAACCGTTGCAGGTGCTGCTCGTATTCGCGTTGTGTTTCGCGCGGCAGTCGCCGGAAGGCGGGATCGTTCTCCAGTGCTTTGCGCTGCTGGTCGGGAGGCTTTTGACGCTGTTGATTGAGCCACTGGCCGGAGTGGTGCCCCTGCGCCGGTGGCTGGTACTGGGGATAAACGTGCGTTGGAGGAGCAGGCTCGGACTGCTGGGGAGGACGCGCCGTGTCGCGGTTCAAGTTAGTACGGGGCGGGTTGAATTGCGGGCGGGAGTCACGGCGCTCTTCTCTCGGCTGCTGGCGATTCTCCTGTCTTGGCTGCTGCACGTTCGGGCGGGGGACATTTCGCTGCTGGTCGCGGCGATTCTGCGCGAGCAACGGCGGTGCCAGGAGAATCAGCAACAAACCTGCCGAGCTACACCAGTTGCGAATTGTTGCTCTCGACGCCATCCTCTATCCCCGGAGACTTCCAGCTTAGTGCCCGCGTTTTCAGTACGCGTGGCCCGCACCACTTCGCTTAAGGATTCGCGTTTACATCCTGCTGAACCTGCAAATCGTCAAGCAGGCTGGCGGCAGAATCTGGATCGGAATCGGAAAGCATGTCGTGGTTGTTTTCGAGAACCTGCAAATCACTCACCGCGCTGCCGACGGCAACCGGCACAGGTTTCGCCTGGTGATATTGCTCGAGCCAGACTCCGCTTACACCGGCCACCAGAACCACCGCCATCGCAACCGCCACCACCGGACGCCTTAACCACGCAAACCAGCTGTGCTGTTGCTTAGCGGCTTCTTCGCGCAAGCGCGCCTGAAGCCGCACATCAAAATAAGGTGAAGGCTCCGGCGCCTGCCACTCGTCGAGCAGAGCCATGGTCTTGCGGAATTCTTCCAGTGTTCCCGCACACTCGATGCAAGAACGCAGGTGGAGACTGACATCAGAGTCGGCGGTCGCGAGGCCGGCGGCCAGATCCGGAAACAGTTCGCGAATTTCATTGCACTTCATGATCGTGTCCTTCTGCAATTCATCTTTGCCGTCTTTGCGAAAATCTCCGGTCCTCGCGGGAGAAAACCTTTACCACAAGGATCGAGAAGAACTGGCAAAGCTCGCAAAGCGAGGTCATACAAATTCTTTCAGCTGTGTCCGCAAAGATTCGTATGCGCGGAACAACAGCGACTTGGTGGCGGATTCACTCAACTTCA
>Ga0068855_100002444_pt1 | contig 22943 bp, 15 predicted proteins | sample KBSCornC52_FD_66592 | JGI IMG/M metagenome (GOLD analysis project Ga0068855, IMG submission 66592) | Corn rhizosphere microbial communities from Kellogg Biological Station, Michigan, USA - KBS Corn C5-2 | ecosystem: Host-associated > Plants > Roots > Rhizosphere > Soil ...
CCGCGCTGGAAGCAATGGTGCGACGAGTACTTCTTCCTCAAGCATCGCAACGAGACACGCGGCGTCGGCGGCCTGTTCTACGATGATCTCAACGAGGGCGGCTTCGAGCGCTGCTTCGGACTGACGCGTGGAGTCGGCGATGCCTTCCTCGACGCCTGGCTGCCGATCGTCGAACGTCGCAAGGCTACGGCGCATGGCGAGCGCGAGCGCGAATTCCAGCTGTACCGGCGTGGTCGTTACGTCGAATTCAACCTCGTGCACGACCGCGGCACGCTGTTCGGCCTGCAGTCGGGCGGACGCACCGAGTCGATCCTGATGTCGCTGCCGCCGCGCGTGCGTTTCGAGTATGCCTACGCACCAGAACCCGGCAGCGCCGAAGCACGCCTGGCGGACTACCTTCGACCACGCGACTGGATTGCCAGCTGACGCCGAGCATGACGCCGGCGGCACGCGCGTTGCGTGCGAAGCGCGCAAGGTACACCGTCCTTCGTAGGGCGGTACGAAGCGCGCGAGGCGCTGCATCCTGGCCGGGTGTTCGTACGCGAGTGCCGCCGCCGCTTCACCGGGCGCGACACCGGCGGCACGCGCGTTGCGCGTACCGCCCTACTTCCACTCGTAGAGCGTGTAGTACACAGGCGACACCGGGCCTTCCTTCGGGTCGCGCACGAGCCTGCCGCTGCCGTCGTTGGTCACGAAGGTCTGGATCGGCCCGTTGATCGGCACGATCTTGACCATCCACAGGTGGCCGTGCTCGCGGTATTCCTCGACCGTGTCCTCGCCTTGCTTGCGCCGGGTGACGTCGCTGGAGGCGATGCGCTGCGTGTTCGCATTCGCATCGCGCGAAGCCTTGTCGCGCACCAGGCGCGCGTCCGGCTTCGGCAGCGGCGCGAGCGGGTCTTCGTTCGCGGGTGCTGCAGCCGGCGCGTCCTGCGGCGCAGCCTGCGTTGGTGCCGCGGTCGCCACGCCCGGATCGTTCATGCCCGGCGGCGGCGGAACATCGGCCTTGCCCGGCGGTTTCTCGGCGGCATGCGTCGCGCTCGCTGCGAGCAGGGCGAATGCAGCAGGCAGGATCACTGCGCGGACGATCGGGCTCATGGGCGACACCTCGCGTTTTGCGACCAGCGTAGCAGACGCGCGTGCGTCCGTGCGTGCGCTTGCACGCACCATCGCGCTTCCGTTCAGGCTTCGTCGCTCAGTGCGCCGGGGCGAGGCTGGGGGCGGTACGTTCCGCGGCGGCGCGGCTGATCTCCGTCGGCAGCAAGGTCTCGCGCAGCACCGGCATCGCCTGCGCGAGCAGGGCGCGCGCGGGCTCGCGCCGCGCCGCGCGCAGTTCGACCGCAGCGAGTTCGCTGCGCGCGATGGCGAGGTCGACCGGTTGCGCCCGTGCCGCTTCGAAGCCGGCCACTGCTTCGCGCAATTCGCGTTCGGCAGTCGCGACATCGCCGCGATCGAGCGCGAACGCGGCGCGCGCGCGACGCGCATGCAGGAAGATCGGATGGTCCGCCGGCGCCAGCGCATGCCAACGCCGCTCGGCCTCGTCGAGCAGGGGCAGGCCGGTGTCGGGCCGATGCATGTTGCGTGCGAGGATCACCAGCTGCCAGGTCAGCATCGCGTATTCGCCCGATTCCTCGCCGTCGATGCGTGCTGCGCGCGCGCGCAGGTCGACGAGTCGCTCGAGCGCACGCGCATGCTCGCCGGCGAGGCCGAGCGTACGCGCCTCCTGGCGTTCGATGCGTCGGCGGACCTGGTGGTCTATGCCGATCGCGCCGCCGTCGAGCAATGCGAAAGCGGCCTTGTAGTGTGCGAGCGCGGCGGGATAGTCGCCCGCGTTCTCGAGCACGGCAGCGAGATTGCCCTCGGAGATCGCGTGGTCGGCGGCACCGTCGATGCCGGCGCCGGCCATGTGCCGGTCGGATTCCTTCAACAGATCCGCCGCCTCGCGGTAGCGACCGAGGTCGTTGACCGCGATCGCGAGGTCATTGGTCAGTTCCATCATGCGCGAGCCGCCGGGATCGACGACCTGGCGCTGCAGCTCGATCGCCTCGCGCAGCAGCCGTTCGGCCTCGACCGAGTCGCCGGCGGCGCTCTTCGCGTTCGCCTTCGAGCGCAGCAGCAGCACGTGTTCGGGCGATTGCTTCGGGCGTTGCGCATCGACGCGCGCGAGCGCCTCGTCGGCGACCGCGAGCGACGCCTCGGCGTCGCCGGCGGTCGCGGTCAGCGCGGCCAGTGCCTGCGCGATGTCGGCATAGAGGTCGAGCGGGACGCCGGGTGACGACTTCGCGACGCCGAATGCCTCGCGCAGCAGCGCGATCGCCTTGTCGTCGTCGCCGCCGCGGTGCTGCACGAGCGCCATCGCCTGCAGGCTGCGCAGGTGCTCGATGCGATCGTCGGGTGCAAAGCGGCGCCGCCAGTCCGCGGCCTGATCGGCGGCCGCGCGCGCCGCGTCGATGTCGCCCTTGATGCCGAGCAGGCTCGCATAGCGGTCGTAGTCGCCGGCGAGGCGCAGCGCTTCGGCACGATCGGCCGGCGCGACCCCGCGCACGCCGTCGCGCATGAGTTCGATGCCGCTGGCGATGTCGCCGAGGTCGCCGTAGAGCTGCGCGAGCAGGCGCTGCATCGGCTGCAGCAGGGACGGGTCGGTACGCTGCGCGAGCTTCATGCGCGCTGCATCGAGCAGGTCGCGTACGCTGACCTGGCGGCTCATCGCGACGTCCGGCGCGGCCGCCGAGATCGCATCGCTGAGGAAATCGAGCGAGGCGCGCGCGCGCGTCGCGTCGCGTTCGGATGCGGCGAGCGCGGCTTGCGCGGCCGCTTCGGCGGCGCGCGCGTGCGTGCGTTCGCGTTCGAGCCGCCAGACGAAGCCGACGAGCACGGCGGCGCCGAGCAGGGCCGCCGCGATGCCGCCGCGATGGCGGCCGACGAACTTGCGCAGTCGATACGCGCGCGTCCAGCGCGCGGCGCGCACCGGGCGGCCTTCGCGGTACCGGCGCAGGTCGTCGCGGAACTCGCCCGCGGTCGCGTAGCGTCGCGCGGCGTCCGGTTCGGTCGCCTTCGCGACGATGCCGGCGAGGTCGGCGTCGAGCGTGAGCGGTGCGATCGTCGTCGTGCGCAGGTCGGTCGCGTCGCGCCGGCCGGTCAGCATTTCGCGCAGCAGCACGCCGAGGCTGTAGATGTCGCTCGCGGTGGTGATCGCGCGGCCCTGTTCCTGCTCCGGGCTGGCATAGCCGCGGCTGAACACGCGCGTCGAGGTTTCGCGTTGCGAACCCTCGCCCGTCTCGGCGAGGCGGGCGATGCCGAAGTCGAGCAGCTTGACCGTGCCGTCGCCCGCGACCATCACGTTGGCCGGCTTGATGTCGCGATGCACGACCAGGTGCTGGTGCGCGTGCGCGACCGCGTCGAGCATCGCCTCGAACAGGGCGAGGCGGTCGCGCAGCGCGGGCGCATGCAACGCAACATGCTCGAGCAGCGGCGCGCCGGCGACGTATTCGAGCGCGAGCCAGGGCTGGCCCTGCGCGGTCTCGCCGCCGTCGAGCAGGCGCGCGATGTGCGGATGGTCGAGGCCGGCGAGGATCTGCCGTTCCTGGCGCAAGCGACGCGCGGCATCGCGCGTCGGGAAGCCGCGCAGCAACTTGATCGCGACCTCGCGCGTGAACTGGCCGTCGGCGCGTTCGGCGAGGAACACCGTGCCCATGCCGCCGGCGCCGAGTTCGCGCAGCAGGCGCCAGGCGCCGAAGCGTTCCTGCACCGGCCCATCCTGCGCGTGCAGGCGCGAGGCGCCGGCGGCGATGATGTCGGCGAGCGGATCGTCGTCACGCGTGTCCGCCGCGAGCAGGCGCGCGAGCGTCGCGCGCTGCGCATCATCGAGCGGCAGTGCGGCGAGCTCCTCGCTGCGGCGCGGTTCGGGCAGTTCGCGCAGGCGCTCGAAGTGCGGCGCCAGCGTGTCGATCATCGGCACGCTCATGCTTCGAGCGCGCTGCGCAGCCAGGCGCGCGCGAGGCGCAGGTCGCGGTCGACGGTACCTTCGGACACCTGCAGCGTCTGGGCGACCTCGAGCCGGCTGAGGCCGCCGAAGTAGACCAGTTCGATCATCTGCGCGCGCCGCGCATCGGTCTGCTGCAGGTCGTGCAGGGCGTCGTCGACGCGCACGAGCTGCGTATCGCCGTCGTTCGCGGCGACGCCGAGCGCGGCGTCGAGTTCGACCTTCTCCGCACCGCCGCCGCGCTTGGATGCGAGTCGCTGGCGCGCGGCGTCGACGAGGATCTGCCGTGTCGCCTGTGCGGCGACGTGGAAGAAGTGGCGGCGGTCGCTCCAGCCGGCGTCGGCGCCGAGCAGGCGGATCAGCGCTTCGTGGGCGAGGTCGGTCGCGCCGAGCGTCGCCCCAGGCATCTGCCGCAAGGACTGCGCAGCGATCGCGCGCACGTTCGCATAGACGCGCTCGACCAGCGCTTCGCGTGCGCTCTCGTCACCGCCGCGCCAGGCCGCGATCAGGCGCGTCACGTCGTGGTCGACGGGCGCCTCGGTCATGGCGTCGTGCCGGACGACAGGCTCGAAAACGCCGGAGATCCCCCCGCTCGCCGGCAGGGCGAAACTTCGGAGTTCCCATGCAGGTTTTCGCCGCGGTTCTTCGTACCAGTCATGGAACTGCCTTCGGAGCCGTCCCATGATCATACGTCCTCGACGCGTCCTGCATACTGCGGCGTGGTTCGCGTTCGCGCTGTCGACCGCGGCGCATGCGCAGGTATCGTCGCCCATGCCGGTGCCCGGCCCGCTGTCACTGCCTGGCCCCGACGTGGTGACGCCCTGGTACAACGGCGCCATCGCGCATATCGGCACGGTCCAGTACTGCCTCAGCGATCCGCCGATCTTCGCCGACCGCGTGCTCGGCTACACCGGCTTCAGCCATCCGCCGCCGGCGTTCACGCCTGCGGTCGGCGAGGTGTTCTACACGCACCTCGTGCTCGGCCATCCGGGCAATCCGTGCACCGGCAGCGCCGTCGGCATCGAGCTGATCCTGCCGCCGGGCGTGGAGACCGCCGTTTCGCCCGACAACCCGACGTTCTGCTACGCGATCCTGCCGAACCCGAATCGTCTGCACGACATGGATATCGATCCCGACTATGGCTGTCCGACGACGTTTCCAGTGGGTCTGCAGGGCTTGGCGGTGCGACCGCTGCGCGGCGGCCTCGCCAACAGTGGCGCCTGGGGCATGGCGATGGGCTTCTGGCTGGAAATCCTCATCCCGGTGCGTGCGACGCAGGTGCAGACCGGCAACAACGCGATCGCCTGGCGCGTGAACCCCGACGTCGGCGTGGTCGGCTATCCGCAGGTACCGGTGTTCGCCAACGGCGACGTGATCTTCCGCGACCAGATGGAGAACAACCTGCTCAACCTCGACCTGTGCACGCTCAGCCCGCCACCGCAGGGTTGCTGACGCGGCAGGCGTTGCAAAGCCCGCGGGCGCGCGCGAAGCTGCGCGCCCGTCGCCCTGCTCGCCCGCCATGCCACCACGCCTCGTCCTCATCGACGGTTCCTCGTATCTCTATCGTGCATTCCACGCGCTGCCGCCACTGACCAATGCGGCGGGTGAGCCGACCGGCGCGCTGTTCGGCGTCGTCAACATGCTGCGCACGATCCTGAAGCAGCAACCCGAATACGCCGCGTTCGTCGCGGATGCGCCGGGGCGTACGTTCCGCGACGATCTCTACGCCGAGTACAAGGCGAACCGGCAGGCGATGCCGGACGACCTCGTCGCACAGGTCGAGCCGATGCTCGCGATCGTCGGCGCGCTCGGCTTCCCGATCCTGCGCGTCGACGGCGTCGAGGCCGACGACGTGATCGGCACGCTCGCCAGGCAGGCGCGCGCCGCCGGCATCGATGTGACGATCTCGACCGGCGACAAGGACTTCGCTCAGCTGGTCGAACCCGGCATCACCCTCGTCAACACGATGACGAACACGACGCTCGACGCCGGCGCGGTGATGGAGAAGTTCGGCGTGCGCCCGGACCAGATCGTCGATTACCTCGCCCTGATGGGCGACAGCGTCGACAACATCCCCGGTGTCGAGAAATGCGGGCCGAAGACCGCCGCGAAATGGTTGGCCGAGTACGGCAGCCTCGATGCGGTCATCGCGAACGCGGACAAGGTCGGCGGCAAGATCGGCGAGAATCTGCGCAAGGCGTTGACGCAGCTGCCGCTGTCGCGCGAACTCGCGACGATCAGGACCGACGTCGCGCTCGATCGCGCACCGGCGCAGCTGCACCTCGCTGCGCGCGACGTCGACAGCCTGCGCACCCTGTACAAGCGCTACGAATTCAACGCGGCGCTGAAGGAACTCGACGCCGGCAACGCGCCGGCGGTCGCGGCGCCCGACCTGCCGCCCGCGGAAATGCCGGAGCGGCGCGAATTCGGCGTGCGCGGCATCAGCGCGCCGCCGCCGGTGACGACCGATCCCGAACTGACCGGACCGGGCATCTACGAACAGGTGCTCACGCAGCCGCAACTCGATGCGTGGCTGGAGAAATTGCGCGCGGCCGAGCTGATCGCATTCGATACCGAAACCGATTCGCTCGACCCGATGCAGGCGCACATCGTCGGCGTGTCGGTCGCGGTCACGCCGCGCGAAGGCGCGTACATACCGCTCGCGCACGACTATCCCGGCACGCCGATGCAGCTCGATCGTGCGCAGGTGCTCGCGCAATTGCGGCCGCTGCTCGAGGATGCGCGCAAGGCCAAGCTCGGCCAGAACGCGAAGTACGATACGAACGTGCTGTCCACGCACGGCATCGTCGTGCGCGGCGTCGCGCACGACACGATGCTCGAGTCGTACGTGCTGAATTCGACCGCGTCTCGGCACGACATGGACACCCTCGCCAAGCGTCACCTCGGCCACGACACGGTGCCGTACGAGCAGGTGACCGGCAAGGGCGCCAAGCAGATCCCGTTCTCGCAGGTCGACATCGACACCGCGACGCGCTACGCCGCCGAAGACGCGGACGTCACTTTGCGCCTGCATCGCGCGCTGTGGCCGAAGCTCGAAGCGGAACGCGGATTGCGCTCGATCTACGAGACGATCGAGATGCCGCTGGTGCCGGTGCTCGCGCGCATGGAACAACGCGGCGTGCTGATCGACACCGGCGCACTCAAGCTGCAGAGCCAGGAGCTCGCCAGGCGCATGCACGAGATCACCACGCAGGCGCATGCGCTCGCGGGGCGCAACTTCAGTCTCGATTCGACCAGGCAGCTGGGCGCGATCCTGTTCGACGAATTGAAACTGCCGGCCCTGGTGAAGACGCCCGGCGGACAGCCGTCGACGAACGAAGAGGCGCTCGAGGCGATCGCCGACCAGCACGAACTGCCGCGCATGATCCTCGACTACCGCAGTCTCGCGAAACTGCGCTCGACCTACACGGAGAAACTTGCCGACAACGTCAATCCGCGCACCGGCCGCGTGCACACGAACTACAACCAGGCGACCGCGGCCACCGGACGGCTGTCCTCGGTCGAGCCGAACCTGCAGAACATCCCGATCCGCACCGAGGAAGGCCGGCGCATCCGCCAGGCGTTCATCGCGCCGCCGGGATGGAAGGTCGTCGCGGCGGACTATTCGCAGATCGAGCTGCGCATCATGGCGCACCTTTCGGGCGATCCGGGCCTGCTTGCCGCATTCCACGGCAACCAGGACGTGCATCGCGCGACCGCGGCCGAAGTGTTCGGATTGCCGCTCGAGCAAGTCGACGCGAACCAGCGACGCGCGGCGAAGGCGATCAACTTCGGCCTCATGTACGGCATGAGCGCATTCGGCCTGGCGCGCCAGCTCGGCGTCGGTCGCGGCGAGGCGCAGGATTACATGGCGCGCTACTTCTCGCGCTATCCGGGCGTGCGCGATTTCATGGAACGCGTGCGCGAACAGGCGCACCGCGACGGCTACGTCGAAACCGTGTTCGGTCGCCGCCTGTATCTCGACTACATCCATTCGCGCAATGCGGCGCAGCGCGCCGGCGCCGAGCGCGCCGCGATCAATGCGCCGATGCAGGGCACCGCGGCGGACATCATCAAGCGCGCGATGATCGCGGTCGATGCCTGGCTGCTGGAGCGCGAGGACTCCGCGCGCATGCTGATGCAGGTGCACGACGAACTCGTGTTCGAGGTGCGCGCCGACGCGGTCGAGTCGACGATCGCGGGCGTGCGCGAACGCATGGCCGCGGCGGCGGAACTCGACGTTCCGCTGCTGGTCGATGTCGGTGTCGGGGCGAACTGGGACGAGGCGCATTGAGGCGCAATGCCGGCGTCATCTCCCGAAGACGGAAGGCCGAGGGTCGGGTGAGGTGTCGGCATAGGCCGGAAGTCATGCCGCGTTCGCGAGGCTGAATAGGCGATAAATGTTCCTGCGACGGGGCTGGAAACTTTTCGCTTCGATCCCGATCTATCTCATCGGGCGCACGCAACGGCGCCCTGGTTGACTCACCTCCCTGAGTGCAACCCCGGGACGTTCGATCCTCCCCAGATCGTGCGTTCCAGCCGAAGTCCGATCCCTCCCCAGATCGGTCTTCCCGGCCCCGAGGGCTCCCCCTGGCCCTCGGGGCTTTTCTTTTATCAGGCGCCGAGCATCGCCAGCAGCGCAGCGCGCGGCAACTTGCCGGTTTCGTTGCGGGGCAAGGCGGTGACCTTGCGCAGCGGCCGCGGCAGGAACGCCGCATCGATCGCCGCGCGCAGTTCCTGCAGCAGCTCCGCTTCGCAACGCGTCGGTGCGACGACGAGCGCGGCGATGCGGCGCACGCCCGCGGCATCCGCATCGTCGAGCTGGAGCACGACGGCGTCCTCGACGCCCGCGAGCGCCGCGACGCGGCGGGTCAGGTCGCCGAGCGAGGCGCGCTTGCCGGCGATCTCGACCAGGTCCGCGTGCCGGCCGCACAGGCGAAAGCGTTGCCCGGGCAGGAGCTCGACCAGGTCGGCGAGTGCAACCGGCTCTTCGAAGTAGGCGGCGTCGACCAGGGTGCCGTCGGGTTGCGGACGCAGCGACACGCCGGGATGCAGGTGCCAGTCTTCGCCGAGTGCGCAGCGGCGCTGCGCGATCACGCAAGTTTCGGTGGAACCGAACAATTCCAGCACCGGCGCGCCGTAACGCGCCTCTGCGGCGGCGGCGAGTTCGCGCGGCAAGGGCGCGGTCGCCGAAGTGATCGCCGCGAGCGATGGCAGTGGCTGGGGATCGCGCAGCAATGCGCCGAGGTGCACCGGTGTCGTGACCAGCACGCGCGGCTCGGGCAACCCGGCGAGCGCTGCGGCGACATCCGCCGGAAACAGCGGGCGCCCCGCGTGCATCGCGAACGGGCCGAGCAGGGGCAGCAGGATCGACAGCTCGATGCCGTACATGTGCTGCGGCGGCACGGTCGCGACGATCTGCGCAAAGGTGGGCGCTGCGCTGCCGAGCAGCGCCTCGAATGCCGCGACATTGCGTGCGTTGCTGGCGTGGAACGCACCCCAGGTCTTCGCATTCGGTTTCGGCTGGCCGGTGCTGCCGGACGTGAATCCGACCACGACGATCTGCTCGGCAGGGATCATCGGCACGTCGCTGCGGCAGCCGTGCGTGCCGAGCGGCGGCAGGTCGGCATCGGCCAGCGCGTAGCTGCCGGGGTGGTTCGCCAGCGTCTCGCCGATCGCCTGCGGTGCGCGCGACGACGGCAACAGGCTCGCGTGGCCGCGGCAGGCGACCGCACACAGCGCCGCCAGGAACGCGTAGCGGTCCTCGCACAGATTGATCGCATCGCCGCCAGGCAGGCGCTCCGCGACCGCGGCGACATCGGCGAGGAATTCGCCGACAGCGACCGCGCGTCCGCGCGACCACGCCAGTGTGCGCTCCGTTTCGGCCCGCACGAGCAGGGGCAATGCCGGCCCCGCTGCGACGCGACCTTCGAGTACCGCCGACATTCGTCTCCCTCCCCGATGGGATGCCTAGTTCCGCACGCTTTCCCCGCTGATAGCGTCGCGGATTGGCGTCGGCCGCTCAAGTCCCCCGGTCGATCCGTTCAGGATCGCGTCGAGCGTGTCGCCGAATGCGGCACGTACCTGCTCGGCGGTGCGTGCCGGGGCTTCGCCGTGGCGGTTCGCGCTGGTCGACACCAGCGCACCGCCGAACGCGCGGCAGAGCGCGGCTGCCGGCGCATGCGCAGTCACGCGCAGCGCGATCCCGGCATGGCCACCGGCGATCCAATCGGGCACGCCGGCCGCGCGCGGGAAGATCCAGGTGTGCGGACCCGGCCAGCTAGCGCGCACGCGCGCGAGCGCTTCGTGCGGCGTCGCGGTCAGATCGATGTACGGCGCGACCTGCTCGAAGTCCGCACCGATCAGCAGCACGCCCTGCGTCGGTGGCCGTTGCTTGAGTGCGAACAGCTTTTCGAATGCCACGCGGCTGTGCGGATCGCAGCCGAGGCCGAACACGGCCTCGGTCGGATAGGCGACGACGCCGCCGGCCGCGAGCGCAGCGGCCACGGCGGCCACGGATTCCATGTCGACGCTCATGGGCAATAGCTTCCGACGCGGATCAACGCAGATGGACGCGGATGGAGCGCGATGAATCTCTTCGATGATCCGCGTGAATCTGCGTCAAGCGTCTGCCTGGTCCGAGTGAAATTCGTCGCGGCGCGTATTGAGCCAGACGTCCATGATCCTTGGCCATGCCTGTGACGCGGATCGGGCGAATGGTTCATGGTGATCCGCGTTCATCCGCGTCCAGTGTCTCAGGCCGAATTTTTCTTTGCGGCGACCTTCTTGGCAGGTGCCTTCTTCGCGGCCGCCTTCTTCTTCGTCGTTTTCTTCGCGGCGGCCTTCTTCGCCGGCGCCTTCTTGGCTGCCGCCTTCTTCGCCGGGGCTTTCTCCGCCGCTGCGGCGGGAGCCTTTGCCTTGGCCGTCTTCGCCACCGCCTTGCCCTTGCCCTTGCCGAAGCGCCCGCCGCCGCGCTTGGGCCGGAACGGCGCCGCGGCGAGCAGTTCGACGCACTCGGCTTCGGTCAGCTCGCTCGGCTCCTTGTCCTTCGGGATGCGTGCGTTCTTGTCGCCGTCGGTGATGTACGGACCGTAACGACCGTTCAGCACCTGGATGCCGTTGCCGAAATCCCTGATCGTGCGGTTCGCGATCATTTCCGCCTTCTCGCGCACGAGTTGCAGCGCACGCTCGAGTTCGATCGTGTACGGATCGTCCTCGGGCTTGAGCGAGGCGTAGGTCGTGCCCTGCTTGACGAACGGACCGAAGCGACCGACGCCGACGCTGACTTCCTCGCCGGCTTCGGACAGGCCGAGGTTGCGCGGCAGCTTGAACAGTTCGAGCGCCTCGGCGAGGGTGATCGTGTGCATGCTCTGGCCCGCGCGCAGCGACGCGAACTTCGGCTTGTCCTCGTCTTCCTTGGTGCCGATCTGCGCGAACGGGCCGTAGCGGCCGAGGCGCACCTGCACCGGCTTGCCGGTCTTCGGGTCGGGCCCGAGTTCGCGCGCACCCGTCGCCTCGGAACGGTCGACGGTTTCGTTCTTGTCGTCGACCTGCGCCTTGAACGGTTTCCAGAATTTCTCCAGCAGCGGCACCCAGTCCTCTTCGCCGCGGCTGACCGCATCGAGTTCGTCCTCGAGCTTCGCGGTGAAGTCGTAGTCGACGTACTTGGCGAAATGTCCGGACAGGAACTTCGCGACCGCGCGACCGACGTCGGTGGGTTTGAAGCGGCGGCTGTCGAGGATCACGTATTCGCGGTTGAGCAGGACCTGGATGATGCTCGCGTAGGTCGACGGGCGGCCGATGCCGTATTCCTCGAGCGCCTTGACCAGCGATGCCTCGGAATAGCGCGGAGGCGGTTCGGTGAAGTGCTGGTCGGCATTGATCGCGGCGAGCGGTACGGCTTCGCCGATCGTCATTTTCGGCAGCTTGCGCCCTTCGTCCTCGTCCTCGGCGTTCTTCTGGTCGCGGCCCTCCTCGTAGACGGCGAGGAAGCCCGGATCGACCACGGTCGTGCCGCTGGCACGGAACATCGAATCGCCACCGGCGTCGAGGTCGACGCTGACGGTGTTGAGGGTCGCGTGCTGCATCTGGCTGGCCAGGGCACGCTTCCAGATCAGTTCGTAGAGCTTGCGCTGCTCGTCGTTGAGGAACGGCGCGATGTCCTTCGGGCGGTGCAGTGCCGAGACCGGGCGGATCGCCTCATGCGCTTCCTGCGCGTTCTTCGACTTGTTGCGGTAGACGTGCGGTTGTTCCGGCAGCGCGCGCGGGCCGTAGTCGCGGCCAATCACGTCGCGCAATTCCGCGATCGCGTCGGCCGACAGCGACACCGCGTCGGTTCGCATGTAGGTGATCAGGCCGACCACGCCCTCGTCGCCGAGCGCGACGCCTTCATACAGGCCCTGCGCGATCTTCATCGTGCGGCTGGTGGTGAAGCCGAGCTTGCGCGCGGCTTCCTGTTGCAGCGTCGAGGTCGTGAACGGCGGCGACGGGCGGCGCTTGCGCTCCTTCGACTCGATGTTCGCCACGACCAGGCGGCCCTGCGCGGAGCGCTCGAGCGCGCTGCGCGCAGCCATCGCATCCGCTTCGTTGGTGAGGTCGAACTGCTCGAACTTCTTGCCGCGCAGCTTCCACAGGCGTGCCTTGAACGCCATGTCCGGCTGCGCGCAGTCGGCGTCGATGGTCCAGTATTCGCGTGCCTTGAACGCTTCGATCTCCTCCTCGCGCTCGGCGATCATGCGCAATGCCGGCGATTGCACGCGACCGGCGGAGAGCCCGCGTTGCACCTTGCGCCACAGCACCGGCGAGAGATTGAAGCCCACGAGGTAGTCGAGCGCCCGGCGTGCCTGCTGCGCATTGACGAGGTCCATCGACAGGGCGCGCGGATTCGCGACTGCGTCCTTGATCGCGCGCGGGGTGATCTCGGAGAACACCACGCGATGCAGCGCACGACCTTCGAGCAACCCTCGCTGCTTGAGGATCTCGGCGATGTGCCACGAGATCGCCTCGCCTTCGCGATCCAAGTCGGTTGCGAGGTAGAGCGAATCAGCGACCTTGGCCGCCTTGGCGATCGCGTCGACGTGCTTCTCGTTGCGCTCGATCACCTCGTAGTTCATCGCGAAGCCGCGATCGGTCGCGACCGCGCCCTCCTTCGGCACCAGGTCGCGCACGTGGCCGTAGGACGCCAGCACGTGGAAGTCCTTGCCGAGGTACTTGTTGATCGTCTTCGCCTTGGCCGGCGATTCGACGATCAGGAGGTTCTTTGCCATCGGGATCCTTGGCGGCCCATGCATGCAGGGGTGCGGAGGGCATCGCGTGGATCGTCTGCCGACGCGATGGTGGGCTGTGCGACCGAAGCCGCTTCCTTTCTAGTGGAAACACGCCTTGCGCCGGACTGTCAAGCGATGCCGCGCCAGTCCGCCGTCGCGGCGGGCCCGCCCGTGAGTGGGGGCGGGGCACGCTAACACAAGGACATATCAGGAAATTTTCGCTCCGGGACTCAGCCGGCCGAGCCCGTCCGGCGCGCATAGCCGCCGCGTTCGGCGACGACCTCGCCCTCGAGTTCGAGCATCAGCAGCATCGAGGCGAGCGCCGCGACCGGCAGGCCGCTGCGCTCGGCCAGCTGATCGACGCCGAGCGCGTCGTGACCGAGCGCCCGGTAGAGGCGCGCGTAGTCGGGATCGTGCGCGCGCGGCATCGCAGCGCCGCGGGTGGGCGCCGCCGCCGCCGCCGCATCGTGCAGGCGCTCGCGCAGGTCGGCGCCGAGCCGCTGCGCGAGCGGTGCCAGTTCGCTGATGATTTCCTCGGCGGTCTCGACCAGCTTCGCACCCTGGCGGATCAGCTGGTGGCAGCCGCGCGCGAGCGGGTTGTGGATCGAGCCGGGGATCGCGAATACCTCGCGACCGGCTTCGGTCGCATTGCGCGCGGTGATCAGCGCGCCGGAGCGCGTGCCCGCTTCGACCACGAGGGTGCCGAGCGACAGCCCCGCGATGACGCGGTTGCGCCGCGGAAAATGCTTCTCGTGCGCCGGAGTTCCGGGTGGGAACTCGCTGACGAGGGCGCCCTGCGCGGCGATACGCGCAGCCAGTTCGGCGTGGCGCGCCGGATAGACCCGGTCCGGGCCGGTGCCGAGCACGGCCAGCGTCGACGCGCCGACGGCCAGTGCGCCGGCATGCGCCGCGGTGTCGATGCCTTCGGCAAGGCCGCTGGTGATCGCGAAGCCGGCCGTCGCGAGCGCACGCGCGAACGCATCCGCATTCGCGCTGCCGCCCTGGGTCGCATTGCGGCTGCCGACGATCGCGATCTGCGGTTGCCACAGCGCGGCGCTGTCGCCGGCGACGAACAGCGCCGCCGGTGCGGCCGGCACTTCGTCCAGCAGCGCGGGAAAATCGACGCCATCGCAGGTCAGCAGCGCATGCGCCGGTTGCGCCAGCCAGGCGAGATCGGCTTCGATGCGGACCGCATCCGGCGCACGCAGCCAGTCGCGACAGCCGCTGTCGCGTGCGCGCGGGTGATCGCCGCGGCGTGCGGCCGCGAGCGCAGCGCGCGCGTCGCCGTGCGCGGCGAGCAGTTCGCGCAGCGAGACTGCGCCGAGTCCGGGTGCGCGCAGCAGGATCAGCCACGCTTCGAGCGCAGCGCGGTTCGCCTCGATGTCCATGCGCGGAGTCTAGCGAGGCATGACAGCGGATGCGGTCGGCGATCGCGGCGGCCCCGTGTAGGAAAATCCCGAGTGCTGCACGAGCTTCCGTGGGAGCGGCGGTGTCGCGATGGTTCTCCGGCCTTCCGTTCCCGGAGCATCGCCCATTCCGTCCATCCACGGACATCAAACGCGAACGGCCCCGCGAGCGGGGCCGTTCGTGGATCGAATCGAATGTGCTGGCGCTACGGCACGTTGTTCGGGTCGAACAGGAAGTCGGCCTCGTGCACCGGCTTCACCGCATCCATCACCAAGCCGTAGCTGACGCGCTGGAACGTGCGGAACACCATCACGTGGCCGACGAATTCCGGCGGCAGCTTCACGTGCGCATCACCCGGATGGAAGAAGCGCTTCGTCCGGCCCTGGGGGTAGTCGGTCTCGTCGGCGACTTCCTCGCCGTCATGGTAGATGCTGAACGTCTGGCCGTTCTCGATGCCGTCCTCGCTGCCGCGCGACAGCGCGACGACCTGGCGCGGGCCGACCGCGTCGAGCGCGTCGCTGAATGCGATCACGCGCATGTTCTCCGGCACCTTCGTCGGCGAATGCGGCACGTACTGGTCGTCGTACGGGCGCGGATCGATCGGCAGCACGTAGTCGCCGGCCTTGACCTCGAAATCGGAGTTGATCACGAGCGCCGACGACACGTCGCCGCTGCGGGTGACCTGCACCACGCCGAAATCGCGCATCTCGTAGCCGAGGAAGCGCACGTTGCCGGACAGCGTGAATTCGTTCGGCCCGTGGCGCCACAGGATGTCCGGGCGGCGGTCGTGGAAATCGTCCTTCGCCTGGCGATACACCTCGCGTGGGCGGCCATCGTCTTCGGGCGGCATGTCGTAGTAACGACCCGACGGACGCACGAGGGCGAGCTTGGTGCCCGGTTGCGCATTGAGGCCGCGCACGTAGACGAGCTGGCCCGGCGACCCGCGCAACTGGTTTTCCTCGATGCCGACCACGTGTGGCGCATCGCGGTACTCGTCTTCACCGACCACCCGCGTGTTCTTCAGCCACTGCTTCAGCGCCGACAACGGGATCGGCGGGATCGCCTCGTCGTAGCCGGTTGCACGCGCGTGCGGGCCGAACGCGCCGCGACCGAGATGGCGTCCGCTGATGACGAGCTCGTCACCGGGGTAGATCAGGTGCGGATTCTTGACCTGGCTGTTGTCCTGCCAGATCTCCGGCCACAGCCACGGCTTCCTGAGGAAGCGCGCGGAGATGTCCCAGAGGGTGTCGCCCTTCTTGACGACATAGCGATCCGGGTGGTTGTCCGCCCAGTCGACCGTGGCGGCGTACACCGTCAGCGTCAGCAGCAGGCCGGCTGAAACCGAAAGCAGTTTTTTAAGCATGACTGCCAATCCCCCGATCCCCAAAGGTTTTCCCGAGTGTAATGGAAAAGTTAGGCGCAGGAAAACGAACTGTGTCGCAGCTGTGGAGATGGCCCCGCGAGGGCGGACCAGCCCCCTGGGTTGCGTCCGGGCACCGGAAACCCGGCAGGGCGGACGCATTCAGCGAAAGATGGCGGCTCGCGGCACGCTTCTTGCCGCGCGGTCGATCGGCCCCGGCCTGTGCCGGCCTGACGGGCTGGTAGAATGGGCCGATCATTCTTGAATCCGCTGCGGCATGCCCGCAGCTGCCCGCCATGGCCCTGCTTCCCATCCTCGAATTCCCGGATCCGCGCCTGCGCACCAAGGCGCAGCCGGTCAGCGCGTTCGATGCCGACCTCAAGCGCCTCGTCGCCGACATGTTCGAGACGATGTATGCGGCGCCCGGCGTCGGCCTCGCCGCGACCCAGGTCGACGTGCATCGGCAACTGCTCGTCGCCGACATGTCGGAAGACGCCGACCAGCCATTGGTGCTGATCAATCCGCGCATCCTTTCGAAGGACGGCGTGCAGGTGTTCCAGGAGGGCTGCCTGTCGTTCCCCGGCATCTACGCCGATGTCGAGCGCGCGCTGCACGTCAAGGTCGCCGCGCAGGACGTCGACGGCAACGCGTTCGAGCGCGACTTCGAAGGCCCGCTCGCGGTGTGCATCCAGCACGAGATGGACCACCTCGTCGGCAAGGTCTTCGTCGACCACCTGTCGGCGTTGAAGCGTTCGCTGCTGCTCAAGCGTCTCGAGAAGAAGCGCCGCCAGAGCGCCTGACGCGCTTTTCGGCGGAAACAAAGCCTTCGACACGAAGACTACGAAGGACACGAAGGAGAATTCCTTTTCTCCGCGTGTCCTTCGTGTCCTTCGTGTTTCAATCACTTCTTCCTTTCGCCTCCCGACTCGATCGAATCCATGCCTGAGCCGCTGCGCCTCGTCTTCGCCGGCACGCCGGAATTCTCCGTGCCTTCGCTCGCGGCCTGCCTCGCCAGTGGCGCGGAGGTGGTCGCCGTCTACACCCAGCCGGACCGTCCGGCCGGGCGCGGGCGCAAGCTCGCCGCGGGCCCGGTCAAACAGGCCGCGCTGGCGGCCGGCGTCGCGGTCGAACAACCGCAAACCCTGCGCGACGCCGGCGCGCGCGCGCGCCTCGCCGGCTATGCCGCAGACCTCATGGTGGTCGTCGCCTACGGCCTGATCCTGCCGAAGGCGGTGCTCGCGCTGCCGCGCCTCGGCTGCTGGAACGTGCACGCCTCGCTGCTGCCACGCTGGCGCGGCGCGGCGCCGATCCAGCGTGCGCTTCTCGCCGGCGACCGCGAAACCGGCGTCGACCTCATGCGGATGGAGGCCGGTCTCGATACCGGCCCGGTGCTGCTCGAGGCGCGCACGCCGATCGCGCCGGACGATACCGGCGGCAGCCTGCACGATCGCCTCGCGGCGCTCGGCGCACGCACGCTCGCCGACGGTCTCGCGCGCGTGCTGCGCGGCGAGGTGATCGCCTCGACGCCGCAGCGCGAAGACGGTGTCGCCTACGCGCACAAGATCGACAAGAACGAGGCGCGGCTCGACTGGAACGAACCTGCATCGCAGCTCGAACGCAAGGTGCGCGCGTTCGATCCGTGGCCGGTCGCCGAGGCGATCATCGAGGGCGAGCGCCTGCGCATCTGGTCGGCCGAGGCAATCGCGGGCCGCGTCACGGCCGTGCCGGGCAGCATCGTCGCGACGTCGCGCGAGGCGATCGACATCGCGACCGGCGATGGCGTGTTGCGTGTGCACGCGCTGCAGCGCGACGGTGGCCGCCGCATCGCGGTACGCGACTGGCTGAATGCGCGGCGCGAGGCGCGCGCATGAGCACGCGCCCGCCACGCGGCAAGCCGCAGCGCGCGGCGCCGGTGCCGGGGGCCGCGGTACGCGCGGAAGCGGCGCGCGCGCTCGCGCGCGTCGTGTTCGACGGCGTTTCCCTGCGGCGCGTGCTCGCCGACGCGAATCCGCGCATCGCCGATCCGCGCGACCGTGCGCTGCTTGCCGCTTCGCTGTTCGAGGCGTCGCGCTGGTGGCTGCGCCACGATGCGGCGTTCGCCTCGCTGATGGACAAGCCATTGCCGCCGAAGGCGCGCGACGCGCGCGCACTGCTGGTGGTCGCCGCGGTGCAGATCGACGTGCTCGGCCTCGCCGACTACGCGGTGGTCGCGCCGAGCGTGGAGGCGATGCGCGTGCTCGGCCTGGCGCAATACGCCGGTCTCGCCAACGCATTGCTGCGCCGCTACGCGCGCGAACGCGCCGCAATCGGTGCGCGTCTCGACCAGGACGCGGTGACGCGCAGCGCGCATCCGCGCTGGCTGATCGATGCGCTGGCGCGCGATTGGCCGGAGCGATTGACGGCGATCCTCGACGCGAACAACAGCGAAGCCGCGCTGACCCTGCGCGTGAACCGTCGCCGCAGCACGCGCGACGCCCTGCTCGAGCGCCTGCACGCCGATGGCGTCGCGGCGGTCGCGCATGCCGGGCTCGCCGATGCGATCGTGCTCGCCGAGAGCAGCGACGTCACCCGCCTGCCCGGCTACGCCGAAGGCGCGTTCTCGGTGCAGGACGGTGCCGCACAGCGCGTCGCCGACCTGCTCGACGTCACCGATGGCCAGCGCGTGCTGGACGCCTGCGCTGCACCGGGCGGCAAGAGCGCCCATCTGCTCGAACGCGCCGACCTCGACCTGGTCGCGCTCGACAGCGATCCGGCGCGCCTGCCGCGCGTGCGCGAGAACCTTGGCCGGCTAGGGCTCGCGGCAACGATCGTCGCCGGTGACGCGATGACGCCTGCGGCATGGTGGGACGGCCGGGTGTTCCAGCGCATCCTCATCGACGCGCCCTGTTCGGCGAGCGGCATCGTGCGCCGCCAGCCGGACATCAAGCTGCACCGGCGTGCGGGCGACATCGCGCCGCTCGCACGCAGCCAGCGCGCGATCGTCGAGGCGCTGTGGCCGCTGCTCGCGCCGGCCGGACGCCTGCTCTATGCCACCTGCTCGGTGCTGCGCGCGGAGAACGAGGCCGTGCTTGCCGGTTTCCTCGCCGACCACGATGATGCACGCGCGCTGCCGCTGCCCGGGCACTGCGGCCACGCCGCCGGCGTCGGTCGCCAGAACCTGCCGGGCGAGGGCGGCATGGACGGCTTCTACTATGCGCTGCTCGAAAAGAACGCGTGACCGGCGCCTGCGCGGCGCTCGTGGGATGCTGCTCGCCGCGGCGCTCGCATGCCTCGCCGGTTGCGGCATGCTGCTGCAGCAGGAGCCCGGCTCGCTCGGTGTGCGCAGCGCACAGTTGCTCGCGCTCGACGGCAGCGCGCAGCTCGAACTCGGCCTCGACTGCCGCCTGAGCGGACCGATGCAGGACGCACTCGACCACGGTATCCCGGTCACCCTTGCGATCGACGTGCGCGCGGGTTCGTGGAACTCGGCTGCGCGCGCGACGACGCGAGTCGAGCTGCGCTATTTCCCGTTGTCGCGCCGCTACCAACTGCGCACCGGCACGGCCGACGACGTGCGCAGCTTCGCCACCCAGGCCTGGCTGGTCGCCGCCCTCGGTTCGTTGCGCATCAACCTGCCGGCCGCGTTCGCGCGTCTGCCAGCGGATGCGACCCTGCACGTGCGTGCGGCGATCGACCCGACCGCGTTGCCCGGCGCACTGCGCCTGCCGGCCTTGTTCGAGCCGGCCTGGCAACTCCGTTCCGCGGACACGGCATGGCCGCTCGCGACGCACTGAATTTCCTGCTGCGACGCGTGCTGCCGGCGCTCGCGGTCGGCGCGTTGCTGGTCGCATCGCTGAAGCTGGCCGAGGATGCGGCGGCCGACAGCGCGCGTTTCGCCGCGCACTATCGCTGGGTGCTCGGTGCGGCGATCGTCGCCCTCGTCATGCTCGTCGCGACGATCGGCCTGCGCCTGTGGCGCCTGCGCGCCGACGTGCAGCGCGGCGCGCCGGGCGCGCGCCTGAACCGACGCCTGTTGCGCCTGCTGATCCTGCTCGCGGTGCCCGCATCGGTGGTCGTGTACGGATTCGCGCTGCGCTTCCTCGATGCGACGATCGACAACTGGTTCAACCTGCGCCTCGAGCAGGCGCTCGACGACGCGCTCGAACTGGGCCGGGTCGTGGTCGACGAGCACCTGCATGTCGCCGAGGCGGCCAGTGCGCAGCTCGCGCAGCAGCTCTCCGCGGCGCAGCCGGACGCAGCGCCGGCGGTCCTCGACGGCGTGATCGAATCACTCGGCGCGATCCAGCTCAGCGTGCTCGGTGCCGACGGCCGCGTGCAGGCGAGCGCGAGTTCCGATCCGCGCTACCTGGATCCGCCGATCCCGGACGGCAGCCTGTTGCTGCGCGTGCAGGGCGATCGTCGCTATGCCGCGGCAGAGCCGTTCGGCGACGCGCTGATGTTGCGCGTGCTGCTGCCGATCGCGAACGGGGACAACGCGCGGGCGACGCCGGAACGCATCCTGCAAGGCCTGTTTCCGTTGCCGGCACGGCTGCAGCCGCTGACCGCGCGCATCGAGCGGGCGAGTTTCGATTTCCAGCGCCTGAAATTCCTGCGCGGTTCGCTCAAGCTGACGTTCGCACTGATCCTGACCTTCGTCCTGATGCTGTCCGTGCTGGTGGTCGTGCTCGCCTCGTTCGGCGTCGCGCGCCGGCTGGTCGCGCCGGTCGGCCGACTCGCCGCGGCGACGCGTGCGATCGGCGCCGGGCGCTACGACACACCGCTGCCGGTACCGAGCGACGACGAACTCGGTTTCCTCGTCGTTTCGTTCGCGCAGATGACGCGCGAACTCGAGTTCGCCGGCGCGCGCGCGCAGAAGAGCGCGCGCGAAACCGAGCAGCAGCGCGCCTGGCTCGAGGCCGTGCTGGAACGTCTGTCCGCTGGCGTGCTCGGTTTCGACCGCGAAGGCCGCCTGCGCGTCGCGAACCGCGCCGCCGACGCGATCCTCGGCGTCGATTTCGAACAGCACCTGGGCGCCAGTGCGGGCGAGATCGGCAAGCTGCACGTCGATCTCGCCGCATTCACCGAACCGCTCGCGCGCCACCTGCGCGACAACGCACGCGAGTGGCGCGAAGAGCTCGTGCTGGATACCGCGCACGGCCGGCGCAGCCTGATGGTGCGTGGTACCGCATTGCCGGAGCAGGCCGGCTACGTGGCCGTGTTCGACGACCTGACCGTGCTCAATCGTGCCCAGCGCGATGCCGCCTGGGGCGAGGTCGCGCGCCGTCTCGCGCACGAGGTCAAGAATCCGCTGACGCCGATCCAGCTCGCCGCCGAGCGCTTGCGGCGGCGTTTCCTCGGTCGCCTCGCGCCGGAAGAGGGCGAATTGATCGAACGTGCGACGCATACCATCGTCAGCCAGGTCGAAGCGCTGAAGACGATGGTCAACGCATTCGCCGACTACGCGCGGCCCCCGCAGCTGGCGACCCGGCCGATCGCGTTGCACGCACTCGTCGCCGAAGTGCTCGACCTCTACGAAAACGACCAGCGCCTCAGCCTCGCGCGCCAGCTTGCCGACGGCGAGCCGCGCGTGCGCGTCGACGCCGTGCGTCTGCGCCAGGCGCTGCACAACCTCATCAAGAATGCGCTCGAGGCGATCGGCGAAGCGAACAAGCCGCAGTTGCAGGTCGCCACGCGCGTGCTCGACGAAGACGGCGAGGCCTGGGTCGAATTGTCGGTCGCGGACAACGGCCCCGGCTTGCCGGCCGATTTCGGCGAGCGCTGGTTCGAGCCGTACACGAGCAGCAAGGCGCGCGGCACCGGCATCGGCCTCGCGGTGGTCAAGAAGATCGCCGAGGAACACGGCGGCAGCGTGCGTGCGGAAAACCGCGCACAGGGCGGCGCGCTGTTCACCCTGCGGCTTCCGCTCGATCCGGCCTGACGGCGGCACTCTGCTTGCGGCGGGCATCGCCGCGCCGCGGCGCATCCGGCCCGCGGTTGTCGTGGATAGCTAAGCCCGAGCGAGTGCCGTAACCGCGGCCGCGAGCCGCTCGCCGAACGCGCGGTCGTTTGCTTCCCACCAGGCGCGTGCGGCGGCGCTGCGCGCGTACCGATCACCGGAGTCGAGTGCGAGCAGGCGTTCGACGCCGGCTTCGAGCGCGGACGGATCGACGAAATAGGTCGTCGCGAGGCGTTGCGTGCCGGTGCGTGCGCTCGCGACCAGCACGCCGCATTCGGGCGCGACCATCTCGTTCATCGGCGGCGCGTCGGTCGTGAGCAGGATCGCGCCGACGCTCATGCCCTCGACCAGGTGGTGGCCGAATCCTTCGGTCTCGGAAGGGCACAGGTGGAACAGGTGGCGGTTCTGCAGGTGCCGCAGCTCGGCGTCGTCGAGGTAGTCGTCGATCAGGCGCACGTTGTCCGGCAGGCGCGCCGGGCGCTGCAGCTTCGCGCGCTGCACGAGCGTGAGCATCGGCCAGTGCGGCTTGCGCAGCCACAGGTCGAGCAGCGGCTGGCTGCCCTTGTTGATGCTGCGCCCACCGAGATGGAAGAACGTCGGTTCGCGCGCGACCTCGGGCAGGCGCCGGTCGAAGCTGGTGAAGCCGACGAACTCCGTGCGGCAGCCGAGTGCCTCGAAGATCGGCACCGCATGGCGGGTCTTGGTGTAGATGCGGTCGAACGCGCCGAGGCGCGGCCGATCCGCCTCGTCGAACCACTCCGGATGGGGCATCAGCACGTTGCGGCGCGCCAGCGGCAGGTAGTCCGGTCGCCCGCGTTCGTCCATCAGGTTCACGTCGAAGCGGCCTGCGGCGGCACCGCAGCGCCAGCGGCGCCAGGCCAGTTGTGCGCGGCGTTTCAGCAGGGTCGCCTGGCGGCGCAGCCCGCCGGCGCCGATCGCACTGACGGTGACTTCGAAGCCGGCGCCGGCCAGCGCACGGGCGAGGATCGCCAGATC
>Ga0068855_100002446_pt1 | contig 22935 bp, 17 predicted proteins | sample KBSCornC52_FD_66592 | JGI IMG/M metagenome (GOLD analysis project Ga0068855, IMG submission 66592) | Corn rhizosphere microbial communities from Kellogg Biological Station, Michigan, USA - KBS Corn C5-2 | ecosystem: Host-associated > Plants > Roots > Rhizosphere > Soil ...
CGCGTCATCGGCACCGTGGGCTCGGACGAAAAAGCGGAGCTTGCGCGCCGTTCGGGGTGTCACGAAACAATCGTCTACACGCGTGAAAACTTTCCGAAACGTGTGCGCGAGCTCACCGACGGGCATGGCGTGTCCGTGGTGTACGACTCGGTCGGCAAGAGCACGTTCGCAGATTCGCTCGATTGCCTGGCTCCGCGCGGCATGCTCGTGAGCTTCGGCAACGCCTCGGGTAAGCCGGAGCCACTCGACATCTTACAGCTCTCGCAAAAAGGGTCGCTGTACGTCACGCGGCCGACGCTCTTTCACTACGTCGCCACACGCGAAGAGCTGCTCCAGAGCGCGGACGCGCTATTTCGCGCGCTCCGCGGCGGGCTGCACGTAACCATCGGCCAGCGCTTTCCGCTCGCCGAGGCAGGCGCCGCCCACCGCGCGCTCGAGAGTCGCAGCACGACGGGCTCTACCTTACTCACTGTCTGAGAGATCGCGTGCGCACGAAACCATATGCGACCTCGGTGCTGATCTTCGACGAGGTCGAGCTGCTCGACGTGGCAGGTCCGATCGCCGTGCTCTCGGCAGCCGGGCGGCAATGGAACTTTCAACCGTTCAAGATCGAGCTCATCGCCAGCTCGCTCGGCGCGATCGCGACGCGGAGCGGGCTTTCATTGCACGCGACGCGCACGCCGGGCGCGAACGACGAAGTGGAGTGCCTGATCATCCCGGGGGGTTATGGGGCGCGTAAATTGGTAGACGACGCAGAGGTGGTCGACTGGGTGCGGCGCGCCGCCGGCCAGGCGGAGTTCGTGCTGTTGCTCGGCAACGGCGCGCTGATCGCCGCCGCCGCCGGGCTGCTCGACGGGGTCGAGCTCGCGGTCACGCCCGAGCTCTTGCCGGAGCTCGGCGGTGTTGGACGCGCCAATCTACAGGCTGGAGTGTGCGTCAGCGGAAAGGTGCTGAGCGCGGCCCGCAGTGCGCTCGGGCTCGATTTGGCGTGCGAACTGGTTGCGCGCACATTCGGCAAAAAGCTCGCCTCGAGCTTGTCCACGGCCTGGGGCATTGATTGGCCCGGCGAGCTCGACGCGCTCGAGATCATCTCCGGGCCGCTACCCGTTTTGCCCGGCGGCGCACCGCCGCAAAAATAGCGCACCGCCGGAGGGCGCGGTCGTGTGAGCGTGCACGGCACATTTCCGGAAAATGGCGGCCCCGTCCGGACATGAGACGGCGCAGGGACTTTCCCCAGCCTTGCAGGGAGCCGCCGCGTGCCAGCCCATCGAAATTTCGTTCTCGCTTCGCCGATCCTTTCCGGAGCGCTGCTCGCATTGGCGTGCGGAACCAGCGCCGGCCCCGGCGCAGCCGCCCGGCCCACGACGTCTTCGGGAGGCTCGGCGGGCGCGAGCGGCCCGCCGAACATGAGCGCGGGTTACTCCGGGACCACGGGCATCCTCGTTGGGCCAGAGCCGGACGCCGGCGAAATGCTGGACACGGGCGACACCACCCCGCCCCCTGCGAAAATTCCGGACAGCGGCGATGTGCTCGCAGCCGGCTTTGCGCCAGAGAACAAGACCAAGCTCGAGGGCACAGCGATCGCGACCGCAGCGCCGAGCGTGGCCTATCCGAACGCGCACTCGCTCTTTCCCGCCAATCTCGCGCCGGTCGAGATCCACCTGAAGAAGGGCGCCGTGACTCAGAGCATTGCGCGCGTCAATTTTCACGTGCCCGGCTTCGAGCTGAATTTCTACGATACTTGTGCGCCCGCCGAGCAAGATCCGAGCGGTTGCGTGCTGACCCTTCCGGCCGCGATCTGCAAGACGCTCGGCGACGCGAACTATTTCGGCCCCTTGACGACGACCGTGCGCTTGGCGGACGCCGCGGGCGCAAATCTCGGCGAAACCGCGCTCGACGACGTGTCTTGGACCTACAACCGCCTCTCGGGCGGGCTTTACTATTGGACGACTAGCAGCACCGGCGAAAGTCAAACTCAGATCCGTCGCTACGACTTCGCTCAGGCGGGCGGCAAGCCCGAGAGCTATTGGTTGCAGAATCCGGACTCGCCCCAGCTGTCCGGCACCCGCGTGCCGTCCGACCAAGCTGGCCCGCACGCGTGCATGGGTTGCCACGCGATTTCGCGCGACGGCTCCAAGCTGGCGCTCTCGTTCGGCGGCAGCCTGCCCGCGGCGTTCGAGCTGATCGACGTTGCGACGAAGCTGCCGCTCGCTCGACGCCTGGACACGACCGAAGGTTTTGCCTCGATGACCTCGTTTTCGCCGGATGGCTCGCGACTGATCAACGAGCTCGGCGGCAAGCTCCTGCTGCGCGCGGCAGACGGCGCGTTGAGCGAGGTGTCCGAGCTATTCGCCAGCGACACGATGGAGCCGAAATCGCACCCGTTCTGGTCGCCCGCGGGCGACGCGATCGCGTTCGTCTCGTTCGACTTCGCCGGCAGCGCCACGGTCCCCGCGCCCACCGGCGATCTCGTGCAAAATTCGCAAATCTGGCTCGCGCCCTCGGACGGCCTCAACGCAACCGGCCCGGCCAAGCTACTCGTGCCGCGCGTGGCCGGTAAATCGAGCTATTATCCCGCGATCAGCGACGACGGGAAATTCGTCGTCTTCAACCAGTCGTCGTGCGCCGCGCCGCTGAACATCGGCAGCTGGGGCTCGGGGCCTTGTGACGGCTATAGTGACCTGTCGGCGCGGTTACTGATCGTGCCCGCGGCCGGCGGCACTCCGATCGATCTGACGCGCGCCAACGGCGACGGGAACCTGACCAATTCCTGGCCCCGCTGGAGCCCGGATCACGGCGAGTTCATGAAGCAACGGATCTATTGGGTCGCGTTCGCGTCGCGCCGCGCCTATGGGCTACGTCTGGCGGGCGCGAGTGACAGCGAGCCACAGCTCTGGTTCGCAGCCGTGCGCGCCACGCCGGGTGAGCCCCTCGCGCTGGACCCGAGCTTTGCCCCGGTGTGGTTGCCGGCACAAGACGACGACATGGCGCACCCGACCGGCAATCACACGCCGCAATGGGTGCAAAAGATCGTCAAAATCGTGGTGAAATAGGCAAAAAAACGGGGTCTGGCCAAACCGCGTGCTGCGGCAGCGGCGAGCTCGAGCCTTGCGACCCCACGTCACTCGTCGCACGGCACGACCGAGAGCTCGGCCGCGGTGCTCTTCGAGCGCGCAAGCAAGAACTGGTTCGCGCGCACGGCGATCAGGTCGGCACCCCGCACCACCGTGTCGGCGGCCAGGCTCGTGTGTTCGGTGATGCGCCCAAACCAAGTCGCGCCGTTCTCGCCGGAGGCGGTCAACCAAACCTTGGCCGCGTCGGCCGCGTCCACGAGCAGGGTCGGAGTACCGGTACCGTTCGCGTCGCCGCTGAGCGCGAGCTTCTCGAACGTGCCATCGGGCTTCACGTGCACGAGCTCGAGCGCACCGCCGTCGGCACCCGGCGTGCTGTCGTCCGCGCGAAATGCGACGTATGCGCCGCCGTCGGCCGCAGCCGCGAGATCGAAGGTCATCGGCCGCGCACCGGGTGCGGTCACCACGAGCGGCGACGACACCAATTTGCCGAGTGTGTCGAGCTTCACGAGCTCGATCCGGCGCGTGCCAATGTCGAGTAGCGATTCCTCTTCCAAAAGCTCGGTGCCCGCGTCGGGCGAGCGCTTTTTCTCCTTCTTTGGCGCGTCGAGCGAGCGCGCCACGGCCAGCCAATAGCCGCCCGTACGCCGTGCCAGACGCGGCGAATCCACATCCGCGCCGGGCGCGCTGAGCGGCTCGGGCACGAGCTTGTTCTTCAAGTTCGCCGGATCGACCAGCACGCCGAAGACGCGGATCTTGGCCGCGACCTCCGCCGCGTACACGAGCAGACCGCGATCGCCAAGAACCTCGAACGCGAACGTCGAGTCGCGCCGCACACCCGTGATCTCGGGACCCCAACTGAGCGGCGCCGCGCCGTGCACGTCGCGCACCAGGCCGACTTTGAGCATCGCTCCGCCCGCATCCGTGTCGGAAGCGGCGACCAGCACGTCCGCGCCGTGCAGCGCGAACTGCGGCGGATCCGGGTCGCCATGCACTGCGCCGAGATCGACCAACTTGCCGCGCGCCGCATCCGCGGAAAGCGTGGCGAGTAAGGCGTGCGCTTGCCCCTTCGTCGAGCGGAGCGCGCTCAGCGCGAAGCCCTCGCCATCCGCGCGCACCGGACCGAGCTCGACCGAAAACGGCGCAGGCACCTCGTCGTCGTCGTCCGGGCCGCCCGCGTCATCGTCGTCGGCCGGCGCGTGGCTCACGGTTACCTCGCCGATCGTGAACGCCTTGGCGGACGATTCATGGCAGCGCGTCGCAACCGGCCCCGCAGACGGGACCGCCGAGGGCGCAGCACCCGGCACGGTCGCCACGATTTCATCGTCTGATTCGGGCGTGGCAACGACCACCGGCGCCTTCTTCTTGCAGCCCGGAAGGAGCGCGCTGCAAAGTGAGCCGGCGATCAGCCCGTGGAGGGCAAATGCGCGCATCCTGGATCCGTCGGTGTGCCGTCGCTTGAGCATGAGGCCGGCAATCGACTACTCGCGCGGCCTGGCCTCAGCAAGTATGATCGCGCCCCGAACACCCGAGCCCCGAGAGTCTCCCTTCCGTCGATGGCGAAACGTGAACTGACCCGGCCGTACGAGCCCAACCCGGCGCTCCGCGCGCTGTACCGGCGCTTCTTCGAGAAGATCCAGGTCGACGACCAGTGGGTGCGCTCGGTGAAGAACCTCGCCTCGGAAGGGTCCATCGTTTACGTTCTGCGTAACCTCAACTTCATCGACTTTTTGGCGCTCGATTACCTGACCAAGCGCCATCGCTTGCCGCAGATCCGCTTCGTCAACGACCTCGGGCTCTGGATCTTGAACCCCATGGGCAAGGGCTGGCTGAACGCCATCTTGCCGCCGCGGACGGTATCGCGCTCGGTGGAGCTGGAGGACGCGCTCGAGCGCGGCGGCTCCGCGGCCCTGTTTCTCAAGCGCCCACCGGGGATGCTGGATCTGGCAGCCGGAGCGAGCGGTGGCCGCGGGCTTCAGGAAGGCGACGGCTTGGTGCGCACGCTGTTCGAGCTGCAACGCAAGCGCGAGCGCCCGATTTTGCTCGTGCCGCAGGTCTTCGTGTGGACCAAATTTCCGGATTCGCGCGGCACTGAGCCGTTCGATTTCATCCTCGGGCCGCGCGAATGGCCGAGCCCGCTGCGCACGGTCGCGCAGTTTTTGTACAACTACAAACACGTCGAGCTGAAGCTGGGCGAGCCGATCGATCTCGCGGAGTTCCTCGCCGACAGTCCGAGCAGCCCCGATCCAGTGCTGGTTCGTCGCTTGACCTACGCCGTGCTCGGACGCTTGGAGCGCGAGCGCCGCAGCGTGACCGGGCCCGCCGAAAAGCCGCCCGAGCGCGTGCGCCAAGAGATCATCCGCAGCCCCAAGATGCGCGCGGTGATCGACGATTTGGCCGACGAGCGCACGGACAAGTACATGCTGCGCGAACGCGCGCGCGAAATGTTGCGCGAGCTACAAGCTACGCCCGACCGCACGACGATCAAGGCGCTCGAGGTGATCTTCGATCGCGTATTTACGCGAATTTACGCCGGCATCGAGTTCGAGAAGAGCGACATCGAGCGGCTGCGCAATGCCGCAAAAAACGGCGTGCTCGTGCTCTTACCGAGCCACAAGAGCCACATCGATTACTTGATCCTGAGCTACATCTTCAATCAGCACAATTTGCCGCTGCCGGTGATCGCCGCCGGCGACAATCTGAACTTTTTTCCGATGGGCGGCATCTTTCGGCGCGGCGGAGCGTTTTTCATTCGCCGTTCGTTCCGCGGTGACCGCCTGTACGCGGCGGTCGTCGACGCATACGTCCGGCGGCTGCTGCGCAGCGGCTACCCGATCGAACTGTTCTTGGAAGGGGGTCGGAGCCGGACCGGCAAGTTGCTCGCACCGAAGTTCGGGCTATTGAACATGGTCGCGGACGCCGCGCTCGCCATTCCGGATCGAGAGTGCTTCTTCGTGCCGATCAGCATCGGCTACGAGCGCGTGATCGAGGCGCAGGGCTACGAGCGGGAGCTGCGCGGCGCCGAAAAGACCAAAGAAGACGCCGCCGGCCTGCTGAAGAGCAGCGAGCTGCTCCGCCACCGCTACGGCACGATCAACATGCAGGTCGGCACGATCCTCACCTTTGGCGAGATTCGCAAGGAAATCGAGCTTGCGCCGACTGCGGTGCTGAGCCCGGCCAAGCGCCGCAGCTTGGTCACGCGGCTCGGCAATCGGGTGATGGACGAGATCAACCGCGTCACGGCCGTGACGCCGGGCGCGCTGACTGCGCTCACCCTCTTGTGTCACGAACAGCGCGGCATCGGGCATCACGAGCTGGTCGCCTATTGCGCGCGGCTTTTGTCGGTGGTGGAGGGCATGGGCGCGCGCACGAGCCAAACCTTGCGCAGCCCGTCCGGCAAGCTACGACCCGAAGCGGTGCGCGAGGCCTGCCAGATGTTCGTCGACGCAGAGATCGTCGAGGTGCAATATTTGGAAGACCCCACGGCATCCAGCAAAAAAGCCGGGGAAGGTGCCACCTATAGCGTGCTCCGCAACAAGCGCCTCGCGCTCGACACGTCCAAAAACATCATCGTGCACTTCTTCGTCGAACGCGCGCTCGTCGCCATGGCGCTGCTCACCGCGCCCGGCGTTGCGACCTACACCTGGGTGCGAGAGCGCGTGCAGGCGTTGTCCAAATTGTTCAAATTCGAGTTTCGCTTCCGCGCAGACGCCCCGTTCGAAGCCATCTTCGACAACACCGTGCAGGCAATGGTGCAGGCTGGCGAACTCGCCCAGCAGCACGACACGCTGAGCGACGGCCCGGGCCACGTGGGCTGGACGGGCCGCGAGTGGCTCAGGACCTATGCCTCCATTTTGCAGAATTTCATCGAGGGCTACTACGTCGCGGCCCGGGCGCTCGAGCTACTCGAAAAATCGCCGGTCGCCGAGAAGGAGCTGACGAAGAAGGCGCTCGCGTTCGGCCATCGCCTATTTTTGGAGGGCGCAATCGAGCGTCCGGAAGCCGTCAGCAAGCCAATTTTGCAGAACGCGTTCCAGGCTTTCATCGATCATGGCTACCTCACGGTGCGCGACACGAAGTTGGATTTGACGGACGGCCTGGCCGCGCACGCCGCCTACTCGAGCATCGCCGACGGCATTCGCGCGATGATCCCGGGGCGCGCCCCATGACCGTCGTGGCTCGGCAAATCAGCGCGCTCTCGCGGAGCTTGGGCTCACGCTGGCGTCCCATCATTTGTCTGTGCGCGCTCACCCTGAGTGGCTGCTTCAGCACCCCCACGCCGCTCGCGCCCGGCCTCGGCGGCACGGTGGGCGTGCCCAATCAAGGCGTGCTCACCGAGGCCGAGGAGCTTCCGATCCGCGGCGAAGGCTTCGTGCGCTACCGGCCGCAAGGTAACCACTATTTCGGACGCCCGCGCTTGGTTCACGCGCTCGAGCGGGCCGCAGCGGAGGTGGCCCGAAAAGCGCCGGGCGGCGCGCCGCTGTTCATCGGTGATTTGTCGGCCAAGACCGGCGGCCGCATTCCCGGGCACGATTCGCATCGCAGCGGTCGCGACGTCGATCTCTTGTTCCTGGTCCTCACGCCGTCGGGTGTTCCGGTGTCGAGCCCCGGGTTCGTGCGCTTCGAAAGCGATGGCTTGGCGCAAGTGCCGGATAGCAAAGACTACGTGCGCCTGGATATCGATCGCGAGTGGTTGCTTTTGCGCTCGCTCCTCACCTCGCCCGAAATCGGCGTGCAATTCATGTTCGTCTGCCGCGAGCTGGAAGCCTTGCTGATCGACCATGCCCGCGCGCTCGGCGAACCCGACGCGCTGCTCGTGCGTGCCGAAACCGTGATGCTTCAGCCGAGCGACAGCTTGCCGCACGACGATCACGTGCACCTTCGCATCGCCTGCACGCCCGAAGAAGCGATCGCCGGCTGCAGCGGCGGCGGCCCGCGCTGGGAGTGGCTGCCGCCGAATCCCCCCGCATACACGCTCGATGCGCGAGATTGGGCCGAGATCGCTCAGGACGACCCGTTCGACCTCGCCAGCGGAGCGAGCGCCGGCGCCACGCCCCCAGGCGGCGCCAATCCGGGAGGCGCTTGAAGGCGAGCGTCCGCATCGGACGCGGTCAGTTGGCCCACGGTGATTGCCTGACCGTGCTCACCGAACTCGGCGGAAACCCAAGCTTCGATTTGGCGTACATGGATCCGCCGTTCAACGCGGGCGGAGAGCGCGGCGCGCGCCAAAAGCAGGGCGAGCGCGCCTCGGGTGCACTCGCTTATCGCGATGCTTGGGGCGGCCTCGACGCGTTCCTGGAGATGCTCGAGCCGAGGCTCGTGCAGGTGCGCGATGCCCTGAGCCCGGTCGGCAGTTTGTGGCTGCACTTGGATTATCGCGCCGTCCATGACGCCAAAGTGCTCGCTGACCGCGTGTTCGGTCGCGCCGCGTTTCAGGGCGAGGTGATTTGGGTGCCGGGCAACGGCGGCAAGCGCCGGAGTGGGCCGAGCGTCACGCATCAGACGCTGCTCGTCTTTGCGCGCGGCAAAGACATGATTTGGAACGGCGATGACCCGGCGCTTCGCGAGCGCCACGCCGAGACCAGCCTGCGCATGCATTTCAACAACGTGGACGCAGACGGGCGCAAGTATCGCGACCGCACCGTGGCCGGTAAGACCTACCGCTACTACGCAGATCTCGGCCGCCGCATCGGCAGTGTCTGGACCGACTGCCCGTCGATGCGCGCCAATACCCCGCTGATCAAAGAAGCCACCGGTTACCCCACGCAAAAACCCGAATCGCTGCTGACTCGCATCGTGCGCGCGGCAAGCCTGCCGAACAGCCGCGTGCTCGACCCCATGTGCGGCTCCGGCACGACCCTGGTGGTCGCGGAACGCCTAGGTCGCAGCTGGCTCGGCATCGACCGCGGTGAGCTCGCGATTCGCACTGCCAAAACGCGGCTGAAGGCAGTGCTGGCCGCTCAGCGTTGATCGGGCGCGTCGCGGAGCTCGCGCGCGAGGGCCGCGAAGGCGTCGAGTGCCTCGGGGTTGGCCAGCGTATCGCGGCTAGCCACGCCCGCCGGCTCTGCGCCGAGCAAGAGCCGCTTCACCGGCACCTCCAATTTTTTGCCATTCAAGGTGCGGGGCACGGACGCTACGCCCAAGATCGCGTCCGGCACGTGCCGCGGCGAGAGATCGCGGCGTACATCGCTTCGGATGCGCTGCTTCAGCGCGCCGTCCAAAGTGACGCCGGCCGCGAGCACGACGAACAGGTACAATTTGCCGGTCGCGTCGGCGAGCGAGCCCGTGTCCACCACCAGGCTATCGACGATTTCCGGGATGCGCTCGACGACGCGATAAAATTCGCTCGTGCCCATGCGCACGCCGCCGCGGTTGAGCGTCGAATCAGAGCGGCCGTAGATCACCGCGCCGCCCTCGGCCGTGAGCTTCAGCCAATCGCCGTGCCGCCAAACGCCGGGGTACCTCGAAAAGTAGCTATCTTTGAGGCGCGCGCCGTGCGCGTCGCCCCAAAAGTAGATCGGCATGGCCGGAAAGGGCGCGGTGAGCACGAGCTCGCCCACCTCGTCGATCAGGCTTTGGCCCGCGTCATCGAAGGCTGCGATCTTCGCGCCTAAGCCGCGGCATTGGATCTCGCCCGCCTTCACCGGCAAAAGTGGACACGACAGCAAGAACGCGGTGCAAACGTCGGTTCCACCGCTCACCGAGCCGAGCAACAGCTCGTGCGAGACGTGCTCGTACACCCAAGCGAAGCCGTCGGCGGGCAGCGGCGCGCCCGTCGTGCCCAGACCGCGAATGCGGGACAAATCATGGCGTTGTCCCGGCTCGAGACCGGCTTTTTGACAGGCCAACAGGTACGGCGCGCTGGCGCCGAAATAGGTGAGCTGCTCGGTCTCGGCCAGGCGCCAAAGGGCGTGCAAATCCGGATGCGCCGGGCTCCCGTCGTAGAGCACGATGCGCGCGCCCACGAGCAGGCCCGATACGAGCATGTTCCACATCATCCAACCAGTGGTGGAAAACCAGAAGAAGACGTCTTTTTCGCCGAGGTCCATGTGCAGCGCGAGCGCCTTCAAGTGCTCGAGCAAGATCCCGCCATGACCGTGAACGATGGGCTTGGGCAAGCCAGTGGTTCCGGACGAATACAAAATCCAAATCGGGTGCTCGAACGGCACCGGCTCGAAGCTGAGCGGCTCTTCCTCGGCCAGTAAGCGCTCGAACGAGATCGCGCCGGAAAGCGGCTCACCCTCGCCCACGTGCACCGTGCCCAGCAGACTCGGCAGCGCGGCGCAGATCGCCGCCGCGTCCGCAGCGCGGTCGAACGACCTTCCGCCGTAGCGATAGCTCGTGACGCAAAATAGCACTTTGGGCTCAATTTGCCGGAAGCGGTCGAGCACGCTTTCCACGCCAAACTCGGGCGCGCAGCTCGACCACACCGCGCCCAGACTGGCCGTGGCTAAAAAGCCAATCAGCGCTTCACCGCCGTTCGGCAAAAGTGCCGCAACCCGGTCGCCCTTTTGGACCCCGAGCGCGCGCAATCCGGCGCGCGCGCGCGCAACGTCTCGCCTCAACTCGGCGCGCGTCCAGGTTCGGCGCGCTCCGCTCTCCGAGCAAGCGATGACCGCTAGCTGGTCGTCCTGCAAGCGCAGGGCATGCTCCGCATAATTGAGCGCTGCGCCCTGGAACCAGTGCGCGTTCGGCATTTCGCCGCTCGGCCCCGCTTCCGCGGGCGGTTCGAGCTTGACCGAGAAGTACTCGGCAAGCGACGTCCAGAACTCGCCGAGCTCGCTGACGGACCAGTCGTAGGCGCTGGCGTAATCCGCAAACTCGAGCCCGCGTGTGCGCCGCAAGAACGCCAGGTAATCGGCCATGCGGCTCGCGCTGCGCTCGGCCTCGCTCGGTTGCCACAGGATCTGCCCTTCTTCGACGCGCTCGGTCATGCTCGCTCCTTCGGCACACGGGGCCACACCCTCCATAATAGCGCGCAAAAAGCCACACACTCAGCGCCGGGCGAGGTAAATTGGCGGGCGCCCATGCAAAATCCGTTACTCGAGCTGCGCCGGCCCATCCCGTTCGACCAAATCCGCGAGGAGCACATGGAGCCCGCCGTGCGAGCCCTGCTCGCCGAGGCGACGGCCGCGATCGATGCCATCGCGGCGAGCCAAGGGCCCTACACGTACGACTCCACGCTGGGCGCGCTCGAGCGCTCTTCGGAGAAGCTCGAGCTGGTGATGTCGCTGATCGAGCATTTGGAGAGCGTGAGCACGACGCCTGCGCTGCGCGCGGCCTACAATGCGGTGCTCCCGGACGTGAGCGCGCTCTGGTCGAGCATTCCGCTTAACCCGGGACTATGGCGCGTGCTGGTCGAGTTCTCGAACACGCCGGAAGCTGCGGCGCTCGAGCCAACGCGGCGGCGCTTCCTGGACAAGACCTTGGCCGACTTCCGGCGCAGCGGCGCACAGCTCGACTCGGACAAGAAAGAACAGCTGAAGGCCATCGACCGCGAGCTCAGCCTGATCACCACGCGCTTTTCGCAGAACGTGCTCGACTCGAGCAACGAGTTCGAAATCCTGGTCGAGGATGAAGCTGGGCTCGCTGGGTTGCCCGATTCGGCCAAGCAGGCGGCGCGCGACAACGCGCAGCACAAGGGCAAATCGGGCTATCGCTTCACGCTGCAGGCGCCGAGCCTGACCGCGGTCTTGACCCACGCCGACGATCGCGGATTCCGCGAGCAGATCTGGCGCGCTCAGAACACGCGCGCCACCTCCGGTGAGCACGATAATCGACCGATTGTCGCGAAGATTCTCGAACTTCGCAAAGCGAAGGCGAATGTGCTCGGCTTTCGCGACTTCGCCGATTTTCAGCTCGACGACCGCATGGCCAAGACGGGCGCCGACGCCAAGCGCTTCATCGACGAGTTGCGCGAGCGCACCGAGAGCGCGTTCGAACGCGAAAACCGCGAACTGTTTTCGTTTCGCAAAGAGCTCGAAGGCGAGAGCGCTCCCGCGCTCGAGCCCTGGGACGTGACCTATTACGCCGAGAAGCTGCGCAGGGCGCGGTTCGCGCTCGACGAAGAGGAGCTGCGCGCCTACTTCCCGGCGGAGCTCGCGCTGAAGGGCGCGTTCACGCTCGCCGAGCGCTTGTATGACGTGCGCATCGAGCCCGTCAGCGGGGTGCCGGTTTGGGACCCCGAGGTGCGCGCCTATCGCCTGCTCGACAGCGCAAACGTCGAGCTTGGCACGTTCTACGTCGATCTTTATCCGCGCGAGACCAAGCGCAGCGGCGCGTGGATGCACGGGCTGGTCGCGGCCGTGCCGCCCGCAGCGAATTTGGCCGTGTTTTGCCTGAATGCGAGCCCGCCGGCGGGCGGCAAACCGTCGCTTTTGCTGCACCGCGACGTGGAGACCTTGTTCCATGAGTTCGGGCATCTTTTGCATCACTGCTTGAGCCGGGTCAGCGTGCGAAGCCTGGCCGGCACGCGCGTGGCGCAAGATTTCGTCGAGCTGCCCTCGCAGATCATGGAAAACTGGTGCTCCGAGCGGGAGGCGCTCGATCTGTTTGCGCGCCACTACGAGACGAACGAGCCGCTGCCGACCGTGCTGCTCTCGCGCATGAATGCGGCACGCACCTTCCGCGCGGCCAACATGCAAATGCGGCAGCTCGGCTTTGCCGCGGTCGATCTGGCGTTGCACATCGACTACAGCCCGGAAAAAGACGGCGACGTGCTGGCGTATGCTCGAGACATCTTGCAAAAGCATGCCGTCGCTCCGTTTCCGGAAGACTACGCCATGCTCGCGGGCTTCTTGCATTTGTTCGGACACCCCGTCGGCTATGCCGCGGGCTATTACTCGTACAAATGGGCGGAGGTGCTGGACGCGGATGCGTTCGGCCGCTTCAAGGAGGAAGGCGTGCTCAGCCGCAGCGTTGGCCTACAATTTCGCGATCGCGTGCTCGCCCGCGGCGATAGCCAAGATCCGATGGATTTGTTCGTGGCGTTCCGCGGGCGGAAGCCGCGCGTGGACGCGTTGCTCAAGCGCCAGGGCCTCGGCTGATGGCGGGGCGCGTCACGTACCTGGCGATCGCGCTGGGTGGAATTTGCGGCACGGTGACCGCGCTCGTGGGCTCACCCGCGCCCGTCCCCGCTGCTTCGCAAGCGGCGCCCGTACAGAACTCGCCGAGCCCCGTCAGCGCGCCGCGCCCCACCCCAGACACGACTCGCGCAACGCCGAATGCTTCCGGGGCGAACCAGTCGAGCGCCGCGGCCGCGCCGGTCGCGAGCGCGCCAAGCGCGGGCGTACCGGCGGCGTCCGGCTCGGTCGCGAGTGCAGTGAGAGCGCCCGCGGCGAGTGAGGGGCCCCCGCCGCCCGACACGAAGGAGGCGTTGCTGCGCGCCGAAATGCATTGCGACCAAAAGGAAGCCGCAGCATGCGTGCTCGCTGCGCGAGCTTACGAGACCGGCAGCGCGGGCCCGACCGACGCAGAGAAGGCCGCGAAGTACCGGCGAATTGCGCTGACGCTCTGGATCAGCCAGTGCGACCACAACTCGGCGGTGGCCTGTTTTACGCTGGTCGACATGTATCGGACGGGCCGCGGCGTGGCGCAAAGCGATCGCACCGCGGATGCCCTGCTCACCCGCACACGCGAGCTCTGCCACTACAACGAGGCGCCGATCTGCCGTGAACTCCCGCCCGCGCCGTGAGCGCTGAGCGGGCCTTCAAAAGATGCCCGGGATCAGCGCGCGGCGCTTCGCCGGATAGGCTTCGCGCCCGTTCTGGCCACTGAACTCTCGTTGGTAGGCCACATGGCGCGTGTGCGCCCAGCCGCCCAGAATGCCGGCCCCGACGAGCATGAACGCGAGCCCGGCCAGCGTCTGGGTGACCAGGTTGAACCCGACCCAGGACAGAATTTCACACAGGTAGTGCGGGCAGGACACGAGCTCGAACAAGAAACCGCGCGGGATGCGCTTCTCGCTAGTCCCCGCGGGCCGCAGCGCGCGCAAGATGAGGTGCGCGCGCGCATTACCCGCTTCGGCCAAGGCGAAGAGTGCGACGCCCGCGGCCTGGACCGAGAACGCCGGCGTGCGGTGCGTGGGCGCACTGACCGACCAGGCGATCCACGCGCCGAAGCCCCAATAGTAAATGTACTCGGTGAGGTAGTCGCCAGCGCCGATGCTCGGCTTGGTGTAGCGGTGCACGAACGCCGACTCCAAGCTGCGGCGGGCGAAATGCGCGGACCAAAGCGCAGCGGCGAGCCAAGCCTGGCTCGAAAGGCTACTTAGCCCAGGCGAACGCCACGCCAGCACCGCCCAAAACACGAGTAGCGCCACCGAATAGCTCAGCACGTTGTGCAGCCGCGGTCGCATCGACGGGTCTTATACCGGACACGCCAACAAGTGGGTATCCAAGCTTGCCATGCCGAACCCGTATGCAGGGCCGGGCTCGCGCGGCTGCCGAGAAGGCGCGCGCCCGGCAGAGTTGCCCAGCGCCGGCGATCACGCACAGCGCGCCCGTTCCTTCGTGGCCAACCCAACCCAGCCCAGAAGCGGCCGCATCGGCGCAGCGCTCGGCCCGACCCTGCGCTTTCATTGACCGATCGAGCCGGCGCTCGTCAGGCCATTTTGGGCGTTTGGGCCAGAAGCCGTTCGGCTTCGCCGATAACACGCGAATAGGGGTCGAAGCGCTCATCGCTCGGCTCGCGCGTTTGCCCAGTCGGCGTGAGCGAGCGCTGCCCCGTGGCTTGCAGGAGTACCGAGACCACGCTCGAAGCGCGCACGCCGCGGTCGACGCGGATTTTGGCGCGCTCCGCAAGCAAGTCGACCAGGCGATCGAGATCGGAGGCGGGACTGTCGGTGCGCTCGTCGAGCACGGAAAAATCGAAGCTGCGCGCGTCGATGCGCGCGGCCCATAGCACGGTCGCGAAATGCAGATCGGCTGCGGCGAAGGCCTCGAAGTTGCTGGCCGAGAGCGACTCGCGGAACATTTGCACGTCCGCCGTGCTCGGCACGACCGCGCGAAACGTGGCGCTGCTCGGCGTCGCCGAGCGCCCGGGCACTTGCCCCAAATGCACCTCGCCGCGCACGATGCAGGTCAGCGCACCGAATGGAATTGGCATTTCCCGCTCGCGCAACTTGAGCACGAGCACCGCGTCGCGCAGCTCGAGCCCGCGGATGGTCACGATTCTTCGGTTCGGATCGTGAGCGACCTCACGCGGCACGACGAATGCCGGGAAGCCATCTGCGCGCAAACGGCGGCCGAGTTCAGTGGCTTGCGCGTCGTCGGCGAGCGCGCGCACCACGCCCCAAACCCCCGGCTTCAAGCGTGACTTGAGATCGTAGGCCACCATGCCCGTGGCCCGCGCAAGCTTGGCATACGATTCCGCCGTGCCGTCGAAGCTAGGACCCAGAATCACGAGCATGAACGCCCCCGGCGGGGGTTGACTGCGCGCGGCGGCACGAGCTCACTTTTCACGTCAGTGCTCAGTCTAGCCGACAAAGCCCCGGTTGCCCCGCAACGCGCGCGTAAACAGCGCGTTTCGATAAGCATTTCGGCAAGCTTTGCGCGGCGGTTTCCGCGGCTTTCCGTGGAGATTGCAAAGTGCCCCACCCGTCTCGACCGTTCGGGCGGCCACGCCGCCCTTTACGTACGCGCTCGGGGGGCCGACGCGACCAACCCAGCTTCCCTTGCACGCACAACTCGCGGCGCTGCGCCGGCTATCGAACGGCAGGTCGCGCGCGTTCGCGACTGGCATTACGCTTTCAGCGCGTCAGCTTTCGCTGCTCGCGATCGATCGCGCCATGAAAAACGCTCTGGCAAAACGGCTTCAGCTGGCCCAATCACTCCTCCGCGAGCACGGCGAAGCGCGTGCGGCGAGCGCACAGGAGCGGGCCACGCGGCTCAGGCGGATGGCCTCGCAGGCGCGTGACCTCGCGGCTTCGTTACAGGGCGATCTGCGCCGCTTCGCCGAGCTCTCGGTGCAGCTCGGCGACTCGCGCCTGACCGAGTGCGTGCTCGACCTGCCGCTGTCGCTCGCGACCATTCGAGATATCGAGGGCGCGCTGGCCGTCGCGCGCAGCTTCGAGTTCCTGGCGCCGGACAAATTGCGCGGCGATCGCGCAGTCATTTTGGCGCAAGCGGGCCGGCGCGACGAAGCCGTGGCGCTGGTCGCGAAAAACCTGGAGCAGGCCGAGGACGCAGCGTTGGCGGAAGCCAAAGCCGGCGATGCCTATCGCGCGCTCGGCGAGAGCGACGCCGCCGAAGCCTATTACCGCCGCTCGCTGGCCGAGGCAAAGACAGCCTTCGAACGCTCGGAGGCCGTGCTGCGCATCGTCAGCCTCTTGTCCGACGCGGGCCGCGAGCAGGACGCCGCGCGTTTTCTAGCCGAAGAGCGAAAGCGCCCGGGCAGCCCCTGACCCGCGTTTGGCAGGCGCCAGGAGCGTGGTAAGTGTCGCGACGATGCGCACGCCCCTTCCCCTACTCTTCGCGTTCGCGAGCGCCCTCGGGCTCTCGAGTCCCTCGTTTGCCGCCGGTCAAACGGTGCTGACGAAAACGCACGCCGCGAAGAAGGCCAAAAAGAAGCCCAAGTCTCAGGCTGCCGCCGACACCGCCAAAGGTAAGTCGAAAGCGGGCAAGGTGAAGCCTGGCGCGCCCGCTCCAGCCGCGCTCAAGCCCGCCGCGAAAGAAGCCCTGCCCGCGGCGCCCGACCCGGCAGTGGCGTCACTCGAGCGCTTCGGTTTGTCGATCCAGCGCGCCACTTTGGACAACGGGCTACGCGTGGTGATGAATCCGGATCACGCCGCGCCGACGGTCGCGGTGTCCGTCACGTACGGCGTCGGCTCGAGCGCCGAGGTCGAGGGCCGCACGGGCTTCGCGCATTTGTTCGAGCACATGATGTTTCAAGGCAGTAAGCACGCCAAAAAGGGCGAGCACTTCACCTTGATTTCGGATCGCGGCGGCAGCCTGAACGGCACCACCAATAGCGATCGCACCAACTACTACGAGGTCTTGCCCGCGAACGAGCTCGAGCTCGCGCTGTGGCTCGAGTCCGACCGCATGCGCTGGCTGGCGGTGACGCCCGAGAACTTCGAAAATCAGCGCGCGGTGGTGGAAGAAGAGTTTCGGATGCGCATCCAAAACCAAGCCTACGTGCCGGGCACGATTCGCTTGGGCGAGCTCGTGTTCCAAGGTTACGCGCCGTACGCGCACCCCACGATCGGCTCGATGGCAGATCTCGATGCCGCGAAGTTCGAATGGGTGAAAGATTTTCACGACTCGCACTACGCGCCCGACAATTCGGTGCTGACGATTGCCGGCGATTTCGAGCCGGATCAGGCGATGGCGCTGGTGCAAAAGTACTTCGGCCCCGCCGAAAAGAAGAATCCGCCCGCGCTCGTGTTCGCGCCGCTGCCCGAAAAGCCCAACGCCGGCCGCGCCACGCTGGAGGATACCAACGCGCGCACCCCCGGGTTCATGTTCGGCTTCATGATCCCGCCCTCACGCACGCCCGAGCACTACGCACTCGAACTCGCGACGGTACTGCTCGCCGACGGCGAAAGCTCGCGCCTGTACAAGAAGCTCGTGCACGATCGGGCCGTCGCCGAGCGCGTCTCGGCCTGGACGGACGATCACAAAGGTCCGGACCAATTTAGCGTCATGGCCGTGCTCACCGACAAGGGCAAGCTGCCCGACGTCGAAGCCGCAATCGATGCCGAGCTGGCCGAGCTGCGCAAAACGCCGCCCAAACCCGCCGAGCTCGAAAAAGCCAAAAAGCGGCTGCGCTCGAGCTTCGTGTTCGGTTTACAAACCAACAACGGTCGCGCCATTCAGCTCGGCGAGTTCGAATCGTACTGGGGTGACGCGCGCTTGCTCGCGCATGAGCTTGGGCAGTACCTCGCCGTCACGCCCGAAGCGGTGCAACAGGCGGCCGCCAAGTACCTCACGCCCGAGCGCCGAAGTCTCGTCGAAGTTCTGCCCGCAGCCAAAGGAGGCAAAAAGTGAGCGCCTCGTTTCAACCCATGCGATTTTCGAGCACCCGTTTCGTCGCGCTCGCGTCCGTGCTGCTCGCAGCCGCGAGCTGCGCGACGCCCACGCCAGCGCCCAAGCCGCCCGTGGCCGCCGCTCCGCCTCCGCCGCCGAAGGCGCCCGTGGTCGCGGCCGATCCGCTCGGCACGCCGCCACCGGCCGGCATCGCCGCCGACAAACCCTTTCCGGCGATCGCTCACGCCAAGCTCGATAACGGGCTCGATCTGCGCGTGGTCACCCGCAAAAATTACCCGATCGTCGAGCTGCGCCTGGTGCTGTTCTCGGGTGTGGCGAGCGACGGCAGCGAACCCGGTGTGGCGGCGGTCGCGGGAGAACTCCTGAAGGCGGGCGGCGCGGGCCAGTGGAACGCAGCCGAGCTCGCGGAGCGCGCGGAGTCGCTCGGCGCAAACCTCGATGTCGTGACCGAGCGTGATTCGACGCGCATCACCCTCGCCGTCACCACGGGTGATTTCGACGCGGCGCTCGATCTGCTCGGAGCCGTCGTGCAAAAGCCGCGCTTCGCGCCGGTAGAGTTCGACAAGCTGAAGCAACGCGAGCTCGAACGCGTGCGCAACGCCGCCAAAGCGAGCGCGGGTTGGGCGGCGTCGATGGTGCTCTATCGCGAGCTGTTCGATCTGCCGACCGCGATTCACCCCTACGCGCACTACGACGCCAAGCCATCCGAGCTCGACAAGCTCACACTGCAGAGCTGCCGGCGCTGGTACCAAACCAACGTCACGCCCGAGAACGCCACGCTCGTGGTCGCCGGCGACGTCGATCCGGCGGTCGCAGAGGCCTCAGCAAAGCGCGTGTTTTCAGGCTGGAAAGGCGCGCGCCCTAGCGGCCAAACCTTCAACACCCCGCTCCCGCCGAGCGAGCGCATGGTCTGGCTCGTGGATCGCCCGCGCAGCGCGCAAAGCCAGATCTACGTCGCGGGGCTCGGCCCCGAACGCTCGACCCCGTCTTGGCCGGCGCTCGCCGCCACGAATCAAATCTTGGGTGGCGGCGTCGCAGGGCGCCTGTTCCTCGACGTGCGCGAGAAACGCTCGCTCGCCTACGGCACGGGCTCGAACGTCGAAGAGCCCGCGCACAGCCCGGTGCCCATCGTGTTGTCCGCCGGCACGCAAACCGCGAAAACCGCGTACGCCGTGCAAGCCCTGCTGGAGAACCTGGAAAAAATCGGCAGCGCGCCGCCCACCGACGCCGAAGTCGGCATGGCCTCGCGCTACCTATCCGACAGCTTCCTGTTCCGCACCGAAACCCTCGGCGCAGTGGCTGATCTGACCGTCAAGCTCGCCGTGCTCGGCTTGCCCGACGACTACTTCGACGACTACCGACGCGCCGTGCGCAAGCTCGACAACGCCACGGTCTACGAGGCCGCGCAGCATTGGTTCAGCCTGAAAAACCCAGTCATCGTCGTGGCCGGCGACGCCAAGCGAATCGCCAAACCACTCTCGCACTTCGCCAAAGTCACGATCATCGACCCCGAGCACGACTTCCAACCCGGCCAACAGCTGCCCAAGGACGAAAACCAATCCCTGGACGCCACGCCCGAAATGCTCCAGCCGCCCACACCGCCCGCGGCCGCGCCAGCGAAACCGGCTCCGGCGAAGCCTGCACCGGCCAAGCCTGCGCCGGGCGGTGCCGCTGCCGTTCCGGGCAAGCCCGCGCCGGGCGGTCCCGCTGCCGTTCCGGGCAAGCCCGCGCCGCACCCGTAACGATCGTCGCTCTTTTTTGGGATGGGGGCTGCCTTGGAGCAGCCCGCGTGCACCAGTGCGGCGCGGCGCTGGGCCGCGATCGGCGGCTCGGCGATCCGCGCGTTTGGATGAGCGACGCGGAGCGCACCTGCTCACGTCCGAGGGCGGTTCTTAGCTGCCTATACCGCGCCGGGATATTGCGATCCGAGCTGGGGATCGCGCTCCGCGCGCTTATCTGCATATGCGGCTCGAGCTAGGCAGTTGGAGATGGTCCGCATTCTGCGCCATTCGGCGAATCGCTCTGCGCCTACATTGCGGCGGGGGCGCAGGTAAAATACAACTTGGGCGGACGCGAATCTTGACTGACTTGGACGCTCGTACGGTGCCTCACCGGTTTCATCGCTGGATTTTGTGGTGCGGCCTTCTGCTCAGCCTCGCTTTTGTCGGATTGTTCATAACTCTTGCCTGGACCGAGCCGCTGACGCGCGTATTGGTCGGTCCGTTCGTCCTTGCGCTCTGGGGACTCGCCGCCGCGGCGGTGCTGATTCGCTGGATTCGATACCCCGCGATCTTCACCATTGCTCTCGATGACGACCGCATTGCGCAACCATTTGCGCCTGGTCGCCCGATGCTTCCGTGGAGAGAGATCGTGCACGTCGAGCCCGCCTTGACCGGCGGTGTGTGGCTTTCCGATCGCTTTCGCGAACACCGAGTCCGCCTCTCGCCCGAACTCGAAGGATTTCCCGATCTGCTCGAGTTCGTATTGGCTCGCATCAACATGCCGCCGCCGCAGCTGCCATTCGAGGTCCGGGCGCGCAGAGGGCCTTGGTGGGTGGAGTTCCCTATCCTGCTCGGATTCTTGGCGTTCCCGTTATTCACCCTAGCAACCCGCGGGGCCGTTCGGTCATTCTGGTTGAGTTCCGCTTTGCTTGTCTACCTCAGTGTGTCCACCGTACGCGCCTTTCGGACTGCTCCGCTCGGTGTGCGAGTCGATGTTGGGTGCCTCCGAATCTGGAGCCGCGGACAACGCGACGAGTACCCCTTCGCTTGGATTCGCACCGTCGGTCTTGTTCGCTCACGGAACTGGTCAGTCGTTCCCGTTGTCGTGACGACCGCCGGTCGCGTAGTCATCGTCCCAACCTTCGGCAAGGCCAACGCATTGCCCATCTACGTAGCGTTATCGGCGAATCTAGCTCCGTCCAAGGGGGCCGCCCAACAAAGGCTTGCAGCTGACGAAGACCTCGCTTCGCTCGGACTTCGCAGCTGAAGCCCGGGTCGCCACCGAACATGACACAGGCTTCTTCACTACGCTTGAGTTCAACCCTTTCGGGCTTCTTCGCGCCATCGCTCTATCTGATCGACATTTCCTGCACACTCGCGCGGTGTGGCGCTAGCCTGCCGGCGTGGACATCAACGACGCTTACACGCAGTATCGTGCGGCGTGGATCGCCATTCTTCGCCAGCAGTCGGTCGCAAAAGCCCTTCGCTACGCAGCTGTCGCTGCCTTCTTGTTATCGCTGTTCGGCTTAATCCCAAGACCCGCCACGCAATTTCTGGCGCTTGGCATCGCGCTCGTATCGCTCGCTGCTCATGTCGTCATTCGCTGCCCGCGCTGTCGCGCGTGGTGGCCGCTGCGATCAGACGACGATGGACAGCGGAAGCCCTGTGCGCGGTGTGGCCTACGCTGGGGACAAGAAGACGAACTACCGGACGCCCAGTGAAAAAGGACTGATCAGCCCTGTGGTTTGCCAATCCACCCGTATCTGGCTCGCAGCAGACGAAACCTCGCTTCGCTCGGCTTCGCAGCTGAAGCCTGATACGTTTGGGCAGACCGACGTGAAGCCGCTACTCCAAGAATGGCTCGACGAGCTGCGTGCGGACGGCTTGAAATTGTCAACGGAGCCCGGTGCGGGTGCCAACCAAAACCTTTGGTGCGTATCCCTACCGTCAACTGAAGCGATCGCCGTGCGAGATGTGCTGGAGTTCCTGCAGTCAGCGATGGCTGTCCGGCGTGAGCTCGCCTCCGTGCAGCCTGTCCGACCTGTAGCGTTCTACGCTTGGCACGATGAAATGGCGGGACAGCTTCGGTTCAGCACAGCCTGCTGCACGCGGAATACGCTGCCATTCCGTGCAAAAGTTCGGCTCGTTGACGACCCTGTCGAAATCGTGACCGCATTTCTGCAGTCGCCATATCGCGACGGTGTTCCTTGGAATGAGCTCGAAGACTCGAATGGCAATGGGGTGGCCGATGCGCCCGCCGAAGAGGTGGACCTCAAGGTGTGGGCCGTGGACTGGCAATGACGAACGGATCTGCCGTCAAAGCGGGGGCTGCCCGTATTCGGCTTGCAGCACTTGTAGCAACGTCAACAACAAAGAAGCGGCGGCTCTCGGGAGCTCAGTAGATACACGAAGGGCGATGCACTGCCCGGACGGAGGCAAGCGACAAAGCCTAGACGTGGTAAGTTGGGCGGGCGAGCGTGGAGCGCCCATAGCGTGAACACATCGGCAAACATCGGGATCCTCGAACTGGAACGGCGGCTCGCCGGGAACGTCCCGCGAGCGTACGTCGAGCTTATTCGCACAGAGAGTGCGGCATCGCTAATCCAGCGCGGATTCGATCCGAAAACGCTGCTCGTCCTTAATCTCGAGCTACGCGACGTCGGAGACCATCTGGACGCTCGAGACCGATTCTTCCTGAATGGAGATGGATGTGGGAACTACTACTTCACGGCGCTTGAGTTCGGTGCCGATTGCGTTCTGCTCTGGGCGCACGATCCGCCAGGAATTGAAGCTCCCGAACAGACGCTAGCGTCCTATTTGCACACTGCCGAACAGACCTGTCGCATCGACTGGCCGGTGCATCCGGGGCGGCTCTATATCTGTCGAACTTCGGCCTACGCTGAGTCGATTCTAGACCCAATAGATCTCAGCGAATGGGTGACTGCGGTGGAGTCGAACGACGACCTCGAGTATCGCGGTTATCGTGAGGGAAAGAATCCATTCACGGGTGAAGTAATTCGGTTTCACAGTCCCGGATGATCAGCGACAATTACTTCTGCAGACCGACGACAATTAGATTTGCAGAGTCGGGGGCGTGCTGACGGCCTGTGAGATGGTCGACGCCAGAGGTTCCGGCCTGGTAGCCGGGGCTTCGGG
>Ga0068855_100002448_pt1 | contig 22933 bp, 10 predicted proteins | sample KBSCornC52_FD_66592 | JGI IMG/M metagenome (GOLD analysis project Ga0068855, IMG submission 66592) | Corn rhizosphere microbial communities from Kellogg Biological Station, Michigan, USA - KBS Corn C5-2 | ecosystem: Host-associated > Plants > Roots > Rhizosphere > Soil ...
CCTCCGGCGGAAGCGCCAATCGCCACGAGCTGGCGGGCACGCTCGCGTGGGCGATGTTCCACAGGAGCTTCCACGCCGGATTCACCGATGAGCTTTGCCGTGGCATCGATCTTATAGAGAAAGGCCGCCACACCGCGGGCCGCGTCTTCGCCGCCGAGCGTCGGGGTCTGCACGGCATCGAGCGCGCCGGCACCCATCGCTTCGAAAACCTGGGCCGCATTGCCCTCGACCGTGGCGGTCACCACCAGGATCGGGCAGGGAGCCGTGGCCATGATCTGCCGGGTGGCTTCCACGCCATCCATGCCGGGCATGATGAGATCCATCAGCACCAGGTCGGGACGATCGCGCCCGCATTGGACCACCGCGTCCGCACCATCGCGGGCGACCCACGCCACCTCGTGTTTCGCGGAGGAAACGAGGACGCGGCGCATGATTTCCACGGCCATGGGCATGTCGTTGACGATGGCGATCCTCATGGTTCACCGATCAGATCTGCGACGGACGAGATGAGACTCTCGTCGTGGAAACTGCCTTTCGTGAGGTAGTAATCGGCTCCGGCCTCGAGGCCGCGGGTGCGGTCTTCCTCGCGGTCCTTGTAGGAGACGATCATGATGGGCTTGGACTTGAGATTGGGATCTTTCCGGATGAGCGAGACCAGCTCGATGCCGTCCATGCGCGGCATATCCACGTCCGTAATGACGAGATCGTGGTCGCCGGTGCGCACCGCGTTCCAGCCGTCCATGCCGTCCACCGCGATCTCCACGACGTAGCCGTGTCCTTCGAGGAGCTTGCGCTCCAACTCGCGCACGGTCAGGGAATCGTCGACGACCAGCACCCGCTTGCGCCGCGTTGGCTGAGCGCCCGCGCCGCTGCGCTGGACATTTTCCAGACGGCCGGCGGCGCTGAGTTTTTCGATCGAGCGCAGCATGTCCTCCACGTCGGCGATGAGGAGGGGCGCGCCGTCGTCGGCCAGGGCGCCGGCGCTGATGTTACGGACTTTCCCGAGACGGGAGTCCAGCGGCTGCACCACGAGTTCGCGTTCACCGAGGAAACGATCAAGGACGAGCCCGTAGCGGTTGCCACGGTCGCCGATGATGACCACCGGCAATTCGTCGCCGCTGAGCGGGCTCTCGCCTTTTTCGAAAACCTGCCGGGCGGTGACAAGCCCGATGCGTTGCCCATCGAAGGCGAAATGCGGCCGTCCTTCCAGCATCTCGACCTTGTCCTTGTGGAGCTTGAGGGTGCGGGTGATGGCGGCCAGCGGAATGCCGTACGGCTCGTCGCCGATTTCCACGACCAGCGCGCGGAGGACGGAAAGGGTGAGCGGAAGCTGGAGTTGGATGGTCGTCCCGTGTCCCAGCTCGGAGGTCGTGCGCAGTGTGCCGCGCAGTTGCTTCATCGTCACCTGCACCACGTCCAGGCCGACGCCGCGGCCGGATACTTCGGTGACTTCCGTCTTCATGGTGAAGCCGGGCAGGAAGAGGAATTCGAGCAACTCCGCGTCGCTCATTTTGGCGGAGGTTTCTTCGTTGGTCAGCTTCCTGGCGACGACCGCGCGGCGCACCGATTCCACGTCGATGCCACGGCCATCGTCGCGCACGGTGATGAGCAGCATGCCGGCGCTGTGGCGCGCCTCGAGCCACACCGTGCCTTCGCGCGGTTTGCCAGCGGCGAGCCGTTCCTCGGGGAAATCGATGCCGTGGTCGACAGCGTTGCGCAGCAGGTGATTGAGCGGCGCCTCGAGCTTTTCCAAAATGTCGCGGTCGACCTGCGTCTGGTCGCCGACGATCTCGAGCCGCACTTCCTTGCCCAGCGAACGGCCGATGTCGCGGACCAGCCGCGGAAAATTCTGCGCGCTATCGATGAACGGCCGCATGCGAAGGGCCAGCGCTTCATCGTAGAGTCGATGCGATAGATTGCCCGAGCGCCGGTCGAACATTTCCAACTCGACCAGCCGGTCGCCGAGAAAATCGCGGCACTCCGCGCCTTTTTGCTCGAGCGCGGCGAGACGCATTTGTGCGTCTTCGGAAAGGGGCGTACCGGCGAGGGCGTTGCGCAATTCCTCGGTGCATTTGCCGAACTCCTGCTGCATCCGCTTCAGCCGCAACAGGGAGCGGGCGAAAGGATCGAGCCAGCGCGCTTCCACGAGCGATTCGCCGGCCAGGCCGAGCAAGCGGTTGAGATGATCGGCGGTGACGCGCAGCACGCGGTCGGTATTTGCGGCCACTGGCTCGGCTGCTCGGGCCGGGGCACTCGGGGCGGCGGTGACGGGAGCAGCAGCGGCGGTGTCGGTGGCCTTTGGGGGATTGGTCAGCCGGGCGAGAAAGGAGTCGATTTCGGCTGCGCCTTCCCACTTCGCCATTTCTTCCTCGGAGGAATGGGCGATACGGGAAAGCAAATCGACGCCTGCGAGCAGTATGTCGATTTCCGCCTGCCCGAGAGCGAGGGCGCCTTTCTGTGCGGCGACAAAGCAATCTTCCATCGCGTGAGCCACGCTCACGGCGGCGTTGATGCCTACGATGCGGGCGGCGCCCTTGATCGAGTGCGCGGCGCGCATCGAGGATTCGAGATGCGCCGCGTCGGACGGGGCGCGCTCGAGCGCGAGCAGGGCGGTATTCAGTGTCTGAGTCTGGGCTTCCGCTTCGATGCGAAAGAGCTCGGCCATCGAAATGCCGCTGAGATCGGGAATCGCGGACGTGCTCATGAGAGGCTCTTGTTGATCGAGTAAAAGAGGAGCTGCTCGTCGAGCAGGCCCACGGTCCTTTCCCGCCAGGGCAGCGTGGCGCGGGTGTAGGTCGCGGTGGATTTGGCCACGGTCGCGGGCGCTTCGCCCAACTGCTCCGCGTGGAAACGATGCACGCCGAAGACTTCGTCGACCGGGAGGACGAGGCGTTCTCCTTCGTGGCCGACGACGAGCAGGCGCTCGTGGACCAGCGTGCGTGTGGCATTGGCAGCCGCGGGCGCCTTGTCGATGCCGAGCAGCGCATGGAGCGAAATGCAAATGAGCAGCGCGCCGCGCACATTGGCGATGCCGAGCACGGTGGCGCTGCGGCGATGGGGCAGCGAATGGATGGGACGCAACACGCCGACCTCGTGCACGAGGTGGCTGGGCAGGGCGAGCCACTCGGCGCCGATGCGGAAGACGACCGCGGAGTCCGTATCGCGCGCCAGGGTCTGGCGCACGGTGCGAATTGCCTGGGTGGATTGCGCGAGATAGGTGGCGTCGACCTCACGATCGAGGAGTTGCGCGGCGGCGGCCGAGTAGGTCGGACAATTGCGGCAGTGGACGGCTTCCGCGAGTTGTGGGCAGCTCTTGTCCCCCCAGATCCCGATTTGTTTCCAGCAATCGTGCAGCTTCATGGGGCGGTGGATTCCGTGCTGCGTTTGGCGCGGCGGCGCAGGGCCTGCGCGGCGGCGATATCACCACGCCGGGAGACGAGCAGGGCGTAGTGCAGCAATGTGTCGTGATGCTGCGGATCGAGGTAAAGGGCGCGGCGATAGTGAGTCGCGGCTTCTTCTTCGCGGTTCGCCGTGTCGCTCACCAGACCAAGCAGATAATAGGCCTGGGCGGAGGCCCCGGCGTGGCGGAGATATTCATGGCAGATGGCGGCGACCTCCTCGAGGCGTCCTTCATCGGCGAGCCGCACCGCTTCGCTCAGATCGGGGCTCGGTGCGGCGGGCGCGGGAGCAGACGGTGGAGGAACCACCGTCGCCGCGGGCCGCGGCTTGACCGCAACGAGCTGCGGCACGAGGCGCTTTTTGGCTGGTGACGGGGCGGGCTTGGGAGCCGCCACTGGTTTTCCTTTGGTGAAGGCAAAGGCCAGCGAGATGCGCGTATGGGTGAAATCGTAGGAGGCCAGCAAGCCGGTCTCGGCCGGGCCCACGCAAAGCAGGCCATCCGAGTGGAGATGGCGGCCGAGTTCCGCGATGGCCTTCCGTTGAGTGGCGACGTCGAAGTAGATCAGCAGGTTGCGGCAGAAGATCGCGTCGTAAGTGCGCCCGCGCGGTACGGCGGTGTCATCGAGCAGATTGCCGCGGTGAAAATGGACGAGCTTGCGCACGGCCGGATCGATCGCCCAACCCGCGTGCTTCGGCGTGAAGTGGCGATCACGAAAAGCGAGATCGCGTCCGCGGAAGGAATTGCGCGTGTAGATCCCGGTGCGGGCGTGGGCCACCACGCGATCGCTTACATCGACCGCGTCGATATGAAAGCGCTCTGGTGGAATGCCGGCATCGAGGAGCGTCATTGCCAGGGAATAGGGTTCCTCACCGGTGGAGCAGGGGAGGCAGAGGAAATAGAGTTTGCCGGTGATCTGGCGTGCGCGCTCTGCGACCACCTCGAAGGCTTTCGGATCGCGGAAGAACCACGTCTCCGACACGACCACGCTCTCCACGAGCGCCTGCATTTCCTCGCGATCGCTGCGCACACGCTGGAGATATACCTCGGCATTGTCCTGGCGGCAAGCGGCCAGGCGCAGACGCACGGCGCGCTCGATGGCGGGCATGCCGATCGAGGCCGGGTCCAGGCCGATCTCCTGGTAGAGCAAGCGCGCGAAGGCTTCCACTAAGCAGCCTCCCTCGCTTGCTGATACAGGGCGTCGCAAACCGCGTTCGAGAAAAGTTTCTGCGGGGTGATCCACTGGACGATGCCGCTGTCATCGCGGGTGATGGGGCCCAGATAAGGCGCGGCTTCGACCGTGACTTCGGGCTCCACGAAATCCTTGGCCTCCCGCTGCAGCAACCGGTTGGCGCGCTCGGCGATGAGGGCAAAGCGGCGCCCGTTGTCGATTTCGGCGATGAGAATGCGGGTGCTGATCCGCGCGACCGAGGGATGTCCCAACGCCAGGTCGCTGAGATCGATGACCGGCAGCGTCACGCCGTGATAGTCGATGATGCCGGCGATGCCCGCGGGCGCGTGCGGCAGAGCTTTCACATGGGCGAGAGGCAGAATTTCCACGAGGTTGCTGGCGTCGAGCGCGTAGCGGTCCTGGCCGAGTTGGAAGAGAACGAACAACATAGTTTTTTAGGCGGTGCGCAGTTTGAAACCATCGAGGCTGGTCAGCATGCCGCGGGAGGCGTCGTGCAGGAGTTCGATGCTGATATTGGACTGGCGCAGCGAATCAGCGGTCTGCTGGGTGGCTTCGCTGAGCTGGGAGAGGGCCTGGGTGATTTGATCCGCGCCGAGGGCCTGGGCTTGCATGCCCTCATCCACCGCGGTGAAGCGCGGGCTGAGGGTCTGCACCTGGTTGATGATCTGCGCGAGTTGGCCGCCGACCTGCTGCACTTCCTGCACGCCGCGGCGCACCTGTTCGCCAAATTTGTCCATGCCCATCACGCCCGCGGCGACGGCGGACTGCATCTCCTTCACCATCTGTTCGATGTCGAAGGTGGCCACCGCCGTCTGGTCGGCGAGGCGGCGGATTTCCGTGGCGACGACGGCGAAGCCGCGCCCGTATTCCCCGGCTTTTTCCGCTTCGATGGCGGCATTGAGGGAGAGGAGATTCGTCTGGTCGGCGACCTTGGTGATGGTGGCGATGACCTGGTTGATGTTGCCGGCTTTTTCGCTGAGCACGGAGAGTTTGGAATTAATGGCGCCCACGGCTTCGACGAAGTGCTCCATGGTTTGTTCCATGCGATCGAGATTCGACTGGCCGCTGTTGGCGAGCGCGGCGGTGGCCTCGGCGATGCCGCTGACTTCGCTCATCGTCTTCACGAGTTCACGCGAGGTGGCGGAGATTTCCTTCGAGGTGGCGCCGATCTCCGTGGTGGTGGCGGCGACCTCGCTCGTGGTGGCTTGTTGTTGCTTGGAGGTAGCGGCGATCTCCGTCACCGAAGAGTTCACCGCCATGGCGGACTTTTGCACCTGGCTGGTGAGCTTGCGAAGATGCGCGACCATTTGGGAGAAGGCGCTGCCGAGCGTGCCGATTTCATCGCTGCCGTCGGTTTCGATTTCGTGGGAAAGATCGCCTTGGGCGGCGGTCGCCTGCGCGGCGTCGGAGAGTTTCCGGAGCCGGCTGGCGACATTGCGGGACACCACCCAGGCCAGCAAGGCGGCGAGGAGGAGTGCTCCCGCGCAAAGGATGATCGCGATCAAACGTTGCTCCTCGAAATGCTTCAGGCGCACCTGGATGAGGTGATCGAGTTCATCGGTCGCCGTTTGTGAGAGTTGAGAAACCGCATTGGCTGCTTGATCGACCGCCGCCGTGAATTTGGCGTGATCGACCGATTTGCCGGCGACGATTTCGTTGGACAGGGAAAGCAGCGTCTCAATCGCTTTTTTGAATTCGGCGAGCCGCGGAGGGACGTCATGTTGCAGGCTTTCGCTGATCCCAAGGGATTTGGCGTCGTTGCGCACGGCGGCTTCGATCTCGTTGGTCATTCTCGGAGTGTCAATTTCGCGAAGCAGCGCAGTCTCGCTGGCGAGCGCGAGCTGGCTGGCCGTGGCGGTTTCCGCGAGAGCCCGGAGGCCGCGCTCTCCAATTTGGTTGAGGTGCAGTTGCGCGGCCGGCACCACCTCGAAGGTGACGGTGAGAAGGTGGGAGCTATCGAGCCCGGGATCGAGAGAAAGGTCCGACGCGTCGTCGACGACGCGCTCGATCATGGTCATGACATTCGCGGTGAGATGCTCGTGCTGCTGCTGGCTGCGCTCCGGAGTGCTCTGTTGCCAGCCATTGACGATCGTTTGCCATTCGCTGCGCATTTTTTCCGGCGAGAGCTGGCCCAGTCCCGCACTTTCCAGCTCCGCGGTGGTAAAGAGAAGTTGCGCGCCGAAACGGTGTTGGGCCTGCTCCAGGGCACTGAAAGCGGTATCGATCTTCGCCTGGCGCGCGACGATATCACTTTCGAGCTGCTTTTCGCCGTTGTAGTAGCGCTGGAGCAAAAGCTGATGTGCGGCGAGGTCGCGCATGAGTTCGGTGAGCGGCCGGTTGAAAGCGTCACCGGCCAGCTCCTGGTGGGCGAGCTGGATATCATCCTGAAACGCCTGGAAGGTGAAAAAAGCCAGGACCCCGATCGGGAGAGCAAACGAGCTGATGATGAGCGCCAGCTTTTGCCAGAGTTTGAGTTTGTTGAGGAGCTTGGTCATGACGAAAGGGGAAAGAGGATCAGTGCAGCACTGCGCCAAGGGCGCCGGTGAGATGGGTGAAGGTGAAAGGTTTGCGGATGTAGCCGTTGGGGGCGGTTTTCGGATCCTGGTCGAGTTCGCTCATGTCGTAGCCACTGACGAGGATGACCGGGAGGGATGCCCAGAAACTGCGGATCTGGTGGAGGGTCTCGCGACCGCCCATCACCGGCATGAAGAGGTCGAGCAGAACGGCGGAGATCTGCGAATTCCGCTCCAGCATCTGAAGCGCTTCCAGGCCATTGGAGGCGCCCAGGACGTGGAAACCGTCGCATTCCAGCATCATCGACATCGTGCCGCGGAGTGCGACGTCGTCATCGACGACCAAAATGGTCTGTCCGTGAGCCTCCATCGCCGGGGAGGGGGCAATGAGCGATGAATCTGTTAACGGGGAGATGAGCATGCCGTTTAACTAAGCAGCGCCGGTGCCCCTGGCATTCAGGGGAAATACTGATTTCGTGCCGGGAGAGTACCGCAGTAGCATCCACGCAAAGAAGATTGCATGAACGATTTAATCGCGTGAGAGCCTGTGCTGTTGTAGCCCGATCGATCCGTGAGGCGGGTCAGGAAGAAATCACGCCATCCATTCGGCGATTCCTGCCTACGCTGGTGGCGGTGGCCCTTTTCATGGAAAACCTGGATGCCACGATCGTGAACACCGCGGTCCCCACGATGTCCGAGGCGCTCCATGTCGCGCCGTTGAGCCTGAAGGCGGTGCTGACCAGTTACACATTGAGCCTCGCCGTGTTTATCCCGATCAGCGGCTGGATGGCAGATCGCTTTGGCACGAAGAGGGTCTTCGCCGCCGCGGTGATGGTTTTCTCTCTCGGCTCGCTGGCCTGCGGGCTTTCCATCAACGTGCCGATGCTTGTCGCCTCCCGCATCCTGCAAGGATTCGGCGGCGCCATGATGACACCGGTCGGTCGCATCGCGCTCGTCCGCAGTTTTCCGCGTTCGGATTTGCTGAGGATCATGCAATACGTGGTGGTGCCGGCCTTGATCGGGCCGCTCATTGGTCCCGTGACCGGCGGCTTGATCGTCCACTGGCTGCCGTGGCGGACGATCTTTCTCATCAATCTTCCTTTCGGCGTGGTCGGTCTCTGGATGGTGCGTTGTTTCATGCCGGATTTTCGCGATCCTGCGCCGCCACCGCTCGATTACCTCGGCTTCCTGCTTTTCGGCGCGGGCTTCGGCCTGCTCTCCTACGTGCTGGAAGTGTTCGGCGAACATCGGCTGGGCGCCGGCCCGATCATCGGTCTCGCCGCCGGCGCTTTCGCGCTGCTCTTTGCCTACGTCTGGCATGCGCGCGGAGTTGCGCGGCCGATGCTCCGGCTCACCTTGCTGCGCATTCGCACGTTCCGCGTGGCGGTATTGGGTGGTTTCGTCACGCGGCTCGGTCTTGGGGGCATGCCTTTCCTCCTGCCGTTGCTCTACCAGCTCGGACTGGGGTTTCCCGCGTGGAAAGCGGGCCTCTTCACCATTCCGCAAGCGCTGGCCGCGATGGGCATGAAGGTGATCGGGCGCAGGGTGCTGGCCCGCTTCGGTCATCGTTATGTGCTGATTGCCAATACCGTGTTACTGGGCGTGGCCATCGGGATGTTTTCGCTGATCGGCCGTGAGACGCCCATCTGGTGGATCATCCCGCTGAGCTTCTTCCTCGGCTTCCTCGCTTCGCTGCAGTTCACCAGCATGAATGCGCTGGTCTATGCAGATGTGGACGACCGTGAAGCCAGTCAGGCCGGGAGCATGGCCAGCACCGCGCAGCAGATGTCGCTGAGCTTCGGCGTGGCCTGCGGCGCGCTGCTGACCGCGTGGTATCTCGGCGGCGTCGACCAAAGCATCGCCGCGCAGACCATTCCCGCCCTGCACAAGGCGTTCATCACCATGGGCGGGATCACCGTCATCTCGTCACTCACGTTCTGGACGCTCCAGCCAACCGACGGAGACAATGTCAGCAATCGCGCGGTGCGGGTCGTCGTGGCGCGTTGACGCCGTCGACGCCGACCGTCCAATGAGCGTGAACCCCACGCCATGGGAAGTTGCAACTTAGTGTCTTGTGGTCTGGCTCATCATGAGTTCACGCAGATGCTCCTGCTCAGCCTGTAAACTTTCATTGTTGAGGATCTGCGGGACATGGTAGGGCTCCTGCAGGGTCACGTCCACGCGCGCAAAGGGCTTCGGAATCAAAAATCCGTCCCAGCGGCCAAGGCGCCAGCAATGGGAGACTTCCACACTCACCGGCATAACGGGTGCACCGGAATTTTGCGCCAGCCAGACCGCCCCGGCGCTTGAGGAGTAACGTGGCCCTTTTGGGCCGTCTGGCGTGATGTAAGCGTCGCAACCTTCCTCAATCATCCGCTGGAGGAGACGCAGCGCTGCCGCCCCTCCTCGCGAGCTCGATCCTCGAACCGGCCGGCCGCCAAAGCGTTCGATGCACCCGGCAAGGATACCACCGTCCCGGCTCTGGCTGATGAGCACGGCACCCGGTCGCGATCGGAAGAAACGCTCATAGAGGACGGGAATGACGAGGAGCCGATTGTGCCATAGAACCCATACGACCGGGGGCAACGTCGCGCCGCCTTTCACCAGTATTCCCGCCCGGTCAGTCACGCGGAGCCGCCACGTTCTGGCCAGCAGTCGCAGGCAGGCCGCGACGGCGGTTGAGAGCAGGGAACTGGTGCGGAAGACCATGATTGAGCATCCATCGCCTGGCGACGGATGAAAAATTCACCGCAGCAAGGTCGCAGCGCCCCGAATCTTTTGATATGGCATGAATGTAATCTACCATCTGTGAACTGATTTCGCCTGAAGACAACATTAAGAAAGTCTAATGCGCGCAAATACCTTCCCGACAGCGAGTTTTGGCGGCAATGATTTGCGGGATGGAGCAACTCGACCCGCTATCGGACCCCGCTAAGGCGCCGGCTTCTGCCGGAAGATGTCCGCACTCCGGAAAAACAACGCCAGGATGATCAGCGTTCCGACGAGGATCAGGCAACGGGTGAACCACGATACGGTGGCCGCGGCTTTGGCCCGGATCTCGACTTGCAAGTCGGCCCAGGGATCCACGGCCACTGCCCGGCTGAAGGTGAGCAATCGTCCCTGCTCGGGGATGTTCGCTTGAATGGCCCCGGGTGTGCTTACCGCGGCGTCCTGTTGCTGGATGATGCGCTCGGCGAGGCGATTGAAGGCAGCGTTGTCGTCCGCGGTATTGCTGTCGAGGATTTGCCGGGCATCTTGCTGCGTGTAGTTCGCATCCTTGCCGCCATGTCCGGAGCGGAGTTTGCCGGCGAGGACGTCGGGTTCGCCGGCGACGCTGGATTGACGGACGTTCAGCCCGACGACCGCCTGCTGGAGTTTGAGATTGTGCAACTGCACGCGCGCGTCTTCGTTGAAGGCGTTGTCGTGCTGGCTCAGCCCGAAGGCGGATTCAAAGGCCCGGCGGGCTTCCTGCGGGTTACCCTGGGCGAGTGCGCTGTTGCCGAAGTTGAGCATCTGCTCCGCCGCGCGCGTCTTGTCGCGCAACTGTGTTTCCTCGTTTTGCAGATAGGACTGCACATCCACCGTTGCCGCGTGGGTGGCGATCTCGTCGCCTTGTAACTGCAGCGAGCCCGTCCACTTCTTGAGCTTCCACTTCTCGTTGAGATACACGCGCCAGACGATGTTCTCCAGCGGCAGATCGAACTTTGGCGCGAGCAATTGCAAGTCCAGTGCGTGGGTTCCAGCCTCACCGACCTGGCTGCTGAAAAACACTTCGACCGGCACTGGTTTTCCGCCATGCGATTGCTGTTCGAGCGGAATGAGAATCTGGTCGCCTTCGCGCCACGGCCACACGCCATTTTGATTCACAAAAGCGAACCAAAACTTCGCTTCCTTCGGCAGGGTGAGATGGAGCAGCCGCTTGTCGCCGGGCAGGATATCGAGCTTCGCCTGGGTGAGCATCGCGCCGGTATCGGAGATTACCGAGGTGAAGGTGATGTCATTGACCCGCGCGGGCAAAAGCTTCGCCGCCTCGTGGCGCTCGAGCTTCATCGGCAGGGTGAACGCGGGCTCGACGAGCCGGTAGGCGAAGCTCGCCGAAGACGCGGTGAGTCCTTGCTGCAAAACGCGCGGGATGCTCTGCCATTCCACGGGTTGCAGCGCGCCGGGCAAGGCATCGACCCGCACCTGGAGCCGACCACTGGCCTGCACGGTGACAAAGCCGCGCTGCAAATTCACCTCCGCGACCTGCACACCACGCAGACCCGTCTGCGCCGCATTCTCCGCCACGACCGTCTGGTAGGTGACCTGCAGGAAATACTGTCCGATGACCTTGCGATGGAGCTTCACCTCCCACGATTGCAGTCCCTCCTTCTCGCTATTTGGCACGAGGAGAAAGTCCGAGAGTTGATCGCCAGTGAAGCGCACATTCTCGGCATTCGCCGGAAGGGCGAGATGAAACGTTTTCAGCCCGGCATTCTCGATCTGGTACTGCAAATTCGCGGTCACCTTGACCTGCGCCTCGCCGATGGTGGCGTGTTGCAGGCTCGTCACCTGCACCCATGGGTCCACCTGCTCCAGGTCGAGCACGAGATTCCAGGGCGTCTGCAAAACGCGAAAGGCGAGCACGCCCTTTTGTTTGATGCCCGATTTCTGCGGATCGAGCTGGGTGAGACCGTCGCGCTTTGTCACCTGCGGGCGCATGCCCTGCTCCGGCACCACGAGATACGTGCCCCGCTGCTTGCTCGCTTCGCGAATGAGCAACTGCGGCGCGGCCCAATTTTTGGCCGACTTCAATCCCGGTCCGGTGAGGCTGATCGAAAATTGCTGCTGCCCTTCCGTGCGTCCGCGCAGGTGCATCGTGATGATGCGTCCCGTGTCGGTCTTCAATTCCGTCCAATGACTCAACGCCTGGCCGCTGACCGAGTCCACATCGAGGCCTGCGGGCAGGGCGAAACTCAACCGGAAGATGCCGGCGCGGGTGATGTCGACCGTGGCCTCGGTAGCCAGCAGCACGCGATCCTCGCCGAGCGAAAGCGTATCCTGGGTTTCGACGCGCACGTCGGGTTCCACCGAGGAAGCTTTGACCGCAGCGGTGACTTTCGGATCGGAGTAACGGAAGGCGCGGCGCACGGCGAGCCCGGGCATTTGCGGAGCGAGAATGGGACCGATATTGCTGGGAAAATCCTCGAGGTTGATCGGCACGAGCGTGGCGGCGGCCACGTCATCGAGCTGCACGTCGTTGCCGGTGGCCACGCCGAGCAGCCCAATCTGGCCGGCAGCGCCATCGACAGAAATCAGTCCGACTTCCTGGGCCACCGGCAGAGGCCCGGTGGCGATTTGCGAATAGATGAGCAGCGTGAACGGGCCGGATTGCGGCGGGTTGAGATTCACCCGCAGCTTGCCGGTGTCGGGATCGAAGCGCCACTGCGAGATCGTCGACTCGGCCTGGTCTTTCTCCGGTGCGAGGGTCGCCGGGTCGACGACGTTGGTGATGGTCGCTCCCTTCGGCACGGAAAAGATGAGTTCGGAGAGCTCGCCTTGCGCGGGGCGAATCAGCGCGGAGTGCAGGCCCTCGATCACCCCCGCGGTCGGCGCGTAGAGTTGCGTGAGCTCGGCATAGAAGACCGCTTTCTCCTGCGTGACGTCGCGGCTGCGCGGCTTCCAGGCAATCCAGCTTTCATTCACCGGCGTTAGCGCGATTTGCGCGACGGTGTCCTTGCCGGCGCTCTTTCGATCGATGGAAACTGCCTGGGGCGAGGTGACATCCACGTCGAGGTTGGTGAGGGTGAGGGTGAGCTGATTTACCAGGCCGAATTGCGTCGGCAGGGTGATCCCGGTTTCGTCGTCCTGCTTCGTCACCGGCACTTGATATTGCACGTCGACGTCGAAGGTCCCGTTCTCCAGTGCGAGCAGTTGCTGGGTCCGTTTCCCGCCGACGTTGAACTGCACGAGTTTCAACGCATTCGCGGGATAAGTAGCCTTGGTCAGCACCGCCGGTTCAAACAGCAACGGCAGGCGCTGGCCCTGGATCGCCTGCCAGTGAATCCGTGCCGTGGCCAGGGCGAACTTATCCTCGACGCGAATCTGCTGGGTGACGGTTTCGGCCACCGGCATTTCCTTGGGGGGCAACGGCGCGGAATCCTGGGCGGACACTCCGTGGACAAATAACGCGAGGAGCAACACCGCGGTCGCCGCGGCGAGACCACCGTTGGGCGGCGTCACGGGTCTCGGTTTGGGCGGTGCCTGCCACAACCGCCGCAGCGCCGGCACAGCGAGTTGGAAGATGAAGAACCCGGCCAGCACGGCGAGGAATCCGAAGGCGCCATTCGGGCAGCGCAATGCGGCCCAAGCGAGCAGTAGCCAGCCGAGGAGGGCGAGCGCCGGTTGGCGGGTGCGCCAGGCTTGCACGAAGGCGGCGATGGCGAAGAGGGCTGGCCACGCGGAGGCGAGGAATTCCATGATCGAGGCCCGTTCCTCGAGGTTGTCGACTTCCACCGAGAGGACGTTGCCGGCCTGTTGCACCGGCGCGAGGAAGGTCAGGCTGCGCGGCAATGTGGCCGTGTCTTCCGAGGCGATCTCCCCCAAACGAAGCAGGATGAGACCGCCGAGGATGAAGGTGATGCTGCCCAGCACCAGGGCCGCCAGATGGCGCGTCGTGTTTTTGTAGACGCCCTGGCGCACCGCGCCACGCCAGATCCACACCGCGAGGGCGAGCAAAACCAGCGCGACAATGAGCGCGAAAATCGCCTGTCCCGCATCGCTGCCCCCAAAGACCCGCGTCCATTGCGCGAAGCCGGAGATATCGATCGCCGCATTCACCGGCGTGAGCGAGCCGTGGCTATACGCCAGACGCTGCGCGGTGTCGGGCTCCAGTTTCCATTCGGTCAGCATCACCGGCGCGCCCACGCTGGGGGTCGCGACGGTAACGTGCTCCGGATCCTTCGCGCGCGAAGCGAGCTTCAGATCGACGGCGAGCACCGCATTCGGGTCCGCCTGTTGCGGCAGAGGGAGCAGATCGGCCTGGTTATCTTTCACGGGCACCACCGCAGCGCCATTGACCGCGGCCGACCACAGCTCCGTGCCTTCCGGCAGGGTGAGCCGCAAATTTCCGTTGCCGCGGTTCTTCACGAAATAGTGCACATCGGTCAGCACCTGGCCTTCCTTGGAAATACGCGTGGCGAGCGTCGCGCGATCGACCACCTGGCTAAGCGAATCGCCCTGTGCGAGTGGACTGAGGGCGAGTTTCAAATTGAAGGGGCGCGCGGTGTAACGATAGGCCGCGAGGATCGGCGCATCGAAGAAAAGGCGATATTCCGCAGGCACCTCGCCGGTCTCCAGCGGCAGCAGGCTGGTGGAGACATCCACCGGCTTCACCTGAAATTGATAGGCGCTGATGACCAGCGTGTGGCCCTGCTCGGATTGGGCATCGAGGGGCCGTGCACCGGTAAAGGTGAGCGTCTCGCCCTGGGCCTTAAAGGGGCGCTCGTAAGTTGCGAGCAGCGTGTAAGCTCCGGCCACGGGCGTGTGCAATTGGACGAGATAACCGCCATCCGTTTTCTGCCAGCTGCGAATGTCTTTGCCGGTGAACTCGACGTTGAAATACTCGGCGGACAGCTCCACGCGGAAAGCCGCCACCGGCGAACCGGAGATCATGTAATTCAACACGCTACTGCCGTAGGCCACGCCTTCGCCGATGGAGAAGAGGTGCATCGCGTCGACCTGGATCGATTGCGGCAGCCGCTCAATGTGCAGCGTCGCCTGCCACGCGGCATCGCTCAGCCGGAAGGCCGATTGAATACCCAGAACCTTGCGCGGGAAGAAAGCAGTCGCGATTTCGGTGAGCGACTGGGTGCGGGTGGCCGTGAGACGGAAACCGGCATCGGCTGCCACCGCGAGATTGCCCCGGACGGATTTCGCCTTTTCCACGTCGATCCGCGGCAGTTCCCAATCCGCCGCGCCGAGGGTCTCGTTGCGTTCGAGGCGAAGTTGCACGACCTGCCGTCCCGAAATCGGTTGCGCATAGACGAGCCGCAGCTCGGCGGCGCCGTCGACATCGTGGACGAAATAATCGCTCAAGCCGGCCACGACGAGCTTGGCGACGGCGTAACCCTTCGGGATCCGCAACAGCAACTCGCGCAGCGGCGCCTCGCGAATATCGAGCTCGATCTCCGCGTCGATGCTCTGCTCGGTCTCGCCGAGATGATAGGCGAAGAGTTCCGAGACCGTGACCTCGGGGAGAATTTGATCCGCCTGGATGCGCAGGGCAAAATCCGCCCCGGAAAAACGATAGACAAACCGCTGTGCGCCGCCCGCGCGGAACGCTTCCTTCGTTTCATCGGTCTCGGGAAATTGCTCGGGCGAAACCTGGGAGAGACCGCGTGCTTGTACGACCTCGAGCCGCACCGCGCCTTCATTGACGATGCGAAAGTAACCGGCGAAACGCGTCGCGCCTTCGGGCTGCAGTTGCATGGCCTCGGCAGTTTGTGGAAACGCCCCCAGTGGCGTCTGGGTCTGCACGAGCAGCTTGAATTGGTTTTTCTGGGCCTCGTTGAACCGCACGACCAGCCGTCGCTCTCCGGCATTCGCCCCGGGCTCGATATTCCAGGCGAGGACGGCGTCTCCCTGGACGCGCGTGACCTCGCCATCTCCGCGCAGCAGCAGCGTCAGGCGATCCAGTTCGCCCTGCATGATCTTGCCATCGAAGATCGCAGCCTGCTGCATGAGGCCGGGCGCAATGCTGATCTGTGAGAGCATTTCGGCGGAGTAGAAGAGCTTGCCCTCGGTCTCGGGGGCGGCCGTTTTCCAAGAGAGCTTCACCGCGCCGTTCGGCGGAAGGAAGCTGGAGAAGTCGTTGCCGTTGCGTTCGGGGCGGGCGGCGCCGTCGAATTGAAATTGGGTATCCGCGGGGAGTCCTTGCAACCGGATGGGCTGCAAGGCGCTCGGAGCGACCTTGAAATCGACACTATTCCAGCCGCCATCCTGCGTGACCGATGCGCCGAACTTGAATTGCACCGGATAGTCGCCGGGCTTGTCGAAGACGAGCGAGTAGCGGCCGTGGTTGAGGACGATTCGCCAATCGTTGTGCTGCGGCAGCTCGGTGAGGGCGACTTGTCCGGAGAGCAAGGCCAGCGAGCCACCTTTGGGACTGGCGACATGGGCCGTGGCAGAGAGGACGAACGCGGCGTTCTGCGGGTTGAGCAGGCCGGTAAGTTTGAAGTCACGTAGCACCACCTGGCGCGCCTCGGGATCGATGACCGTGATCTTGAGCGGCAGCGTGTAGGCAGCGCCGTGAAATTGAAAACCGAGTGGCTCGGGTTCGTCCGTTTTGGCCTCGGCCGGCGGAGCCTCCTCGGGTTCATTTCCCGGCACGAGGAACGACTTTCCGGAATAGGGGTCCTTCACTTCCGTTCCTGGAGTGAAGCCGCGCAGATCGATCAGTCCCTTCCCTGGGTCATACGGGCTCGTAAAGAATCCGGGCTTGCCCGGAACCGGTTTGGCGAACGGTAGTTTGCCGGGCTTGGGGGCGGGATTTGCTGCGCCCATCTGCGGCAGATACTTTGCTTCGACGGGGAGCAGCCCGGTTGGCGAGACCGGCTGGACGTCGAGTTCCGGCACGGCCTCCACTTTCACGAACCCGTGGAAGAGATCGGGCTGCGGAGGAGTGAGGGTGAGAACGTTGAGCGGACTCCTGCCACCTTTGAGTTCCTGCACCGCGGTGGCGGTGACGCTGAGCTTGGTTAGCGGTTGATCGCCTTTCTTCGGTCGCAGAATGAGCTGGCGCGTGCCGTCCGCACCGCGCCGGATGCTCCAGTCTTCCAGGGCGTCGCCGGTGACTTGCTTGATCTCACCTTCGCCCGCGATGGTCAGCGGCAATTCCTTCGGCTCACCTTGGAGAATTTCGATGGCGACGGTGAATTGCGAGGTGATCTTATCCCGCGTGACCTTGACCGACTGGTTGATCGCGGTGGAAAAGATCTGCTTCTCGTGATCGCCGGGCTGTCCGTTCAGCGGTCCTTCGATGACCAATCGCAGCTTTCCATCGTTGATGCCGCCATTGACGGAAGGGTTCTTGATTTCCGTGTCTGCGGCGAAGGCGGAGGCAAGGAGCCAGGGCGCGGCGAAGAGCAGCACGGCGAGATGACGCAGTTTCATATTTTTGGGCAGAGTGGTTCTGTGGTGAGGGGAGGACGGAATGACGAATGGCGAATGGCGAATGCCTAGTGACGAATCAGCGATCTGACTTCGGGACCTGGTTCGTTCCCGCTTTGCGGGATCATTCGTCATTCTTTATTCAGGTCAGCGGCCGGAGAGACTCCGGGCCTGGCGGATCATCCACTCGAGTTTCGTCGGGCGAGGATCGGCGCCATAGATCGGTGGGACGCCGTTGAGAATATTCAGCAGACGGTCGCTGGTCACTTCCGTGGCGTAAGGACTGTTTGCCAGCATTTCGGAAAGGGCGCTGGCGGCGCCGGCGACCCGCAAGGCGGAGCTGGCTTGCTCGAGCGGCGGCACTTCGCCGCTGAAGGGCACCGGCCACGCGTGCTCGCGATAGTCGGAGGTGCCGGGCACCCGGAACCGCACGTGCACTGTGCCGAGATCGCCTTCACCGTGCGGATCGACATCGACAACATAGAGCGCGTTGCCACTTTCCGCGGCGCCGATCTGCGCGGCGTTCACCGAGTTGTCGCGGAATTGTTCCTTGGTGAGTTGATGCGTCGCGTAGCCGATCTGGCGATACGCCTTTACGCGGTGCGGATTGAACTCGACCTGCACTTTGACATCCGAGGCGGCCACCTGCAGCGCGCCGGCAATCTGCGTGGCGAAATTGGCCGCGGCATCCTCGGGCGTATTGATGAAACCATAGCGGCCATCGGCATTGCGCGTGAGCTGTTCGAGCAGGTCGTCGTTGTAGCCTTCCCAGCCGATGCCGAAGCAATCGAGTGCGATGCCCTGCTTGCGTTGCGCTTCCACCTTCTTCTTCAGCACATCGGGATTCACGTCGCCGAGATTGGCCGCGCCGTCAGTGAAGAGGATCACGCGATTAGTGCTGTCGACGGCGAAGTGGTGATGCGCGGTCTCGTAAGCGAGATCGAGCGCGGCTTCGAGATTCGTGCCGCCTTCCGGGGTGATCTCATTCACTCGCGCGATGACGTCGTTCACCTTGTCGCCGGCCACGGCATCCGCCCAGAGGTGCGGCGTGCGGGCGAAGGTCACGATGCTCAGCTTGTCCTGCGGTTGCAGTTGCGTGGCGAGCACGCGGAGCGCTTCGCGCACGATGTTCACGCGATCGGCGCGTTCCATGGAGCCGGACTTGTCGAGGAGCAGCACGATATTGAGCGGGCGTCCCGGCTGACGGCCGGCTGCGGCGGTCTTCACCGCGAAGCGCAGGAGATCGCGATTTTGCGCGAAGGGATAGCGGGCGCGTTCGGTGGCGAAGGCCAGCGGCGCACCGGGCGAAGGCTCGGGGTCGCGGTAGTCGAAGGCATTGATGAACTCCTCGCTGCGAATGCTCGCGGGATCCGGCATGTGGCCTTGCTCGAGGCTGGCCGTGGCGAGCTTGAAGGAAACATCGCTGACGTTGAGCGAGAAGGTGGAGAAGGCGCTCTCGCTCGTCTGGATTTCCGGTTGCGGGATCGGTGCGGTTGGGACGGTCACCTTCGCCTTGTCCTCCCGCTCCCTGGCGTCCGCCTTGACGATCTGATCGGCGAGATCGAGTTGGTCCTGGGTGTTGCGGATGATCAGCCGATTGGAGCTCTTGATGTAGAGCGCGGAGGCGTTGCCGTTGAAGGTCAGGCCGTTGGCGATCAGCCACTTCTTCACCGTCTCACGATCGACGGGACTATTTGGAGTGGCGCCGGGCGCGCCGGGAATCAAATCCTTCGGGATGGTCCATTCCTTGGTGATGAACACGTCCGTGTTCTCGGTCATCGGCATGATCGAGACGGCATAGGGTTCGACCTTGTAGGTCAGGTTGGCCAGGCCGGTGACATACTTCAGCGCCTCGACCAAGGGGATGTTAGTCAGCGAAACGGTGATGCGTGTGTCGGCCGGATTGGATCCCGCCTTGGCCACAGGAACTTCCTTGGGAGCGGTTTCTTCCAGACCGGGAACGCCGGGGATGCTCGACGGTGCTTTGGCGGACGCTGAATCCGCGCCCGCCAGCTTGAGGACGATGTTGGTGCCCTTTGCGCCGGTCGGCGAAAAGTCATCGAGTTCCGCGCTCTTCTTCTTTAAGAAATCAACCGCTTCGCGGACGGTCACATTGCGGAAGTCGAGCTTTGGAATGATGATGCGTTCCAGCTTGCGATGCAGAGCCGCTGTCGCCGCTTTTTTGTTTGGATCCGTTTCTTTGCGCCATTCGTCCTCGTTGGTGGTCTCGTCGCGATCCGGGTCCTGCGATGCAGGTGTATTGAACCGGCGCACCGGCCGCGCCCAGGCCATGTCCGTCTTCGCGATCGCATCGGCTCGCGTCTCGTTATACGCCGCCACGCCGTAGTCGCTGATTGCGCGATCGGTCTTTTCCTCGAATTTCCGCGCCGCGACATTGGTTGGATCGAGGTTGAGGATTTGCTCGGCGCGTTTCTTCGCCAGGAAGTAGCGGCCGGTGTCGTAAAGGCCCTGGGCCTCGATGAACCATTGCTTCACCTGCTCGACGTTGGAGCGGAACTTCGGGCCGACGGTTTTGTTGTAATAGTCGGGCTGCTCCAGGCGGGAAAGAAGCGTAATGGCCTTCTTGTTCTTCGGGTCGTAGCGCTCGTCCAGCACTTCGCGCGCGGCATTTTCCGCATCCGCATAACGGCCTTCGGTGATCCGCTGCTCGGCGAGCTTGGTGCTAGCCTCGGAGAATTTTTGCAGCGTCTCCTTGTGCTCCGACTTGGCGGCGGCGGTCTTCGGAGTGAGATCGGTCGCGCTCTTATAAAGAGCTGCGGCTTTCTCGTAATCCTTGTCCTTCATGGCGTCGTCGCCGGCTTTTTTCATTTGCGCGGCGTGAGCGGGGTCGGCTGTCTGGCGGGGCTTTTCGAGTAACGCCACGGTCGCTGGCGTGCTGGGGAGCTGGCTTCCGACGGCGGCCGTGCTCTCGCTAGGCGGGACCACGGCCTGGGCCGTCTCCGTCTGCTGGAGCATCTCGCTCTTGGCGGGAGCCGCCGCCGGCGCCGCGGGAGCTTGATCCGCGAGTGGGTCAATCACGCTGCCGCCGATGGAGGGGGCGGGTGCAGGTTTGTGCGGTGTGGGAGCGGCGGGGCGTCCCGGCGAGCGCTGGAACTCGTTTTGCAGCAGTTGTGACTCATTGAGTCCCATCCGGTTATTCGAGACGTCATTGCGGGCGATCTTTCCTTCTTCGGGAGTGGGTGACGCGGTAGCGCCTCGGCCGGACAGAACGACCCCGCCGCTGGCGAGTGAAAGCGAGTCGTTCGTATCGCCGAAGGCGACGATATTACCGGTGACTGCCGGACCAACGGTGAGGATGCCCGTGCCGTCTTTGACCAGTCCACCTGAGCCGGTGATGGTGCCTCCATTGGCGGCGATGACGCCAGTCATGGTGATGTTTCCCGCGGCACCGCCGGGAGTTGTGTTGGAGGTGCTGAAGATCGGTTGGTTGATTACGTTCGGCGCGATGGTCGATTGAGGGGGCGCGCTTGTGACGGGAGGGATCACCGACGAGACGATCGGGCTGCCGTAGTTGATGAAGCCTTCGGTTTCGACGGTCGCCCCGCCCAAATTGAGGGAAGAGGAAGCGCCGCCCACGAGCGGGACCGTGCCTGTCCCCATTTTCGTGACGGTCCCGGAGCCGGTGACGGTGAAGGATCTACCGGCGGTGACCTCGATGTCGCGCGTCATGATCGGAGAGGGCACGGACACACTGTAGTCGAAAGGCACATCGGAGGGCCGTAAGTTGGTGGCGTTCGTCTCGCCTCGCACCGGCCAATAGGCCACGTGAGGGTAGCCAAAGAGGTTCAACTTCGGCTGGCGAGCAGTGGTGCTACTCAGGAAGCGGGCGGTGTCTTGGTTAACGGTCTCGGTCAGGGTGCTGATCGTGGAATTGGTTCCGTTCAGGTCGACGGTGCCATGCAGTTCGAGGGTTCCGCCTCCTGCGGCGGCTTTGCCATAGCCGCCCCTTAATCCCGTGTCGTAGTTGAGATTGCCCCCGTGCATTGCGATCACCTCGGGCGACAATGTTCCCGCAGCGCCGGCAAAAGTTCCTGCGGCGTTGGTGGTCGATAGAGTACCGCCGACCACCGTCGTGCTGCCGGTGTAGGTATTGGCTCCCGCCAGCGTCAGGGTGTTTCCGCCGTTGAGCGTGACGGTGCTGCTCGGGCCACCGGCATCCGTGACAAAGGGCGCCTTTTGCTTGTCCGCTTCCTGCCAGGCGGAATCGTCGAACGTGTGTGATGTATCCGCGTTGGTGCCCAGGTAAATGGGAGCGGCCGGCGAGGCCGTCGCGGTTTGGAAATGAGGCGAGGACGCGTCGAATTTCCAGTTTCCCGCAGCCGTCTTGGTGAGTGCTACCGGAGGCTGGAGACCCAGCGATGAAGCGTCAGCCGATCCGGAGCCTTTCAATAGCACCGGCGGGGGCGGCGGCGGCAAATTGACGCGGCCCAGAACCGTGACTGGCCCCGGGGCCGTGGTGGCGCTGGCCGCGCTGTTTTCGATGGCATATTGATTGACCGTCGGGTTGGTGACCGGCAAATCCTCCAGTGTTCGCGAAGATTGGGAACGTTGGTCGAGAGTCGCGGCGCGGATCATTCCCCGTTGCGAGTTCCACACGTCCTTGCGTGGGCGTGCGCGCCCCTCCGCATCAGCGATGTAGTTAGGGGAGTCTGTCTTCCGCACCACTATCTTGGACAAGGCCAGCATCGCGCTCAGACCGAGGAAAGCAATGAGTGCGGCAGCCAGGCTCAATTGCGCAACCCAGCCCCATTCCCGGCGCGGTTTCTTCTCAATCGGCGCGGTGACGATCGCAGAGGCCTCGGCTGGAGCGGGCGTCTTGAAATGAGCGAGGAGACGTTCGCGGCGTTCGCTGGAGAGGCGCGGCGGCGCTTCCGATAAAGGCTGCTCGGGGAGAGCGGTGGCCTCGCGCAGGAGGACTGCGGCCCTGGCCAGGCGGACCTGGAGTTTCGTGAGCTCGGGATCGGCGGCGATCTGCTTCCGAAGCGCGGTGGCTTCGTCCGGCGCCAGTTGGCCCATGAGCAGAGCGGTGATGCGCATCTCGACTTCCTCGCGCGGGTTGGGCTGGTTTTCCGTGCTCATCGCGCCACCTCCGTCTTTTCCAATTCCACGGCCATCGCCTTCAGCGCGTGATGCAATAGATAGCCGACGTGCCCGACGGTGAGTCCCGTTTGTTCGGCGATCTCCTTGTAAGAAAGGTCTTCGTTGAAGCGCAGGCGGATCAACTCGCGGCTGCGTTCATCGAGCGTTTCGAGGACGAGCCGGACCAGCCCGATGCCTTCCCAGCGCGCGATCTGTTCATCCGGCAAGGGCTGCGAATCGCTGGCTTCCTGAATGGGGCAGGGATCGTCTTCGGTGGCCGGGGCGACGAGCACGATCTTGCTGGCGCGCCGCTGGTGATCGACGGCGAGATTATGCACCGTGCGGTAGAGCCAGGGCTGCGGATTGAGGACGGAGTGAAATTGGGCGTGGAGCTTCATAAACGCTTCCTGCACGATGTCCTCCGAGACCTCGATGCTGCCGAGGAGGCGCCGGGCGTACAGGAGCAGCGGCGATTCCAGGGTGGCAAAGACCTCCTCGATCGTTTGCCACGCGGGCGGGGGCACAGGGCTTTCGTCCGAGCGTGTTACAGCCATCGTGAGCAAGTCGGCGGGGGCATCGAGG
>Ga0068855_100002449_pt1 | contig 22931 bp, 10 predicted proteins | sample KBSCornC52_FD_66592 | JGI IMG/M metagenome (GOLD analysis project Ga0068855, IMG submission 66592) | Corn rhizosphere microbial communities from Kellogg Biological Station, Michigan, USA - KBS Corn C5-2 | ecosystem: Host-associated > Plants > Roots > Rhizosphere > Soil ...
TGTTCGGTGGGCACGTTGACCTGCTCGCCGACCTTGTGGCCGATGAGGGCTTGGGCGAGCGCGCTTTGGTAGCTGACGATGCCCTTGTCCGGGTCGCCGTCCCACGCGCCGAGGATGCTGTAGACATCCGTGCGGCCATCGCCGGTTTCCTTGAGGGTCACGACCGTACCGACGGCAACCTGGGTGGTGTCGGGGTTGGCGAAGTCGGTGCCGCGAGCCTGGGCGAGGTCGCGCTCCGTTTCCGCACGGCGACGGCTGAGCACGCGTTGCATTTCCTTCGCGGCCTTGAATTCGAAATTTTCGCGCAAATCGCCGTAGCTGCGGGCGATCTGAATCTCCTTCACGTTCTCGGGAATCTTCTTGTTCACGAGTTCGTCGTATTCGGCCTTCTTCTTCTCCATGCTTTCCCAGGAAACGATGAGCGTCTGCGGCTTGGCGTCGCTCTCGCCGGAGACGAGGGCCTGCATTTCCGGATAGACGCGGATGATGCGGCCGAGCAGTGAGCGCTTGTTCAGTTCCTCGAAGACCGGGGTGCGCATGAGCTTCTGCATGATGTCGCGCAGTTCTTCGTGCGTGGCGGTCTCGAGCAAATCGGTGAGGAGCTCCTTGTCATTCAGGAGCAAGTCATGCAGGCGGCGATCGCGCTTGGTTTCGTCGAATTGATCGCGCTCCAGTGCGCCGATAATCGCGCTCAACAAGCGCGGATTCATGAGCTCGGAAAAGACGCCTTCGCGCTCCCGGCCCAACCAGAGCAGAGCTTCGGAGGTGATCGAGTGTTCGCGGATGGCGCGGTCGAGCCCGGTGATCAGCGCTTCGATCTGGCTCTTTTCTTCGAGCAAGCGGGCGGATTCGGCGACCACGCGGGTGCTCCCGCTGGTCACGAGACTCAGGGCCACAGCGGTCCATTCTTCGCCGAAGGCATCGGGGATGCCAGCCAGGGCGCGCTTCTGCTTGGCTGCCGGCAGGTCGCCGATAAGCGTGGCCAGGCGGCGCTTCTCGTCGCGAAGGAACTGCGCGACCGTCGGCGCATCAGCGCCGCGGGCGAGCGCGGGCACCTTCTCGATGATCTCGTCGCGGGTGAGGAGAAATTCGAGGGCTTGCGCGGGATTGAGGCGCTGGTTTTTGCGGCCCTGGTCATCCGCCGTGGCGATCGCCGAAGCGAGCTGCGTCACGGGCTCGCTGAATTCGGGGAGGTTCTTGAAGATCTGGTCGAGGGCGTTGAGCTGATCCTTGAGCTGGCGGGCGCTTTTGAACGACTCGAGATATTGGTCGGCGTGCGAGACGGGCGCGTCGCGGAGCTCCACGGCGTCGCCTTTTTTTGCCGGCACGGCAAAGTGGCCATCCTTCTTGAGCGCCTTCTTGGTAGATTCCCACCACTTCTTGAATTCGGTCTCGTTGAAAACTTCCGGGGCGAGGGACTGCGCGATCTGATCCTGCGTGGCCTTGCCGCCGAAGCTGTCGAGGATCGTGCGCACGAGACCCACCGGATCGTTTTTTGCCCGTGCTTTCACACTCGCGGCGTCGGCGGCTTTTTGCGCGAGGATGTGCGTTTCCGAAATGGGCTGAAGCGACTCGGCGGCATATTGTAGCTGCATCGAGTGACCCTTCTTGGTCTTGAAATTGATGGTCATCTGGCTGACCAGGAAGTTCAGCGAGTCGACCTGCCCGAAGCCCCAGCTTTTATGAATGACGTAGGTGCCGGGTTGGAGTTGATCGAGAACCTGACCTGCTGCCGCGGTGAGCTTGCCGGCGTCGACCGCTTTTTGGATTTCGGGATGCATGGGTTGGCCAAAATAGGAGGGGGTGGGGGTGGGGCCAAGAAATAATTTGATCTATTAGAAACTCTGTTTCCGAGAAAACCGGCTTTCGTTGTGGCATGGGTTTCGCTTTCTTATATTTGGGTATGTCCTTTCGATTCCAAAACTGCTCCGGCGTGTCGACGCGCTCTGTCGTCTTCTGACCTCATGGGTACCGTGCTCGATTCGCCGATTCCGCCGCAGTTGGAATCCGAGGCCAGTTTTCAGCTTCTGTTTCACCAGCATCCCTTACCCATGTGGGTGGTGGATGCGGAATCGCTGGTCTTTGTCGCGGTCAATGATGCCGCGGTGAAAAAATACGGCTATTCCCGGGAAGAATTCCTGGCGATGACCATGGACCAGATCGCCACGCCGATGGAGGACGCGGGCGAAACGGTGGCGGACGATTCGCACGGGGCCAGCACTGCCTGGCGGCACAAGACCAAGGATGGCGTGACGCTCTTCGTGGAAAGTACGTGGCACGAAATACCCTTCGCGGGACGCGATGCGGTGCTGGTGCTCACGCTGGACCGCACTGAGCAGCGCCGGGCCGAGCAGCGTAACCGCGAGCAGGCCAATCTTCTCAATCTTGCCTCGGACGCGATCATCGTGCGCAACCTGGACAACGTCGTGCTTTTTTGGAACCAGGGAGCGGAACGGCTCTATGGCTGGACCACGCAGGAGATGATCGGAGCGAAGACCGTCGAGACCTTTGTCAAAGAACGGGAATACGAGGCGGAGATCGAACTGTTGAAGACCGGGATGTGGACCGGGCAACTCAAGCACCACAGCAAGGACGGTCAACCGGTCATCGTGAACAGCCGCTGGACGCTCGTGCGGGAAGACGACGGCAGCCCGAAGGCGGTGCTAGTCATCAATACGGACGTGACCGAGACGAAGAAGCTCGAGTCGCAATTTTTGCGCGCCCAGCGCCTCGAAGGGATCGGCACGCTGGCCAGCGGCATCGCGCACGATTTGAACAACATCCTGTCGCCGATCCTCATGTCGTGCGGCATCCTGCGGAAGGAGTTCGACGACGAAGACACGCTGAAGATGTTAAGCATCATCGAAGGCAGTGCCGAACGCGGGGCGGGCATCGTGAAGCAAGTGCTGACCTTCGCGCGCGGCGTGGAAGGCGAGCGCGTGCTGCTGCAACTCAAGCACCTCGTCAGCGAATTGGCCAAGGTCATGGCGCAGACCTTCCCGCGGAACATCGACATCCAGACGAATTTTCCGCCCGACCTGTGGACGGTGATGGGCGACGCCACGCAATTGCACCAGGTGTTGCTCAATCTCTGCGTGAACGCGCGCGATGCCATGCCGCAGGGCGGCAGCATTCGCCTCAACGCGGAGAACGTAAACATCGACCAGCACTTCGCGAGCATGAACCCGGGGGCGCAACTCGGGCCGCACGTGGTGCTGCGCGCGTCGGACACCGGCAGCGGCATGTCGCCGGAGACGATGGAGAAGATTTTCGATCCGTTCTTTACCACGAAAGAAGTGGGCAAGGGGACGGGCCTCGGCCTGGCGACGGTCATCGGCATCATCAAGAGCCATGGCGGTTTTCTCACCGTGCAGAGCGAATTGGGCGTGGGCACGACGTTCAGCGTCTTCCTGCCGGCCAGCCAGGAAAAGAGCGCCGGCGCGGCGAAAGAGGAAGCGCCGATTGCGCGGGGCAATGGCGAACTCATCCTGGTGGTGGACGACGAACCGCCGATTCGCGAAGCGCTGGTCCGCACGCTTACGGCGAACGGGTATCACGCCTACACCGCGGAAGATGGGAGCGATGCGCTGGCGCTATATTTCCAGCGCCGCTCGGAGATCGCTGCGGTCATCACCGATATTTCCATGGGACAAATGGATGGCGTGACGCTGGTGCGTTCGCTGCGCAAAGTGGACCCCAAGGTGAAGGTCATCGTCTCCAGCGGGCATCTGCAAAAGGAGCACATCGTCGTGCTCGAAGGTCTCGGCGTGAAGACGTTCCTCGATAAGCCGTACACGGCGGATAAATTGCTGCGGTCGCTGCAAGGTTTGCTCAAACAGACCGACGAAGAGCCCCAAGTGGTCAAATAGCAAGACTGCCCACTTATTTACCGAAGAAACGCAATCAGCAGCGTGACCGTGAACATGCTCAACAGCGTCGAGTAAAAGACAGCGGCGGCGGCAAATTGGGAGTCGGCGTTGAATTCGTGCGCGATGAGCGCGGTGTTCACCGCGGTGGGGAAGGAACTGCTCACGATCATGATCGTCGCTTCCTGGCCTTTGAAGCCGAAGACTGGGACGAGCGCGGCGGCGATGCAAGGTGCGATGAGCAAACGCAAGCCCAGCGCCCATCCAAGCCGGGACAGGCTCTGCCGGACTTTGGTCTGCGAGAGTTGCACGCCGAGGGTAATGAGCGCAAAGGCGACCAGGCCTTCGGAGATGTAATGCAGTGGCACCCACACCCATCGCACCTGTTGCACGGGGAGATGCAGCACCCGCACGATGATCGCGCTCAGTACCGCCCACAGCGACACCTGACGCAACATGGGTAGCGCGAGCCGCCAGCCGGAGCGATGGGTGGATGCGGCCAGCGCGAGGCCGACGGTGAAGGTGCTGATATTTTGCGTGAGGACGATGAAGACCTGCATCAGTTCGCCGAGGCCGGGAAAGGCGAGCGACATGAGCGGGATGCCGTAGTTGCCCGAGTTATAAAACATCGTGGCCAATTGCAACGCACGCGTGTGCCCAGCTTCGTAGTGCATGCAGCGCCCGACGATGGCACTGAGCACGAACATGCTGGCGATGATGCTCGCGGTGAAACCCATGATGCGTAGCGCTGCGGCGCCGCTGAGGTTCGAGTCGACGACGTGGACGAAGATGAACGCCGGGACGAAGAGGTAGATGTTCAGCTTGACCAGCGATTTCAAGTCGAGCCGGCTGCGCCGATCGATCAGCCAGCCGAAGCCAAACATCACGAGGATGGGCAGCAGGACGTTGGTAAAGACGGACCAGAAAAACACGTTGGAGAGACGGAAAGCCGCCGACCGTGAAAGAGAACCGCTTTAAAATCCAGCCCGGTGATTGATCCCAAAAGCAAAAAACGCGAGCCGTGAAGCTCGCGTTTTCTGAAACTTTGGCTGGACCTCGCTTATTGGCTGAGGAACTGCACTCGGCGATTGTTGACATTCGGCGGGAAGCCGAGCGCGCCGGGCAGGTAAGGTGAGCCGCCGCGGAAATCGGCGATCGGATCCTGCGGGCCTTCGGCGATGGGCTCCTTGGCGTCTTTGCCACCCTTGCCTTCGCCCATGTTGCGGGCACCCGGGTCATAGGCGGCCACCGCTTCGGGCTTGAGGCCGACTTCCCAAGTATTCAGCGACTCGTCACCGAAGGAGGCGATCTCCTTGATCGTCACCGTGTCGCTCGCCGTATCGGGCGTCCAGCGCATCGCCAGCTGCGTGGCGTGCGTGGCCGGGAAATCGATGCTCGAGCGGTTCGTCGTGCCGTCGAGAACCACGCTCACGGTCGGCGTCTTGCCTTCCAGGGAGTTGGTCGCCGCCGGGTCGTCGATGGCGAAGAAGTCCAGCTTGCCCTTGGCCGTGCCATCGGTGAGCAGGGCCACCCGCGAGACGGACTGCGGGCTGCCATACTTGATCACCGCACCCGCCTGGTCGGTCGAGGCGCTGATCGCCACGCCGCTGTCCGGGTTGTCATCGATCGCCTTCTGCCAGGCGAGGGCGCCGTCGGGGGAGTTCGCATAAGACATGGTGCTGCCTGTGAAAAGCCCGTTGGCGTTGAAAGCGGTTTTGTCGTTGACCTGGCCGAAGATGGCATGCGCATCGATCGCCTGTTCGCGCTGACGCATATCGTAGACTGAGGCCGGCTTCTCGCCATACAGATAGAGGCTGTAGAGCGGGCCGGGGTTGGTCAGGTCGGTCTCGATGAGGATGTACTTGGCAAACCGGGTGAACGGCTTGTCGAGTTTCTTCTCGTTGATCGAATTGAAGGAGATGTTCTCGGCGAGCGGGGTCCAGGACTTGGCTCCGGGCGCGCCGGGTTCGTCACCCGCATAGAGCGAGATGGTGCCATCGGCGGTCTTTGCGGAAACGCTGAAATTTGAGATCAGTTCCGGCTCGGCCAGCGCGACGAGGTAGTGCTGTTTGCCGGCGAGCACCGGCCAACCGGTGGTCACGTCGTCATCCAGCCACGCAGCGGAGGCTTCACTCGGCACGTAAGTCTGGTTGGAGGGATTGTAGAGGAAGAGGTTCGACCCGACGTGCTGGCGGGCGAGATTCTTCGGGTACACCTGGAGCTGCCGGGTCACCGGATCCGGGTCCGCGGCGAGAGCCAGGCTGGAGCAGGCAGCCGCAGCGAGCAGAACGAACGACGTGGTCTTCATATCTTTTAGCCCTGGGATGTTAGCGGGTTTCAATTTTGAGTGGAAGTCAATTCCTCGAACGGATCTACGCGAATAGATGTTCTAGAAATTTGAGCGAGTATGGACAATTCACTCAGTCCCGCAAGCGCAATTTTCAAAATTGTGATAAGCATTGTCCATGCCATAAATTGTATCCATCTTTGCTGTTGGCAAAAATATCGGAAATCGGTATCGAGAGCATTCGCGCGGTTCGTGACAGACCCGGCGGCTCCCTCATGAGCTGGCCTGTAACGATGCCAGCGACCTTTTTCTCGTGAGCACTACCGATCCGACCTCCTCCCCCGATTCTCCCGCTTCCACCGGCTTTTCCGAGGGGCAGACGCTGGCGGGATGTTACGCGCTTTCACGCCGAATCAGCGATGGCGGTGGCCCGGAAATCTGGCTCGCGCAGGACGAGGTGCTGGGGAAGGACGTCACATTGCACATGCTTCCGGCGACAGTGGCCAAGGATGGCAAGGCGCTACCGGAGTTGCGCGCGGAGGTCAAGCGAGTCCGCCAGTTAATCCATCCGCAAATCCTGCGGGTCTATGACTTGATCGAGGAGAGCGATTGCCTGGCGATCTCGATGAATGCCTTCGAAGGGGAGTCCGTCGCGGCGCGCCAGGCGAAGCAACCGGAGAAGCGCTTTGCCGCGAGGGATATCGAGTCTTGGGTCTACGCGCTGGTTCAGACGATCGAAGACGCGCACCGGATTAATTACCTGCACCGCGATCTTGCGCCGCAGAATCTTTTTCTGACCAATGCGGGGCAACTGCTCGTCGCGAACTTCGGGATCGGTCGCATCATTCAAGATGCGCTCATTCGGGCCGGTGCGAGCGACGAGGCGCGCCAGGCTTTGGCCAGCCCCCAGACGCTGGGAGGAAACGCCCCGGCAAGGACGGACGACGTCTATTCGCTCGGCGCGCTCCTATATACCTTGCTCGCCGGCTCGCCGCCGCCGGCCAGTGGAAATGTCTCCGCGCTGGAAAAGCCGGAATGGCAGGTGCCCCCCGCGTGGCGACAGGCGATTGCCGCGGCGTTGCAAAAGTTGCCGGAATCCCGTCCACAGACGGCGAGCGACTTTTTGAAGCGGTTGAAAGGCGAGGCCGCGCCGGCCGCTGCTCCCGCCGTTGAGCAACCGGCGCCGGCGTCCGCGGTGGTCCCGGTGGTCACCGAGGTCAAGACGGAACCGCCGGCGAAGAAAGAACCGGAGCCGAAGCTCGAGCCGAAAGCGGAACCGGTGGTCCCGGCCAGGGTCGAAGAGAAACCCGCTCCGACGGGGCGCGAACCGGAAAAAGTGATCCCTGCTGCGGAGCCGGAACCGAAGGTGGAGATCACTCCCGCTCAGCCGGTGCACGCGATCACGGAGACGAAGAAGCCGGAGTCCCAACCGGAGCCGAAGCCCGAACCGAGAAAGGAGACCAAGCCTGCATTCCTGACTCCGCCCACGGAACCGAAGAAATCACTCGATCGTCCCTTGGTCGGCGATTTCAAGCCGCGTCTTTATCCGGAAGAGTCCTCGCGCTTCGCGACCATCGCCGTCGTCGTCGCCGTGCTCGCCCTGGTGGCATCGATTTTCTGGTATTTTTTCACGACCGAAAAGAAGTCGGCTGCGCAGGAGATCGTCAACGCGACGCCAGTTCCTGAGGCTCCCGCGGTGACGCCGGAGAGGAAAGAACTCCGGACGATTCCGAGCACGCCGGTGCCGCCGACGGTGGTGACGAAGGAGAAGGAGACGCCCGTACCTCAGACATCGACGCCTGCGCCGGTGGTCGTGAAAGCGACGCCCGCTCCGGCCATGTCGGAAGGCGAACGGGCCATCGTCGACAAGCAATCTGCCCTCGATAAGGCCCGGGAGTCGGCCAGGGCGGCAGAGAAGAAGCACACGGACCTTTTGAAGGATCAGCAAGCCGCCACCCTGGTGGCGAACGCCTCGCAAAAGGCGGTCGAAGACCAGCGGAAGACCTACACGCCGATCAAGACTGCGGCCGACGACGCGGCTGCGAAGCGCAAGAAACTCGAGGACGATCAAAAAGCCGCCGAAGCCGCCGCGCAGGAAGCGCAGAAGGTGGCTACAGAAAAGGCGCGCCTGGTCGAGGAAGGAAAAAAGAGGCTCGAGGATTCGGAGAAGGACTATACGGACAAGCAAGCGGCGCAGGAAAAAGCGAACGCCGATTTGCAGGCGATGCAAAAAACTCTCGACGAAAAGCAAAAGGCCGAAGCGGACGCCGCGAAGGCCGCGAAGGAGGCGGAGGCGGCGTTACAGCAACAACAGGCGGCGATCGCGAAGGGGGAAAAGGAACTTCAGGATGCCAGGGCGGTGCTCGACTTGAACAAATCGTTGAAGGAAAAGATCGACCAGTTCCGGGGCATTGCCGCGACGAATGGCACCCCGGCGCCGGCCACGTGGGTCGCGCCCGTCACGCCCAAGCCCTCGACGGCCACTCCGATTCCGGCAGCCACGCCAAAGGTCGCCATCGCCACGCCCACACCGAAACTGGCCACGCCGGAACCGACGGAAATGGTCAAGCTGGCTCAAACACCTTCCGCCACTCCGTTCCTGGCGACGCCGGCGCCGGCAACGCCGAGGCTCGCTATACCGACGCCTTCCACGCCTGCGCCCGTGCGTACGACTCCCGTGCCGGCGACCCCGGTTCCCGCCACGCCTGCTCCAGCGACGCCCGCTCCAGCGACGCCCATGCCCAGCGCGCCGATGCCGGCGACACCCGCTCCGGCCACGCCGGCGCCTGCCGTCACACCCGGAGGCGCGACGCCCGAGGTCACCGCGACGAACAGCCTCGGCATGAAGTTCGCGCCGGTGGGGGATGTGGATTTCTGCATTTGGCTGACGCGCCTGAAAGACTTCGAAATCTTTGCCAGGGAGAAGAACTTGAAGTCCAACTCCTGGCGGTCGCCCGGTTTCCGCCAGGGGCCGGATCATCCGGTCGTCAATGTGACGTGGGATGAGGCGCTCGCCTTTTGCGCGTGGCTCACCGACAAGGAGCACAGCGAGGGCGTGCTGCCGGCGAATAAGTTCTATCGTCTGCCGACCGATCTCGAATGGAGCAAGGCGGTTGGCCTTCCCGAAGAAGTCGGGAAAACTCCGGAGGCGCGCGACATGGGCATTCCGGATGTCTATCCGTGGGGCAAGGACTGGCCGCCTCCGCCCGGCTCCGGCAACTATACCGGCGAAGAGACTGGCTCCGACGTGGCCATCAAGGGCTACGAAGACGGTTATGCGTGGACCTCGCCCGTGGGCAGCTTCAAGGCCAATAAATATGGCCTTTATGATATGGGTGGAAACGTCTGGCAGTGGTGCATGGAAAATTGGAACAACGAGTCCAAAGCCAAGGTGTTGCGCGGCGCTTCGTGGTACAACGGTGCGCTGAAGCTCAGCCTGCTCTCCTCCTGCCGCATCCATGCCGCACCGGATAGCAGTACCGATAATTACGGCTTCCGGATCGTTCGCGCCTCTGAATCGACGGCCGCGCTCAAAAATAAATTCCGATAAGAAACTAGGGGCAATTGGCGCGCTTTTAGCGTTGCAATTCTAGAAGTCGCCTGACAACTCTGGGGTTCACAACGACGCAATCTTGGAACTCTTATGAAAAAATCTGTCGGGTCTTTGGCTCTTCTCTTAGCCACACTGATGGTTGCCAAGCCGTGCGCGAGCCGCGCGCAGGACTTTTTCCGCGACCTTGGAACCTCCCGCTCGTCCGGCGGCATAGGGCCGGTGGTCCCTTCGGATTACACGTATGAAAACGCCTCGCCCAGCGGTCTCAAGGCCTTGCGCCCGGGGCAGGACCTCTCCGTCACGGAAGAGCAGGAAGAAGAAGATAAGTTCAACTTCGCTCTGGGCAATTTCCGCTTCGGGGCCGCTCTCGGCGTGGGCATCGAGTTCAACGACAACATCAAGCTCTCGCAGAACGACCGCATCTCCGACTTCATCTTCCGGCCCGTCCTGAATTTGGATTCGGAATGGCGTCTCAGCGACTTGAATACGCTGCGCTTCAATATCGGCCTGAGCTACGCGAAATACTTTCAACACAGCGAATTCGATACTGATGGCGTGCTTATCTCGCCGACCTCGGAGATCGCGTTCACGATGTATACTGGCCCAGTGAAGTGGACCATCCGCGATCGCGGCAGCTACCAGGAAGATACTTACGACATCCCGGATGTCAGCGGTGTCCCGCAATACAAGCGCTGGGAAAACCAGGCGGGCCTCGATGCGGATTGGGCGATCAATCAATCCTTCGACCTCACCGTCGGCTACGATCACTACAATCTGTGGACCGTGGGCAACAGCGGACAGGAAGACCTCACCGGATTCCAGCTGCAGGACCGCGCCATCGATACCATTTTCGTCAAACCGGGGTGGCAGGTGAACCCGGCGATCAAAGTCGGTGTCAACGCGTCGTTCAGCTTCATCGACTTCAAGGATTCGGCGCGGAGCGATGGTGAAGGCCTGCTCGCGGGTCCGTTCATCGAGTGGCAGATCTCCGAATACACCAACTTGTACCTGGAAGGTGGCTACCAGAGCCTCACTTTCGACAATCCCAGCAACTTCGAGAATGCGGCGATCGACCAGTTAGGCCTGAGTGCGGCCGACGCCGCGGCGGTGCGTGAGTCGGTCCAGGACAGCGAGGACTCCCACAGCTATTACGTCAAATTTGAGATTAACAATCGACCGAGCGAGTTCTTCAAGCACCGCTTGTCTTTCTCCAAGACGTCGGAAATCGGGTTCCTCTCGGACTTTATTACCCTCTACAACGTGGAGTATGACGCGGATTGGAAGGTGATGGAAAAGTTGGAACTCGGTCCTACGGTGTTCTACGAACACTACACGACCTCGGGCAGCCTGGGTGAAAAAGCAGATCGCGTTGGCGCGGCGATCGGTTTGCGCTATCATATCCGAAATAATCTGACCCTTGGGCTCGATTATCGCTATATCTGGAAAAACTCAAATTTGGATGGTCAGGACTATTACCAGAACCTGGTCTTCCTCAGCCTTTACTATAAATTCTAAAATTTAACCCGTATGGCCTATGCCTAGCTTTCTCCGTTTTGCGATTTTCGCCAGTGCACTGCTGGCCGTAACATTAACGGGAAGGGGGCAGGGAGGTTGGTCACCAAAACCAGCGGCGTTCCCGCAGACCAGCTATCCCGCGGGGATTCCCGCCACGGGGATCACGCAACCCGGCGTCGGCCTCATGCAGGAACGCATGGCGGTCGTAGATCCGGACAAAAAGCTGTCCGCCGGCGATCAGGTGACCGTCGAAATCATGGAGGATCGCGAAGGCGGCCTGCCACGAGTGGTGACTGCGACCGGCGAGCTCGATGTCCCGCCCTTGGGCCGGGTGAAAGTCTCCGGCAAGACCGCCACCGAAGCGGCCTCCGAGATCAAACTCGCTCTGGAAAAGGATTACTATTACCACGCCACCGTGCGGCTGAATATCGACCGCATCAGCCCCATTCAGGTGCGCTCCGGTCTCGTCTATCTCTCCGGCGAAGTGCGCGTCGGCGGCCCGCAAGAGATCATCTCCGGTGAAACCCTCACCCTCTGCAATGCGATCCTGAAAGCAGGCGGCATCAGCGAATGGGGCAACCCGGAAAAAGTGCAGCTCACCCGCCAGAAGAAGGAGGGCGGCGTGGAGACGATTGTCGCGAACTACAGCAAGATCATCAAAGATGGCGATGCGAAGAAAGATCCCGTCCTGCAAGACGGCGACCGGATCTTCATCCCGAAAATTTTCTGGCGCTGGAAATAATCCGCTGATTCCACATGGACTCCGTCAATCCACAAGCACCGTCAGTCCCTCTCGCTGCCGGCCTCGGCCTCAAGGTCTACCGTTACCGTTCGCTTCTTCGCCGGCATTGGTGGGTGCTCGCCCTGACCATCGCCTTGGGACTCGTTTACGAAGGCTACATCCTTTTCTCCAAGCCTCGTCTGTTTGAATCGTATTCGCAGATCCTGCTGCGCGACGAAATGATTTCCGACGTCAACAAGGGCGTCAATTTCGACGACCGCGCGGGCCGCATGTACGACACCACGATCGAGCTCTTGAAGAATGAGATGACGCTCGCCCGGGCGCGCAGCCGTCTGGCACTCGAGGCTCCGGGATTGACCGGCAAGGTGGACATCAGCGCGACCGTCGCGCCGCGCACCAATATCTTCACCGTGACCGGCACCGGACCGAATGGTGAATACACCCAGAAATTCGTGGATGCGGTGGTGAAGGAATTCATGGATGCCCGCTCAGTCAACCGCAACTCGCAGGTCAACCAGGCGCGCGAGGGCATCGATGGGCGGGTCAAGCAGCTCAAGGCCGACCTCGACAAGGAGCAGGCGAAATTTCAGGACTTCATCAAGGTGAACAACATGGCGTTCTGGCAGGAGCAGGCGAAGAGCTCCGCGGTCTTTCTCTCGGGCTTGAAGAACAAGCAGGCGGAGTTGACGAACGAACTTCTGCGCCTGGAAAATCTTTCCCCGGACGAGTTGCTGACCATCGCGGGGCAAACCCCGACCACAAAAGGGCCGGTCGCGGCTCCCGTGGCGGGCCCGAATGCGACCGCGGTCGCGGCGGCGGCAGCGTCGCCTACCTCGCCGGCCTTCAACAGCCAGCTCTACGTGCAATTCACGCAAGTCACGCAGGAATTGGTGCAGAAGCAGGCGGAACTCGAGTATTGGAAGACCATTTGGAAACCGAAACATCCGAAGTTCCAGGCTTTGCAATCCAAGGTGGATGAACTCCAGCGTTTGCTCGGCACCATCAAGAAACAAAATGTGGAGGCGACCGAGGCGCGTAAAGTCGCCATCAAGGCGGAACTCAAGAGCCTCGACAGCAGCATCGAGAGCTGGCAGAAGAAAGTCACCGAGGCCAGCAGCAAGGATGCGGAATACACCACGCTGCAAAATGCCGTGGCCACCACGCAGACGCAGATCAATCAATTGACGAACAACAGCGGGGACCTCGACCCGAAATCGTCGACACCCGATCCGCTGACCGTCATGCAAGCAGCCACTCCGCCTCAGCCAGTGGCGCCGGGCACGGTCAAGCACTTGCTGCTCGGGCTCATCGGTGGGTTCGTCGTGGGCGTGATCATCCTGCTGCTCATGGATCGTGCGGATGACCGCGTGTCGTCCTCCACGGAAATGCTCGATCATTTCTCCGAGCCGATCCTCGGCCAGATTCCGAATGTCGCGGATTCGCGCAAGGAAACCGGCCTGCCGCTGCTGCAGCCGGAGGATGATCGCTATACCTATGCGGAGGCCTTCCGCAGCTTGCGCTCCTCGCTCATCTTCATGCCGAATCAGGCGGAGCTGAAGACCATCCTCATCACCAGCGCGATTCCGAACGAAGGCAAGTCCACCATCGCCAGCAATCTCGCGGTGACCATGGCGGCATCCGGGGCGCGGGTGTTGCTCGTGGACGCTGACCTGCGCCGCGGCGACCTCGCCCAGCTCTTCGATACCGATGGACGCTTCGGCCTCTCCAGCATCCTGCGTGGCGAAGTGCCGTGGAAGGAAGCGGTGCAGACGACGAAGTATCCGACGCTCTCACTCATCCCGCGTGGCCCGGTGACCAACCAGTCCGGCGAACTGCTGCTCAAGCCTGAGTTGGTCGGCCTGCTCGAGGAATTCAAGGACGCCTACGATCTCACCATCTTCAATACTGCGCCGATCCTCGCCGCGGATGACACGCCCACGCTGGCGCCGAATTTCGACGGCGCGCTCATGGTTGTCCGCGCCGCCTTCACCTCCGCGCGTCTCTCGAAGAATGCGCTGAACATGCTCTATCAGCGGCAGGTTAACGTCCTCGGCCTCATTCTCAACTGCATCGATGCCGAGATGCCGGATTACTATTACTATCGCTATCCGAAATACTACGCGGCATCGTAAGCGGTGTGGAAGGTAGGAACGCCATACGGAGGGATGCGCTCCTGCGCGTTCCCCATTCTCGGAAAGGCGAATGGAAATATTGAAGAACACCCGGGGCGAGTCCCTTTATCGTTTCTCCTGCACTGACCGATGAATCGTCGGTGGAAAGTCGCCGCCGTTTGCGGAGTGGTCTTGCTGACGGCGCTCGTCGCAATTGTCGCGTGGCGGTATTGGCTGCGTCCGCATCGGAAGCATCTGGCCCAAGGTCTGTCACCTTGGGCGGAGGAAGCCGTGCCGCGCACGGTGCTGGCCACGCCGACGATCTACCTGCAGACCGATCCGCAATGGGCGCACGAAAAAATCGGCGGCAGCGGCGAAGAGTTGCGCGCGGTGGGCTGCACGAATTGTTGCCTCTGCATGGCCCTCGCGCAGCACGGCATCGTCCTGGATCCCGCGGAGCTGAATCAAAAGCTCATCCAGGCCGATGGCTACACCGAGCGTGGCTGGATCAAGTGGGACGCCGTGGAAGATGTCTCGCAAAAGCGCGTGCGCATCGACATTCCCGAAAGACCGACGCACCGCGACATCGACCAGGCGCTGGCCGCCGGTAATCCGGTGCTGGTGAAAATCGTCTACCGCCCGGGGGTGCTGCACTGGGTGCTGCTCGTCGGACGCGACGGAAAGGAATACCTCATGAAAGACCCGCTCGGCGATGGTCACACCCTCGGCCTGCTCTCCGCTTATCACAGCGATATTCTGGCAGTGCGGATCGTGAGAAAAACGTGAGCGCGCCGAACGCGGCTGCGGCGCCTCTAAAAATAAATCTCCCTATGCAAGCTGGAGGAAAGCGCGCCGTCGCTTCCCGATGAAAGTCTTCTCCCAGCACCGACGACGCGATGCCCTCCAGCGCGTCCCGTGATTCGGAAATTACTTTCGAGACTGCTCTCTTATGTTGATTTCGCCGGCGGTGCGGCCAGCCCGTAAGACGAAAGAAAATAGACCAGCACGTCAGGAATGCGGCCCGCGGTCGGATTTACGTTCGATTTGCAATTTCCGGGAATGTCTCATTCGCCACCAATCGCCGCGCATGCGCGAGGGTGTCGATCTGTTCGGCAGTCTTATCCCGGCGGATGGCTTTGATGCGCGGGAAGCGCATGGCCAGCCCGCTGGCGTGGCGGTCGCTGGGTTGGATCGAGTCGAAGGCGATCTCGAGCACGATCTCGGGAACGACTTCGCGGTAGCGGCCGTGCCGCGCAATCGTGGTCGCGGTGAAATGCTCGGTCAGTTCCTCGATCTCCTCGTCGGTGAGGCCGGAGTAGGCCTTGCCGATGGTGAGCAAATGTCCGCTGACGTCATCGCGCACCGCGAAGGTGTAATCGCTGAGGACATGACTGCGCTTGCCGTGGCCCTGCTCTGCGCCAACGACCACGACATCCAGCGTCGCGAGTTCCTTTTTGAATTTCAGCCACGCCTGTCCGCGCCGGCCTGGTGTGTAAAAGCTCGCACCGTCCTTGATCATGAGCCCTTCATTGCCGCGCGCGCGAGCGGCCTGGAAGGCGGCTTCGATGTCCTCGGCGGAGGCCACGCGATGGATCGGCGCGACTTCGAGGCTCGCTGGAAGGGTGATCGATTCGAGGGCGAGCCGGCGTTCGGCGAGCGGACGTTTGAGCAACGCAGTACCGTCGAGGTAGAGAAGATCGAAGGCTTTGAAGACCACGGGGATATCGTTGGCGCCGAGGAAAAGGTCGTCTTCGGTCTTGCGGCCGAGCCGCTTTTGGAGATCGAAAAAGGTGAGCTTGCGACCCTGTTCGTAAGCGAGGATTTCGCCGTCGAGAATCGCTTCGCCGGCGTAGCTTCGCGCCGCGCGCGCGAGGTCCGCGAATTGCCCGGTGATCTGCCGCAGGTCGCGGGTGAAAATTTCCGCGCGACCGTGCCCGAGATGAATCTGCGCGCGGATACCGTCAAATTTATCCTCGGTCCACGCCGCTGGCGCATCATGGGCGGCGACGCGTTCCCACACGGCCTGCGCGGTCGGTTCCGGACTGGCGAGCATCACCTGGATGGGGCGGAACAAATGGAGCGACGCTTCCTCCAACTTGTTCTTTGCCGCAAGCGCGGCGACTTCGCCCAGATCGCCGGTGAACATCTGGGCTTCGCGCACGGTATGCAGATCCGCCTGGAAAGCCGCCGCGATCGCTTCCTCGACGAGACCCGATTTCAAACCGATCCGCAGGTCTCCGGTGAGAATCTTAACCACGTAGCTCGCTTCGAGCGGCGTGAGCGCCGCGAGTCGTTGCTGCAGCAATTCGCCTTTGGCCAGTGGACCGCGCGCGGCGTGCAGTTGATCGAAGAGCGCGAGGGCATCGACGAGAGAAAAGTCCCGCGGGGTGGTGCGTTCCAGCAGCGCCTCGTAGGTCGCCTTGCCCGCGTCCGCGTATTGCCGGGAGATGGCGCGAAATTCCTGCTCGGCGAGTCCGCCCGCGGCCAGCACCGCGCGTTTGATTACCGCCCAGCCGACCTGCAACGTGCGCATATCGCTCTGGGCAAAAGCGCGGCCGGTGAGAAAGCGCGCCGCGATCGGAAGCTGTGCCTCGTTGAGCGAACGCAGATAATCCGCGAGCAGCGCGATCTTCTTCAGCTTGCCGGTGGTATTGGCGATCTGATCCCCGAGTGCGGCGAAGGCGCCGAACTCCGATTGGGCCGTGGCCGTGGGCGCCGCTGGGCGCTCGGCTCGAGGCGCCGTGGGAGCGCGTCGCAGCAAAAGCTCGAGCTGGTTTTCCTCACTCAACGCCCAGGCATCGAATCCGCGCTCGCGCAGATCGGCGGCGAAGGCGGCCGCGAAGCCATGCAACGTCAGCACGCGCTTGGGCTGCACGAGCTCCACATAGCGCACGAGATCGGTGTAGTCCGCGTGATCGCTCAGCGGAAACGCCGCGTCGCATTGGTAACGATAGGTTGCGCCCGGATCGAGCGCCCAGCCGGTGAGCACGGCCACGCGCCGATTCTTAATGCGCGTGAGCATGATCGTGCGATTGGCGCTCGGCGGGCAGATGAGCACCTTGCCTTCGACCTTGCCGGCCGAGTAGCGCTCGTAGCCATCGGGGAAGTCGGGTTTCAGTTGTCGATAGATTTCCGTCATCTGGTAGACTGCGCCGTGGAGCATCGGCGTCAGTCCGGCCTGGAGAATCGCGCAAAGGATTTCCTGCGCCTTGCCCAGCGAATAACCGAGCAGCACCGGCACCGCGCCATCTTCCAAGGACTCCTGGCAAAACGCCACCATGCGCGCCATGACCTCCTCGGTCGGCGGCAGGCGATATTTCGGCAGCCCGTAGGTCGTCTCCATGATGAGCGTCTCCGCGTGCCGCCACTCCGCGGGTTCGGCGGAGAGCCCACGGCGCAGTTTGAAATCGCCGGTGTAAAGCAGTGACCCGTGCTCGCTTTCGATGAGCGATTGCGCGGAACCAAAGATGTGGCCGGCGGGGAGCAGCGTGATTTGAAAGTCGCGGAAGCTGGCCGGCTGTCCGAATTCGAGAATGTGCCCCTGGCGCTCGCCGCCGAGTCGCGCCTGCATGAGCCGCGCGGTGCCGGCGCTGGCGATGAATTCCGGATGCCGCGCGATGTGATCGGCGTGCGCGTGCGAGACAAAGGCGAACGGTCGCGGATCCTCCGGATCGAGCCAGAGGCCATGTTCGGGCAATTCAAGGCCTCGATGGTAGCGGACGGAAATCATGGGCAACGCAGTCTCCCATGGGTCGAGCGAGAATGCCACGGCAGGTGTGCAAAATCACACGGTGGCGGGCGTGACATGAGACCTTCTAATGCCGATGCATCGGAAATTACTCCCGAGAGACCCTCTAACAATCCCGCCCGGTGGGTCTTAACCCCGGTGAAATTCTCCCCACGTATGAATGGACGATCTCTTTTGCAATTGGGCGCTTTGAGCGGTCTCGGCCTGGTCACCTTCGCTGTCGCGCAAGCTTCGGCCGCGCCGCGCCGTTGCGAGTCCTGGCAGATCGGTTATACGGGCGCGGATGCTACCGGCACGCATGTTCTCGGCTATTGGAAATTTCAACCAGACGCCGTGACTCGTGACTCCTCGGGTAAGGGCAACGACCTCACGTTATCGGGCGCCGAGCCCGCGGCGCCGGGAAAGATCGATGGCGCGCTGGAATCGTTTTCCAACAAGTCAGGCGAGGACAAGCGCCACGCCGCGATTGCGGCGAACAAGCCGGAGCTTTCCCCGAAGGGGGCCTTCACGATCGAGCTATGGATCAAGCCCAAGCCGGACATCGCGACGGCGCTCCAACCAGTATTGATCGACAAGAAATATGTGACGCAGACGGATTACCAACTGCGTTTCTCCCCGGCGGACAAAGCGGGGAATCGCCGGCTGATCCTGAGCCTCGGGTTCGGTGACGACTCGGAGACCATCGCGTCGGAGCTCTTCCAACCGGGCGAAGATTGGCAGCATCTGGCCCTTACCTACGATGGCGCGGGTGAAGTCCACTTCTTCCGCAACGGCGTGCCGATCGGGGTGGTGCGCAAGCCGGGCAGGGGGGCGATCGCGGCGGGGAAGCATCCGCTGTCGATTGGTGATCGTGGCGGCAGCACCTTCGCGGGTTTTCCTGGCCTCATCGATGAAGTGCGCATCTGCGATGGCGTGCTGGAGTTTCGCCCCGCGGCGGTCGAGTTCCATTCCGAGCGAAAAGTCTGGCGCCGCATGGAAAGCGGACAGTCGGTCGGCGTGACGGTCTACAACCTGGGCAAGACACCGATGAGCCACGTGACGCTGCGTCTGTCGCTCGATGGGCGAAATGAGAAGACGGCGGAGATTACCGCGCTCGCGCCGGGTGGTGCGCAGGAAATCAGCTATCCGGTCGACACGACGCTACGGCCGGATACCTATCGGCTGGAAGCGCACCTCGAGGTGCCTGGTAAGACGCCATTTGTCAGCGATGAAGAAACCGAGATCACGCTGGTGCCTCGGCCGCTTCCACAACGGATGCCGGTGGTGATGTGGGGGCTGTCGGGAGGAGAAGGTGTGCGCAAGGAAATGGCCCGGCTCAAGGACATCGGCTTCACGCTCTGCATGGGGCCGGGGGCGGATTACGGCGCCATCTGGGATGCCGGCAAACCCGCACGCCCGGAAAAGGAGGAGCAAATCGCGGAGGAAAAGAAGACGCTCGATTATGCACTGGCGAACGATTTTGGCATTGCTTTCCCGCTCTCGCCCGGACGCTGGCTGAGAGAGCGTCCCGAACTCGCGCGGCTCGATCGCAACGGCAAACCTTACCCGCGCACCGATGTGGACGCCGCGCTGCCGGGACTGACGGATTTCTGTTTCAATGTCGGCGCGTCCCTTGCGCAGACCTACGATCACTTTCCGGCGTGGCAGGCGACGCTGATCAACTCCGAGGACCGGGACGATTCACAGATTAGCTTTTCGCGCGCCGAACGTGAGGCTTATCGCAAATTTTCCGGTTCGGACTTCCCCCCGGAGGTGATGCAGAAGAGCGGCGTCGAGTGGTCGAAGCTGAAAGCCTTTCCGGTCAATCGAGTGATCGCGGATGATGATCCCATCCTGAAATTCTACCGCTGGTTCTGGACGACCGGCGATGGCTGGAATGGCTTGCACACCGCGGTGCATCGCGGGGTGAAGTCCACGGGCCGCAACGACGTCTGGACGTGGTTCGATCCGGCGATCCGCGCCCCGAGCATTGGCGGCAGCGGCGGAGGCGTGGATGTGCTCGAGCAGTGGACTTACACCTATCCCGATCCGTTGCGCATCGGGTTTTTTACGGACGAGCTCCGCGCGATGGCGGCGAATTCCGCACAGCATCCGCGGGTGATGAAGATGACGCAGCTCATCATGTATCGTTCGCAGACCGCGCCGAAGCAGAACGGCACGAAAAAGATCGCCTCGCCGTTCGACGATCATGATCCCGACGCCGCTTACATCACCACGGCGCCGATGCACGTGCGTGAGGCGTTTTGGACGGAGATCGCCCGGCCGCTCAATGGGTTGATGTTTCACGGCTGGCAATCCCTGGTGCCCACGGACAGCACCGGCGGCTATCGTTACACCAATCCCGACACGCAGGGCGTTCTGCGCGAGCTTCTGCATGGCGTTGTCGAACCGCTCGGGCCGACCCTGTTGCAAGTCGGCGACCGGCCCGCTGACGTCGCTTATCTCGACAGCTTCACCTCGCAGATGTTCGCTCGGCGGGGGAGCTACGGATACTCGGGCGATGAGGCCTATCTCACGCTACTTTATGCGCAGCTCCAGCCGGAGGTGATTTACGAAGGCCAGCCGCTGGATCATTACAAGGTGCTCGTCCTGGCGGACTGCGACGTGCTGCCGGCGAGCGAGGCGAAACACATTGAGGAATTTCAGCGCCGGGGTGGCATCGTGATCGGCGATGAAAATCTTGCGCCGGCGATCAAGGCGGACATTCTCATCCCGAAGGTGAAGCGGACGAAGAAGGGGGATGCCGATAAAGCGACGCTGCTCGCCAATGCCGCAGCCCTGCGCACTGCGCTCGATGGAAAATACGTGCGCCACGCCGAAAGCTCGAGTCCGGAAGTCGTCTCGCGCTGTCGCGAAGCAGGGGCGTGCGAGTATGTCTTTGTGGTCAATGACCGGCGTGAGTTTGGCTCCTACATCGGCCAGCATGGATTGGTGATGGAAAACGGACTGCCGTCCCAAGCGCAATTGACCCTGCGACGGCCGGAAGGACGCGTTTACGATCTCACCACCCATCGCGAGATCAAAGTCACGCCCGGAGCCGGACAATTGCAGTGGCCCGTCGATCTGGGGCCGGCTGAGGGGCGTATCTATCTCGTGACGCCGAAAGCGATCGATCATCTCGAAGTGAAATCGCCCGAGACCGCAAGGCAAGGAGGACGCTGCAATTTATCCGTGCGCGTTTGCGACCGGGACGGACAGCCGATCCCGGCAGTGGTGCCGGTGCATTTGCAAATCTCCGATCCCGCGGGAAGAACGGCGGAGTTCAGCGGCTACTATGGAGCGAAGGAGGGGCAGATCGCGGTGCCGGTGGATATCGCCTCCAACGACGCCCCTGGTGTGTGGGAGGTTCGCGCACGCGAACTCGCCTCGGGATTGGAATCCACCGCTTACTTTCGGGTAACCGTGCCGTAGGGTCCGGAGCGTTCCAGAACCCCCTGCGGAGTGCGTTTCGCGAGTCTTTCTGCGTGTTCGGCTTTTGGATCAACTCGATGGATTTGGGCTGGAGGGCAATGAACTCACGCTGAAAACGTGCAATTCTGGCGAATCGATGTTTGATTTGCCGTCGCCGTGAATTCACCAGATCCCGACGAGCAATTTTATCGCGACACCGAGAGCGTGGCTTTTCCCAAGCTGGACGATCGCCAGATGGCGATGCTCGAAGGCTTGGGGCACCGCCGCAGGGTCAAACAAGGCGAGATCATCTACCGCGCGGGCCAGCGCGACTTTGCCATGGCGGTGGTCATCACCGGGGAGATCGAAGTCTTCGCGGTGCGCGATGGCGTGGAGCAGATTCTGGCCAGCGGCGGGCCGCGTGATTTTGCGGGAGATATCGCCATGCTCAACGGCACCTCCGCCGTGGCTTCGGCACGGGGAAAATCGCCGGAAGCGGAAATCCTGGAAGTGCCGGCAGCGGACTTGCGCCGGGCGTTGGTGGAGTTGCCGGGACTCGGCCGGCCGCTGGTCGATGCCTTCATCATGCGCCGCCAGCGGTTGCGGCGGGATCGCGAGTTTGCCGGCCTGCGTGTATTGGCCGATGGCGGTTCGCAGGATGGTCATCTCATCCACGATTTCCTCGACAAGAATCACATTCCGCACCGGCTGATCAACGTGGAAAGCGAGGATGGCAAGGCGCTGGCCGCGCGCCTGCATCTCGCTCATCGCGATCTGCCGGCGTTGATCGATGTCAATGGCGCGCCGTTGCGCCGGCCTTCGCTACGCGAAGTGGCGCAGGTGGCGGGTCTGCTGCGCCGGCTCGAGCGCGAGGATGAATTGGAAATCTTTTGCGACCTGGTGATCGTCGGCGCCGGCCCGGCCGGTCTCGCGGCCGCGGTCTATGCGGCTTCCGAGGGGCTGAAGACGGTCGTATTGGAAAGCTACGCCCCCGGCGGCCAGGCCGGGTCCTCATCGCTCATTGAAAATTTCTTCGGCTTCCCGACTGGGATCAGCGGCGGCGATCTCACTCACCGTGCGCAACTCCAGGCCTACCGCTTCGGCGCAAAATTTTCCACGCCCGCCCAGGCGCTTTCGCTTACGCTGACGGACGGTGAATATCGCGCGGCGTTCCAGGTGGAGAGTTGTCCCGCGACCTTGCGGGCGCGTTGCGCGATCATCGCCACGGGCGCGTCTTATCGGCGCATTGAGGCGGAAGGACGCGAGGATTTCGAAGGCCTGGGCGTTTACTATGCGGCCACGGCGATGGAGGGCGCCCTCTGCCGCGGAGCCACTGTCATCGTCGCCGGCGGCGGTAATTCCGCCGGTCAGGCAGCGATGTTCCTTTCGGAGTGCGCGGCCAAAGTGCTGCTCGTCATTCGCGGCGCGGATTTGTCGAAGAGCATGTCGAGCTATCTCTCCCGGCGAGTGGAGACGAAGGAGAATATCGAAATCCTGCGCCACACCGAGATCCGCAAGATGACTGGTGGAAGATGCCTGGAACAGGTGGAACTGGAAAACACCGCGACCTGCGAACGGCGCAGCGTTCAGACTCCGGCGGTCTTTTCCATGATCGGCGCCAAGCCGTGCACCGATTGGCTCCCGCCGGAAATCGAGGTCGATGAGAAGGGCTTTATCAAGACTGGTCAGGCCGTAGCGAAAGCTCTCACCTGGCAGAAA
>Ga0068855_100002450_pt1 | contig 22929 bp, 23 predicted proteins | sample KBSCornC52_FD_66592 | JGI IMG/M metagenome (GOLD analysis project Ga0068855, IMG submission 66592) | Corn rhizosphere microbial communities from Kellogg Biological Station, Michigan, USA - KBS Corn C5-2 | ecosystem: Host-associated > Plants > Roots > Rhizosphere > Soil ...
TCGTTCAGTGCACGGACGATATCGTCCACCCCGCAAGCGAGATAGCCGTCGTCGTTAATGTTCCCTATGAATTCGTCGGCGAGGAGCGTCTGGCGGGGGGTGAGCTCGAGAAGGCTCACCTGATCGCGAAGGTGGTCGCTCAGGTCGCGGGTCGCGATGGTGACCGGCTCGAAGTACTCCTTTTCCTCGTGCTCTTCGCGGCGGCCCCCCGCGGTGTCAAAGCCATCGAGAAGAATCTCCTCCCAATCTATTTCGCCGGCACGCTCGTCCTCGGTCTCGGCCTGAACCGGCTCTGCTTCTTCACCTTCCTGCTCCTCCTCTTCTTCCTCCTCGGCCTCGACGAGATCGAGGAAGGGATTGTTCAATAGCTCCTGTTTGAGGTGCTGTTGAAGGTCGAGGAGGGGCATGTAGAGCAGATCCATCGCCTGATAGAGGCGTGGATTGATCTTTAGCTCCTGGCGGAGCTGAGTCGACTGATTGAGACCCGGCTTCATGAGACGGTTACCTCGTCTTTGTCGCCAGCGAATCGCTCGCGTAGCCGGGCAGTGAGTGTAGGACCGAGATAGATGTCAGCCACCGTGTCGTCGAAAACCAGCTCCCGGACGGTTCCGGATACCTTTACCTGTCCATCGAACATAATGTATGCGCGATCTACGATATCGAGCGTTTGTTCGACGTTGTGATCGCTGATCAGCACGCCGATTCCCCGATGACGCAGACCAGCGACAATTGTCTGTATGTCGTGCACTGCAATTGGATCGACCCCCGCGAAAGGCTCATCGAGCATCATGAATTTCGGATCCGTGACGAGCGCCCGCGTTATCTCGAGCCGGCGACGCTCGCCGCCGGAGAGTGCGTACGCCTTGCTCTTGCGGAGCCGCTTGATGCTCAACTCGTCGAGGAGCTTCTCGAGCCTCTCCGAGCGCTCGGAGAAAGAGAGTGGCAGCGTCTCCAGAATCGCAAGAATGTTGTCTTCGACCGACAGCTTTCGAAAGATCGAAGGCTCCTGTGAAAGATAACCAATCCCGCGGCGCGCCCGCTCGTACATGGGGAGTTTGCTGATATCCTGGCCATCGAGGAGGATGCGACCAGCATCAGGCTGAATCAGTCCAACGATCATGTAAAACGTCGTCGTTTTCCCCGCCCCATTCGGCCCAAGCAGCCCGACTATCTCGCCCTGTTGCAGCCTGAGAGCGACGTCGTTCACGACCTTTCGGCCGCGGTAGACCTTGGTCAATCCCTGCGCTTCGAGTACGCTGCCGCCAATGAGCGCGGGGCGCGGAGGCGTCGAGAGCGCCACTCGGGAGTGCTCTCCGGTTTCGCGCATTGCCTCGGCGAACTCTGCCCGACGCGGGGCGATGTCCTTCCAGAGATTGGGTGAAATGCGCACGGTCGCCGCGTCGCGTTCCAAATCGCCGTCAAGCGGAGCGATTACCCCACTCTCGGCCAGCCGCGGGAGGATTGACGCAATGAGATAGCCTCGGACTTCATCCTGGCCGAGTCGGCCCGCCTCGCGTTCAGCGTTGCCACCCTTCATTCGCAAGGCATGGAGGTAGTCGTCGCGGTAATACGCGGCGACATCTCTCAGTCTGGCGGCGCCTTCCGCGTCCGCGGCACGAACGATTGCGTGCAGCGCGAGTCCATCGAGCTGGTCTTTGGAGGAGAATCCAGGGATGAGAGCGCGAAGGCTCTCCGGCCGCGGGTCGCCGTCGCTCATTGCTGACCGCTTGGCGGCTTCACCACGGTTGGCGGCTTTGTAACGGTTGGTGACTTCGTCGTCGCGGGCGGTTTTGTGGTAGCGCCTGGTCTTGCTGCCCCGGGAGTCTTGTTGTTCCCAGCACCGGTTCCGGGCGTTGTCGATGCCGACGCTTCGGCCGGCTCGATCAGCACGCCGGTTGCCTTGTCTGTCACAGTGACCGTAGCGACCTTGGCATTCTCGAAGACGATATCGATGATCCTCCCGACCACGTAGTTGACCGTGGGCTCCGTCCGAGGGCCCTTGGAGTTTTTCATTTGGTAGAAGGATCTGGCGTTTCCCTCGGCGATGATCTCGCGGATTCTGGGCTTGCTCGCGGTGTCGGTGGTGACGAGGGAATCGAAGTGCGCGACGATGGTATCTCCACTCATCCAGTCTCTTTGGGTCGTCACGACACCCGAGTCGGGGTTGCTTTCGGCATAGGCCTTACGCAATGCCCGGACCTCGCTGATGCGCTGCCCCGGCATTATCGCATCGATGGAGTCCGCGATGATCTCGCGATCGGGAGAAACGGCGTGCGCGCGCGAAGGTCCCCACGCGATCGCACGCTGCAGCTGGTTGGCCAACATCCGAAGGTCTATCGAGTCGGCAACCAGCTCGAGGTCTTTGCTGAGAGCATGCCCCTTGGGAGTCGCCACGACGCGATCGACCTGCTTGTCCTTGGAGTACACATCGATCACGCCCCCGGTGAGCGTGAACGTGCGGGTGCCTTTGCCGACCACCGACGGCTCTCGCATCAAGCGCGCAAAATCGCGACCGCTGTCCATGAATGCAGAGTCGCCAGTTGCCAATAAATCAGGCCGAGTAATTTCGACACGTCCAGAAGCGTAGACGAGGCTGTCTCCTTCCATCGTGATCGTGTTGGCGACGACGTGAGCGGTATCCGGAGGCTTCCCGCGCCCCGAGGTGTCCTTCTGGATTAGCGTTACAGTCGGACGGCCGGGGGCAAACATTCTGGCAAGTGGGCGCTGAGGTGTGCTGCGATAGTAGTCGACTGTTGGACCGCGCAGCGTGCTACCGTTCGATTGCACCGCGACTACGTCACCCTCGGCGTGAAGATGATTGTCGCCCTGATAGTAAGTCATGGTGCGAGAATCAACGGTGGCTCGGGGCTCCGTATAATGCACGTGACCAATGAGAAAAAGCCTTCCCTCCGACTCATAGTGCTCCGCGCTATCCGCGGTGAGCGTATTTCCCTGACCGATGCAATGGGCAATCACCCCTCTACTGAGGTAAGTGATGCGGTTGCCCGTCGCGTCGGTCCGGATGATGGCTTGCGTACTCGTTCCAGTCGGCAATTCCAGATCGCAGCTCTTGGGAATGTCCTGCGCGCCGGCTGTTGCCGCGACCGCGAGCAAAACGACGAGCGAGATGGTCAGCTTCACGGCTTTCAACGTTTTGTTGGGACGGGGCGAGCCGGAGTCGACGACGAAGTTGCAGGCAGACCAGCCGCAGAAGGAGGAACGGAAGCTGGCGGTCCGGGAGTTTGCGTAGATACTCCCCTCGCGAATCCGCTGGCGCCCTTCAGGATCTGAATGTTCTTCATGTTCGGATCGGATCGAAACCCGATTCCCTCGAGGCGGCGATTCGGTTCAGTCATAACGAACGCGCTGTCGCTCGAGATCTCGTTCTTCTGTTGATTGTAGATCAGCTCGGGAGTAGTGAGTCGCCGACCATCTTCCGACACGACCACGACATCCTTTCGCGCGATCATGTTGTTGGTGCGCGTGTTGGTCGTTCCGTGCCGCGACGTGAGAACTGCGTCCTTCGCGCCGGTTACCGTATAGAACGTGGCGTGAACTCCCTGTAATTCCATGCGGTTGTTGTCATCGAAGAAGTACGCCGTATCAGCTTCGACGTGAGCGCGCTGAAGTCCCTGATCGGTGAGATTGAAGCGCGCCGGGTACATGACCTGGTCGGCCGAATCGGCAAGAGGCGAATGTGCCTCGACCGGCGGCTGCTTTTTATTAGTGCAGGCAAGCGCGACCGATGCGACAAGAACTCCGAAAGCCACAGGGATGCGCACTAGACGACTCCGGCGCGCATGAGATCATGGAGGTGGATCACTCCGACGATCCGATCGTCGCCGTCGAGCACCGGCATCGCGATGATGCCGTGAGTCTCCATGCGATAGACGACCGCGCTCCCCAGCTCGTCGGCGCGCGCGACCTTCGGCGCTCGGTTCATGACCTTAGTGACTGAGATCGGGAATACATTGTCCTCGTGCTCCATCAGTCGTGAAAGGTCCCCCGTCGTGATTACGCCTGACACTGCGCCCTTACTGCCGGTCACGATTGCAATCCCACGCCGCTCGGCAAGCTGCACTACCGCTTCGCGCATCGTCGCCGACTCAGGCAGCGTTGGAAGGTTGTCCGTTATCATCACGTCCGACACTCGCGTCAGGAGCCGCTTCCCAATCGTTCCGCCCGGATGGAGCCGAGCGAAATCTTTTGCTTCAAATCCCTTTTCCTCGAGCAGCGCGATGGCAAGCGCATCGCCGAGGGCCAGCGCAACCGTCGTACTAGTGGTAGGCGCCAGATCGTGCGGACACGCCTCTTCCTTCACCCACCCGTCGAGAGTCACGTCGCTTTGGCGCGCGAGTGTGGATTTCACGTCGCTGGTGAGCGCAATAGTTCGTACACCCAGGCGCTTCAAATGGTCGAGGAGGCCAAGTACCTCATCGGACTCTCCACTCTTCGAGATCAGGATGGCTACATCCTCGTTGCCCACGATCCCCAGATCGCCGTGCACGCTGTCGGCGGGGTGCAAAAAGGTTGCGGGTGTCCCCGTCGAAGTGAGCGTCGCGGCGATCTTCCGGCCTACGAGACCTGACTTGCCCACGCCCGAGACGATGACGCGGCCTTCCGACTTGTCGATCATCTCTACGGCGCGCGCGAACTCGTCGCCGATGCGGCGCTCTGCCTCGCCGAGCGCTTCAGTTTCCATTCGGACGACTCTGCGTCCGCGCTCGACTATGTCTTTGTGGGTCATCGGTTCACGCGCGCCCAGATATCGACCGCCCGATCAAGTAGCGAGGCCAGCTCTGATAGAGGCAGCATGTTCGGTCCATCGCTCGGCGCGCAGTCGGGATCGGGATGTGTCTCCAGAAAAAGTCCCTGTGCTCCGGCCGCGATCGCCGACAGCGCAAGGATCGGGACGTATTCCCGTGCTCCGCCGCTGGCACCATCCGGACCCTGTCCCGGTTTCTGGACGCTGTGCGTCGCATCGAAGATGACTGGTGCGTCGCATGCTTCGCGGAGCCGGGTGAACGAGCGCATGTCGACGACAAGATCACCATATCCGAAGAACGTCCCGCGCTCCGTTACGGCGATGTCGCTCGAGCGGCCATTGGAATTCGGGCCGCCTCGGATCTTCTGGACGGCGCCGCGCATACCTTCGGGCTGAATCCATTGACCTTTCTTTACGTTGACTGGCTTCCCCGTCGCGCCGGCGGCATCGAGCAAGTCAGTCTGTCTGCACAAGAAGGCGGGGATCTGCAACACATCCACGACGCTGGCCGCGGGCGCGCACTGCTCGGGGGTGTGGACGTCGGTGAGAACCGGAAGACCCGTCGCCCGACGAACACGGTCGAGCGCTTCGAGACCTGCGTCTAGCCCCGGTCCTCGCGCCGCGCCGCGATTGGAGCGATTCGCCTTGTCGAAGCTCGCCTTGTAGATGATTCCACCAGGAATCCTGTCAGCCAGCTTCGCGAGAGTCTCGCCCACGCGGAGGTTGAGCTCGTCGCTCTCCAGCACGCATGGCCCGGCGATCAGAAAGAGCTTGTCTGCCGGAAAGTATTCCGCCACGCTATTCAGCCGCTTCTAGGGGCGCACGCTTCCGGGTGATTCTGATTGGCGACTTCGCATGCACGGCCGCACCGATGAAGCTTGCGAAGAGCGGATGCGGACGAGTGGGGCGCGACTGAAGCTCTGGGTGGAACTGGCACCCAATGAACCATGGATGCGTCTGCAGCTCGACCATCTCGACTAGCGAGCCATCCGGCGAGAGTCCGCTCAGGTTGAGCCCGTGCTCGACGAATTGATCGCGATACTTGTTGTTGACTTCATAGCGGTGCCGATGCCGCTCGCTTACCTGCGGCGCGCCATAGATGGTCGCCGCCTGCGTTCCAACACCGAGCCGGCAAGGATACGCACCCAGACGCATCGTCCCACCCATGTCGGTGACATGCTGCTGATCTTCCATGAGGGAGATCACCGCGTCGCCGCACTCGGGCGCGAATTCGCTCGAATGGCTGTCCGACAAGCCGATTACGTTCCGCGCGAACTCGATTATCGCCGTCTGCATCCCGAGACAGATTCCAAAGAAGGGCAACCCGGATTCCCGAGCATATCGAATTGCCTCGAGCATTCCTTCCACGCCACGCACGCCGAAGCCGCCGGGCACGAGCACGCCGTGGAAATCGGCAAGCAGCTCGCGCGTCTTTTCCCTGTTGGTGAAGAGGTCGCTTGCCAACCATGAAATTTCAACTCCAACATCGTTGGCGATGCCGCCGTGAATGAGTGCTTCCTGCACGCTCTTGTAGCTGTCGACCAGGCCCGTGTACTTACCGATCACGGCGATCTTCACTCTGCCATGCGGGTGTAGTACCCGTTCGACCATCCCGCGCCATTTCGACAGATCCGGGGCGCGGCGCCCCAGCAAGCCCAGCTTGTGCATCACGCGCTCGTCGAGTCCCTGCTCGTGGAACAGAAGTGGGATCTGATAGATGGTCGGCACATCCCTGCTCTCGATCACCGCGCCGAATTCGACGTTGCAGAAGAGCGCGATCTTACGCTTTACTTCCTCGGAAAGCGCGCGCTCCGTTCTGCAGATAAGAATGTCGGGTTGAATTCCGATTTCCATCAGCTCTCTCACCGAGTGCTGCGTCGGCTTCGTCTTCACCTCACCGGCAGCGGCGATGAACGGCACGAGCGTGAGGTGAATGAAGATCGCGTTCTCACGACCGATCTCGTGTCGGAACTGGCGAATCGCTTCGAGGAACGGCAGCGACTCGATGTCACCGACCGTGCCTCCGATTTCCACGATGACGACATCGCTCTCGGGGCCGAGTCGCTTCATCGCGCCCTTGATCTCGTCGGTGACGTGAGGAATCACTTGAACGGTCGAGCCCAGATACTCGCCTCGGCGCTCCTTCGTGATCACGTTCAGGTAAATCCGACCAGTCGTGATGTTGTTCGCCTGCGCGAGCGATCGATCGATGAATCTCTCGTAGTGGCCGAGGTCGAGGTCCGTTTCAGCGCCATCGTCGGTGACGAACACCTCGCCGTGCTGGAACGGAGACATCGTCCCTGGATCGACGTTCAGATAGGGATCGAACTTCATTATCGTCACGCGCATTCCGCGCTCGACGAGAAGCCGTCCGAGCGACGCGGCAGCGATCCCCTTCCCGAGCGAGGATACCACCCCGCCGGTGACGAAGATGTAACGCGTCTGCTGGTTGGAATTAGCCTGCATTGGTCACCGCTCCAGTCATAAAGGCATCCCAGCGCGCGTTGGCGCGCGCCAGGTCCTCTTCAGTGTCAATCCCGCTCGCCGGTACTTCATTCGTAACTGCCACGCCCATGGGCAAGCCCGCGGCGAGGGGCCGCAGCTGCTCGAGGCGCTCGATCTGCTCCAACGGATGGGGAGGCAACGAAACCCACGCGCGGAGGGCCTCCCGTGAATACGCGTATACGCCAATGTGCTGCAACGTCCGCTCAGTCATGGCCCCCCGATCGGCCTGATCCCGCAAGTAAGGGATCGGCGCGCGCGAGAAGTACATCGCCCGCCCATCATCCGCCAATACAACCTTAACCAGACTGGGCGTGTCGAGTATCTCCCTGCTGGCGCGCGAAGCCGCGGTCCCCAGCGGGAAGGTGCCGGAAGAGACAAGCTCAGCAGCTCCACGCACGGCCCCAGCTCCGATAAAGGGCTCGTCCCCCTGGACGTTCACTATCGTAGAGTAGCCCTGAAACCGGGGCTGAGAGGCCACTTCAGCCACCCGCTCGGTTCCAGACGTGTGTGTGTCGCTGGTCATGACGCACTCCGCGCCTTCCCGACGGACAACGGATGCGACCGAGTCGTCGTCAGTGGCAACGACAACGGCATCAGCGACATTCATTTGAGAGATTCTTTGCCAGACCCGGACGATGAGGGGGAGTCCGGAAAGGAGACGGAGCGGTTTGCGGGGAAGGCGCACGGCACCGAGCCGTGCCGGTATCACAACTAGCGTCCCCAATTACCCATCCGTTTTTGCGCGACACGATGTGAAAGTCACGCTCAGCAATATACCAACTGGGGACAACAGGGGCAAACTTATTTCTCGCTCAAAGAGCGAGAGAAAACCCGAACGAAAACGCCGATTTACGTGAGAAAGGAGAGCGATTCTGGGCGGGATCGATGGTGTAGTCGACCCGGAACAGGCTTGCCCCGACGCCAACCCCAAGATTCTGAATCAGAGTCGGAAGCCCATCGATTCCGGCATTCCCCGCGGCATACCGGAGTCCGAGAAATGGGGGGCCGACGAACGGGAGCTGAATCCGATCGAAGGGAATGATGTAATCGCCCTGGACGAACAAAAGGTGATCGCCGCCAAGGGCAAGCAGGTTTACCGTGGCGAGCGTTGCCGTGCCGCCGAGATAGGCGAAGCGCTGCGCCGGAACTGGGGTTCCCGATCCGCTCACTACGGCGTGGCCTTTGAATGCGAAGGTCTGACTGCCAAATGTAGGAAATCCCACTTGACCGTCGATAGTAAGCTGAGTGAAGTTGTCGGTCGACTGCGCTTGCGGGCAGATCGGGCCCGTGAAGCCTGAACAATCGGGCTTCAGCGCAACGCGGATTGATTGTTCCACCATCGCATCGAGCTTCGCCTCAAGCCCTCCCCGCACCACTTCGGTCGTTATTCCGCCAAGACCTGAGGTGATGCTTCCGATGTCCACCCGCGGATTTGGTCTCCGCATCTTCAGATTGCCTTTGCGCCCGAAGACGCTCCACGGTGACTTCGTCGGGGCCAACGATCCCGTTGACCAGTCGCGCTCGATATTAGCGCCCAGGTACGGCGTCACGATAATTCCGTTGCCGTTGATCGCGTGCGCGAAGCGCGCCATTGCCCTGTCGCCGCGATAGTAATTGCGGGAATCACTGCCGGCAAAGAACGCGGCGGCCGAGTTGGTAAGATCACCGCGAATCCATGCGTCGTTGGTGAAGGTCCCGCGCCCCGCGTAAAATCTGATCTCGTTGTCGCCTGGTCGGAGACTTCCCTCCACCGATGGATCCCACTTCCCCAGGTTGGAGCGATAGGTGACGAGCGCATCGACGTCGACGCGAGCATCATTCAGCTCGAGCTTGGGACCCCACGGTAGCGCGATACCATTCACGCGATCATAAGTCGGAATCCGAAGGCCCAAACCGAGCGGAAGCGATATCGGAGACTCGTGATAATCGATGTACCCGGTGTCTGCTGCGGCAGTAGTGGTGTCTTGCGCCCGGGCGGGGTACGCGCCCGCCACCAGAGCGAGACCAACCGTGAGGGCCGTGCGCAGCTTCATCGTCCGAAAGCCTAGGAAAAAAGTGTTCGCCGTGCGCAGCTTCATCGTCCGATGGTTAGAAAGTTTTTCAGGATCTCCTTACCGCTCTCGGTAAGGATCGACTCCGGGTGGAATTGCACACCCCATACCGGGTGTTGCCTGTGCTTTATCGCGTGGATCTCGGTGGCGTCGTCCTTTGCGCGAGCCACTACTTCCAGCTCCGCAGGAAGTGAATCAGTCTGCACGACCAGCGAATGATACCTCATCACCTCGAGTGGACTCGGAACGTTGCGAAAAATCCCCTTCCCGTCGTGAGTGATGCGTGACGTCTTGCCGTGCATGAGCGTTCGAGCCCGCACCACCTTCCCGCCGTAAGCTTCGCCAATGGCCTGGTGACCAAGACAAACGCCGAGGATTGGAATCGATTTGCCCCATCTCCGGATGGCGGCGACACTGATCCCGGCTTCGGTGGGCGTGCACGGTCCGGGGGAGATCACCATGCGCGTCACTCCCATCGTCCCGATGTCGTCGACGGTGATCTCATCGTTCCGCTTTACGACGGGATCTTCACCAAGCTCGCCGAGATACTGGACGAGATTGTAGGTGAACGAATCGTAGTTATCGAGGACGAGGAGCATCGCTTAATCCGGTGAATAAAGTCATGCGCGCGGATGGAACTGCTTGTGAACGGACCGCAGGTACTCGCGATCGACGTGCGTATAAATCTGAGTCGTCGAGATGTCCACGTGACCGAGCATCTCCTGCACTGCCCTGAGATCCGCGCCGCCCTCGAGCAAATGCGTAGCGAACGAATGACGGAGTGTATGAGGTGAAACCGGCTTCGTGATACCGACCTGATCAACGTACTTGCGAAGAATCTTCCACGCACCCATCCGCGATAGCGGACGGCCGCGCGAATTCAGAAAGAGCCTTCCCTTCCCCTCGCCCTTCTCCAGCTTCGGGCGAAGCTCCCGCAGATAGATCGCAATCGCGCCGATCGCTCGGCGCCCAATGGGAACGAGACGCTCCTTTGCGCCCTTCCCGAATACTCTCACGACATGGTCCGGAAGCATGACGTCGCGAACTCCAAGCGAAATCCATTCCGAGACGCGCAGTCCGGCCCCATATGCGAGCTCGAGCATTGCCCGGTCGCGGAACGCGAGAGGCTCATCGAGTGATGGGGCGGCAAGAAGCTTCTCGATCTCTTCAATGCCGAGCACCTCGGGTAGCGTGCGCCACCGCTTGGGCGTTTCCAGACGTTCGCTGGGGTCGCGGACCACGAAGCCTTCCCCGAGCATGAACTTGAAGTAAGTCCGTACCGCGGACACGTTCCGCCTGATCGATGCGGGGGATAGGCCGAGATCCTTGAGGTGATACACGAACTCACGGAGCATGCGAGCTCCGATCTCAGCGGGAGCTTTTGCCCCTTTGATGCTGGCGTAGGTGACGAAGCGGGCAATGTCGAGCTTGTACGCGCGGCTGGTCTGTACCGAGGCACCCTGTTCGAGGGCGAGAAAATCGTCGAACCGCTCGACGTAGTACGCACGGGCAACGGCATCGTCCAGCTTCGGGTCACTCACGCTTTTTTGCCTGACGCTTCCACAGCCAAACTCCTACCGCAAGGATGACGATACCGATCGCGATCAGACCCACGACTTTGCCCGATCGCACCAGATAGTGCTGAACGAGATCCCAGTTGTCGCCGGCCCGGAAAGCCAGAAACGTAATGAAGGCAAACCAGACACCGGACGCGGTGGCGACGGAGAGCATCACTTTGAAGGCGGGCAGCCTCATTGCTCCGGCGAACGGCGGCACGATGGCGCGTACTCCAGGCAGGAAGCGGCTCACGAACAGTCCCACGAATCCGTACTTCTTGTGCAGTTTCCTGATTCTGTCTTCGGCATCGGGCCCCGCGTATTTCTCGATTCGCCGCAGGAAGGCTTTCGCGCCGAACTTACGGCCGAGTGTATACGTGATGCCGGCGCCTACCACATTACCTACCCAGCCACAAAGGAAGACCGTGATAGCCGACCCATGCGCCCTGTCCGCCAGAAAGCTGCCGAACGCGATGACCGCGTCGGATGGAAATGGCGGAAAGAAATTTTCAAACGCCGAAAGCGCGGCGATCGCAACATAGAGAGATCCGAGCGGCAGGTCACCCAGCCATCGGGTCAGTGTCTGGAGCATTCGCTAGCGATTCCCTTTCAAAGTGGCGACCGCGATGCAGGCCAAACCTTCTTTGCGCCCGATCCAGCCCATGCCTTCGTTCGACTTTCCTTTGACGCTCACGCTTGCCGATTCGATACCGAGGGCGGCGGCCAAACGAGCGCGGATTTTCTCGCGGTGGTCCGAGAGCTTCGGCGCCTCGGCGACGACGCTGACGTCCACCTGGTTCACGATGTAGCCGGCCGCGGACACTCGCTTCACTGCCGCTCCGAGCATTTCAATGGAATCGCGGCCCTTGTTGGCCGGATCGGTGTCGGGAAACATCTCGCCGATGTCACCGAGTCCCGCGGCGCCAAGGATGGCGTCGGTTACGGCGTGACAAATGGCATCCGCATCGGAATGGCCCAGAAGGCCGACTTCCGATGGTATTGTGACGCCGCCGAGCTTTAGTGGTCGGCCGGGTGCAAAACGGTGGGAGTCGTAGCCGATGCCGACGCGGAAAGTCGCGCCGTGGTCACGCGGCATCCGCGTGGATCGCAGATGCGGACACTGGTTCGATGAGTGAGTAGTCCTGCTTTCTGCGCGCGGGCGTGAAGCCGGCGTCGCGGATCAACCGCTCCATCTCCTGGGTCGAAGTGCGGTGCGTCGTGTTTGCCGCCGACACCACGTTTTCCTCGATCATGAGGGAGCCGAAATCGTTGCAGCCGAAGCGGAGCGCGATCTGCCCGATCTTCATGCCCATTGTTACCCAGCTCGACTGGAGGTTGGGAACGTTGTCCAGAACGACCCGCGCGAAGGCGACCGTCCGCAGGTACTCGGTGGCGCCCGTCTTCGGCTGGTGGGACATCGTCGGCGTGTTCTCCGGCTGGAGCGGCCAGCAGATAAACGCGGTAAAGCCGCCCGTCCGCGACTGCACGTCTTTCACTCTCTGCAAGTGCTCGAGCCGCTCGGCCAGCGTTTCTCCGAGCCCGTACATCATCGTGACGGAAGTCTTCATTCCTTCGTTGTGGGCAAGCTCCATGATCTCGAGCCAACGATCGGCGCCGGCTTTCTTCGGCGCGACAATGTCGCGCACGCGCTGAACGAGAATCTCCCCACCGCCACCGGGGATCGAGTCGAGCCCGGCCTTCCGCAGCTCACGTATCACTTCAACCGCATCCATTCGGAACAGCTTGGCGAAGAAATCGATCTCGCTCGGGCTGAAGCCGTGGATGTGGATCGGGTGATTGCGCTTGATGTACTGCATCAAGTCTAGATACCACTCGAACGGTATGTACGGGTTGTGCCCGCCCTGAATCAGGATCTGGACGCCGCCGAGCGCCTTGAGCTCGTCGATCTTGGCGCCGATCTGTTCGAAGGAGAGCGTGTAGCCTTCGCCGTGTTTCGGTCGGCGGGCGAAGGCGCAAAAACCGCAGTCGGCGACGCAGACGTTCGTGTAGTTGATGTTGCGGTCGATTATGTACGTGACCGTGCTGCCGGGATGCTTCTCCTGGCGTACGCGATCCGCCGCGGCGCCAAGCTCCAACAGCGGTGCGTTCGTGTAGAAGTCGAGAAGCTCGCTCGTTTCGCTCATGCGGCTGGAAGAAAGGTCAGCGTTCCGTTCGGGATCCGTCCGCGTTCGACGAGGCGGCGGTAAAACTCGGTGAGTCCGGCAAGGTGCGAGTAGGACAATCCGTAATCCAGGCCCGAAAGATACTCCGCACACACCTCTTTCTTCACGCCAGTAGATGCATGTGCCTGATCCGCCAGCTCGGGCAAATGACGAAGCCCCCAGTTCCGTGAGGCAATGAGACCGGCGTGCGCAAGGAGCGCTTCCCTCACATCGGTCGTGCGCTGCGCGACCCAGACGGCGAAGACGAACGGCTGCCCTGTCCAGCTCTTCCACATCTCTCCAAGATCGTAGACGTGCGGATAGCGTTCGCGGTGATTCGAGCCGAGGACGAGCGCCGCATCGCCGATCACGAGCCGAGCGTCAGCGCCCGTATCGTCCGACTCGACTACGTCCCGGACCTCGGCGTCGCCCGCGACGAATCGCGGCCTGGCATGCCACACGTTCTCGAAGAGGAGCTCCAACAACGCAACGCTGGTCATCGAGCTCCTGCTGACGATCACACTTCTCGATCCAAGCTCCGCTGCCGGTCGACGGGAGAAAAGCATCACGCTCCGAACCGGACCGTCACAGGAAATCGCGAGATCGGGCAGCAGCAGGTATCGCTCGGAGTCGCGAGCGTACTCGACTGCGGACACGACGCTGATGTCGAGCTCGCCGGCACCCATCCGCCGATTCAAATCGGTTGGAACGCCATCGACCAGCTCCGCGTCGAGCGTGACGATGCCCCGATCGATCGCCCCGTAGACCGGATAGCAATTTATATAGGGGATTCGCCCGATTCTCATAGTGAGGCGACCAACGCCGCTAGCGCGCGATTCATCGCGTCAGGCGTGAGACACGAGGTGCGTCCGATCTTCATCAGGCAGCCACCGCTTGCGCCGACGCGCGATCGAAGACGCGCAGGATGTTGTAAAAGGAATCGCGCTCCGCGGGCGTCTTGCCGGCCGATCTGATCAGATCGAGAATCTCGTCGAGGCTAAGGCCCTGCGCTGTGTGTGCACCGGCTTCGTGGTAGATCTTCTCGCGCACGACTGTGCCCTCGAGATCGTTCACGCCGAAGGCGAGCGACGTCTGCGAGAGAAACGGCGTCACCATGATCCAGTGCGTCTTGATGTGCTCGAAGTTGTCGAGGAAGAGACGACCGACGGCGAGATTGCGCAGGTCGTCGAAGCCCGTTGTTGCCGTTCCTTCCCGACCGAGCTCGATCCCCAGCTCGTTGTGATCCGGATGATACGCGAGCGGAATGTAGGCGAGGAAGCCGTGAGACTCGTCCTGCAGATCGCGAAGCATCGAGAGATGTTCTACGCGGTCGGCGATGCTCTCCACGTGACCGTACAACATCGTGCAGTTGGACCGGATCCCAAGCCGGTGCGCGGTCCGATGGACATCGATCCAATCCTCGGCTGCAAGCTTCTTGTCGGCAATCGTCATTCGGACGCCCTTGCCGAAAACTTCAGCGCCTCCGCCTGGCAACGTGTCGAGACCGGCATCGCGGAGTCTCGTGAGGACTTCCTCGATCGAGATCTTGTCTATACGTGAGATATGCGCGATCTCGACCGCCGTCAGCGCCTTGATATGTACGTTCGGATGGCGCTCCTTGAGTCCGCGAAACATGTCGCTGTAGTACTGGAGGCCGGCTTTCATGTCGAGCCCGCCTACGATGTGGAACTCCTTCGTCAGCCCGTTGGCCGCCGTCTCGGCTTCAGCGAAGACCTGGTCGAGTGTGTAGTGGTAGGCACCTTCTTCCTTCGGGAGACGCGCAAAGGAGCAGAACACACACGTCTTCCTGAGGTAACAGACGTTCGTTGGATTGATGTGCTGGTTGGCCGCGAAGGTCACGACGTCGCCATGTTTACGGCGATTGGCGTAGTCGGCCATCATCCCGACGCCAAGAAGATCCGGAGAGGTGAAAAGGAGCTCAGCGTCGGCGTGTGAGAGACGCGTGTTCGACAACACCTTCTCCCCCACAGCTCTCAACGCGCTGTCGCTGATCCTGGCGAGATCGAGCGAGTTCTCCCTGACGATTGTCATCGCTCAGCGCTTGAAGCGCTTGATGGCGAGGGTGGTGTTGTGACCACCGAAGCCAAAGCTGTTGCTGAGAATCGCGTTGACGTCGCGCTTGACGGAGGTATTAGGCGTGTAGTTGAGGTCCAGCTCGGGCTCCGGAGTGTGGTAGTTGATCGTCGGCGGAATGATGCCCGTTCCAACCACCATCGCACTCACTATTGCTTCGACTGCGCCCGCGGCGCCAAGCATGTGGCCGGTGGCTGATTTCGTGGAGCTGACGTTGACTTTCTTTGCCTCCTCGCCGAACACTGCCTTGATAGCCCGCGTCTCGTTGAAGTCGTTGGCAGGCGTCGAGGTACCGTGCGCATTTATGTACTGGATGTCCTTGGGCTCCAGTCCGGCGTCCTTGAGGGCTCGCTTCATCGCCCGCTGAGCTCCTTCGCCATCTGGAGCGGGTGCAGTCAAATGGTACGCATCTCCGGTCGCGCCATAGCCCACTATTTCGGCGTAAATGGTGGCGCCCCTCTTGAGGGCGTGCTCGAGCTCTTCGAGGATCAGAATCCCCGCGCCTTCACCCATCACGAACCCGTCGCGCGTCGCGTCGAATGGGCGTGATGCCGTTTCCGGACTTTCGTTGCGCTCGGACAACGCCTTCATGTTGGCGAATCCGCCGATCGCCATCGGAGTAACCGTGGCTTCCGCGCCGCCGGTAATCATCACGTCGGCGTCCCCGTATTGGATCGTCCGGTAGGCATCACCTATCGCATGAGCGCTCGTCGCGCAAGCCGATACAGTGGCGTAGTTTGGGCCTTTGGCGTTGAACATCATCGAGACGATGCCAGCGGCAATGTCAGCAATGAACATCGGAATGAAAAACGGGGAGATCTTGCCGACCCCGCGCTCCCGATAGACGTCGTGTTGTTCCTCGAAGCTCTTCAGCCCGCCGATCCCGCTGCCGATGATGACCCCGATCCGGTCCGGGTCCATCCCGTTTCTTTCGATGAGCTTCGCGTCCGTCATCGCCTGGCGAGCACCAGCGATTGCGTACTGGGTGTACTGATCCGCGCGCTTCGCTTCCTTGCGATCCATGTAGTCGAGGGCGTTGAAGCCTTTGACTTCGGCCGCGAACCGAACGGGAAACTTCGATGCGTCGAACTTCGTGATCGGGGCGGTTCCCGACTTCCCTTCGATCAGGGACTGCCAGGTCGTCGCCACATCGTTACCGACGGGAGTTATTGCCCCCATGCCAGTGACGACGACTCGTCTCTTCATTACGCTCCGACCTTCTGGTTCAGATAGCCAAGCGCGTCACCCACGGTGCGAAGCTTCTCGGCGTCTTCGTCAGGAATGTCGATGTTGAATTCCTTCTCGAACTCCATCACGAGCTCGACGATATCCAGGCTGTCAGCGCCAAGATCTTCGATGAAGCTCGCCTCGTTGGTCAACTTTTCACGCTCCACACCGAGCTCTTTCTCGATGATGTCTTTGACCTTGTTCGAATTGTCGGCCATTTGATGGATTTCCTCGTGTTTGTGGGGGTGTCGTGAAATATATCTAACTGAATATCTGATACAACGTTACATCGCCTTTCCGTGGTCTTCCGGAATGACAGCTTTGCGTCACATTACCATCCCGCCGTCAACGACGAACACCTGTCCGGTGATGTACGAGGCGAGGTCTGAGGCGAGGAACGCGACCATGGCAGCAACGTCCTCCACCGACCCAAGCCGTTCAAGAGCAATCTGTTGGCCCAGCGCGGCACGCGCCTCGGGAGTCATCGCGGCGGTCATTTCTGTTTCGATGAAGCCCGGGGCGACGGCGTTCACGAGGATATTCCGGGATCCCAGCTCCTTTGCGACCGACTTGGTGAGGGCAATGAGCCCGGCTTTGCTCGCGGCATAATTCGCCTGACCCTTGTTTCCAATGAGGCCGACGATGCTGGCGATGTTGATGATGCGGCCAGCGCGTTTCTTCATCATCCCTCGGGAAACCGCGCGAATTGCGGCGAACGCCCCGCGCAGATTGGCATTCTGAACAGCGTCCCAATCGTCGTCCTTGAGACGCATCACGAGGTTGTCCCGAGTGATCCCGGCGTTGTTGACGAGAATGTCGATCGAGCCGAACGCCTGTTCGACGTCACCGACGAGCTTTGTAACCGCGGCAGTCTCACCAACGTCGGCAGCAAAACCCTTCGCACCGTTGCCGATGGCGGTTGCGGCCTCCTCGGCTCGCCCCAAATCCCGGCCGACGACGGCGATCCGTGCACCAGATTTCGATAGCGCGTCCGCGATCGCACGTCCGATTCCCCGTGTGCTCCCGGTGACGAGCGCGTTCTTCCCAGTCAGATCGATCTTCATTTCGCGGCCAGATCGAGAAGCTTTTCGACGTCAGCCGGAGTTCCACAAGCGAGTGTGCGAGCTCCCTTTACCAGGCGTCCCACCAATCCGCCGAGCACGTTGCCAGGTCCCATCTCGACGTAAAGCGCGTCGGAGAAGCGGGCGGCGATGTTCCTGATCTCCGTCGCCCATCGGACGGGGGAGGTGAGTTGGCGGAGCAACAAATCCTTTCCGCCGACGGCTGTCGTAGACGCCTCAGCGGTCACGTTCGAATAAACCGGAAAGACTGGATCGGTGAACGCCGACGTCGCGATCGCGTCGGTGAGCCCAACCACCGCGGGCTCCATCAGCGGCGAGTGAAACGCTCCACTGACGGGAAGCTTGATAGCCCGCTTGGCGCCGGCCTCTTTGGAAAGCTCCATCGCGCGCTCTACTCCCGCAATCTCACCCGAGATCACGATCTGATCGTCGGTGTTGAAGTTCGCCGGGACAACGAGTCCCTTCTCTTTGGTTGCGCGCTCGCAGATCTGCTCGACGGGGGTCGTCATCGTTCCGAGGATGGCCGCCATCGTTCCGGGGCGAGCCACACCCGTCTCGTACATCAGCTCGCCGCGTCTTCTTACGAGTCGTGCGGCACCGGGAAGACTCACTGAATCGGCCGCGTGGTAAGCCGTGAATTCGCCGAGAGAGTGGCCGGCAGCGGCACGGACGAAGGGGCGCACCGCCTCTTTCGTGAGCGCCCACACCGCGGCTCCGTGTGCGAAGAGCGCCGGCTGAGCGTTGCGAGTGAGAGTGAGCTCCTCTGCGGGTCCCTCGAAGCAGAGGCGGCTCAGGTCGGTGCCGAGCGCAGCGTCAACCTCGCCAAAAACGGCGCGCGCGACGGGAAATGCTTCGGCCAGGTCCTTTCCCATCCCAGGCTTCTGTGAGCCCTGACCGGGAAAGAGGAGCACGATATCCACCGCTTAGAAGCGGATCACCATCGACGCCCACGTGAATCCGGCGCCGAAGGCAACCATCATCACCGTGGACCCTTCCTTGACTCTTCCCGCTTCGATCGCCTCGCTGAGGGCAATCGGAATCGACGCGGACGAAGTATTGCCGTACCGGTCGACATTCACGTAGACCTTGTCCATCGAGATCCCGGAATGCTTCGCAGTCGCCTCGATGATCCGAACGTTCGCCTGGTGCGGAATCAGAAGATCAATGTCGCTTCCAGTGAGCTTGGCGCCGTCGAGCGCCCGGTCGGCGGCATCCGACATCGACCGGACCGCGTGCTTGAAGACTTCTCGGCCAGCCATCTTCACGAGATGGGATCGTTTCTCGAGAATATCCGCGGTTATCGGCGTCGTCGCGCCACCGTCTGGCCGATAAAGTAGATCCGCCAGTTTGCCATCGCTGCGCATGTAGGCTGACAGAATTCCCTTCCCGTGCTTGCTGCGCTGCAGAACTACCGCGCCGGCGCCATCGCCGAAGAGAACGCACGTGGATCGATCCTTCCAGTCGACGATCGCGCTCATTTTCTCCGATCCGATAACGAGCGCTGTCTCGGCGGTCCCCGACATGATCAGTCCTTCCGCGGTCGTCATCGCGTACAGCCAGCCCGAGCAGGCAGCGCCAATGTCAAACGCCGCGGCGCGGGTCGCGCCGAGCTCGGCCTGGATGTCGACGGCGGTGGATGGAAGGAGCCGGTCCGGCGTCGCAGTGGCCAGGACGATCACATCGATCTCGCCCGCGTGCACACCCGCGGCCTGCATCGCTTTCCGAGATGCCTCGGACGCCATCGAGCACGTCGTCTCGCCATTCTTCGCGATGTGCCGCTCGACGATTCCGCTTCGCTCGAAGATCCACTCGTGTGAAGTCTCGATCCCGATGGCTGCGAAGTCGTTGTTCGTCATCACATGCGAGGGTACACCGCGTCCCGTGCCGGTCACGGCTGCGACTGGTCGCTTCATGCCGACTCCGCTATCGCGTTGACGGCGAGCGCGGCCGCCTCGAGACGCTCACCGATCTGATCGTTCATGCGTGTCTCGACCGCTCTGACCGCGACCTGAATCGCGTTCTTGATCGCGCGCGGTGGCGAGTTCCCGTGGCAGATAATGCTGACGCCTTTGACTCCGAGCAGCGGGGCGCCGCCGTAGTTGGTCGAGTCGAAACCCTTGAGCGCCGCTCTCACGTGCGCGGCATCGATGCCTGGGTGCTCGCTAAGAAGGCGAACGATCATCGGCGCTACTGCTTCGTAGAACTTCAAGACGACATTGCCGACGAAGCCATCGCAGATGACGACGTCGAAAGGGCCGCGCTCACTGGCGCCAGCAGGGAGATCCCTTCCCTCGAGGTTCCCCTGAAAATTGAACGCTGCCTTCCGGAAGAGCGCATGCGCTTCCTTTACCACGGCATTCCCCTTTTCCGGTTCCTCGCCGATCGACAACAATCCGATAGACGGATTCGGGCGACCGAAAATGCACTCGGCGTAAACGGCGCCGAGCCAGGCGAACTGAAGAAGCTCCTGGGCGGAACAGTCAACGTTCGCGCCGGAGTCGAGAACAATCACCGGATTCCGCGCGGTAGGAAACACAGTCGCGATGGCTGGGCGCGTGAGGCCCGGATGAAGCTTGAGCAGCATCGCCGACGACGCCATTTGCGCTCCAGTGTTACCGGCGGAGACAAAGGCATCGGACTTCCCATCCACCTGGAGCTTGAGCCCGACGACCATCGAGCTGTTGGGCTTCTTGCGAAGTCCAGCCGTCGGTTTCTCCGACATCTCGATGATCTCGGGCGCTTCGATGATGCTGATGCGGCGTCGCGACGAGGCAGCGCCGGAGTATTCACCGGCGACCAATTTGTCGAGCTCGGCCTCGATGACACGCGTCTGCCCGACGAGTTGCACAGAGTGCGCACCGTCGAGCTCCTGCAAGGCGAGTAAGGCGCCGGCGATTGTCGCTTTGGGAGCGAAATCGCCCCCCATAGCGTCCAACGCTATTCGCGCCAAACTAGGCTTCCTTCGGTTCTACTCGCTGTTCGCCATCGTAGTATCCGCATTCGGCGCAGACGTGGTGCGGGCGCCTCATGCTCTGGCAGCGCGGACACTTCTGAATCACGATGGCAGGCGCTTTCTTGTGCGTGTTGCGCGCGCGCTTCTTTCTCTTGGAGGTACGTCGCTTCGGGACGGCCATTGTATCTGTTCCTTAAAGTGGTTTGACGGGCTAGTGAGCGTCGCTCTGATGCTTGAGCAACGCGCCCCAGCGCGATTCGGTCTTGGTTGGCGCGCAGTTGCAGGTGCTCTCGTTCAAGTTGGTGCCGCATGTGGCGCAGAGTCCTTTGCAATCCTCCTTGCACTGAACGTATGCAGGAGCAGTCAATAGCCACGTCTCTCTCACCGCCGCGCGGAGATCGAGCATCCTCGCGTTTGGGTCGTACAGGAACACGTCGGGATCGTCAGCTTCGTCTGCGCCGATCGCAGCCAACAGGAAGTGTACCTCCTCATCGACCGCGACGGTGACTTCTTCCAGGCATAACCGGCAAGGAAGGACGATCTCGCCGTCGATCCGACCAGTGAAATAGAATCTTCCTTCGCCCGCTGAAGAGAGTCTTCCGACAACCCGAACCGGTTGCGAGGGCCGGACATCTCCCTCTTCCCAAATGGGATCGTCAGGCTGAATCGAGCCGTCTACCTGGACGGCTTTCGTCTCTAGCGAGCGTATGTCAAAGGACAGCATAAGCCCTTAACATTAGCGGGTTTAAGCACTCTGTTCCAGTGCGACTGGCGCCTTTTTATCGACTGGATTTCTTAACTGAAGACTACCTGCCGGGTGCTGTCGGCGGAGCGGCTCGCGGCTGCGGGCTTGCGACCGTGGGACCGAACGCGCTAAACCAGTTCCGCCTCGGGGAAAAAGAACTTCGATTCGCGCTCGGCGTTCTCGTCCGAATCGGAGGCGTGGATTGCGTTACGCTCCTTTGATTCGGCGTAGAGCTTTCGAACGGTTCCGGGCTCAGCTTCGGCGGGATCGGTCGCGCCGATCGTCTTGCGGAGCGCAGCAACGGCGTCGGTTCGCTCCAGCACGATAGGCATGCACTTTCCGGAGGTCATGAAGCGCACGAGTGGCGTAAAAAAGGGGCGCTCGCGATGAACTGCGTAGAATTCGCCTGCCTGCGCTTCAGTCATCCGCATGACACGGCTGGCGACGACCTTGAATCCGGCCTTCTCGAGGTGCGCGATGATCTGCCCAGCCTTTCCGGAGTTGAAGGCGTCGGGCTTGATGATGGTGAGTGTTCTCTTGCCGGCCATTTATCTGTTCTGTCCTAGCGCATTGCGCGTTTGAGTAAATCCACTACGTCGATGGGTCGCTTGGCGACGCCCACGCCGTTCTCTTCGAATGCCTGCATTTTTTCCGCAGCGGTACCGGCCGAGCCGGAGATGATGGCTCCAGCGTGGCCCATGCGCCTGCCCGGCGGCGCGGTTTGTCCCGCGATGAATCCGACGACCGGCTTTTTCATTTTTTCTTTCACGAACCTGGCAGCTTCCTGCTCGTCGGTACCGCCGATCTCGCCGATCATGACCACTGCTTCAGTCGCCGGATCCTTCTCGAATGCATCGAGGCAGTCGATGAAATTCGTTCCATTGATCGGGTCGCCACCGATGCCGACGCACGTCGTCTGACCGATCTTCGCGCGCGTCATCTGGAAGACGACTTCGTAGGTGAGAGTACCGGAGCGACTCACGAGACCAACGTTGCCGGGTGTGCAGATCCTGCCCGGAATAATTCCGACTTTGGACTTGCCGGGAGAGATAAGGCCGGGGCAGTTGGGTCCGAGCAAGCGCGAGCCCCGCTCCTTCACGAACGGATAGACCCTCATCATATCGAGGACGGGAACACCTTCCGTGATGCAGACGATGAACGGAATCCCCGCGTCGGCTGCTTCCATCATCGCATCCGCAGCAAATGGCGGGGGGACGTAAATCACCGTCGCGTTCGCACCCGTCTTCTTCACGGCATCGTCGACCGTATTGAAGATCGGCACCTTGTCGTCGAATTTCTGGCCGCCTTTTCCTGGAGTCACACCGCCGACGACCTTGGTCCCGTACTCGATCATCTGCCGGGCGTGGAAGGAACCGTCGCGACCAGTTATCCCCTGGATGAGCAGACGCGTCGTCTTGTCGATGAAAATGCTCACGCGGCTTTTCCTCCGGTCGCGAGAGCAACGGCTTTCTTCACCGCCTCGTCCATGTCGGTCATGGCCGAGAGCCCGTTGTCCTTCAGGATCTTGAGCGCGATCTCTTCGTTCGTGCCAGTGAGTCGAATCACGAGCGGGACCTTGAGGGGACTCTGTTTTATCGCGGTCACGATCCCATTGGCGACGTCGTCGGTGCGGGTAATGCCACCGAAGATGTTGAAAAGGATCGCCTTGACGCTCGGGTCGCTGGTGATGATGCGCAGCGCGGCAACCACCTTCTCCGGATTGGACGAGCCGCCGATGTCGAGAAAGTTTGCCGGCTCGCCGCCGTAATATTTGACAAGATCCATCGTC
>Ga0068855_100002453_pt1 | contig 22922 bp, 19 predicted proteins | sample KBSCornC52_FD_66592 | JGI IMG/M metagenome (GOLD analysis project Ga0068855, IMG submission 66592) | Corn rhizosphere microbial communities from Kellogg Biological Station, Michigan, USA - KBS Corn C5-2 | ecosystem: Host-associated > Plants > Roots > Rhizosphere > Soil ...
CGCCAGGGTCGCCCGCACCGCCAGCCGGCCGCTGGCCAGCGGCCAGATCACGCTCGCGGCGGCCTGGTCGCTGCTGGCGATCCTCTGCGTCATCGGCTTTGTCGTCCTGCTCCAGGTCAACCGCATCGCCGCCATCGTCGCGCTGCTCAGCCTGGCGCCGGTCGCGGCCTATCCCTTTATGAAACGGATCACCTGGTGGCCGCAGGCCTGGCTCGGGATGGTGTTCTCCTGGGGCGCGCTGGTCGGCTGGGCGGCGGTCTCCGGCTGGATATCGCCGATCGCGGTGCTGCTTTATGCCGGCAGCATCGCTTGGGTCGTGGGCTATGACACGATCTACGCGCTGCAGGATCGCGAGGACGATGCGCTGGTCGGGGTCCATTCCTCGGCCCGCCTGCTCGGCGATTACGCGCGTGGCGGGGTCGCCCTGTTCTATCTCGTTGCGGTGCTGCTCTGGGCGATCGCCTTCTGGGCGGTCCGGCCGGAGCCGCTGGCGCTGCTCGCCCTCCTGCCGGCGGCGGTGCAGCTGCTCGGCCAGGTCATTCGGCTCGATCCGTCGTCGAGCGACAATGCGCTCGCGGTGTTCCGCTCGAACCGGACCACCGGCCTGCTCGTCTTTCTTGCCTGCGCCGTCGTCGGGATGACCTCCTGAGGCTTTGACCTCGGCCCCTGCGTTCCCTAAGCGCTCGCCATGCTTCCCGTTCGTGACGCAGAAGATCGCACTGCCGCGCTGGTCTCGGCCGCCATTGCCGCCGGCGCCGATGCCGCCGACGCGCTCTATCTCGGCGACGCCTCGACCAGCGTCGCGCTGCGGCTCGGCAAGCTCGAGGACGTCGCCCGCTCCGAGGGCGAGGAGATCGGCCTTCGGGTGTTCGTCGGCCAGCGCTCGGCCAGCGTTTCGTCATCCGATCTCTCTCCCGACACGATGAGCGCGCTGGTCGAGCGGGCGGTGGCGATGGCGCGCGAGGCGCCTGAAGATAAATGGGCAGGCCTCGCGCCGGCCGATCGCCTGCTGCGCGGGGCGCTGCCTGCGCTCGATCTCGATGATCGCGCCGATCCCTCGCCGGCGCTGCTGCGCGAGCGCGCGCTTGCCGCGGAGGATGCCGCGCGCGCCGTCAGCGGCGTGACCAATAGCGAGGGCGGCGGCGCCAGCGCCGGCCGCTCGACCGTGGCGCTGGCGACCTCGACCGGCTTTGCCGCCGGTTATGGCGCGACCAGCTATGGTTGCTCGGCCAGCGTCATCGCCGGCGAAGGTGCCGGCATGCAGCGCGACTATGCCTTCCGCCAAAGCCGTCATCTCGCCGATCTCGAGGCCTCCGAATCGATCGGCAAGCGTGCCGGCGACCGCGCCGTGGCGCGGCTCAATCCGCAACGGCTGCCGAGCGGGCCGATGCCGGTGGTGTTCGACAAGCGGGTCGGCTCGACCCTGCTCAATCACCTGATCGGCGCGATTACCGGCGCGGCGGTCGCCCGGCGGACCAGCTTCCTGCTCGATCGGCTCGGCCAGACGGTGTTCGCGCCCGGCGTCACGATCCACGACGATCCCCATCGCCCGCGCGGGCTGCGTTCGCGGCCGTTCGACGGCGAGGGACTGGCGACCGCGCCGACCGCGATCGTCGACGACGGCGTGCTGACCCGCTGGCTGCTCGACAGCGCATCGGCGCGACAGCTCGGGCTCGATCCCAACGGCCATGCCTCGCGCGGGATCGGCGGCGCGCCCGGGGCCGGGGCGACGAACTTGTCAATGGCCGCTGGCACAAGCAGCCGCGATGCGCTGATCGGCGGCATCGCGCATGGCGTCTACATCACCGAGCTGATCGGCCAGGGGGTCAATGGCGTCACCGGCGATTACAGCCGCGGCGCCTCCGGCTTTCTCATCACCAATGGCGAGATCGGCCCGCCGGTCCATGAGATCACCATCGCCGGCAATCTCATCGACATGTACCGCGCGCTGACGCCGGCCGACGATCTCGAGCTGATTCGCGCCGTCGAGGTGCCGACCCTGCTGGTCGAGGGGATGACGGTCGCCGGCGCCTGACCCCTTGCTAGAAAAGGTCGTCGCCGCGACGACCGAGGCCGGCGCGTTGGCGATGGCGCGCTGGCAGGGGCAGTTTCGCCGTTGGGACAAGAGTCCCGGCAATCCGGTCTGCGAGATCGATCTCGCGGTCGATGTCCTGTTGCGCGAGCGGCTGGCCGAGATCGATCCCGACGCCGGCTGGCTCTCCGAGGAAACCGCAGATGACCCCAGTCGGCTCGACGGTGAGCGCATCTGGCTGGTCGATCCGATCGACGGCACACGCGATTACGTCCGGGGCCGGCCGGGCTGGGCGGTCTCGGTCGCGCTGATCGAGCGGGGCGAGCCGCGGATCGGCGTGCTGGTGGCGCCGGCGCGCGACGAGGTCTGGGTGGCCTCCGCCGGAAGCGGCGCGACGCGCAACGGCCAGCCGCTGGTCGCGAGCCAGCTGAGCGGCCTGCAGGGCGCGCGCGTGCCGACCGACAGCCCCGCGAAATATCTGCCGCCGGGCGTCCTTAGCGTCGCCAAGCCGAACAGCATTGCTCTCAGGGTCGCGATGGTCGCCCATGACGAGGCCGATTTCATCGCGACGACCAGCTGGGGCTATGAATGGGATCTCGCCGCCGCCGCGCTGATCGCCGCCGAGGCCGGGGCGACGGTGACCGACGCCAATGGCGCGGCGATCCGCTTCAACACGCCCGATGCGCGCATCTTCGGCGTGCTCGCTGCGGCGCCCGACCTACACCCGGAGGTGCTGGCGCTGATCAGGCAATGGGCGGCAGGCGTAGCCGCGGGATCTCGATAGCCGGGCAGCGATCGACCACGGCGGTCAGCCCGGCGGCCTCGGCGCGGGCGATCGCCGCATCATTGTAGACCCCGAGCTGGGTCCACACCGCCTTTGCGCCGACCGCGATCGCGGCGTCGATCGCGTCGCCGGCCAGCTCCGAGCGGCGAAACACGTCGACCAGGTCGATCGGCTCGCCGATCTGGCCGAGCTCGCGCCAGACATATTCGCCATGGACATGCTCGCCGGTGATCTGCGGGTTGACCGGAAACACGCGGTAGCCGTGGCGCTGGAGGAAGCGCATCACCCCGTAGCTCGGGCGATCCGGCCGGTCGGAGGCGCCGACCAGCGCGATTGTGCGGGTTTCTGCTAGCAGGTTGGCGATGTCCTCGTCGCGGGTCAGCGGCATGGCGGAATGTCCTTGTCCAATGCCATGCGAAACCCTCCGCCGGGCTTGGGGGTCCCTACAGATTCAGTGCGACGCGCAGCCGCTCGGCGATCGCCCGGTAGGCCTCGGCGCCCGCCCCGTCGCCCGTCGCCGGCGGCGTCCCTTCGTCGGATGCAGCGCGGATCTGCGGGTCGAGCGGGACGCGGCCGAGGAAGGGGACGTCCAGCGCGATCGCCGCCGCTTCCGCGCCGCCGCTGCCGAACGGGTCGGAGACTTCGCCGCAATGCGGGCAGGCGTAACCCGCCATATTCTCGACCAGGCCGAGGATCGGCACATGCATCGACCGGAACAGGTCGATCGCCCGGCGCGCATCGATCAGCGCGAGATCCTGCGGCGTCGAAACGATCACGGCGCCGGCCGGCTTGTGCCGCTGGAGTAGCGACAGCTGGACGTCGCCAGTGCCTGGCGGCATGTCGACGATCAGGAGATTGGCCGGCGCCCAATTCGCCTCGATCAGCTGCTCCAGCGCGCGCCCTGCCATCGGTCCGCGCCAGGCGATCGCCTTGCCGGGCTCGACGATCATGCCCAGCGACAGCACCTTGACGCCATGAGCGGTGAGCGGCTGCAGCTTCTCGCCAACCGCGGTCGGCCGGGCGCTGCCGGTCCCCATCAGCAGCGGTACCGAGGGGCCGTGAATATCGGCATCGACCAGCCCGACCTGCGCGCCGCTGCGGGCCAGGGCGACGGCGAGATTGGCCGCCAGGGTCGATTTGCCGACCCCGCCCTTGCCGCTCGCCACCGCGACGATGATCGGACCGGACCGCTCGGCGGTCATCGCCAGCCGCACCTTGGTCGCCCCGGCGGCTTCCAGCGCGCTGGTCACCGTCTGATCCAGCGTCTTGCGCTGCGCCTCATCGAGGCCGGTCGCATCGAGCACGACGGTGACCGTCTCGCCCGAGATGCGCGGCGGGGTGGCGCGGCCGCTGGTCAGCAGGCCGCCGCCGCCAAGCGGATCGGCAATGCCATCGAGGGCGGCGACAAGGCTGTCGAGGTCGGGAGTCATCGGGTCTCTCTACAGGCGCAATCCGCCGTCGCGGAAGCCGCGGAACGCGCTTGCCCCTGTTTTTAACCGGTTTGCGTTCCTATAACGTCTCGGTACGGCGTTTTAGGCTATTTTCTTGGGTAACCCGGTGAAGAATGACGGTGGTGGCGGCCCCTGGGGGGGCCGCGACGAAGACAATCCCGGATCTCCCTCGGGAGGCGACAGCCAGCGCCAGCCCTGGGGTCAGCCGCGCCGTCGCCGGCCGGATCGCCCGCCGGTCGGGCCGCCCGCGATCGAGGCCTTGCTGCGCAAGGGACGCGAGCGGTTCGGTGGCCGCCTGCCGGAACCGGCCGGCCGTCCGCTGTGGGTCTGGGGCACCGCAATCTTCGTCTTGCTGTGGCTGCTGCTGACTTGCGTCCATCGCATCGATCCGCAGGAGCGCGGCGTCGTCAGCCGGTTTGGCCGCTATGTCGCGACGCTCGAGCCGGGCATGAACCTGACCTTCCCGGCGCCGATCGATTCGGTCCGCAAGCTGGCGGTCGAGGAACCGCGGTCGCTGGAAATCGGCGCGGGCAGCCAGCGGGCGGACAATCCGATGCTGACCGCCGATCACAACATCGTCGACGTCGCCTATGCGGTGCGCTGGAAGATTCGCGATCCGGAACTGTTCGCCTATGGTCTCGCCGACCCGCAGGACACGATCGAAAAGGTCGCCGAGAGCGTGATGCGCGGCGAGGTCGCCAACGCCTCGCTCGACCAGCTGCTCGACCCCGAGAAGGACGAGATTGCGGAAAGCGCGAGGGGACGGATGCAGGAGCTGCTCGACAGCTATCGCGCCGGTATCCAGGTGATGGAGGTCGTGATCCGGCGGGCCGATCCGCCCAAGCAGGTCGACGCGGCGTTCAGGCAGGTCGCCGAGGCGGTGCAGGACAAGGCCAAGATGATCAACGAGGCGCGCAGCGCCGCGCAGACCTCGGCGGCGCGCGCGCAGGGCGATGCGGCCCAGTTCAACGCCACCTATGCGCAATATAAGCTGGCGCCGCAGGTCACCCGCGATCGGCTCTACTACAACACGATGGATGAGGTTCTGGCGAATACCGACAAGGTGATCGTCGACGCGCCTGGGGTGAGCATCCCGTTGTCCGATCTCCGTCGCCGCCCGGTCACGCCGGGCCAGGATGCGACCATCGTCGTCGAGGCCAAGCGATGACCGTCGTCGGCCGTATCCTGCACAGCCCGGCGCTGCTGGCGATGGCCGCGATCGGCCTGTTGCTCGTGCTCGCCGGCACCTTCTCGGTCGTGCCGGAGACCAGGCAGGCGGTCGTCCTGCGGCTCGGCGCGCCGACCCGCGTGGTCAATCGCTATCACCCGGACGAGGTCTTCGGACGGACCGGCGCCGGCCTGATCGCCCGCATTCCGCTGGTCGATCAGATCGTCTGGGTCGACAAGCAGATGAAGGATTTCGACGTCGAGCGACAGGAGGTCGAATCGCGCGACCAGATACGTCTCGTGATCAACGCCTATGCGCGTTATCGCGTCGTCGACCCGCTGCGCATGTATCTGAATACCGGCGGCGAACGCCGTTTGCCCGATCTGCTGCGGCCGGCGCTGACCGCCGGCTTGCGCAACGAGTTCGACAAGCGACCGCTGGCTGCGACCTTTGGCGCGGATCGTGACGTCGCGATGGCGTCGGTGCAGGCATCGGTGAACCGCATCGCCCATCACTATGGGGTCGAGATTGCCGATGTGCGGATCGATCGCGTCGACCTGCCGGGCGGTGCGCCGATCGAGGCTGCCTATGAGCGGATGAAGGCGGTCCGGCTGCAGCAGGCGCAGGCGATCCGCGCCGAAGGGGTTAAGCAGGCGCAAATCATCCGCGCCAATGCCGATGCCGCGACCGCACGAATCTATGCCGACAGCTTCGGCCAGGATCCGGATTTCTATGCATTTTATCGGGCAATGAAGTCCTATCGCCACAGTTTCGGCGTCGAAGGAAGCAGCAATGCGGGCAGCGCGACGATGGTGCTGGGCCCGGATAACGCCTATCTTCGCGCCTTCGAAAGACGCGGCGAGTGAAGGATATTCAAACCCGGTTCAGCCGGGCCTGCGCAGCTAGGGGCCGCGGCGCCAGCTGTGCGGATCATTTCGGGGAGAAGCGTTAAGTGCGTTACGCCTATGGTTTGACGGCTGCCCTGTTGCTGGGCGGTACGGCGGCGACCCTGGCCCTGCAGGGTCCGGCGGGCGCCCAGGTCGCGCAAAACGCACCGGGCACGATCGCGCAGGCGCCGGCGGGCGCGCCGATGAGCTTCGCCGATCTCGCTGCCAAGCTTCAACCGGCGGTGGTCAATGTCTCGACCACGCAGAAGGTCAAGGTCAACCAGGGCGGCTTCCCCGGCTTCCCCGGCTTTCCCAGCGGGACCCCGTTCGACGATCTGTTCAAGCAGTTCGGCGGCGGGGATCAGGGCGGCGGCGCGCCGATCACGCGCGAAGCGACCTCGCTCGGCTCCGGCTTCGTCATCTCGCCGGACGGCTACGTCGTGACCAACAACCACGTCATCTCGGGTGGCGGTGGCGAAGATGGCACGACAGCGGCGGCGCCCGTCGATTCGATCACCGTGACGCTGCCCGACAAGCGCGAGTTCAAGGCGCGGCTGGTTGGCCGCGACGTGCCTTCCGACATGGCCCTGCTCAAGATTGAGGCCCAGAATCTGCCGTTCGTCCAATGGGGCGATTCGACCCGCGCGCGGGTGGGCGACTGGATCCTGGCGATCGGCAACCCCTTCGCCCTCGGCGGGACGGTGACCGCCGGCATCATCTCGGCGCTGCATCGCAACGTCCAGGCCGGGCAATATGACCGCTACATTCAGACCGACGCGGCGATCAACCAAGGCAACAGCGGCGGCCCGATGTTCGATCTTCGCGGCAATGTCATCGGCATCAACACGCTGATCTTCTCGCCGACCGGCGGCAATGTCGGCATCGGCTTCGCCATCCCCGCCGAACAGGCCCGCCCCGTGATCGAGGCGCTGATGAAGGGCGGCAAGGTGCGCCGCGGCTATCTCGGCATCGGCATCCAGCCGGTCACCGACGACATCGCCTCGTCGCTCGGCTTGCCCAAGAACCATGGCGAGATCGTCGCCCGGGTCGAGCCCGGCAATGGCGCTGCGCGCGCCGGCATCCAGCAGGGCGACGTCATCGTCAAGGTCAACGGCCAGGACGTCACGCCCGACAACACGTTGAGCTACATCGTCGCCAATCTGCCGATCGGCTCGCGCGTTCCGATCGAGCTGATGCGGGGCGGCAAGCACATGTCGGTCACCGCCGTCGTCGGCGAGCGGCCATCGGAGAAGCAGCTCGCCGCGGCGAGCGGCGTCGGCAATGATGACGATGATAGCGCCACGCCGGGTGGTCCGCCCTCCGGCCAGCAGGCGGCCCGCGCCAGCCTCGGCCTGACGCTGCAGGCGCTGACCCCGACGATCGCGCAGCAGCTCGGCGTATCGTCTTCGGTGCGCGGCGTGGTGGTCACCGCGGTCGACCAGTCGAGCGACGCCGCCCAGCAGGGCGTCAATCGCGGCGACATCATCCTGTCGATCAACCAGATGCCGACGCCGAACACCCAGGCCGCGGCCGCGGCGGTGGCGGCGGCGCAGCGTGCCGGCCGGCCGAGCGTGCTGTTGCTGCTCCAGCGCGGCGCCCGCCCGCCGACCTATGTTGGCGTGAAGTTACAGGGTAAGTAAGCCGGGCAACCTCCCGGGGGCCCCATGGCGGACGACACCAGCATCTTCATCGGCAAGGGCGGCAGCGGCGACGAGCGGCTGATCCTCAAGCGGGCCAACCGCCATGGCCTGATCGCCGGCGCAACCGGCACCGGCAAGACCGTCACCCTGCAGGGCATCGCCGAGGATTTCTCGCGCAATGGCGTGCCGGTGTTCGTCGCCGACGTGAAGGGCGATCTGTCGGGGCTGGCGATGGCCGGCAGCCCGCAGGGCAAGCTGCACGCGGCCTTCGCCCAGCGCGCCCAGGAGGTCGGCGAGACCGACTGGTCCTATGATTGCGTGCCAGCGATCTTCTGGGATCTGTTCGGCGAGCAGGGCCATCCGGTGCGCACCACGATCAGCGAGATGGGGCCGCTGCTGCTCGCCCGCCTGCTCGGGCTGAACGAGGTGCAGGAAGGCGTGCTGACGATCGCCTTCCACGTCGCCGACAAGGACGGGCTGCTGCTGCTCGACCTCGACGATCTTCAGGCGATGCTGTCGGATTGCGCCGCCCGTGCCGACGAGCTGACCACGACCTATGGCAATGTTTCCAAGGCGACGGTCGGGACGATCCAACGCGCGCTGCTGCAGCTGCGCTCGCAGGGCGGCGAGCATTTCTTCGGCGAGCCGGCGCTCGATATCGCCGATCTGATGAAGACCGACGACAATGGCCGCGGCTATGTCAGCATCCTCGCCGCAGACAAGCTGATGGCGAGCCCGCAGCTCTACGCCACATTCCTGCTGTGGCTGTTGTCCGAGCTGTTCGAGGATCTGCCGGAGGTCGGCGATCCCGAGAAGCCCAAGCTCGTCTTCTTCTTCGACGAGGCGCATCTGCTGTTTACCGACGCGCCCAAGGCGCTGCTCGAAAAGGTCGAGCAGGTGGTGCGGCTGATCCGCTCCAAGGGCGTCGGGGTCTATTTCATCACGCAGAATCCGATCGACATTCCCGATGATGTCGCTGGCCAGCTCGGCAACCGCATCCAGCATGGCCTGCGCGCCTTCACCCCACGCGACCAGGCGGCGGTGAAGAATGCCGCGGACACCTTCCGCGCCAATCCCGATGTCGACGTCGCGAAAGCGATCATCGAGCTGAAGACCGGTGAGGCGCTGGTCTCGCTGCTGCAGGAGGACGGGGCCCCGGCGCCGGTCGATCGCACGCTGATCAAGCCGCCGCGCTCGCGGGTCGGGCCGGTGACGCCGGCCGAGCGCAAGCTGATGATCGAGACCTCGCCGGTCGCCGGTGAATATGAAGCGCTGGTCGACCGCCAATCCGCCGAGGAGCTGCTCGCGGCCAAGGGGAATGCCGCCGCAGCGGCGAAGCAGGCGGCCGATGCCCAGGCCGAGGCCGAGAAGACGCAGGCCCAAGCCGAAAAGACCCAGGCGGCTCAAGCCCGGGCAGCGGCGCAGCAGGCCAGGCTCGACGCCCAGGTTGCGGCGGCCAAGGCGCGGGCGGATGCCGCTGCGGCGCGAGCCGCCGCGCAACCGACCATGATGGACAAGATGGTGCAATCGGCCGGTCGGGCGGTGGCCTCCTCGGTCGGTCGTCAGGTTGCCCAAGCGATCGGCAAGTCGCTACTGCGCGGCCTGCTCGGCGGTCTCAGCCGCGGGCGCTAGGCGGAGCTTGCCAGTGCCAGAGGACCCGGATCTCTACGACGCTGCAACGCTGCGCTTCTACGCCGGTGAGGCGCCGGTTTACACGTCGAGCAGGCCCGGCGGCGCAAGCCGGCATCTCGCCGCATTTCTTGATCGGCTTCGACCCGGATCGCATATCCTCGAGCTGGGCTGCGGTGGCGGGCGCGACACAGCGGCGATTATCCAGAGCGGATTCACCGTCGATGCGACGGACGGCTCCGGCGAGATGGCGCGAGAGGCGGAGGAGCGCACCGGCCAAGCCGTTCGCATCATGCGCTTCGACCAGCTGGATGCGGTCGAAGCCTATGATGCGGTCTGGGCGCATGCCAGCCTGCTGCATGCGCCCCGGGCCGCGCTGCCGAGGATCCTCAAGCTGGTCTTTCGCGCACTTCGTCCGGGCGGAGTCCATTTCGCCAACTTCAAGGGCGGCGGCACGGAGGGTCGCGATCGGCTGGGACGCTATTACAACTATTTCGATGCGCCGGATTTGCACGATCTCTATCGCGCCTCGGGGGCCTGGGAGATCGTTGCGACCGAGGACTATGTCAGCATCGGCTATGACGGCAGTCAGCGGCCCTGGGTCGCGCTGACAGTGCGAAAGCCGCTCTAGCCCCGGCCGCGATAGCTCGGCACGCCCTGATCGGGCAGCCACAGCCCCTCGGGCGGCGGGCCGGATTGCCAGAAGACGTCGATCGGCATGCCGCCGCGCGGATACCAGTAGCCGCCGATCCTGAGCCATACCGGCGCCATCTCCGCAACCAGCCGCTCGGCGATGCCGACGGTCACCTCTTCGTGAAAGCCGGCATGGTTGCGAAAGCTGCCGAGAAACAGCTTCAGCGACTTGGATTCGACGATCGTCGCTGCCGGCACATAATCGATCACGAGATGGGCGAAGTCGGGCTGGCCGGTCACCGGGCAGAGCGAGGTGAACTCCGGTGCGGTGAAGCGCACCAGATAGGGGCGGCCGGGACGCGGGTTCGGCACATAGTCGAGCACCGCGCTCGTCGGGTCGGGCGGCAGCGCGCTGGACTTGCCGAGATGGGTCGGTTCCATGTTCCGGCATCTAGGAGCGCCGCCTCGTGCTGGCAATCGCCGGCCACCCTGACTATGCCTGTGGCCTGATCTGGCAGGAGGTGGCTGGTCTTTGGATTCGCTTGTTTCGACCGACTGGCTGGCCGGCGAACTGGAGGCGGGCGACCTTCGCATCGTCGACGCGACCTATGTGCTGGCGGCCGATGGCCGCGACCCCCAGGCCGAGTTCGACAAGGCGCATATCCCGTACGCCGTGTTCTTCGACATCGCCGACGTCAGCGATACCGCGAGCAGCCTGCCGACGATGCTGCCCTCCGCGGCGAAATTCGCCAGCCGGATGCAGGCTTTGGGTCTCGGCGACGGCAACCGCATCGTCGTCTATGACAATTCGCCCTATCACAGCGCGGCGCGCGCCTGGTGGATGCTCATGCTGTTCGGCGCGCATGACGTCGCGCTCCTGGACGGCGGGCTGGCCAAATGGCAGGCCGAGGGCCGGCCTCTGGAGAGCGGCAAGCCGGCCGTGCGCCATCGCCATTTCACCGTCTGGGACGATCGTTCCGGCGTGCGCGATCTCGCCCAGATGAGGGACAATCTGACGACCCGGGCGGAGCAGGTGGTCGACACGCGCAGCGCCGTGCGCTTCCGTGGCGAGGAGCCCGAGACCCGCCCAGGCGTGCAGCCCGGTCACATCCCCGGCGCGCTCAGCCTGCCGCAGGGCAAGCTGTTCGCCGCCGACGGAACGTGGAAGCGCGGTGACGCGCTCAGGGCAGCCTTCGAGGAAGCCGGCATCGATCTGTCGAAGCCGATGGTGACGACCTGTGGCTCGGGCATTACCGCGGCGGTCGCGGCGTTCGGCGCGCATCTCCTCGGCAAGCGCGATGTCGCGCTCTACGACGGCTCGTGGAGCGAATGGGGCGGCGATCCGTCGACGCCCAAGGCCGTCGGCGCGGCGTGAGCACACCGGGCAGCGACGACGAAGCAAACGAGACCCGGCTGGTTCGTGCCGGCCGCCGGCGCGAATGGACCCAGGGGCTGGTCAACCCGGCGGTCTGGCGCGCCTCGACGATCCTGTTCGACAATGTCGCCGCGCTGCGCGACGCCGTCGCCCATGCCGACGAACGGCTCTATTACGGCCGTCGCGGCACGCCGACGCAATGGGCGCTGGCCGAGGCGCTGACCGAGCTCGAGCCCGGCGCCGAGGGGACGGTGCTGTTTCCCTCCGGCGTCGCTGCGATCACCGCTTCGCTGCTCGCCCTGCTCAAGCCGGGCGACGAGCTGCTGATGGTCGACAGCGCCTATGAACCGACCCGCGCGATCTGCCGCGGGCTGCTCGATCGGTTCGGCATCACCACCCGCTTCTACGATCCGCTGATCGGCGCCGGCATCGCCGAGCTGTTCAGCGACAAGACCCACGCGGTGTTCATGGAAAGTCCGGGGAGCCTGACCTTCGAGGTGCAGGACGTGCCGGCGATCTGCGCCGCGGCGCGCGCGCGCGGGATCGCCACGCTGATCGACAATACCTGGGCGACGCCGCTGCTGTTCCCGGCGATCGCCGCCGGTGTCGACGTCGCGATCCTCGCCTGCACCAAATATGTCGTCGGCCATTCCGATGCGATGCTCGGCTCGGTGACCGTCGCGCCGGGCCATCTCGCGGCGCTGCGCCGGACGTCCCAATCGCTCGGGCAATGCGTCTCGCCCGATGACGCCTTTCTCGGCAGCCGCGGATTGCGGACGCTGGCGGTGCGGCTGAAGACGCATGGCGAAAATGGGCTGGCGGTCGCGCGCTGGCTGGCCGAGCAGCCGCAGGTCGCGCGGGTGCTGCATCCCGCACTGCCGGGCTGTCCGGGTCACGAAATCTGGGCGCGTGATTTCAAGGGGACGTCCGGCCTGTTCTCCTTCGTCCTGGCGCGCGGCGAAGATGCCGCGCGGGTCGCGCTGATCGATGCGCTGGAGCGATTCGGCATCGGCTTTTCCTGGGGCGGCTTCGAAAGCCTCGCCCTGCCGGTCGATCCGGCCCGGCTGCGTTCGGCGACGAAATGGGAAGCGGAAGGCCCCATGGTGCGGCTGCACATCGGCCTGGAGGATCCGGGCGATCTCATCGCCGATCTTACCCGCGGCCTCGCCGCTTTCGACGCAGCGGTCGGGTGAGGGCAGTAGAAGGATGAGCACCAGCCAGGCCGAGATCACCATCCGCGGGGTGCTGCTCGGCGTGGCGATGACCTTCATCTTCACCGCCGCCAACGTCTACCTCGGGCTGCGCGTCGGCATGACCTTCGCCACCTCGATACCGGCCGCGGTGATCTCGATGGCGCTGCTCCGGATGTTCAGCCACGCCGGCATCCTCGAGAACAACATCGTCCAGACGATCGCCTCGGCAGCGGGCACGCTGGCGGCGATCGCCTTCGTCCTGCCGGGTTTGATCATGACCGGCTGGTGGACCGGCTTCCCCTTCTGGACGACCTTCGCGGTCTGCGCGACCGGCGGGCTGCTGGGGGTGATGTTCTCGATCCCGCTGCGCCGCGCGCTGGTGATCGGCACCGATCTTCCCTTTCCCGAAGGCGTCGCCGCCGCCGAGGTGCTGAAGGTTGGCGTCGGCACCGAGGAAGGTGCTGCGGAAAGCCGCGCTGGCTTGCGCGTCATCACCCTCTCTTCGGTCATCGCCGCGGCCTATGCCGTGATCGCCGCGACCAAGATCTTCGCCGGCGAGCTGGCCGGCTATTTTCGCGTCGGCCCAGCCGCGACCGGCGTTGGCGTCGGTCTTCAGCTGTCGCTGGTCGGCGCGGGCCATCTCGTCGGCCTGGCGGTCGGCATGGCGCTGCTCGCCGGCGTGGTCATGGCCTGGGGCGTGGCGACGCCGATCCTCACCGCGCTTCATCCGGCGGTCGGCGATGTTGCCGATGTCGCCCAGGCGGTGTGGAAGAATGACGTTCGCCTGATCGGCGCCGGCGTGATCGGCATGGCCGCGATCTGGGCCTTTGGCCGGCTGGTCGTGCCGATCCTCTCCGGTCTCGCCCGCGCGGCCGAGGCGGCGAAGGCGCGCAACCAGGAAGGGGCGGTGCTGCCGCTCGTCGAGCGCGACATTCCGATCGGCTGGGTCGGGGCAATCTCGCTCGCGATGCTGGTCCCGATCGCGGTGATCCTCGCCGTCTTCATCGACGGCACGCCGCTCGCGGCGATCGGCTGGCCGCTGATCTTGGGGGCGCTGGTCTATATCGTCATCGCCGGCGCCTTCGTCGCCGCGCTGTGCGGCTACATGGCCGGACTGATCGGCGCGTCGAACAGCCCGGTGTCGAGCGTCGGCATCCTTGGCGCGGTCGGCGCAGCGGCGCTGCTCCTGTTGTGCGCTGCGCCCTTCCTGACCGGCGATGTCCGGCCGGCGATGGTCGCCTTTGCCCTGTTTGTCACCGCGATCATCTTCAACATATCGACGATCTCGAACGACAACCTGCAGGATCTGAAGACCGGCCAGCTGGTCGGCGCGACGCCCTGGCGTCAGCAGGTCGCGCTGATGATCGGCGTGATCGCCGGCGCGCTGGTGGTCCCACCGGTGCTCGACCTGCTCAACGCCGCCTATGGCTTTGCCGGCACGGCGCGCGCCATCGCCGATCCGACCCATGTTCTGCCCGCGCCACAGGCGACGCTGATCTCGTTCCTCGCCAGGGGCGTGCTGGAGCAGAACCTCGACTGGACGATGATCGGCATCGGCGCGGTGCTGGGCGTGGTCGTGCTGGCGCTGGACGGACTGCTTGGCCGGCTCGGCAAGATGCGGCTGCCGCCGCTTGCGATCGGCATGGGCATCTATCTGCCGCCGACCGTGACCGCGGCGGTGATCCTCGGCGCGGTCATCGGCCATTTCTACCGCAAGCGGGCGGAACACGCCCCCGATCCCGAGCTGCGCAAGCGAATGGGCGTGCTTGCCGCCTCCGGAATGATCGTCGGCGAAAGCATCTTCGGCGTGCTGCTCGCCGGCCTCATCGTCGCCAGCGGCCAGGCCGAGCCGCTCGCGCTGGTCGGCAAGGGCTTTGGCACCGCCGCGCTGGTCCTGGGCGTGGCCGGTTTCGCCGGCGTGCTTGCGTTTCTCTACCGGCTGGCGGGTCGCGCCGGGTAGGAGGACAGTCCCTCAGGCGATCCCGCCGCGCGAGAGCGTCACCGACATGGTGAAGTCGCGCTTGCCGCCGCCGGAAATCTCAACGATCCCCGGCTTGTCGCGGATGTCACCTTCGAAGCCGGCGAGATCGGCGGTGCCCTGCCAGGGCTCGATGCAGATGAAGCCGGCCTTGGGCTTGGTCCACAGGCCTAGCTGCGACATATCGGAGAAACCGATCGAGATCACCGGGCCGTCATTGGCGCTGTAGGTCAGGCTGCGGCTGGCGAGCTGGTCGAACACCAGCGCGTCATGCTCGAACAGCTCGTCGGCGAGGATCAACTCGCGGCCGTCGACCGGGTTGGGGTACGTCTCATGCTCGATCAGGCCTTCGCCGTCGAGCCGGCGGATCGGCGCGGTCTCGGTGCGCGCGAAATAGAGCCGATGATCCTCGCGCGGCCGGCCATAGGGCAGCGGCCAGCGGAACGCGGGATGAAAGCCGAAGCACGCCGGCATCGGCACGGTGCCACGGTTCTGCACCGTCGCGGTGACCTCGAGCCGCGGCCCTTCGACCGCATAGGTGACGTCGAGCTGGAAATCGAACGGGTATTCTGCCCGGGTGCGCTTGTCCGCCTCCAGCCGCATCACCGCGCGCTGCGGCTCGCGGGTGACGATCTCGAAGCGGCGGGTGCGGGCGAAGCCGTGCCTGGCGAGCGGATATTCCTTGCCGTCGAAGGTGTAATGACCGCCCTTCACCGCGCCGACCACCGGGAACAGGATTGGCGCGCGCCCTTTCCAATATTGCGGATCGCCGTTCCACAGCAGATCGCGGCCCTGCGCATCGGCCAGCTTCACCATCTCCGCACCAAGCGCCGAGATCTCGGCCGACAGACCCTGCGATGCGATTGAGACGGTTTCGTGCGTCACACTCATCTTGTTCCCCCGGCGATCAGCCCCACCCATCAATAATTCGTCATGCGACGCAAGGCCCGTTTAGAACCGCCAAACGAGCTTGTCAGCGACAGGTTGCGGAAGCGGCATGACCGGCCGCTGCAGCGGCGGATGCCGGGCATGAAAAAGGGGGCCGCAAGCGACCCCCTTTTCCCGACCGGATGGACCGATCAGTCGTCGTCGCGGGTGAGGAACGCCGGGGCGAAGCTGGGCTCGCCCTCCTCTTGCCGGCCGCCACCTTCGCCACGCTCGCGGCGCGGACCACGGTCGCCGCGATCAGCGCGCTCGCCGCCGCCACCGCCGTCGCGTCGGGGACCACGATCACGGTCGCGGCCACCGCCGCCACCGCCATCGCGACGCGGGCCACGGTCACCGCGCGGGCCACGGTCGCCACCCTCTCGCGGCTCGCGCGGCGGACGGGTGTCGGGCAGCTCCTCGCCGGTCTCCTGATCGACCAGCCGCATCGACAGGCGAACCTTGCCGCGCGGATCGATCTCGAGAACCTTGACCTTCACCTCCTGGCCTTCGGACAGCACGTCCGAGACCTTGGCGACGCGCTCGTTCTTGATCTCCGAGATGTGGACCAGCCCGTCCTTCGAACCCATGAAGTTCACGAAGGCGCCGAAGTCGACCATCGACACCACCTTGCCGGTGTAGATCTTGCCGACCTCGGCCTCCTGGACGATGCCGAGGATCCACTGGCGCGCCGCCTCGATCTTCTCGAGGTCCGACGAGGCGATCTTGATCGTGCCGTCGTCCTCGATGTCGACTTTGGCGCCGGTCGTCGCGACGATCTCGCGGATCACCTTGCCGCCGGTGCCGATGACCTCGCGGATCTTCTCCTTGGGCACGGTCATCGTCTCGATCCGCGGCGCATGGGCCGACAGCTCGGTGCGGGCATGATCGAGACCCTTGGCCATCTCGGCGAGGATGTGGGCGCGGCCCTCATTCGCCTGGGCCAGCGCGTCGCGCATGATCGCCTCGGTGATGCCGGCGATCTTGATGTCCATCTGCAGCGAGGTGATCCCTTCCGAGGTCCCCGCCACCTTGAAGTCCATGTCGCCGAGATGATCCTCGTCGCCGAGGATGTCGGAGATGATCGCGTAATCTGTGCCTTCGAGGATCAGCCCCATGGCGATGCCCGAGACCGGCCGTTTGAGCGGCACGCCGGCATCCATCAGCGCCAGCGAGGCGCCGCAGACCGTCGCCATCGACGAGGAGCCGTTGCTCTCGGTGATGTCGGACAGGACGCGGATCGTATAGGGGAACTCCTCCTTGGCCGGCAGCATCGGGTGCAGCGCGCGCCAGGCGAGCTTGCCGTGACCGATCTCGCGGCGGCCGGGCGCGCCGAAGCGGCCGACCTCGCCGACCGAATAGGGCGGGAAGTTGTAGTGGAGCATGAAGCGCTCGTACTTCAGCCCTTCCAGGCCATCGATCATCTGCTCGCTGTCGGCGGTGCCGAGCGTCGTCGTGACGATTGCCTGGGTCTCGCCGCGGGTGAACAGCGCCGAGCCATGGGTGCGCGGCAGGAAGCCGGCGAGCGCCTCGATCGGGCGGACGGTACGGGTGTCGCGACCGTCGATGCGCCGGCCGTCCTTGAGAATCGCGCCGCGGACGATGTCGGCCTCGAGCTTCTTGAACAGCTTGGAGACCTTGAGCTGGCCCGCCGGATCGAGGTCGGCGAAGCCTTCCTTCATCTTGCTCTTGGCCACGGCCAGCGCATTCTGGCGATCGCTCTTGCTGGTGATGCGATAGGCGGCGTCGATGTCATTGCCGACGAGATCGCGCAGCTTCGCCTTGATCGCCGACTGGTCTTCGCCTTCGGCGAGTTCCCAGGGATCCTTGGCGCCGGCCTCGGCCAGCTTGATGATTGCGTCGATCACGCCCTGCGATTCACGATGGGCGAACATCACCGCGCCGAGCATGACCTCTTCGGACAGCTCCTTGGCCTCGGATTCGACCATCAGCACCGCGTCGCGGGTACCGGCGACGACCAGCTCGAGCTCGCCGGTCGCGACTTCCTCGAGGTTCGGGTTGAGCTGATATTCGCCGTCCTTGTAACCGACGCGTGCGGCGCCGATCGGACCCATGAAGGGAATGCCGGAGAGCGTCAGCGCGGCCGAGGCGGCGACCATCGCGACGATGTCGGGCTCGTTCTCGCCGTCGTAGGACAGCACCTGGGCGATGACGAGAACCTCATTGTAGAAGCCCTCGGGGAACAGCGGCCGGATCGGCCGGTCGATCAGACGGCTGGTCAGCGTTTCCTTTTCGGTCGCGCCGCGCTCACGCTTGAAGAAGCCGCCGGGAATGCGCCCGGCCGAGGAGAATTTCTCCTGATAGTGAACGGTCAGCGGGAAGAAATCCTGGCCTTCCTTGACGGATTTTGCGGCGGTTACCGCGCAGAGCACGACCGTCTCGCCATAGGTGGCGAGCACCGCGCCATCGGCCTGGCGGGCGACGTGCCCGGTCTCGAGGGTGAGCTTGCGCCCGCCCCACATCACTTCCTGCTTGTGGATATTGAACATCTTCTGTCTTCCTGTCTGCCGGCAGCCCCATGCCGCCGGCGGCCTACGCTCGGGGACCGTCGAACACCGTCATCCCCGAAAACGAAAGGGCGCCCCGGAAGGGCGCCATCCGCATTATTTGCGAAGTCCGAGCTTCGCGATCAGTGCGCTGTAGCGCGCGCTGTCTTCCTTCTTGAGATAGTCGAGCAGGGACCGCCGGTTGTTGACCATCATCAGCAGCCCGCGGCGCGAATGATTGTCCTTGGCGTGGCCCTTGAAATGCTCGGTCAGGTTGTTGATCCGCTCGGTCAGGATCGCGACCTGGACTTCCGGGCTGCCGGTATCGCCCGGCTGGCGGGCATGCTCGGCGATGAGCGCAGTCTTGCGCTCCTGGGTGATCGACATCGGCCATCCTTTCTTCTCTATAACGTGAAGCCGCGCACCACCCGGGTCTCGGACCCGGAAACCTCGACGAGGGCGACGGGCATTTCCCCGTCGATCGCCAGATAGAGGCCTGGTGAAGCGGCAATCCCGACCAATTTGCGCCCCTGTTGGAGCCGCCCTGCCTGGTCGGGTGTGATCGCGAGAGCCGGGATGTCGTCCAGCCCTGCGACCAATGGCAGGAGCGCGTCGTCAAGCGCGCGGCTCTCGCCGAGTTCGGCCAATTTGTCCAGCGAAATCGCCTGATCGAGGGTGAACGGGCCGGCCCTGGTGCGCCTGAGCATGGTGACATGGCCGACGCTGTCCAGCGCCCGGGCGATGTCGCGGGCGAGGCTGCGGATATAGGTGCCCTTGGAGACCTGCGCCTCGAAAACCGCTGTATCGCCCTCATGATCGGCCAGATCGAGGCGATGGATCGTCACCGGGCGTGCGGCCGGCTCGACCGTCTCGCCGGCGCGGGCACGGGCATAGGCGCGGCGCCCGTCGATCTTGAGCGCCGAATAGGCCGGCGGGACCTGGACGATCGCGCCGGTGAAGCGTGGCAGGACCGCCGCGACATCCGCCGTCGAGGGTCGCACCGGGCTGGTCGCGACCACTGCGCCCTCGGCGTCGAGCGTATCGGTCTCGGCGCCGAAGCTGACCGCGAAGCGGTAGATCTTGTCGGCATCGAGCATCCGGCCGGCGAGCTTGGTCGCCTCGCCGATCGCGATCGGCAGCACGCCCGAAGCCAGCGGGTCGAGCGTGCCGCCATGGCCAACCCGGCGTTTAGGATAGTCGCCGGCGCGCAGCGCGCGCTTGACCGCGCCGACCGCCTTGGTCGAGCCGATGCCGGACGGCTTGTCGAGGATGATCCAGCCATGCACCGCCGGGCGCTAGAGGCCGCGGCGATGCGGTGGCTGACAGCCGATCAGCCCTTGGGCTTGTGCGGCTTCGCGCCCTTCGGCGCATCGGTTGCGACGAGGCTTTGGAAGGCGCAGCGATTGCCGTTGACGATCACCGACGAGAATTGATCGAGCGTCCGTGTCCCACCAACATCGAAGCCGACGGCGGTGGCGAAGGGCAGATCGATGCACGGCCCCATCAGCGAGGCTTTGAACCATTGCCCATGGATATCCTCGATCAGGATCGTGTGGCTGTCGACCGGATCGAAATTGCGGATCGAGCCCATGTCGGCGAAGGGGATCGAGACCTCCTTCGTGCTGTCGGCCGCCATGGCGGTGCCGGCGGTCAGCAGCAGCAGGCCGGCGAGTGCGGATTTGAACATCCTGGCGACTCCTTTCTGCCGCCATCGTTGCACAGCCAGCATGAACGCTCACTGATCGAGATCGCGGGCGACCTGAGGCGAGCGCAGCAGGGCATCGATCTTGCCGGCTTCGGCGAAGCTCTCGTCGGGCAGGAATTTCAGCGTTGCGGCATATTTCATCGTCATCCGCCGGGCCACCTCGCTCTGCAGCACGCGGCTATTGCGGCGGAGCGCTGCGATCACCGCGTCATTGTCGGCCCCGCCGAGCGAGCGGACAAAGACGGTCGCATGGCGCAGATCGGGCGCCATCCGGACCTCGTTCACCGAGATGCTGTGGGCGGCGAGAACCTCGTCATGGATCTCGCCGCGCAGCAGCACTTCGCTGAGGATGTGACGAACCTGCTCGCCGACGCGGAGCAGACGAACAGACCGGCCTTCGGCGGTTTCAATGCGCTTCTTCACCGGCTCGCCCGCTAAAGCGTACGGGCGCGCATCTCGACCTCATAGGTCTCGAGGAAGTCGCCCGCTTTGATGTCCGACGAGCCTTCGAGCGTGACGCCGCATTCATAACCGGCAAGCACCTCGTTGACGTCGTCCTTGAACCGCCTGAGCGAGGCGATCGCGCCGTTGTAGATGATCACGTCGTCGCGCATCAGACGCGCCTTCAGGTTGCGACGGATCGCACCCTCGGTGACGCGCAGACCAGCCGCCTTGCCATGCTTGCCGGCCTGGAAGACTTCGCGGACCTCGGCCCGGCCGACGACGGTCTCGAACCGTTCCGGCCCGAGCTTGCCGGCCATCGCTTCGCGCATCTCGTCGATCAGGTCGTAGATCACATCATAGTATTTCAGCGCGACGCCATCGCGGTTGGCGATCTCGCGCGCCTTGGCGTTGGGGCGGACGCCGAAGCCGATGATCGGCGCGCCGCTCGCGGCGGCCAGCGTCACGTCGGACTCGGTGATGCCACCGGCGCCCGAATGGAGGATGCGGACCTTTATCTCGTCGGTCGACAGCTTGTTGAGCGCGCCATTGATCGCCTCGACCGAGCCCTGGACGTCGGCCTTGACCACCACCGGGAATTCGACCGCGGCCTGCTTGTCCTTGAGCGCCGAGAACATCGACTCCAGGCTCGCCGGCGCCGTCGTCGTCCGCTTCTGCTGAAGCACGCCGGCACGATAGGCGGCGACCTCGCGGGCGCGGGCCTCGTTCTCGACCACTGACAGCGCGTCACCGGCATGGGGCACGCCGGCCAGGCCGAGCACCTCGACCGGAACGGAGGGGCCGGCTTCCTTGACCTGCTGGCCGCGATCGTCGATCAGCGCGCGGACCTTGCCGCTTTCCGCGCCGACGACGAAAATATCGCCGACCCGGAGCGTGCCGCGCCGGACCAGCACGGTCGCAAGCGAACCGCGGCCCTTGTCGAGCTTGGCCTCGACCACCGTGCCCTCGGCGGCGCGGTCGGGATTGGCGCGCAGTTCGAGCAGCTCGGCCTGGAGCAGGATCTTTTCGATCAGCTCGTCGAGCCCGGTCTTCTTCAGCGCCGAGACTTCGACATCCTGGGTGTCGCCGCCCATCGCCTCGACCTGGACGTCGTGCTGGAGCAGCGCCTCGCGGATGCGCTGGGGATTGGCGCCCGGCTTGTCGACCTTGTTGATCGCGACGATCATCGGGACATTCGCCGCCTTGGTGTGATTGATCGCCTCGATCGTCTGCGGCATCAGCCCGTCGTCGGCCGCGACCACGACCACGACGATATCGGTGATGTTGGCGCCGCGCGCGCGCATCTCGGTGAAGGCCTCATGGCCCGGCGTGTCGAGGAAGGTGATCTTCTCGCCCGACTTCACCGTCACCTGATAGGCGCCGATGTGCTGGGTGATGCCGCCCGCCTCGCCGGCGACGATGTCGGTGCCGCGCAGGGCGTCGAGCAGCGACGTCTTGCCATGGTCGACATGGCCCATGATCGTGACCACTGGCGGCCGCGGCTGGAGATCGGTCTCGCTGTCGGCATCGCCGACGACGCCGATCTCGACGTCGGATTCGGACACGCGTTTGATGTTATGGCCGAATTCGGTGACCAGCAGCTCGGCGGTGTCCTGATCGATGGTCTGGGTGACGGTCACCGCCATGCCCATCTTGAACAGTGATTTGACCAGATCGGCGGCGCGCTCGGCCATGCGGTTGGCGAGCTCCTGAACGGTGATCGCCTCCGGCACCACGACGTCGCGCACCTGCTTGGCCGAAGGGCCGGACATCTGATGGGCGCGGCGATCCTTTTCCCGCGCGCGCTTGAGCGCGGCGAGCGAACGGGCGCGGCCGCCCTCGTCGCTGTCGAGCGCGCGGGTGACGGTCAGCTTGCCGGACTGGCGGCGGTCGTCGCCCTGACGGCCGCGCGACGGGCGCGCGGTTTCGGGACGGCGCGGCGCGGTTGCGCCGCCGGGGGCAGGGCGGAAATTGCCGCGCGGCCGGCCTTCGTCCTCGTCCTCGGCGTCAGCCACGACGGGCGGCGCCGGGCGCGCCACCGCGCCGCCGGAAATGACCGGCTGCATATCTGGCATCGGCGGCGGCTGCTTGGCTTCCTCCTCGGCCCGGCGCGCCTCCTCTTCGGCGCGCTGCTCCTCGGCTCGACGGTTTTCCTCGCTCCGGCGGCGTTCCTCGTCGGTCGCTTCCTGACGGGCGCGCTCCTCGCGGCGGCGGGTTTCCTCCAGCGCGTTCATCCGCGCTTCCTCGGCCTCGCGCAGCAACCGGTCCTGCTGCTCGCGACGCTCCAGCGGGGTCAGCGCGCGCCGCTCGTCGGCCTTGGGCTCAGGCTTGGGCGGGATCACGTCCTGCTTCGGCGGCGCCGGCGGCTCGATCACTGTGGTGGCGGCATCTTGCTGCGGCGCGGCCTCACCGCCGCCGGCCGGGCCGAGCACGCGGCGGCGCTTGACCTCGACCACCACCGTATTGGAGCGGCCATGGCTGAAGCTCTGCTTGACCTTGCCGGTCTCGACCGTGCGCTTCACGCCGAGCGGCGCGCGCATCCCTAGTTTCGGCTTCTCGTTATCGCTCATTACCG
>Ga0068855_100002455_pt1 | contig 22911 bp, 49 predicted proteins | sample KBSCornC52_FD_66592 | JGI IMG/M metagenome (GOLD analysis project Ga0068855, IMG submission 66592) | Corn rhizosphere microbial communities from Kellogg Biological Station, Michigan, USA - KBS Corn C5-2 | ecosystem: Host-associated > Plants > Roots > Rhizosphere > Soil ...
CCACGACAAACGGGTGGTTCTGGTGGAACAGGATCTCCTTCTTGACCCCAGCTACCCGCTTGTCGCTGGCCACCAGCTTGTCGTCGATCTGCCAAGCGGCCATCGACGGCACCCACACCAACTCGTTCGGCTCGTCGTAGTGGGCGAAGTTGATCTCGGCCAGGACGACCAGCGCCGCAGTCACCTCCTGAATCGTCAGCCCCGTCTCGTGGGCCGCGGTCGGGATGGCCAGGTAATAGATCCCGGTCATCGTCGAGCCGGGCGCCGTGATGAGGTAGAGCGCCAGCGTTTGAGCCTCGGGATGCTTCCGCAGTTTCCGGCCCGTCTCGCCGGTCCAGAAGCGGGGGGACACCTTGCCGTAGTCGCGTGCCACGGCTACGCCGTCCCCCGTGTCTCTGGAGAGGCCATCAGCAAGGCAACCTCGGCGATGAGCTTCCGGTCCCGGTACTCGTCCAGGTCGCCGCACAGGTACATGGCCGACGTGTGATGGCGTCCCCCCAGCGCTCGGCCAATCTCCGGGTACGACATCCCTAGGAGGCGCAGGCGCCGCGCAGCGAGCTTCCTGGCCGTGACCACGCTGCGGTACCGGCGGTTGGATAGGATGTCCTGTACCGCCACGCCGGTCTCTTGGGCGACGGCGTGGATGATGTCGTAGGTGCTCATGGGGTGATGCCTCCGAATAGGGGAACCTGGCGCTCGTCGGGCTCGGCCCGGCCTTCGCCGGCCAGCCCGCGGCGCGCGTGTTCGTAAATCTCGGGGTCGCGCTCCCAGCCGATGGCGTTCCGGCCCAGGCGCCGAGCTGCAAGGAGCGTTGTCCCGCTCCCGGCGAACGGGTCTAGGATCGACTCGTTCTCGTCGGTGAAGTCGGCGATCAGGGCCTCCATCAGCCGCAAGGGCTTCTGGGTCGTGTGGACGCGGGCGTCGAGGCCGTCCTTGGTTCGATCTGAAGCGGTCAGGACGGCGTACAGGCCGAGTTTTCCGCCACCGTTCCATCGCTTCTTGCCTGGAACGTGCGCACACACGATCGCCTCTCCCCAGGTTCCCGGGCGATCCCCCGTGAACTGTGGGCTTCCGTTTGGCTTGTGCCACGCGCACGTCCGCACGTATTCCAAGGCCCCGCTGCGCGTAAGCGCCTCTCGCCACAGATGCGCCGACTCAACATCACAGAAGACCAGCACCCAGCGACGGGCGAGCCGCGCGAAGTGATCGGCACACGCGACCATCGTTCTTGCGTCAAGGCTCTCGAATCCAAGGCTGATCGGCTTGTCAGTAAGCGCCCTTTGTGACTTCGAATGCACGTGCTCCGAGTACGGCGGGTCCGTGATGACCACGTCGATCGACTTGTTGGGTAGCGACGCCATGCCATCGGGCGCGAGGCAGTCGCCGAGTCGCAGGTCAGTGACACTGCAGTTGGGCTTCTGGCGGGGCTCGCTCACGCTGCACCCGTAGAAGTAAGCAGTCCTTGCTGACGCATCCGCCTATCGGCCATCGCTGCGTATTCGGGGTTGAGTTCGATCAGAATCCAGCGCCGGCCTATGTCTTCGGCGACGCGCGCGACAGTCCCGGTGCCGCCGAACGGATCGAGCACGACGCCGCCTGCCGGGCAGCCGGCTAATACACATGGCGTGACAAGGTCATCCGGGAACGTTGCGAAGTGAGCCTCTGGAGTGGAATGCGTGGCGATCGTCCACACAGTGCGTTTGTTTCGCATCCCATCCCCCGTCCGTTCACCGATGGGCCTAGTACGCAGTGCCATCCCAAGAGCGTCTTTCTCGGCTATCTGCTCTGCCTTTGCTCCTCCGAATGAGTAGTCGTATCGCGCTGCACTCTCTGGCTTTTCCGGTTCGCGAATGGCTTTGGCGTCGTACCAGTAGTGTTCGCGCTTCGTAAACAGGAAGACGTACTCATGGGACTTCGTCGGCCGGTCCGTCACGCTCTCGGGCATCGGGTTCGGCTTGTGCCAGATGATGTCTGAGCGGAGGTACCAGCCGTCCGACTGGAGCGCGAAAGCGACACGCCAAGGAATTCCAACGAGGTCTTTGGGCTTCAACCCGTCAATTTTTCCGCCGTGAACCATCGACGACGTCTGATGTCCGCCATGAAGGTCCTTGGTGTGTTTTCCGGACGTGCGCCCTCCCCATTTTCCGATGTTGCTGTAGCTGTCGCCGAGGTTGAGCCACAGCGTACCGTCTGATCGCAGTACTCGCCGGACTTCACGGAACACACCGACCATGGCGTCGATGTACTTTCCGGGCGTCTCCTCGAGTCCCAACTGGCCAGCCACGCCGTAGTTCCGCAGCCCCCAGTACGGCGGTGATGTGATCACGCAGTTGACCGACTCGTCGGGCATCTCGCGCAGCTGCGCCAGGGCGTCGCCAACGATGATTCGTCCGCTCACGCTGCCCTCCCGATCGCCCTATCAATTACCGCCGACGGGAGCCGCCAGTGCTTCTTCCGCCGCTTCGGCTTCGGCGGCACACCGTCGGCCGCCAGCAGCCGACGCGTCAGCGTGTGGCTCCCGATGCCCAGCCGGCGCGCAGCTTCGTTCACCGTCTCCGTATCCAGGTACGCCTTGACCGCCTCGTCCAGCTCGAACGAATCGACCACCAGGCGCGTGTACTTGCCTTCGGTGCGTCCCAGGCTCATGGCCTGGCGGATACGCACGCCGGCCCGCTTGCAGATCTTCCGCACGCCCCAGTCCGAGAAGCCGACGCGCTCCGCGGCAACGGTCAGGTACTCGCACCCCTCGGGGCAGCCGATCGGAAGGCCGACCTTCTTCGCCCGCTCCCAGACGCCGATGGGCGTCCGGTCCAGCAGCTTTCCGATCTCAGGGATGGTCTTCTCTCCCCAGAGGTTCCTGAGGCGGCGGTCCTGGTCGGCGGTCCAGCGGGCGTGCGTGGAGATGCCGAGCTTGCCGGCCCGCCACATCACGGACTTGACGCTGCGGCCGAGCTGGTCGGCTACCCGCTGCGCCCCACCTCGACCGGTGTAGCCGGCGCGAAGGATGGCGTCTTCCTCAGGGGACCAGGTGCCGGACTTCATGGCGTGCCCCCTGAGAACAGTCCGCACTGCTCCGGCCTTCGCCAATCCGCTGAGCCCTCTGCGCCCTCCGCGCGCGCCCTCGCGATCGCCGCGTACTCCTCTACGATCTCGATTCCGATTGCTCGCCGGCCCGTGTTCAATGCGGCCACGAGGGTTGTGCCGCTGCCTGCAAATGGATCAAGTACGACACCGCCGGGCGGGCACACCTTGACGATCTCGGCCATCAGCGGAGTCGGCTTCCCGGTCTGATGGTGTTTGTCGTCTTGGAGTACCGGAACGCGAAACACCCCAGGAAGACAGCCGACGCTCTTGCTTGCGGCGTCGTCCATTCCGCCATTGGATCCCCAGACAACAAACTCGGACTGAGATCGGAATCCACCCATTCGCGGCCTAGTCCCTTCGGTCTTGTCCCATACCGCCACGCCACGCCAAACCCACCCCCCGGCCTGGATTGCGTCCGTCACCGTCGGGAGTTGTCGCCAGTCAGTAAAGACAGCGATCGGGGCGCCCGGCTTCGACGCACGCAGGCACTCCCCAAGCCAGATCGCGCACCAGTGAGCGAAGGCCCGCTGGTCTCTGGTGTCGCCAGCGAAGTCTGGGCGCTTGCCCTGAAACTCCGTCTGCGTGTATTTCGCATCCGTTCGTGCCATCCGGTCGCCGCGAAACATCCCTCCGCTGCTGTAGGGAGGGTCCGTCACCACCGCGTCGACCGAGGCGTCCGGGAAGGCCGCGAGGATGGACAGCGCGTTCCCTTGTTCAACGGCGAACCTGCTCTGACCCAGCAGAACGTCCGAGTACTTTGCGATCTCCGTCATGATCCGCGCCTCCCGCCGTGCGACAGGTACCGCGCGGTCGTCTCGGCAATTCGCTCGTCAGCCCACGCGCGACGTCGTTCTTTCGACCAGCCCTTGAACATTCCCACGTGATCCGTCCACTGCCGGTGATGCGCCGTGCACATGGGCATGGTCTGCGCGTCGTCGCACTTCATGGACATCCCCGGCTTTGGTCCCTCGTGGCAGGCCTCGGTCCGACCCTCGCACGGGTAGCGTCGCGAGACGCGCCACCACACGGCGCAGGTCTCTCCGCGTACCCACTCCAGGCGAGCTGGGTCGCTTTGTGGCTTGTCGAGGCGGCGCGGCCGACGGGGCTTGATTCCCCATCGCTTCGCGCGCAACGGCTTCCCTCGACGGAGGGGCTTGCGCTCCTTCTCGGGGCGGACGGGTTTTGCGAACTTGAAACCAGCGGTGGTCACGCCGCTTCTCCGAGTTGCAGTTGGTCACCGATCGACCGCACTGGGGGCGGCATCGCGCCGGGCGGCATCCTCAGCGCCAGCAAGCCGCCCTTCGTCTCGCCGTCACGAACAAACCCGGCCCTGATGTAGCAGCGACCAGGATCGCGTTTGCGCTTCACCTCGGATGCGTCAACGAACGTGACCATCCCGAGCGCCGGGGGCTCCCCGAAGTGCGCCCGCGTCGCCGACACGGCATCGCGGATCAAGACGGACGCCAACTCCCCGCGCTCGCGGCGGAACAGGCTGTTCACCCACGCGCCCGCCCATGCGTGCTTCGTGAACTCCGCGAACGGCCACGACGTCACCCACAGTGCGCCCGCATCGGCCGTTAGTAGGACCAGGCATCGACCGGGAGGTACGAACTGTGGCGTGCCCGGCTTCTGACGGTTGTAGTGCGCGTCGGCCAACGGAAGCGCGCGCGGGTCGAATCTATGCGAGACGTGCCAAAGCATCACGCGCTCCCCCATGTCTCGCAGTGCCACGCCTCCAGCGCCTCTTCCAGGGAGTGCGCCGGCCTCCAGTCCCAACCCCCAATCAGAGTTTCCCCGTCATCAGGGGCCTCCAGGGGAAGGAAGGTGTCGTCTTCGATGGTGACCGTGGGGATTGCGCCGGGGAATGTCACTGGCGCACCTCCGGGAACTCCTTGCGCGCCCAGGTCGCTTCCGAGAGGCGCCCCTGTTTACCGGGCTTCGGGCCGGCGTCCTGCTTCACGAACACGGGGACGCCGGCTTCCGTGCACTGACCGACGACGGAATCGATCCACGCGGGGTTGCACTCGCGTCGGCCGGGGCCGCTCTCGCCGCCAACGACAACCCAAGAGATCCCTGGCTGATCGACATCAGCGCATGCATCGAGCCAGTGCCCGTATGACAACTCGCCCGAGAACCCGTCGGCTGCGCATTCGTTGCAGAATTCACCATGCTCCCCGGTCCCCACAAACTCGCGGTCGTGCGCCTCGCATCGGCCCATGTCGAAGTCGATCGGACCCAACAACGGCTCCGCGCTCACCCACCGCACCGCCGCCTGGCACTTCAGGAGGATCGGGATGCGCTCGTCGGCCGCTGCCTGGTCCTCGCACGAGACGCCCAAGTGGACGTTCGGGAGCGGCCACGGGCCGCCGTGGTTCTGGTGGCGGGCGGCGCTCAGGTCCGCGCCCCGCCGCCGCGCTTCGACGTGCAGCAGTTGGCGGATCCGCCAGTCCTGCGGATCGTCAGGGAACAGGCGCAGCCCGTCCTCCCCGCGCTTCTCGACCCAGCGGAAGTACTCCAGCGCGCGCTCGGGCCTCTTCGTGAGCACCTGGAACGTGTGCTGCGGGCAGGCCGCCATCACTCCGAAGACGGCCGCCACGTACTCGAAGGGCACCTTCTCGTGGAACAGGTCGCTCATCGAGTTGACGAAGATCCGTTTCCCCTTCCGCCAGCGCAGCGGCGCGCCGAGAACCTCTGGCACCTGGCGCACCTCGCCGGTCCAGCGCGCGCCCTGCTTGCCGAGGACGGTCAGGCCGCGGTAGCGCGACTGCCCCATCTTTTCGAGGCGATGCGCGAACGTCTCGGCGTAGCAATTTTCACAGCCGGGCGAGGTACGCGAGCAGCCCACCAAAGGATTCCAGACCGCGTCCGACCAGCTGATATTCGTGCTGGCCATCAGATCGCCCCGCCCGCTTTCGCCTCAGTCGCCCGCTGGTTCCAGAGGCGGCGGCCCTCCGTCTTCTGTTCGTCGTCCGGGGCATCTTGGTCACCCCAGCCGCCAGTGCCGCCGCATTTCTCGCACGTGACGGAGTTGAGATTGTCGAAGTGCAACTCCGTGCCCCCGCAGAACGGGCACGGCTTCAGCGCGTTCGGGTCGGCGGACAACCCTCTCTCTTCAGAACGCCGGAAGAGCGTGTATCGCTTGATCAGGTTCGACACTCGCGAACGCGTACGGTTCGCGACCTTCCGATTCACCAAGACGATGTCCGCGTAGCACTGCGGATGATTGGGAAAGATCAATTCCCTGACCTCCACGATCGTCGCGTATTTCCCGCCGATGTTGTTCTTCCAGTGGTCGCCCACGCGCACCGTTGCGCCGGTCTTCGGGTCCGTCCACGACGTCGTCATGGGGTGCCTCCGGCGGTGCGCGCGCGCAGGTTCCACAGCCGACGTGCCTCTTCCTCTCCGTCGCCGGCCCAGGGGCCCATTGCGCCGCAGGGGTCGCACTCGAACTGGGCGCCATCTTCCCCGAAGTCGACGCATGAGACGCGAACCGTCCCGCCGCAGAAAGGGCACGGAAGCAGACCGCCAGCCCGCCGGACGACCGTCTCCGCTTTCGCGGTCGTCTCGGTACCTTGAGACGCTGCAAGGTCGCGTCGCCCGGCGGGTTCCTGGTCGGTGGCCCCGGAGGCCGATGGCGCCGCCGACTGCGCGATGCCGTTCCCGGGGACCTTTCCCTCAGCCGACGTGCTACGGACGGGGGCAGCAACGTCCCCCGGTCCACCGTCGGTCGTGCCATGGGAAATTGCGCCCCCGGCGTCCGATTGCTCGGCGCCTCTCTCCGCCGGGCCAGCGGCATCCTTCTCCCCGCCGGGGGCGTTCTCGGGAGTCGAACCCGACTTTGCGGTGTCACCAGACCTCGATGAGCGAGGCGGAGTTGAACCGCCCTTATCTGTTGCGGCGGCGGCTCGCAGAGGAGCGCTTTCCGCCTCGACGCGCTCGACGATGTCGAAGTCGCCTCGGTTCCAAGCCTCACGGTTCCCGCGCGGCCCGCGGACCACGATCCCTTCGCCCGGGCGATAGCGCGAGTAGGTGTTCTCGTCGTTCGGGACGTCGGGACCGCTTCGGCCGATGACCTTCCAGGGATCGACCCCAGGCGCGGGGACCGGCACCGCAGAGTCACCATCGACAGGCGCTCCTTGTCCACCGGCCCCCGCGGTCGATCCTTCGTGAATCCGATTCCGCAGTCGCACGGTGACGTTGATGACCGTATCTCCGTCGCCCCTCGGGTCGTAAGTGTTCGCGCGGCTCATTCGTCGATCCTGATGGTGCAGCCCTTGAAGACGTACCCGCAGCCGACGGCACCCTTGACCGGATTGCCTGCAGGACCGCTGGCCCGGAACCCAGTGCAGAGCGAATCGCTATCGCTGCACGAGAACTCGTAGCCGCCCGTGTGGATGTCCGTGTAGCCAGCGGCTCTCAGAACACGCTCCGTGCGCGGGCCGTCGGAGCAACCATGGACGGCGATGAACACGACCACGACGAGCGTGAGCGCGAACAGCAATGCCGGCTTCATGGCAAGCTCCGCAAGATGGCCTCGCACTCGGCGGCCGACTTCGACGAAGCCGCGCACGCCTCGGCGGCCTTTGCCTTCGCGGCGCTCTTCTCGGTGTCTCTCTTGGTGTCGGCGATGTAACAACTCCTTCCGACGACCACCAGAAGAACGACGCCGACCACCAGCGCGACGACGATCGAAACGATCGACACGTTCTCTCCCATCTCGACGACGCTCATCCCGTCCTCCGTGATCCATGGCTCAGCCAGCGTCCCCACGCGGCGGCGATCCAGTCGTCCTGCAGCTCCCGCATCTCCTCGCGCGTCTTCCCGGCGAACGACCCGCGGCGCTCCGTGACCGCCTTGTGATGGCCTCGGCAGATGGGCACCGCCGTGGCGTCGGGCGCCTTCAGAGCGATCCCCGGCTTCGGGCCGGCGTGGTGGGCTTCGATCGGCCCCATGCACGGGCCGAGATCAGCCGCGCAGCAGGGCTCGCCGTGGAGCCACTGGAGGAAGGCCGGATTGCTCTGGGCGGTGTCCAGTCGGCGGGGCCGACGGGCGCGGATGTAGCTACGCCGGTGCTGCCCGTCCTTCAGCGGGGACTTCCGAGGCGTCGGCTTCGCGAACTTGAAACCGACCGTCGTCACAACGCCCCCGCGATGACGGCAAGAGCAACGATCAGCATCGTCAGCGCCGTGTCAGCCAAACGAAGTCGCCATCCCCGCGGCTTCGGCGTCCCCAGCACCCAGTCGCGCACGGCGATCACGCCGCCGGCCACAAAGCACAGGATCAGGCCATGAACAGTCACTGGACAAGCTCCAGGCGTGGCTTCTCAGTTCCTTGCGCCGGCGCCTCCCTGTTGAGCCGCGTAACGGCGTAGGGCGCTGTCTGACGAGCGAACGCCCACTGCTGCGTGTCGATGAAGTCCGCGACCAGGCGGAACACCTCGGGGGTCGGAAGCTCTTTGATTTGCGCTGACAGCTCGCGGGCGCGCTGCTCCAGAGATTCGCCGGTGATGTTCGCCGATGGCGCCAGGGGGGCACGCTCGGGGTCCATGGCAACGGCCCAGGCCCTGACGAAGGACGCAAGCGCCCGTGGCGGAGCCCCGTGATCGCGACGGAGAAGCTCCAGCGCCCTGTTCAGCGCCGTGACGGCGTCCGAGAACGCGGCGCCGCGCTCGGTTCCGATCGGCACCTTCGAGGCGCACGTCAGATCTTCCATGGCGGTCGCGGCTGCGTCGTGGATGCCGCTCACGCTTCACCGCCCCATTCCGCGTCCTGCCAGGCGTCCAGCAGTTCCCCGAGGCTCGGCCGCCGCGCCGGCTGGTCGATGCACGGGCCGTTGTACCCGCCCAGCTGCGTAACCTCGTCGCTCGGGGCCTCCAGCAGCTCGCGCTCGATCGTCAGGTCATCGGCGAGCGGGCCGACCGGAAATGCACCGACGTCGTTCACTTGGCGCCCCCCGCGGGCGGCACTCCGACGCACGCCAGGATGTCGGCACGGTCCATGCGGGTGAAGTCACGCACGCGAATCCCGATCCTCGTCGCGTGGCGGGCCTCAATGGCCATCCCCTCAGACACGTGCTCGCCCACCATCCACAGCTCGTCGCACTCCTCGATAAGCCGCAAGTCAATGGCCAGGCCGCGCTCCCGCATCGTCTCGGGCCACTGGCCGGTAAGGATGATCCAGTCAGCGACGGGTGCGATGTCGCAGTGCTGTGCCAGCCAGCCGACCCACTCGGATGCCTTGACCCGATTCGCCTCTCGGTCGCTCGACAGTTCGTGAGCAACGTAAACGACCTTCACAGCCCCACCGCCATCGAGACGGCGATCCCAGCCGCCACCGCGAAGCAGACCCAGGCCAACGCCCACCAGGCCACGTTCGCCCTCCGCTGACGGGAGCGGGCCTTTAGCTCAAGAGGGGGCGGGTAGAGGACCACTGGTTCGAAGCGGGTCATCGCATGTCCTCGATCAGCCGCTGCACGACAGCCTGCTGGTCGCGTGGCATACCGAGTACCACTTGCCGGTCCAGCCAGTCTCGGACGTGCTGCAAACCCTGTTCAGTAAGCGGCGATGGAGTGCCATCGAATCGCGCAAGCTGACGTTTCGCATCGGACAGCATCCGTTCCGCATCGTCGAGGTCGCTTTCGCAGCGCAAGACCTGCGCTTTCGCGCGGTCGACCTTCTCGTGCGCCTCGGCTCTCGTCACGCCGCGCTCCTTTCCTCGTTCGCCTCGTCCGCCGACTCGCCCGGCACCTCGACCACCGCTGCCGACGCCGCCAAGATCGCCTCCGCCAGCTCCGGGAACTTCCTCCGGAACGATTGCCTCGCGTCACATACGGTCGATGCGTCCACCTCGAACATGGCCGCGATCTCCGGCCCACTGAACCCCGAGGCGTGGAGACGGAACCAGGCTTCGTGACGGGCAGCGACGACCGTCTGGTATCGCATCTTCGATCGGACGTACTTCGGGTTGAGGTTGTGAGCCTCGGCCACGGCGTCCACCATCGCCCACGCCGTCTTTGCCATCGGGACGACGCGGACTTGATCGGGGAAGAGGCGGCCGATCAACTGCTCGACCGCGCCACGGAGCCCGAGGGCGTTGATGTCCTTGCGGAGCCTTGGGGCTTGGCGAGCCCATTCCAGATCGGTCATGGGGTGCTCCTGGCCAGGTCCAACTTCAGCTTCTCGACCCCATCGCGCATGTGCCGGGCAGCCATCTCGATTCCGCCCACCTCACAGACCGCAGCCAGCCAGCGAACGACCGCGGCGTCATATGCGCGCTCGTCGCCATCTGCGATCGACCGGTCAATTTCGTCATAGACAAACTTCCGGCGAGCTGCTGCGCGACGCTCGATCCTAGAAGCCTTCTCCTCTAGGTAGCCGATGACGGCCCGAACGTTCTCGGACGACACCCGCGGGGCGCTCACGCCGCACCTCTCGCATCCCCCGTCACGGCGGGGAGCGCCGCCAGGGCTTCGCGCGTGTTCCAAAGCCGCTGCGCCTCGACCCCGGCGAGGTGAGTACGCGGGCCAATCGCCTTGCAGCCGTGGCACTTGAAGGCCACGCGACGAATCGGCTCTGTCACGGTATGCGTTCGAACGTCTGTCCCGCCGCAGAACGGACACGACCTGAGTCCGAACGCATCCTGAGAGGGGGCAGGTGGCACGGGCGCCCGGGTGGCTTCTTCCTCTTGTGCTCGGCGCTGATGTGCCTGAACGCCGCACAGCTCGTCGAATCTGTCAGCAGCTTCCGAACTGTCCCGCGCCCGGGTGGCGGCGTATGCCTCGAAGGCATCGACAAGCGCGTCGCACGTCTTCGTGTGCTTGCTACCGCCGCCACCTCCGCCGCCACCAAGGTTGCACGCCGCAGACTCACCGGCGTCGTATCCGATTCGCATGGCCGCGTGAACGGCGAAGCGAATCGAGCGCCTCGCATCCCCGCTCGGCTCGGCCTGGACCAGGGCAGGCTCCAGGATGTCGTACTCGCCGGCATCCCATTCGCTGCCACAGCCAAGGAACGGTCCTGTAATTTGCCGAGGGGCGCCGTCTACGGATCCTCCGGTGCGCATGTCACGCGCGCGGCGGATCCACAGGCCAGGTACCCGAGCGACACTCGGCCCGCTTCGTCCGACAACGCGGAACCGGGTGGGCTCGGCCTGGGTGGTCGGATCAGGCGACTTCTCGGGCGCCGTCTTCGCGTCGGCGGCGCTCAAAACGCACCCCCAACCCCGCGCCGTTCGTGGGCCGCGTTCAAGTTATCGAAGCGGAAACTTGATCCCAGCGTTCGTAAAAACATCGCCACCTCTGCCTCCGGAAGGTTCGCGCCTCGAATCGGTCCCGCTTCGACGCCGACGAGATTGTCTAGATGCCCACCAACGGCGGAACGAGACCGATTCCAAGCGCGAACGAATGTATTGGGCATCTAGACGGGTCTATGAGAACCCGATTTCCCGTCACCCGTCAACTGTTTTTTGCGATGGCGGATACTTTTTTCGAAGCCGGCTCGTTCGCTCGCGGCGCTGCTCGCTGTGGTCCGTGACGCGGCGATGCGCGGCAGTCGTCAAGTAGTGCGTGGGCCGCCACGATGTCTTCGGGACGCGTGTGGATGTAGAGGGAGGTGGTAGTCGGCTGGGCGTGGCGGAGAATCGCCTGGATCGCCGGCAGCGGGGCCCCTCTTCGAGAGAGTCGGGACGCCAGGGAGTGACGACAGTCATGTACCCTCGGACGGACGTCTCCGGGTGCTGCTTTCAGGCCGAGTTTCTTCGAGATCCGACGGAACTCTAGATAGAAGGTGGCATACGAGAATGGATTCCCGTCTGGCTTGCGGGCGAACACATACGGAGATCCTTCGACACGCGGGAGGAGTTTCAGGGCTGCGATCGAACGCGGAGTCAGGTAGGCGGTGCCACTGCGCTTCCCCTTCGTCTCGGCCCACGAAACCTGGACTGTCCGCGCCTTCACGTCGATCTGATCCCAGCGAAGGAGGCGAATCTCCTTGTGCCTCATGCCCGAGTCGATCGCGATCATGAAGAAAACCGACAGCCTCAGCGAGGCTGCCTGGAGGAACCTCTCTTCGTCTTCAAGGCTAAATTCTGTCTCCCGCTTCGGCCGGGACCGCTCCGGCTTGGCTCTCTCGAACGGGTTCGAAGCGATTCGACCGTCAGTGAGCGCCCAGTTCATCATCGCGGTAATGCGCGTCAAAATCTGGTTACGCGTGCTGGGTGCGAGTTTCTGGACGTCGTCACGGTCGCGAAAATCTGACCAGTGCATAGCCTTCAGGTCGACTATCCGCATCGCCCCGAAGGTCTCGAGCGGCCGGAGCATGATGGACACCGCCGTGCGCGGCCACGTCTCATTCTTCGGGAAGGTCCGTCGGTACCGATCCCAGAGCGCCGCGAACGTAAGGTCGACGTCTACTATCCGTCCCGTGGCGCCAGACAGTAGCTCGATCGTCTTGTGCTGCTGCTGGATGGTCTGCTGCTGGTTCTCGATTGTCTGGGCCTGGGATCGCAGGACGACAGCCAAGGTATCCCCGGGTGAGAACTCGCCCGCGACCTTGCCCCCATCGCCGGTCACAGCGGCACCGCCTGCGCGCTTACCTGCTCGGCAAGTTCCCTCGAAGAGGACACCGGGCCCGCGAGCGCCGCCAGGCCATCGCCCGCGCTGTCAACCGCACCCTGCATCGCGCTACGAACAAGCCAATCGCAGAGTGCAGTCCGTGCATCCGCCGCGTGCGCCAGAAAAATGACGCTCTAATGATTGCGTCAGGTTACGAGTCTGGTCATAGGGTGTAGTGCCCACGATGTCCCGGCCGGAGATTACGACTTTGTGACAGTTTCGTTTCTACAAATTACATTGTGGGAATTTGTAATACTGTGTCGGTTGCATCGGTAGCCAGCGTCATTCGTTGACCAAAAACAAACGCTTACGGCGTATTGCCGTAGCGCCGGAATTTCCCAGGCCGATTTCGTCCCAGCCGACCGCAGCCAGGCGATTTGTTGTATTCCGGAAAGGTGCCCGCCGGCTGGATCAGGTACCGGCGCGGCCTGTGGTTCAGGTGGCGAATCGCGTCCGAATGTTCTTGAAGTGCGCCGCCCTCGCCTCGCGTTCACGTATCGCCCGCGCCACGCCCCGGGGCTCCGTCCGCTTCGCTGCGCATGTCTCACACGTGATCGCGCGTGGCGTGTTCGCGTAGACGAGCTCGGTCCCGCGGGCGCCGCACATGGCGACGTCGGTTGCGGGGGCGGCGCGGCAGTGGCGGATGGGCGAGGCGGGACGGGTCATTGCTGCTCGTCTTCCAGGATCATGAAGTTCGGGGGGCCGGGGACGCGGACGCGGACTTTTATGGTTTCCTCCGTGCGTCGATGACCTGGTGAATGAACGCCACGAGAATTCCGACGAGGTAGAACACGAGGCACGCGATCGCAGCGCGGAGGATCGGCAGCGGGTCTCCATGCGGCGTCACGCGCAACCACCTACCTGCCATTGCACCAAACGTGCACGCAGACAAGACGACGACGATGCAGTAGATCCTGTAGAAGGTGTTCATGGCTTCAGCCTCACGTCGAACCGCTCCAGGATGGCGTCGGCGTCCTCTTCGAAACTCGTCGCCTTCGACCACTTGCCTTCTAGGTGTGCGATCAGGGCGTCGCGGACCGTCGGATATGGCGCCGCGGGCTTCCCGTCGAATGTGAAGTAGTCGCGTCGGCCGTCGGGGTGCTCCAGTGCGAAGCGGTCGGGCGGGATGCTCGGGTCAGCCTTCACGCTAAACCCGACCGCTCCATAGGCCACCGCCGCTGACGTGGGAACGCGGAGCTTGAACTTCAGTTCGTCGCTCATCCCCACGCCTCGAAAATCGCCTTCGGGTGCTCCGCGCACGCCCGCGCCAGGTCCGCGAAGGCATCCCGCACGCCTTCTAGCGAGCCCCATCCGTTCTCTGGTTCAAGGGCGCGGAACTCCGCTTCACGCGCTGTGTCGTTTGCCACGTCCAGCGCGCGCACCACGATAGGCAGCGCCTCGGATGCGGGCCACCCGAACAGGCGACCCCACGAACGCTCGGCGTATCCCGCCCGGGCATCCCGCGCGACGACGTCAGAGCCGATGCACAGGTCCACGATAGAATTCACGTTGTGCGTGATGCCGCTGCGGCTCCAGACGGAGTCACGCTCGCGTCCGCAGTAGTCACAGGCGGGTCGTTTTAGGGACAGATCGAAACTCATGGTTGCTCCTTGAAAAACGGCCGTCTCTCCGGCCTGCCACGCCTTCGCCTTTAACCGTCGGTGGTGCTGCTCTCCGTTACCGCCGTTGGGGCGCCTCTTCTGGGGCGTTCTGCATCCCGCGATCGTCGTGCGGGCAGTGACCCGACAGTCGTTCGGTCCCGGGTGTCAGCTCTCGCGCCGGTCCGGGTCCCCGTGGGCTGTCGATCCCACGTTCGAACTTGATTCGTCCCCAGGCGACCGGCGCGTGACACCGCGGGGTGGGGGTTGTGCCGCGCCGGCCGCCATGGGAGCGAAAGCTTCAACTTGTTGCGCGCGGGCTTGCCTTGTCCGCCTTGGCCCTGGCGATAACCGTCCGCCGCCGCATCCTGGTCATGCCGAGTTTGGCCACGCGGATAGCCTGCCGGCCAAGTTTCGAGTCGAGCGGTACTGCCGCCGACCGGATGCACCGCAACTGCTCGCCATCCTCGAACTCGACGAGGACGGTTTCATCGCCGACGTGCTGGATGAACTCGCCCTGCTTGTCCTTGGTCAGCGCGGGACGGGCGACGATTCGACAGGGCCGGCCCTTGTAACCGCTCGGTGCTGAGTTTCGGAACACGCGATCGAAGGTCATGCCGCCTCGTTGGCCATGCGGATCGCCTCGGCCCGTTCCTCGGCCGTGAGCTGGTCGGCCGTCTTGCCGTTGAACCATTCGCCGACAACCCCCTCGCCAAGCTTCGCCTTGGCAACGGCCGCCTTGACGTCGGCGACGGTCGTCTCTTCGAGGATCTTGATCCGCGCCAGCGCATCCTCGACCTGCGGGCCCGACAGAGCGATCAGTTCGTCCACGCCAAACCACTTGCAGACCGTTCCCTCTTCGAGTCGCGCGCCGAAGATGGCTTCGCCGAGGGCCTTCCGCTGCTTCGACGTGGACATGACGATGCCGGTGGCAGGCGTCGGTGCCGTCTTCGACATCGACTGCGCCGCTGGCTTCTCCTCCGCCTTCACCTCGCCCGTCTTCGGGTCGTGCTCAGGCTCGTCCTCGGCGGGGACAGTGACCACTGCGGGTTTTCCTAGGGACATCCGCCGCCCCTGGTTTCCATCCTCGGACCCCGGGACGGGAGCCGCGGGCATGTCGATATCCAGGGAAGGAGCGATGCCGGCCTCCGACCGGGAATCAAGTGCGATCGCCCGGGACAGGTCTTCGATCGAAGCCGGCGCCATCTTCGAGGCGCGGCGGAGCACCGTCTTCTTGGCCATCTCGTCGTAGTCCGTGACCCACGGGCCGTTGTTCCCGGTCTTCGACCGCTTCCGGATGGCCTCGATCTCGACCTTGCTCATCACGTCGAAGTGATAGCCGCCGCCCTTGTACCGGAAGATCGCGTATGCGAAGGTCATCTCGCCCGGGTCCTCTTCAAGCGTCGGCTTGTGGACCAACTTGTCCTCCAGGCCGAATTCGTATTCGAACTCGTCCTTGCTGTAGACGACACGCGCCGAGATGGACTGGATCTCGTTCGACTGCCTGGCGAGTTTGAGAAGTCCCTTGTAGCCGACGATCAGCGTGCAGATCGTCCGGTTGTTCTTGTTGTCGCGGAACGGGATCAGGTAGGCGTGCCCGAGTAGGCCATCGGGCTCCAGACCAAGCTGGGCGCACTGGAACAGACACCCCAGGACGCTTTCCTGCGTGCAGGCCAGCAAGTCAGGATTCCGCTGGAGCGTAGTCACGCAGATCCGGATCATCCGGCCCACATCGACGTGCTTCGGAAGCGCCATCTGGAGTTGCGGTTTCAGCTTGTCAAGCAACTCGCGGAACGTGTCGATCGGGCGTGTCTTTCCGACCGCCTTGCTGTCCGTCTTCGCCAGGCCAGTGCTCGCTGGCGGTGCTGCGTTCGTCGCGCTCATGATTGTTCGATCTCCTTCGGCAAGCGTTTTTCGGACAACTTCGAAACCTTCCGCATGGTCACTGCGCCGGCAGCTTCCAACTCGGCGGCAAGCTCGCGCTTCGCTGCAGCGCCCTTCCCCTGGCCAGCTGCTTTCGCCACGGCATCGTCGAGCGCGCTGGCGCTGACCTTCAGGACGGACGCCATTTGTTCCGGCTCGGGCAACCGCGCCTGGATGATGTCCCAGGCTTTCGCGACGTCGATGTCGCGGCCGGCGTTCTCTTCGACGATCTGCAGCGCCGTCCCATCTCCAGAATCCTGCGGCCCACAGTTGACGACGTGCAGTCGGATGGCCTTGACCGCCTCGTCGGCGACCTTCTCGAGTAACCTGGCCTGCCGGTACAGGCTCACGACCTCCGCCGACGACAGCGCCGTCAGGTCTGCCGGTGGGTCGCGGAGCAAGGCGACCGCCTCGCGGGCCTTTGCCGCCACAGCTGGGCAAGAGTGCGAGCGCGGGCACGTCTCGCAGTGCCGTCCCGTGCTGTACGTCGTCTTGGCCAGCTGGGCGCGCAGACGGGCAAGCCACTGGTCAACCACGTCGGCCGTGATGACGTAGGTCTCGATATCCTGCGCCCGAAGCCAGACCACGGACGCGGTGACCTTGTCATAGCGCCCCATGTTCACGAGGCAGGCCGCATACCCGGCGAGCTGGTGATAGTGGTCGCCGTCCACCCTGCCCGTCTTCCAGTCCAGGATCGCGGCTTCCCGTTCGGCAGGCTGCGACCGAAGGTCGACGTGGCCCGTCAACTTGAAGCCGTCGAACGTACTGCCGACCTCGACCTCCGTCTCCGCGTCCACGAAACTCGGCGCCAGCACGCCCCATGCTTGCTTGCCGTACCAGGCGATGCGACCCAGTTCGTCCCGGTTGCATGTCCACCGCTGTGCGATCGCGTCCAGGTCAGCGGCATGGCCCGTAACGACCGCCTCCATGGCCTCGTGCGCGGCGCTTCCCAGGTCGGCCGCCTCGTTGCGTGCGTCGATCTGCAAGTCACCGTCCAGCGACGGAGCACAAGCGAATAAACGAGGAAGACTGGAACAACGGATAGTTCTCATCCCCCGGCCGCCTTCCCGCGTATCGCACCTCTGACCTTCGCTCGTTTGAGCAGGTTCAACATTGGAATCGGGTCGTTACGGGCATCGAACTTGTCGAACGGACTGGACAGTTCACGGCCGACTGACTCGCAGCACATGCCACCGCGAAGCAGAAACAACGGGCACTCCCCGCACGACCAGCCAACGCCAACGCCGGTTCTATGCTGGTAATTTGCGCACAGTGCGCATGATTCTGCGTCGACAAAGAACGATTCGCTGTCGGCGTTTCCATGCTCGGACAGTTCAGTCCCGTCAACAATCAGCCCATGCTTCTTCAAGTTGATCTTTGTCAGGCCCTCCCACTTACGAATCGAATGGTCAAGCGCGTCTGCCTTGCTGACCTGGTCTGCGGGCACTGGATAGAATTCCACCTTCCACGTCTTGAGACTCACCGTCGCCCCGCCTTCCTGGCCTTGGCCGCCCGCCGCGCCCGGAACCTCCGCAACTGCGCCCGCGTCATCTTTCCCGGCGGGCGTCCCGGTCCACGGCGAACAGGCGTTGTCATGCCGTCCAGGTACGCCAGGGCGTCGGTCAGCGCCTTCGCTCGAACGGCGGTCTCGATTGCTAGGATGTGTCGGTCGATGGTGGTCACGTGGTCGTCTCCTTGTTGGCGGGCGGGCTGCCTAGTCGTGCTCGTACGACTCGACCTCAAACCCATCCCGCGTTGCCGTTACCTCGGCGTGATCACCGAAAGCGCCCTTCATCATCTCGTCGTCGAGCAACTTGAAAAGTTCGGCGCCCGACTTCTTGGCAGCCGCGAGCGGACCATTGCCCATACTCCATGGGTCAATGAACCCATTCTCTTCGTCCTCGTCGTCCTTCGGCGCCAGGGCCGCGTCGGTCGGCTTCGCATACCAGTCATGCACGCTGAACACGCAGGCGTCTCCGTCGTTGAAGTACGGCGTGTACTGCTTCCACTTGATCGCCTGAATCTCGGGATGGGCGACGAAGAACTCCGCGAATCCGACCTTGACCAGGTCCTTGAATGTAGCCTTTGCTGCCTCACGGGCGGCGGTAAGCTTGTCGTTGCTCTCCTTCAGTGACTCGAACATGTGTCAGTCCTCCATTGCGATCGTGCGTTTGTGTTTGACCGGCCCGCCGAACCACGCAGACATGGGAAGTTCAGCAAGGCAGCGCTCCAGGGTCGGGATGAACCCGAGATCTTCGAAGACGTGCTCTTCGGCGACGTCGCGAGGCGAGTAGGTGCGACCGGCGCTGTTGGTTCGCGTGGCGCCGAAGATGCGCTCTACCAGGAAGCAGCCGAAGGCGTTGTGCAGCAAGGCCCGGTGCCGTACATCAGGGATCGCGATCTTCGTGCTGTCGATGAAGTCGTGGATGTCCTGGTAGTCAGCTGGTTCTCCTCCGTGCCTCCGCGCCGAGTTCCTGGCATGCCGGAACGGCTTCACGACTGGCCGTCCTTGGCAGCAGGCCGCATCGGATCTGTTGGTTTCTCGCTACGTGCGCTGTACTCGTCGAGCGCCTGCAGGACGACGCGCGCGAGCCCTTCGGTCAGGCTCTCCAGCGCGAACGGCGCCAGCCCCATGACCCCGGGATGTCCCTTGACCGCCTGCAGGCGGCCGCGGAGGTATTCCCGAACGACGTCACGTGTCAGTCCCTGCGCGAACGGGTCGGTGGACAGCGGGCGGTTGTCGGACTCGTCGCTCATGGCCTATGTGCCTCGATCAGGGCGGTCCGAAGCGAGTCGGCTTGTTGATCGAGTTCCGCGATCTTCTTGTCGCGCTTCTCGCAGCCATCGCAGATGGTTCCCCAGCCGTCGTCCTCTGCGAGCACGAACGATCCGACGCCGAAGACGAGAAAGGCGGCACCCGAAAGGATGGCGACAGTTACGGAAACTGCAGCACAGGCGGCGATGGCACCTGACTTTGCCTCGGGCAAGTAGGCGGCAATGCCGATCGACGCGACCAGTGGAACTGCAGACAAGACCGCACGGCGAAGCCACTTCAAAGGCCGACTCAGTTCGTGCTTCACGACGCCATCCCCTTCCGCCGCAAGTGCGGCTCGCAGTCCGGTATCAGCGAGGCGACGTCCTCCTCGGACACGCCGAACTCCTGCCCCAGCAGTTTCAAAGCCGTCACCAGAATCGACAGCGCCGCGTCGGGCTCTTCGTTCCCGACCATCGCCATCACTCGGACCGTGAGGGTGGCGCGGCGTCGGGTGTCCGATGGATCGGAGGGGACGTGGGTGGCGGGCGTTGGTTTCGCGCTCACGGGCCTTCTCCGATCGGCCTGATGTTCAACTCGCCGTTGTCAGCTACCAGGCCGGCTAAGATGGCGACGCGACGGGACGCTCGGATACGCTCTCGTTGCTCGTCTGCTGTCAGATCACCCCACTGACACGTGTTCCCCCATCGACATGCCGCTGACACCTGAAAGTTCGACATGAATTCATTCCAACCGCCGGGGTGAATCAGAGCGTGGTGATCGTGGTCAAGTGCGAGCCCGGGGCCGTGCTCCTCGTCGTGATCATTCGGGTCACCTCCGATCAGAACGTGACCCAGTTCGTGGATCAGATCGCTTGCAAGCTCGCCGTCATCGCTGGCGGTAACGACCAGGTCGGCTACGCGGCCGATCACAATTGGGCCTCCGGGCCAGCACATGTCACCCCATGACGGACCGCCGGAGTAATGCTTCTGGGGATGCGCTTCGGTCACCTCGTCACGCGATGTATGAACCACCGTGTCGACCCCGTAGCGCCTAGCCAGCGCGATCACGGCACGCACGCGCGGACCGTATTTGCGGCCTACGGTAAGCTTTCTCACGGCAACCTCCCCTGGTACGTCTCGAGCCATCTCCGAGCCCCGTCGCGTTCGCGCGCCAGTTCGGGCGACACCTTCCCGGCTGTCTCAGCCAGTAGGCCGGCGATGTGCGAGGCGGCCTGGACCAGCTCTTCGCGGGCGGCCATGCTCTCCTCGCATGAGCACCGCTCGGGCTTACGGGTCTTCTCCGGCTTCGGGTCACCTGGATACTTCGAATGGAAGGCACACAGCCGACCAAACCGACACGCGCATTGCGGTGCCGTGGTATCGATTCGCGTCGTCTCTCGCAAAGGCACTAGAACACCTCCTCACTCTCGATTTCCTCACCGGGCAACTTTTCGTTCGGCCACAGGTGGCCACTCATAGGCGGCACCTGGAACCCCGGGCAGTCCTGGGTACACATGCCGTTCGCCATCTCGGCGGCTACGGACCGACCACGAGGGGCCTTCCGACGGTGGCAGCGAACGCACTGGACGGGCGCGCGGCACGAGTCGGTGCAGCCGGATGGCATTAGGGCTTCTCCTTGAGGGCGCGGATGCGTTCGACGACCGTCGTGTGCCCGACGTAGCACCCACCGGTAGCGATGATCACGACTGGCATGCGCGCTACCTCTCTGACCACCTCGTCGATCGTCTCTGCCTTGGCATCGGCGACGAGACGGTCGAGGAGGGCCCGGATGACGTCGGTGGTTGCTCCGTCGTCGTCGGGTACCGTGCCGCCAAGTAGGTCGCGCGCCATCTCGTCCGCCAGCGCCTTCGTATCCACGCTCATCGCACCCACCTCCGACCGTTCCAGGTCACCTTCCCGTACCGAAGCACCAAGGAAACAGAGACGGACCGCGACTGCATGGCGGCGAGGTCACGCAGGAGGTCCACGATCCAGGGAGAGGAAGAGATGGGCATTAGGCGACCGCCTTTCCGTTGTCGTTCGCCGGGATCTCGGCCGTCACCTCTGCTCGTCGCAATCGACGAAGCTCCGACAACAGCAGCGCGACCACGCGCGCACGCTCCGCCGGCCCCGCGCCAAGTAGGCCCAACTTCCGAGCCGCGAACTCAAGCGCAATTGCCTCGGTCGTCCGCATCAGAAACTTGGCCTTGCCGTCGACCCTGACGTGATAGGCGGAACCGCCACCCGGGGATCGCTCGACGATGACGGAGACGGCGCGGGTCATGGCGTCACACCGGCCGCAGCGCGGGTCCTCTTGCGCTTCGGCTCAGCGGCGAGCGCCAGAACGGCGGCGGCTGTGCGCTTCGCCTCCAAACCGGCCATGTGGTTTTTAATGGCGTCGATCAGCCAGTCCAGCGACGGGACGGCGATCCCTTCCATCTTCACCTGCTCCATCGCGCACGTCATCGCCCACGTGGGCAAGTCGTACTCGACGCCGAGTTCAGCACAGATCAGAGCCTCGACGGCGCGGGCGATGATCTCTTCGCGAATCTTCCGGGACGCATCACGGGGAGCCGGGGCCTTGTCGTGAATCCGGTCGCGGGTCCACGGTGCGCGGACCTTCCACCGCAACGCATGGGTCGCTTCGTGGGCCGCGTCTCTCACGTCCCGCGCGTCACTTCCCTTGGCCCGCACGGCCGCCACCAAAAGCTCACCCTTCGTCACGCTGCACCTTCCTTTCCCTCAACCCGCGTCACCGTGACCGTCCGCCCCTTGCCCGCCAGGTACGTGTAGGTCGTCGTCTGCGGCGGGACCGTTCCGCGCGGGAAGACCTTCTCCACCGTCCGACCGTCGGGGAGCGCGTACGAGGCTCGCGGTCGGTCGTCGGGCTTCGTGGGGTCGGCGTGGCGCGGGCAGTAGCCGCCGCCCTCGGAAGCGGTGTTCCAGAGGCAATGGTCAGCCGGGCAGTAACGCTCCGGGTGGGCGGCCTTCGACTTGGCGACCGAGGCCGCGACGCTGCGGTGGGTGGTCACGCTGCGCCTCCGTTGACAGACAGCCAAGCATCGAAGGCGTCCTGCGCCGCGTCCGTCAGCCCATGGTCACGGCGAAACCCGGTCGCCGCCTCGTAGGCCCGCCACTTCCGGCCGATCCAGGTCATGAACGGCCCCATGTTTCCGTCCCGCGCCTTCACGGCCTCGGGCGCCTCGCCAGCACAGTAGGCCAGGTAACGAGCCGTGTATCCGCTCGCCAACGCGGTCACGCCGCACCGTCCGCGTGCGACTTCGCGTATCGCCTTGCCCTCGCGAGCAGGTCATCAAGCTCGCCGTGCTGACGTGCCTTCTCGGGCTCTCCCGTCGCGATGCCTCGGACCAAGTCGCCGACGAAGGCGTGATAGCCGGAGCTTTCATCGTACTGCGCGACGCGGTCCCACAGGTAGGCGATGACGAGGGCCTTACTGGTGTCATTCGCCACGGTCCCACCCTCTTCCCTTCGCGGCCACCAGCGTCCCGATCGCGGCGCTGGCAGCGCTTGCACTCGTCAGATCGAGGTGCGACGTGTCGACTCCAATTCTGTTTCGGAGCAGCCACAGCTCCCTCGTCGCCTCGCTCACCAGCGAAGCCAGGTAACCGCGCTGGGCGGGAGTGATGGATCCGCGCCGTCCAGAGAGCCGCCGACTCCCCGTGCCGCTCACGCTGCACCCCGCGTCCGCACCGCCCGCAGCGCCTGGACGGCCCGCTCCACCAGCCCGCGCCGCCGCACCTTCGGCACCGGGCAGTCCGCATCCCCGCAGTGGCCCGTGTTGATGCAGTGGCCGTGTCCGCGGGCGGCCACCGTCAGCGTCTCTTCGCCCGTGTCCTTCCGCTGGTCGTCCTTCGTCGTCATTTCCAGGTCACCTTTCCGATTCGGAGCAGCCGAGACACAGACAGAGCCCGCCGCTCGGCCC
>Ga0068855_100002458_pt1 | contig 22880 bp, 19 predicted proteins | sample KBSCornC52_FD_66592 | JGI IMG/M metagenome (GOLD analysis project Ga0068855, IMG submission 66592) | Corn rhizosphere microbial communities from Kellogg Biological Station, Michigan, USA - KBS Corn C5-2 | ecosystem: Host-associated > Plants > Roots > Rhizosphere > Soil ...
GGAGCGCTCGCCGGCCTCATGGTCGAGGCCATTGCGAAGGCAGCGGACGTGTCAATACAAGACGTGCGTCGCGCAGCGATGTATGCCAAGCAATTGGGCCATGTAGCTCGGGCGGCACTTGGCGAGGGTCAGCAAGGGCTCGCAGCATTTCAGCTCGAGCCGTTGTCCCCAGTCGCACCCATGCTCGCGCAGACCGCAGCCGATGTTGCCGGTGCGTTCGATGAAATCGAAGGAGAAATTGCTTTCGAATGGAAAGTCGACGGCGCCCGCATTCAAGTGCACAAGGAGAGCGACCTCATTCGGGTGTATACGCGCAGTCTCAACGATGTCACGGCTGCAGTGCCCGAGATCGTAGAACTCATCGCCAAGTTGAATGCGTACGATTTAGTGCTGGACGGCGAAGTCATCGCGCTCGATTCGGCGGGTCATCCACGGCCGTTCCAAGTGACCATGCGCCGTTTCGGTCGCAAGCTGGATGTCGAGACATTGCGCAAAGAGTTGCCCTTGCATGCCTATTTCTTCGATTGCCTGCGCTACAACGGCCGCAGTTTGGCCGATGCGCCGGCACGTGAGCGCTTCGCAGTGCTCGAGACTATTGTGCGGGAAGAGATGCGCGTGCCCAGGATAATGACACGCGATCGAAAACTCGCCGCGGACTTTTATGCAGAAGCGCTCGCGCGCGGGCACGAAGGCGTGATGGCGAAAGCACTCGACGCGCCTTACGAAGCCGGCAATCGCGGCGCAAGCTGGCTCAAGATCAAACGCGCTCACACGTTGGATCTCGTAGTGATCGCCGTAGAGTGGGGTCATGGGCGACGCACCGGCAAGCTATCGAATCTGCATTTGGGTGCGCGCGATCCTCACACCGGCGACTATGTGATGTTGGGCAAGACATTCAAAGGACTCACGGATGCATTGCTCGAGTGGCAAACGGAGCAATTGCTCGCGTGCGAAGTGAGTCGCGATGCGTGGACGGTGTATGTGCGTCCGGAACTCGTAGTCGAAATCGCTTTCAATGATATTCAAGAAAGCCCTCACTACCCCGGTGGCCTGGCGCTGCGCTTCGCGCGCGTGAAGCGTTATCGCGACGACAAGGCTCCAGAGCAGGCGGACACCATCGATACCGTGAGACAACTGTATGCAGCGCAGGGAGCGACGCGGTTGCCCCCACCCTAACCCTCCCCCGCTTCGCGGAGGAGGGGATAAGACAACGAGCTCAGTGCCAAGATGTGCGATATCTGGTTCCCTCCTCCGCGAAGCGGGGGAGGGTTAGGGTGGGGGGCAAAGGTGGGGGCAAACAACACCACTCACTTCCGCCGCAACAGCCCCTCAATATTCACATTGACGAGTGTTTCCTTGAGGTCCTTCACGCCCAAGCCGCGCTTCGCATGCGGTTCGAGCCCATGGCGAAAGAGTGTTTCGAGGGCAAGCGGGGCGATGATGCAGAATGCCGCCGACCGTGTATCGACGGGACGGAATTCACCTGTAGCGATGCCGTGTTTGATAACGCGCTCCATCAAACCAAGGCCGCGCGCGATGACTGTGTCGACATAGAACCGCGCCAAATCCGGAAATCGCGCTGCTTCGGCAAACACGAGGTGAGGCAATACGCCAGCAGGCGAAGCAATGCGTTCTGCCATTCGTTGGATCAGGCCGGCGATCAGTTCGGCGGCTGAAGAGTGTGACGCGGCGATTTCGTGTTCGGCGGCGGTGAGTGCTGTGCCGAGATTCGTATGCACCACGGCACGGAAGAGATCTTCTTTGCTCTCAAAATAACGATACAACGTGCCTTTGGCGATGCCCGCCTGCGCGGCGACATCGTCCAGCAGCGTTGCGCTGAAGCCTTTTTCCGTGAAGCACACCAAAGCTGCCGCGACGATTTCATCCGGGCGCGATTCTTTACGCCGCTGCCAGCGGGGCGCCGGCCGGCGCCCCCGCTGCGTTGCTGTTAGTGACTTTCGAGTCATTTAGTGATAAATGTAGGCCCCTCGGATGTGGTCTGTAAAGGCAATATTCCTCGGCGTCGTGCGTCGTACTTTGCATGGACACTCTCCTCCCTCCGGCTGGCGTGACCGAGCAAGACCGGTTGCTTACGGAAGTCGTCGCGCGCGAGCGAGGCCGGTTGCTGCGTTTCATCCGTCACTATTTGGCCGATGAAGACGACGCGGAAGACATTCTCCAGGAAGTCTTCTACGAGCTGGTGGATGCGTATAGGTTGATGAAGCCGATCGAGCAGCTCGGCGCATGGCTTACCCGTGTGGCAAGAAATCGAATTATCGATCGCTTTCGGCGGCGCACGACGCGCGCGCCGGCCATTCCGGAAATCACCCTAGGCGAAGAACAGCCTCTCTGGGAGGAGTTGCTGCCCGCAGAGAACGCAAGTCCGGAAGAGGCTTTTGCGCGTGAAGTGCTGCTCGACCAACTCGAACTCGCCATTCTCGAGTTGCCGCAGGAACAGCGCCGCATATTCATTGCGCACGAGTTCGAGGGAAAGTCGTTCAAAGATCTCGCGGATGAAATGGGTGTGAGCATCAATACGCTGCTCGCTCGCAAGCATGCGGCAGTCAAGCGCTTGCGGCAGCGGTTGCTCGCCATTTATCAAGACTACGGAGGAACGCAGTAATGCATTCTCATAGAGGCAAAAAAATTGGGTACGTGCTCGTGCTCGCTCCATTACTGATCGGCGCGCTGTCGCTTGCCGTCATGCGTCTTTGGAATTGGCTGTTGCCGACACTGTTTCATGTGCCGAGCATCGACTTTCTACAGGCGTTGGGACTCCTCGTGCTCAGTAGGATTTTGTTCGGCGGCATGCGCGGACCGAGACCCTGGGGCCATCCGGGGTGGCGCGCGCGCTGGCACGATCGTTGGGAACATATGAGCGAGGAGGAGCGTGTGAAATTCCGCGAAGGAATGCGCCGACGCTGCCCGCGGCACGGTGATGCCCTTCCACCGCAACAACCGCAAATATAGATCGCACTATGAAACGAATCATTCCTGCGGCTGCGGTCGCTGTCGTCCTGATCATCGCTGCCGTGGTTTGGTTCGTTCACGGGCGCTCACGCACGGATGAGCTCACCGCGCACGGCAATGTCGATCTGCGCCAAGTGGAATTGCCGTTCAATGCGAGCGAGCGTGTGGCAGAAGTGCTCGTGGAAGAGGGCGCGCATGTCACGAAAGGCCAAGTGCTCGCGCGTCTCGATACCAGCCGGCTCGAGCCGCAAGTAGCGGAGGCTGAAGCGCAAATGCTTGCGCAAGAACAAGTGGTTGCGCGTCTTCACAACGGCAACAGGCCGCAGGAAATTGCGCAAGCACGCGCTAACGTGGATTCGGCGCGAGCGGATGCAGAGCAAGCACGCACCCAGTATGAACGCGTGCAAACGTTGTTCGAGCAATCAAAGGGCCGCGCGGTGAGCTCGCAAGATCGCGATCAAGCGAAAGCGGCTGCGACGGCAGCCGACGCCAAGTTGGAAGTGTCGAAAAAATCTCTCGATCTCATGCTCGTCGGCGCTCGCAAGGAAGACATTTCGGAAGCGGAAGCGCGACTGCGTGGCAATCAGGCAAATCTAGCGTTGCTGCGTCAGCAATTGAAAGACGCTGAATTGCTTGCACCGCTCGACGCAATCGTGCGTACGCGCCTCATGGAGCCTGGTGAGCTGGCCTCACCGCAGAAGTCCGCCTTCTCATTGGCGATCGTCGATCCAAAGTGGGTGCGCGCCTATGTGGGAGAGGGTTCGCTCGGAAAAATTCGTCCCAACATGCAAGCTGCAATCACGGTCGACTCGTTTCCAGGACGAAGTTTCGACGGTTGGGTCGGTTTTATTTCGCCAACCGCGGAATTCACACCGAAGGCGGTACAGACCGAGGAGTTGCGCAGCAGCTTGGTGTACGAGGTGCGTGTATTCGTCAAAGATCCGCATGATGATTTGAGGCTGGGGATGCCAGCGACGGTGCGTTTCGTGCAGCAAGCGGACACGAGAACCGCTGCACGCTAACGTTATGGCCAGCGATACGCAACCTGTTCTGAGAGGCCGCGATCTCTGCAAGACGTTTGCAGTGAAAGAGCGTGCGCCGGTGCAAGCGTTACAAGGCGTGTCTCTCGACATACCTCGCGGCGTTCTTGCGGCGCTCGTCGGTCCCGACGGTGCAGGCAAGACAACGCTCATTCGTTTAGCGGCCGGATTGCTGCGTCCCGATAGCGGTTCGCTTTCGGTATTGGGATTCGATAGCAGCAAGGATGCGCAAAGCATTCAGGATCGCATCGGCTACATGCCGCAACGCTTTGGTCTCTACGAAGACTTGAGCGTACAAGAAAATCTCGATCTCTATGCGGATCTGCACGGCATCAGTGTCGAGGAACGCGCGCAGCGCTATCCAGAGCTCATGAGCATGACGGCACTCGCGCGCTTCACCGATCGATTGGCGGGACAGCTCTCGGGCGGCATGAAGCAAAAGCTCGGACTCGCTTGCACGTTGGTGCGTTCTCCGGAATTGCTGTTACTCGATGAACCCACGGTAGGCGTTGATCCATTATCCAGACGTGAGCTTTGGGACATCATTTTCCAACTCGTGCACGATCGCGGACTCACTGTGCTCACGAGTACCGCTTACTTGGACGAAGCGGAACGTTGCTCGCACGTAATCGTCATGCACGACGGCAAAGTGCTGACGCAAGGCGATCCAAAAGAAACGGCCAAACAAGCTGAGAACCGCGTATTCGTGGCGGCACCGGCGCAAGGAGATAGTGCGCGCGCCTTGCAAGCACGACTTCTCGATGACGGTCGCGTCGTCGACGCAGTTCCCGAGGCCGGGCGTGTGCGCTTCGTCGTCGCGCAAACGGATGCAGATCTCACGACTCCTTTGCAAGGAGCTAATGCAGAGCCGGCGCAGCCGCATTTCGAAGATGGCTTCATGATATTACTCAGGCAACGGAACTCTGCAGAGCATGCAAGCTCGATCACGCTCGCGAAGCATTTAGATCTAGGTGAGGGTGACATCGTTGTAGATGTACACGACTTAGTGCGGCGCTTCGGCAAATTCACCGCAGTCGACCACGTGAGTTTCCAAGTGCATCGCGGAGAAATCTTCGGCCTGCTGGGGCCCAACGGTGCGGGTAAGACTACGACCTTCCGCATGCTCTGCGGCCTTCTCAAAGCCAGCGGCGGCACGCTCAATGTAGCCGGTAACGATTTGCGGCGTGCAGGTGCGCAAGCCCGGCAGCACATCGGCTACGTCGCGCAAAAATTTTCTTTGTATCCCACGCTTTCTCCGCGCGAGAACCTCGAGTTCTTCGCTAGCGCTTACGGACTCCGCGGCGCCAAGCGCGATGAACGCATTCGCTGGGCGCTCGAGCAATTCGAACTCGAACACTCTGCCGAAGCCGTGAGCTCCGAGTTGCCTGGCGGTTACAAGCAACGGCTCGCGATGGGCGCAGCGCTCCTGCATGAGCCGGATCTTTTGTTCTTGGATGAACCGACGAGCGGTGCCGATCCACTCGCGCGGCGAGCATTCTGGCGGCGGATCACCGCGCTCGCTGATCAAGGTGTCACGGTGATCGTGACGACGCACTTCATGCAAGAAGCGGAATACTGCGATCACATCGCTATTCTCGATGGCGGAAAAATACTTGCCCAAGGCACACCCGCAGATATTCGACAGCATGCAAAGACGCAAGATGGCGCGGGTAGCATGGAACAAGCATTCATCGATATCGTGTTGGAAGCGCGCGGGCCTCGCGCCGCGGAGCAAGCGGCATGAGCGATGCTCGTGCTGTATCGACGCGCGCAAAGATGCGGCGTGTTCGCGCGCTCATCGTCAAAGAAACTCGCCAGCTCGTGCGCGACCCTTCCAGTCTGACGTTGGGCGTGGCGTTGCCGTTGGTCCTCATTCTTCTCTTTGGCTATGGCCTGTCGCTGGATGTCAAAAGCGTGCCGGTGGCTGTCGTCGTCGAAGATGCATCTCCGCAGGCGGCGGAGTTGGCTGGCAGCTTTCAACTGTCGCCTTACTTCAAGCCGATACGGTTGCATGCCATGGCCGATGCGCAAGAGCTCATGTTGGAACGCAAGGTCGACGGCATCGTGCGCTTGCGCTCGGACTTCTCTCGCAATCTCGCCCTCGGCAGCGGCGCCATTCAAGTCTTGGTACATGGCAGCGATGCGAATCGTGCTCGCATCATTCAGAACTATGTGCAAGGCGCGGTGGGCGCTTGGTCGGCGAGACAAGCGGCTGAAGGCGAAACTGCACCTTCTATACCGGTGGTCGTACAAAGCCGCATGTGGTTCAACGAGGCCAATGAGAGTCGCTACTTTCTCGTGCCTGGACTCATCGTCATCGTCATGACGTTGATTGGCGCATTGCTGACAGCCATGGTGATGGCGCGTGAGTGGGAGCGCGGCACCATTGAAGCGTTATTTGTCACGCCGGTGCGCAGCGCGGAAATTCTGCTCGGCAAGACCATTCCTTATTTCGGCCTCGGCATGGTCGGACTGGCACTTTGTGTGTTTGCCGCCAGAATTTTATTCCACGTACCGTTGCGTGGCTCGCTCATCGTGCTAGTCGTTTGCTCCATGCTCTACGTGCTGGTGGCGGTCGGCATTGGCTTGTTGATCTCTTCCGCGGTCAAGAATCAACTCGTAGCCAGCCAGCTATCGCTGCTCGCGACCTACATGCCGGCGCTCATGCTCTCGGGCTTTCTGTTCGATCTGCGCAGCATGCCTACGGCGATTCGCCTTCTGACATATGTGCTGCCTGCGCGCTACTACGTAGCCTTATTGCAAACCGTATTTCTGAATGGCGATGTCTGGTCCGTCATTCTGCCGAATGCCGGTGTGCTGGCGGCAATGATGGTCATCCTGTTATCGGCAAGTCGCGCCGTTACGCAGAAGCGCTTGGAGTGAACTCATGGAGACGCTGCTACGCATCTTAGCGCTCGCCAAGAAAGAAATGCTCGCCGTGCTCAAGGACAATCGCGCACGCGCGAGCTTGTTCTTGCCGCCGATCGTACAGACACTGATTTTCGGCTACGCCGCAAGCTACGATCTCAATCATGTTCCCTATGCGGTGTTGGATCAGGATCGTTCGGCCTCGTCGCGCGAGCTACTAGCTAAGCTCGACGGCTCCGGTGTATTCGAAAGAGTGGGCGACTTGAGCAGCCAGTCGCAGATCCGTAGCTACATCGATACGCGCCAGGCTTTGATCATCATTCAGATCGATCAGAACTTCGAGCGGCGCCTGCTCTCAGGTTCGTCCGCGGACGTTCAGGTCATTGCCGATGGACGAAATTCCAACACGGCCGGTACGGCGATGGGTTATGTGAACGGCATCGTCGAGTCGTTCAATGCGGATTGGCGCGCTTCACACGGGCAAACCGTTTCCATGCCGACCGTCGAAATGCGCGCCTGGTACAACCCTAATCTGGAAACGCGCTGGAACATGATTCCCAGCATGATCGGTACGCTCACGCTGCTCCAAACCATGCTGCTCACCGCCATGTCTGTGGCGCGCGAACGAGAGCAAGGCACGTTCGATCAGTTGCTCGTCACGCCGTTTCGGCCTGCGGAAATTATGGCAGGCAAAGCGCTTCCTTCTATTTTCATTGGCTTGACTCAAGCGACGGCAGTCCTCCTCGTCGCACAACTTTGGTTTCGTATTCCATTCGAAGGCTCGTTCATCACGTTATATGCAGGATTGCTGTTGTTCGTATTGGCTGCGGTCGGCATCGGCCTGTTGTTGTCGTCGGTCGCACAGAACATGCAGCAGGCGATGTTGCTCTCCTTCTTCTTCATTGTGCCCTTCGCAATGCTGTCGGGACTGACTACGCCGGTGAGCAATATGCCGGCGGCAGTGCAAGCGCTGACGTCGATCAATCCGCTGCGCTATGCCATCGACTTTTCGCAGCGTGTGTATTTGGAAGGAATGGGTATCGGGCGCCTGTGGTACGACCTATGGCCGCTGGCGATCATCGCCACCGTAACACTGAGTGGAGCATCTTGGATGTTCCGCAACCGACTGCAGTGAGCTCGCTCATGAATGCCTCACGTGTTTGTTTGGGCTTCGTAATCGCAAGCGCTATCGCACTCGCATCCTGTGCAGTCGGTCCGCAGTACAAACAACCGAAGCCAAACATTCCCGAAGCATGGGCGTCCGGCGCGCAAGGCGTGAGCGCTGCAGGCGATAAGAAGTCAGCAGTCACGTGGTGGGGCGAGTTTAAGGATCCTACGCTCGAATCACTCATAGAGCGCGCCACTCGCTCGAATCTCGATGTTCGCCAGGCGATGTTGCGTATCGATGAAGCGCGTGCACAGCGCGGTGTTGCTGCGGCTGGCTTATGGCCGTCCGTATCGCTCAATGCTTCATACCAGAGACAACGCTTGAGCGAGAGCACGCAAAGCGGTGCGCTCATCACAGTTGCTGGTTCTGCATTTCCGAATGCAGCGTTGCTCGCCAATCCGTTCGACCAATATCAACTGGGATTCGATGCTTCTTGGGAGCTGGACCTTTTTGGTCGCGTGCGTCGTTCCGTCGAGGCTGCGGATGCAGATTCTCAAGCATCGCTCGAGGACGCACATGACGCGGTGGTGTCGATGATGGCAGAAGTCGCTCGTACGTACACGGAGCTTCGCGGTGCGCAAGCACGTCTCGTCATTACACAAGAGATGCTACGCATTCAGCGGGATTTGCTCGACCTCACCCGGCAACGACGCGACGTCGGGATGACCACAGACCTCGATGTAGAGAACGCAGCGGCTTTGGTGGCGAGTACCGAATCGCAAGTGCCTCAATTCGAGCAGTTGATTGCGGTCGACATCAATCAGATCAGTAAGCTTTTGGGACTGACGCCTGGCGCATTGGAGGGTGAATTGCAAGGAGTTGCAACGATTCCACCGGTGCCACCGGAGGTGCCTGTTGGATTGCCCGCGGAGTTGGCGCGACGACGCCCGGATATCCGCCGTGCCGAGGCACGACTACACGCGGCAACGGCACGCATCGGCGTGGCGACCGCTGCGTTGTTTCCTAGTCTGACGCTCGGTGCGAGCGCAGGCTATCAATCTCAAGAGAGTTCACGGCTTACTGACTGGGCGAGCCGATATTTTGCCGTCGGACCGAAGCTTGAACTGCCAGTGTTTAACGGCGCGCGTTGGGCCACGGTAAGAGTGGAAAACGTGCGCGCGCAGGAAGCGACGAATGACTATGCTCGCACAGTGTTGCAAGCGTTGCATGAAGTCGACAATGCTCTCGTTGCTTACGATCGCGAACAGCACCGCCGCGACTCGCTGCAAACTGCAGTGACTCACGGCGAAGGTGCCGTGCAGCTCGCTGAACAACGTTACCGTAGCGGCATCGCTAGCTTCATCGATGTGCTGGACGCCCAGCGCTCGTTACAACAAAGTAAATTACAGCTCGCAGAAAGCACGACGACGATTTCTACTAATCTCATCGCCCTCTATAAATCGTTGGGGGGTGGTTGGGAGGCGGCGCAGTGAAAAACATAGACGCCGTGCCGCAGGCTATCGTCAGGGTCTGATTACCGCCATCACTGTATTCCTCGGTTTTTCACTGGCTTTTTTGCGCTTCTGGGCGTTTGAAGCACCGGGAGAGTGGACGCGTCGGTCCACAATCGTAGCTGTCGGGCTGGTTGTGGCGATTCTGTTAGAAATCTATTCCTTGTACAGAGCGCTGCGTATCGAGGACGACACGGTCCAGGAATACAGAAAGACGGTTCTGTGGTTTATAGCTTCCGCTGTCGTGATGCTGTTCGGTTTGTTTATTGCCGCAGTGGTTCTCTCGGGCGCTCTGTAAAAATGTGTGTTCCTCGGAACCCCGAGGCGCGCCAAGAATTTACTCGCTCATGGATGGAGCTACAGGGTGCGACGCGACTGTGCGTGCTTAGTACATCGCAGCGCAATCAGCGGATGCTTCTCTACTCGGTATGCCAGGTCGCTGATAACTGTTCGCGTCTTGCATGTTCCGAGTGCGACACTCCTCGAGTAGTCGTGATCCTACGAGCATCCAGATATGCGCTCTTTTGTTACGTAGGGCGCGCGCCTCCGTCGGTATCACTGCGGCTCCATCCTCTTTTAACCCCCTAATTTGTCGTATGCGCTTGTGATTGAGTCCCTACGCGGACGGCATGTGCGCATCTTTATCCTTCTCGGGAGGTATGCATGGGTAATCGACTAGAAGGTAAAACGGTAGCTATTCTTGCAACCGATGGCTTCGAAGCTGCCGAGCTGTTCAAACCCCTCGAAGCGCTTAAGCAAGAAGGTGCGACGGTGGAAATCGTTTCGCCAAAGCGCGGTGAGATTCAGGGATTCAGGCACTTCACGCCTGACAAAAAGGCTTCGGTCAATAAAACGCTGGACCAAGCCGATGCCGGCGACTACGACGCGCTAGTGCTGCCGGGTGGGGCTCACAATCCGGATCAATTGCGCATCAATGCGCGAGCACTGGAGTTCGTACGTTCGTTTGCGGACGACGGACGGCCGATTGGGGCTATTTGCCACGCACCGTGGATACTGATCAACGCGGGGCTAGCGAACGGACGCACTCTCACGAGCTGGCCTACGATAAGACAAGACTTGAAGAATGCCGGCGCCAACGTGGTCGACAAAGAAGTGGTTGTGGATTCGGCTCTGGTGACGAGCCGCGGGCCCGACGATTTACCTGCTTTCTGCGCAAAGCTGATCGAGGAGTTCAGCGAAGGCAAACACAGCGAGCAGGCGAACAAGGCGCACCGGTCAGAACAGCGTGCCGGAATGTAATATGAAAAGTGGATGCTAGTATCGTCTTCGGAGTGGAGCGCTGAAGCGCTCCACTTTTGCTTTTTCACCAACGGCGCGCTCTCACTTCTTCCTTTTGGCTGCCTTCGCCTTTTTCTTCACCGCTTTTTTCTTCGGTGCTTTTTTCGCGGCCTTCGCGCTTACCTTTTTCTGACCCGCTTTCTTCTTACCGGCTTTCTTGGCGGGTGCCTTTTTCTTTGCTGCCTTTTTAGCTGTCTTCTTAGCAACCGCTTTCTTTTTTGCGGCAGCTTTGGGTTTGGCCTTCGCAGGCGCTTTCTTGGCCTTTTTCTTGGGTTTCGACACAACCGGGGGTTCTGGTGCCGGAGCAGGTTCCGGTTCAGGTGCGGCAGCAGCCTTCGCAGGCGCTTCTTTCGCGACTTTCTTGTACGCATGCACCGCGAAGGCAGCACCTTGTGGATCTGCGATCTGCGCAATCCAATCGCCGCCCGGTACTTCCATGGGGCCATTCATTACCCTGCCGCCCGCTTTAGTTGCCGATGCGGCCGCTTGCTGGGCGCTGTTCACGAGTGCATAGCTGCCCCAGTTAGCTGCCGGCATGTGCGGTGGTTTGGTGAACATGCCGCCCATAGGGACGCCGTGAGTGCCGAAAATGAGATAAATGCCCATGGGTCCCATGTCGTGTTCGACCAGCTTTTCCCAGCCGAACAGCGCACTGTAGAACTCGAATGCCTTGGCGTAGTCGTCGCCTGCATGTTCATGCCAGGAGAATTCACCGGGTTTGGGCTTGCCGGGCGGGGTCAAGTTGTGGGAGGAGTACAACCCGAAGATCGCGCCTTGCGGATCGGCGAGCACCGCATAGCGGCCACCGTTGGGTATTTCGGTGGGACGTGTAATGACCAGGCCGCCTAAGCGAGTTGCTTCATTGATCGTGTCTTCGAGGTCGAGCGTTGCGATGTAAGGCAGCCAGTGCGGTTTGGCGCCGCTCGACTTTGCTGCCTCGGAGAGCGGCATGATGCCGCCGACCGGGCCGCTCTTGGCGACCCACAATGTGTAGCTCGAGTCCTGCTCCCAGCTTTGCGTCTTCCAAGGAACGAATTTGGGATAGAACTGGATAGCGGCTTCTGCCGAAGCGGTAACGAGATCATGCCAAACGAACTGTCCGCGAGCCTTGGCGTCTGCCATCGCATTCTCCCTCGGTGATCGATGTTTGATTCGGACCTGCGGGGCATGCATCTCCGCGGGCCGTCGTTGTTGTCGTCGAATGTACGCCGAAGCGTGTCCGTCGCCAAGATTTCTAACGATGGGCTGTTAGCGAAAAAAGCGGTTAACCGAAAGAACAGCAACGAGGCGTGCGGGCTGAACGCATAGCGCCCTTGAGGCTGTATAAAAAACCAGTAAACTGGCTCGCATGGCGGACGCAAACCGACACACTCCTCGCAAAGGCCGCGGTGCAGCCTCCAATCCGGCAGGCCGCTTCGAGCATGAACGGGCTGAAGCTCAAGACGACGGTTGGGGCATTTTGGATGAGCCGCTGGCGCCGCTCGAAACGGTGGTTTTGCCCGAGCCGGCGCACACCATCATCACACGCAACAAGTCGCCGGACATCTCGTTCGATCGTTCGATCAATCCCTATCGGGGCTGCGAACACGGCTGCGTGTACTGCTTTGCACGGCCGGCACATGCCTATATGAATTTATCGCCCGGCTTGGATTTCGAAACCAAACTCTTCTACAAAGTCGACGCTGCGCGACTGCTCGAAAAAGAGCTGGCGGCGCCGAATTATCGATGTGCGCCGATTGCAATGGGGACGAACACCGATCCTTATCAACTCATCGAGCGTCACTACCAAGTCACGCGCAGCATTCTCGAACTGCTCGATCGTTGTAATCATCCGGTCACCATCGTGACCAAAGGAGCAGCGCTCATCGAGCGCGATGTCGAATTGCTGGGGCGCATGGCTGCGCGTCACCTCGCAGCGGTGGCAGTCAGCATCACGACCTTACGGCCGGAGCTGAAGCGAACTTTGGAACCTCGTGCCGCCGCACCTGCAACTCGACTGCGCGCCATCCGGCTACTCAAAGAGGCGGGTGTCCCCGTTACCGTTATGGTTGCACCACTCATTCCCATTCTCACGGATCATGAAATGGAAACCATTTTGGAGCGCGCGCGCGAAGCAGGCGCTGACCGTGCCGGCTACGTCCTCCTCAGATTGCCTCACGAAGTGAAGGATTTGTTTCGCGAATGGCTCAATACGCATGAACCGCTCAAGGCCGATCATGTCATGGCGCGCGTCAACGATATGCGCGGCGGCAAAGACAACGATCCTCGATTCGGCCATCGCCAACGAGGCGAGGGCGTATTTGCGGATTTACTGCGGAACAGATTCGAAGCGGCGTGCCGCCGGTTGGGCTTCAATCGCGAGCGCGAGTGGCCGTTGGACGTTATGTCTTTTAAACCGCCGCTGCCGGAAGTTGCGCAGATGAGTTTGTTTTAACAACAACTACTCCAATTGGCCCCCACCCTAACCCTCCCCCGCTGCGCGGAGGAGGGAACGCACTGCTCATCTTCACTCTGATCCCCTCCTCCGCGCAGCGGGGGAGGGTTAGGGTGGGGGCAATCTCTTTCTTCCCTCGCAGTGCGACGGAAGGTTACGATGAGCTCACACTCTCCATAACAAACAGCTATTCCACGGATGAGGGTCACCATGGTTGGCGACACGCGATTCGCTGCGGTCCAAGAACTATTCACGCAGCTTACAGATCTCGACGTTTCCAAACGCGAGTCATTCATTCGAGAAAAGTGCAACGGCCAGCCGGAACTCGAGCGCGAGTTGCGCACGCTTCTTGCCACGGACGACCATGCGTCTCCGCGAGTCATGACCAGTCTCTTTGCGAATGCAACGCGTGCGTTAGCGCGACACAGCTACGAAGCGTTCGTCGGTACGAGATTAGGGTCCTACGAACTCGCCTCCGTGTTGGGCTGGGGCGGATCGGGCGTCGTCTATCTTGCCGAGCGAGTAGATCAGCAATATGCCGCCAAGGTTGCGATCAAGATCATCGACGAATCGAGCGCACGCTGCGGCATCGAGCGGCAGATTCTAGCGACACTCAATCATCCCAATATCGCGAGGCTCATCGACGCAGGCGAAACACCGGAACACCATCCCTACATCATCATGGAATATGTGGAGGGTGAGTCCATTACGCGTTACTGCGATCGGCATCAGCTTTCTATTGATGCTCGTCTAAAGCTATTTCTACAGGTATGCGCGGCAGTTCAGTATGCGCATCGCAATCTGATCGTGCATCGTGATTTGAAGCCTAGCAATATTCTCGTTGCCGCTGACGGCACACTCAAACTGTTGGATTTTGGTATCGCCAAAATATTGCCGGCACCCGATGTGGCTGCGGCGCTTACGCATATCAATGACCGGCCGCTGACGCCGGAGTATGCGAGCCCGGAACAGATATTGGGTCAGCCGATAACCACGGCAAGTGATGTGTATGCGCTGGGCGTGATTCTTTACGAGCTGCTCGCCGGTGTGCCGCCTTATCGAGTGAGTATGAACGAGCCGTTGCTGCTTCATCGCGCAATTTGCGAGATAGATCCGGCGAAGCCGAGTGCGGCAGTTGCTGCAATCATTGATAACGAGCAATCGCTTGATCGGAATACATTGCTCGAAGTTATTGCCGCGCGAGGAATGAATCCCTTGCGTTTGCGGGACACTCTTCACGGAGACTTGGACGCCATCATCATGCGCGCGCTTCGCAAAGGACCTGAACGCCGCTACGCCTCAGTCGAAGCTTTCGCGGCCGATATTCAAAGATGTTTGGAATTTGAACCGGTAAAAGCGAGGCAGGGGAATTGGATTTATCACTCGGCGCGGTTTGTGAGAAAGCACGCGGTGGCCGTCGGTGCGGCGGTTATCATCGTTGTGACACTTGCCGCAAGTGCGGTCACTAGTATGATGATGTATCGGCGAGCAAAAACAGAACGGGATGTGGCAACTCAAGTTGCCAACTTCATGGGTACTGTGTTCGCGAGCGCCAACGTAGAAGTAAATCGCGGCCGCGTGGTGACGGCTCAAGAGCTATTGGATCAGGGAAGCGACAAGGTTAAAGAATTGAAAGGAGATCCAGCAGTTCGCTTTCAGCTATTAAAGCAAATGGGCTGCGCTTACAGCAGTCTCGAACAGTATGGAAAGGCTAAAGATTTTTTGGATGAGGCGTTGAAAGCTCAGGAGCTTGCGGGCACTAGACAAGAGATAGCCTGGAGTCCGTACGAGTTGATGTCTCTTGCAGACACGTTTCGAATGACGGGAGAAATTGCGCGCGCAAAGAATTATTTGCTGCAAGCGCTAACGACATTGCGGTCGACGCACAATGAAGTTTCGCCCGAATATGCCGGCGTGCTTGAGAGGCTGGGGCGTGTAGAGAATACGCAGGGTAATCTCGATACTGCAGCGGGCTACTACCTAAAAAGCATCGAGATATATCGAGCTACCGGGTTGGGTCGTTCACTAAAAATTGCCGATGCGCTTACAGGACTTGCTCGTGTATACGACTGGATGAACGCTCTTCCGATCGGGGAAAAAACAGCTCGTGAGGCGCTGGAAATTTTCGAATCCAACGGTTCGGAAAACGATGCATTTCGCGTGGATGCTGAGACTGTGCTAGCGGACATAATTTACCAACGTAATCAAGTGGAAGAAGCAAGCAAGTTGTTAGAGGATGCAGTCGCCAGACTAAGACGCATTGATAAACGTGGATCTATGCGCCGTCTTGAGCCACTTGGAACACTTAGTCTGATTCGAGAGAGGCAGGGAAAATACGTCGAGGCTGAGTCTTTACTGAGGCAAGAAATTGCGATTATCGAGGCTGAGGGCGGTAGTAAGGACTTAGACGCTGGGGAATATCGTACAGGGCTCGCCGTTTTTCTGATTCGTCGCGGTCGCTACCTCGAAGCGGAGCAAGAACTGAGGACTGCTCTCGCCGAGATCGGTGTGACTGTATCCGGGGATCACCAGTACGTTGCAGATGCGCATCATTGGCTTGGTGAAGCGCTTTTAGGGTTGCATCACGATGCTGAAGCGATTAACGAACTACGCAAGGCGTTACCGATATGGCGATTATCCAAAGCAGCTACTTGGCTTGTCGCTCGCTCCGAAAATACACTTGGGCAAGCTCTTCTCAAAACTGGAGACCGCATAGAGGGTGAGCGTCTTCTTCGAACTTCCTACATAACACTGCTCGAGCAGCGCGGTGAACATGATGACGCAACACAACTCGCGCGCACGCGCGTCGATGCTTTAGACAAGTAGCAAAACAATCCTGCACAGCTCGCTGCCGAAACCGCGCGCAGTTCACATTGATTTGGGAGGTCGGCCTTATTTATTGCCCAAACGCCCACCGCAACGCCGCAGCCTGAATATCATCCCCCACGCCAAACTGAGCGCCGGGATGATTAATGATAATCACCACAATATAGACATTCCCAGACGCAGCGTTAACGAATCCAGCGAGACTGCTCACATCATCCATATGCCCAGTCTTCATCCGAATGCGTCCTTGCATGCCTTGCGCTTGGAAACGATTGCGCAATGTCCCATCAGTTGCCGACAGCGGTAACGAAGCAGCAAATTCCGGCATGAATTGACTGTGATAAGCCACGCGCAGGACTTCACCCAATCCCTTAGCAGTAACGCGCTCGTCACGCGACAGTCCCGAGCCGTTGTCGATGACAAAGCCAGGCATCTCGATGCGATGTGCTGCAAGCCACGCATTGATAGCACGACGGCCTTTTTCCACCGTGGCGGGCGGTTCGAATTTCTCCGCGCCCAAGGTGAGCATGAGCGTGCGCGCCATGACGTTGTTGGAATATTTGTTTACGAGGCGAATGATTTCACCCATCGTGAGCGACTCATGAGCGTAAACCAGCTTGGCGTCGTCGGGCAGCGTGCTCAATCTTAGTTTGCCACTCACGGTGCCGCCGCTTTGCTCCCAGAAAGTACGGAACGTGCCGTAAGCGAACTCTGGCGCCGTCATGATGGCGCGTGCGACGGCAAATCGTCCGCAGCCGCTCGGAATCGTGCCGCGAACGACTACGCTATTGCCTGACGGTCCCTCGGGCGTATCGAACTTGAGTCCTTGGTTTGCGCGGCGGCAACCGGTGTTCGCAAGACGAACGAGATCCGTGATTTGAAAATTGGCGGGCAGGGGATCCAGAGCGATATTCGCGCGGCTGCCTTGGGCATCGCCGCTCACGGTAAAGCGCGAGGTCTGGAAATTGACCATCAACGCATCGGGCAGCACGTTGTAGCTCTTGAAAGGTTGGCTGTCGAAAGCTGCGCGGTCGTCTCCTACTGTCTCGAAGTAACTGCGATCGATGACGATATCGCCATCGATATCGCGCAACCCCGCTTGACGCAGTTGTTGCACGAATGTCCACCAGCGTTCGGCCGTCATGTAGGGATCGCCGCCTCCCACCAAATATAAATCGCCGGTGAGTACACCATGCTTGATGGGGCCGCGCGCATATGCACGTGTGGTCCAGGTATACGCCGGACCTAATTCATCGAGTGCGATGAACGTCGTCAATGCCTTGATGGTCGACGCTGGACTCCGCGGTACTTCGGCGTTGTAGGACAGCACGACTTCTTGAGTACGCGCGTCTTCGATGTAAACGCTCACGCCGCTCGCGGGAATGCGATAGTCCTCGAGCGTACGCTGCACCACCGGCGGCAGTTGTAATGCCTCACGCGCCGATGCGGTGGAGATCCAACAAAGCAAAAGAATGGCGAGACAGCGCAGTGTGAGCACTCGATGAACCAGAGGGTGGCCGCAGATTGTTTGCGTTTTGAACGCTGATTCTCGTGTGCTTCCCTATCGATCGCAAGGCGTAACGACGTGTCGCTGGCGCTTGTGCGGAGTTTACCTCCATACTGAGCGCTCGGAAGCGCAGATGCCGGAGAATTCATGGGACGCGTGTGGAACACATTTATAAAGGGCCTCGCCGCAGTGTTGCCCGTCGCGGTGACGATTTATCTCGTCGTTTGGCTGGCGACGACAGCGGAAAACATGTTGGGCGCCGCGCTGCGCTTGGTGCTTCCGGAAGAGCACTATCGACCGGGTCTGGGTCTCTTGGCCGGCTTCATCGTCGTCATGCTGGCGGGCGTGGCCGTGAATGCCTACGTGATTCGCGGTTTCATTCGCACGGGAGAGGCTTTCCTCGCGCGCGTTCCTTTGATCAAGACGATTTACGGCGCACTCAAAGACCTCACGCGCTTCCTACCTGCGGGGAAAGAGCGCAAAGATTTGAAGCGAGTCGTCATCTGGCGGGTGGCGAACGCGCGCGTCATCGGGTTCGTCACGTCGGAAAGCGTGCATGCGCTCCTGTGCACCGATGCGACCGATCGCGTAGCAATCTATGTCCCTTTGAGCTACCAGCTCGGCGGCCATTTGCTGTTCGTGCCGCGTAACGAGCTCGAATCGACCGAGCTTACGGTGGAAGAAGCCATGCGCCTGGTGCTCATCGGCGGAATCAATAGCGATCAGGCAGGGAAAGTCGTGGGCGGTTAGCCAGAGAGAGCACGGAAGACAATTGACTTCGTCGCTAGAGCACCCAATTCTTAGCTAGCCAATCAACCAGCCGACCAGATCACACCATGCCCTTACGCGCTGCCATCATTCCCGTCACTGCATTCCAGCAGAACTGTTCCATCCTCTGGTGCGATCAGACACGTCGTGCCGCTGTGGTGGATCCGGGCGGAGATCTCGATCAAGTGATGGAGGTCATTCAGCAGGAAGGGCTCACGGTAGAGAGAATCTTGCTCACGCACGCACACGTCGACCACGCGGCTGCAACTGCGGAGCTGGCGCGCCGCTGCAATGTCCCGATCGAAGGGCCGCATCGCGATGACAAATTCTGGATCGATGCGTTACCCGAGCACGGTCAGCGCTATGGATTCGAATATGCCGAGGCGTTCGAGCCCACGCGCTGGCTGCAGCAGGGCGATATCGTGAAGATTGGCAATGAAACATTGGAGGTGCGTCATTGTCCCGGGCACACACCCGGACACGTCGTCTTCTTTCATCAGGATGCGAAGTTGGCGTTGGTGGGCGATGTGTTGTTTCAAGGCTCGATCGGTCGAACGGATTTTCCCGGCGGCAACCATGCGGCGCTGATCAACTCCATTCGCAATAATTTATTTCCGCTGGGCGATGATGTGCGTTTCGTGCCTGGACACGGCCCCATGTCGAGCTTTGGGCAAGAGCGGCAGACGAATCCGTTCGTGGCGGATTCTTTGTTCAAGTGATAACGACCCCCACCCTTAGGGTGGGGGCAGCGAGGCATCGCCAAACTAACTAACAAATTCTCATGCCCACGCTGATCGCTCGACTGTTTCCGCTCTGGGCCTTGTTGCTCAGTGCGGTCGCCTACCTCGAGCCCGAAGTGTTCTCGCCAGCGCGAGATGCCATCACGCCGCTCTTGATGCTCGTCATGTTGTTGATGGGGCTGACGTTGACTGTCGCTGATTTTGCGGACGTCGCGCGCCGTCCCGGACTGGTCGCACTCGGCTGCATCCTGCACTACACCATCATGCCGCTTGCGGCCATTGCTATCGCCAAGCTCTTGAATCTCGATGCTCAGTACACGGTCGGTATGGTGCTCGTGGGTGCAACGAGCAGCGGTACTGCGTCCAACGTCATCAACTATCTGGCAGGGGGTCATGTGGCGCTTGCGGTCTCTTTGACCGTTGTATCTACCCTGTTGGCGGTCGTGTTGATGCCGCTGCTTACATACGCGTTGGTCGGTCAAACCGTACCGGTGCCGGCCGTGCAGATGTTCGTTGCTGTATTGCAAGTGGCGATCGCACCCGTAATCGCCGGCATGTTGCTTAGGAAATTCTTTCCGGCGTTCGTCGACCGCATTCGAATATGGCTGCCGCCCGCCTCCGTGGCGGCGATTTGTTTGATCATTGCTATCATCGTCGCACTCAATCAAAAGAGTATTGCCGATGCCGGTACAACAGTCGTGTTGGCCGTGGCGTTACACAATCTCACTGGCTTCATCGCCGGATATTTCCTGGCACGTCTGTGCCGCGCTCAAATAGTCGACGCACGCACGATCGCTATCGAAGTGGGAATGCAGAACTCGGGTCTTGCCGTTGCGCTTGCGCTCAAATTCTTCGCGCCGCAAGCCGCACTGCCCGGCGCTGTCTTTAGCGTATGGCACAACGTTTCGGGTTCGCTGCTTGCCGCGTGGTGGGCGCGCAAGGGCCATAAGCGTTGAGCTTCTTGGGGCGGCCTTGTGATCCACTCGTCATCCTCGCATTTTCGAGTGTGCCTCATTTAACAGTTCGGCGATTCCGCGCCGAGCGCGCCCGTACGTGCCTGCTAGGATTCCTGACAGATTTCTCAACACGATTTAGCCGTGACCCAAGCTCAATCTCGTTCGCGAGTGTTGCATTTGGTCAGTGCTCAGGAACAAAGCGGCACTGCCAATGCGCTCATGTTGCAGCCGCTGCTGGCGCGCGGCGATCGCTCGCGTATCCAACATCAAGTCGTTGCGTTTGCTCCCGGCAAACCGCAAGCGGCGGTACTGCGTACTTTGCGCGTGCCCGTACACGAGATCGAATGGTCGCGCACCCGCTTTGCGCCGACAGCTCCACATGAATTGTTGAGGCTTGCGCGCGAGTTTCGCCCCGACATCGTGCACGCATGGGGGCCGATGGCACAGCTCGCCGGCGTTGGATTGCAGCGCTTACTCAAGCAACGCCCTGCGCTAGTTTGGAATGTAACGGGTACGAACCCACCGGCCGAAGATGCCGGCTTGTTGGATCGACTGAAACAACGCGTGCTCATCAAGACCGCAGGCGTACCCAATCGAATCGTATTCTCATCCTCCGCGGCTGCGGCTCAGTATCGACGATCGGGCTTCCCCGAGGACAAGGCCACTGTAATTGCGCCTGGCATAGATGCCGAACGCCACAAGCCGGATTTCGCCGCACGACAAAAGGTGCGCGAACGGTTGGAACTCGATGCCAAAGCAGTGCTGATCGGCATGTTGGCGCCGTTTCAGACTGAATACGATCACTCGACGTTCATCAAGGCCACGGCCGAAATCATCAAATACAACCCCAATGCGTATGTAGTGCTCGCAGGCCGCGGTGTACAACGCGGCAATCATGCCCTTATGGGATTGTTAGGCGGCGGTTCGCTCGCGACACGCACAGCGCTCCTCGGCGAGTGGTCCGATCTGTCATCGCTGTTCAATGCTTGTGATGTGGTGTGCTCGAGTGCGACCACAGATAGCTCGCGCCTCAATCTCGCCGCAGCCATGATGTGCGGTGTGCCGTGCGTCGGTACCGGTGTGGGCGCGCAAGGAGAATTGCTCGGGCAGTTCGGAATATCGGTCGAGCAAGGCAGCCCGAGCGCGCTGACAAAAGGCATTACTCGCATTTTGGAAATGCCGCCCGACAAGCGCGCCTTCTTTGCACAAAGCGCGCGCAAGCATGCGATTCAAAATTACAGCTTGCAGACGGCAGTCGAGCGATATCAGGCGTTATACGCGGAGCTAATGGCGAGTGCGCCTGCAAAGAAACCGATAACTGTCACGGTGGAAGAAGAAGCCCCTAGTTCGCCGGCCGCTGTCGGAGAAAATTAGCTCTCAATCCCGCGGCTTCGCGTGCGAGTCGCTCGATCTCGCGCCACTGGCCTGCGTCCATCAAATCAAGCGGTGTGATCCAGGAGCCACCCACGCAGGCAACGTTGGGTAGCGAGAGGAAGCTGGGCGCAGTTTCTAATGTGATGCCGCCTGTTGGACAAAAGACGACGTCGGGTAACGGCGCCGCTAATGCTTTCAACATGCCGATGCCACCTGCTTGCTGTGCCGGAAACAATTTGAGTGCTGTAAATCCGAGTGCGCGTGCAGTGATGACTTCACTCGGTGTCATCGTGCCCGGCAACAGCGGATAGCGTACGGTCTTGGCCGCTTGCGCAAGCTCCGGAGTAAGTCCCGGCGATACTCCGAACTGCGCACCCGCTCTTTCAGCATCGACAAAATCTTGCGGACGAGTGAGTGTGCCCGCACCTACGATTGCTTCCGGAACGGCCGCACGCATGGCTTCGATCGATGCGAGTGCGGAGGGCGTGCGTAGTGTTACTTCGAGAACACGCAAACCACCCTGAGTGAGTGCTTGTGCGAGCGGCACTGCATGTTCGAGTTTGCCGATTGTGATCACCGGTACGACGGGTGCCTGCGACAAAATTTCGCGGATGTCCAAAGAAGTGTCCATAGGTCTCTTTATGCCAGCGTACCGACAGCTGCCGCTATCATAGACGTAATCGAGTCGGACGAGCTCATGCACGTGAGTGCTCCGGATTCGGCATCGCTTGCGAAGCGCCGAAATGTTGCGAACAGCTCGCGGCCCATGCCGAACTCATTGTGCTGCAAGTTCGGTGTGAGGACTTCGCGACGCTGCCAGATTTCCTCAGCGACCTGCGCCTCGAGCACGCCCTTGTGGCTATCGAGTCGAATGATGTCGCCCGAGCGCACCTTGCCGAGCGGTCCTCCGGCGACGCATTCGGGCGTGACATGAATTGCAGCGGGAATCGTTCCCGACGCGCCTGACATTCGCCCATCGGTGATGAGTGCGACACGAAACCCGCGATCCTGCAGCGACGTCAATGCCGGCGTAAGTTGATGTAATTCCGGCATGCCGTTGGCGCGAGGGCCTTGGTAACGCACGACGGCAACGAAATCGCGAGCCAATTCGCCCGCTTTGAAAGCGCGCGCGACTTCTTCCTGACTGTCGAATACAAGTGCCGGCGCTTCCACAACGCGACGGTCTGCTTTCACAGCGGATACTTTGATAACCGCGCGTCCAAGATTGCCTTTGACGAGCTTGAGGCCGCCATCGGCACTGAAGGGTTCACGCATAGTTCTAAGGACATTCGTATCGCCACTCAGCTGCGGAGCAGGCCGCCATGCGAGCGCACCTTCTTGCAGCCATGGCTCTGCGGTGTAGGCGTCGAGTCCGTGTCCCATCGCTGTCGTGACATCTCGATGCAGCAACCCGGCCCGCAGCAGTTCGCGAATGAGGAACCCCATGCCGCCCGCGGCGTGGAAGTGATTCACGTCGGC
>Ga0068855_100002459_pt1 | contig 22877 bp, 19 predicted proteins | sample KBSCornC52_FD_66592 | JGI IMG/M metagenome (GOLD analysis project Ga0068855, IMG submission 66592) | Corn rhizosphere microbial communities from Kellogg Biological Station, Michigan, USA - KBS Corn C5-2 | ecosystem: Host-associated > Plants > Roots > Rhizosphere > Soil ...
GAGTTCGGCGCCGATCGGCACGGGGGACGTCCACCAGTCCGCGCCCGCAAGCAGGCTGAGGGGGAAGCGCCCGTCCGGGCCGTCGGGAAGCGCGCCGCGCAGGCTCGAGCCGCTCGCCGTCAGCGGGACGGTGGCGCCGTCGAACACGAGGCGCAGCTCGGCCGGCGGCTCGCCGACGAAGTCCAGCCGCACGTCCAGACGGCCGTCGTCGACCGAGACCGACGGGCGCGCGGCCCGCACGAAGGCGGTGGCGCCGGCCCGGACGTCGAGGCTGAGGTTGTCGTACGTCTCGGTCCAGTACGGCACGAAGGCCAGCCCGTCCAGCACCGCCGGCCGCGCCACCACGTCGTCGGCGCGCAGCGACCCGAGGCGGGCCTCCTTCGACCAGCCGGTCTGGCCGACCTTCGCGTAGAGGTCCCACACACCGGGCGTGAGCAACCGGCCCCCACCGAGCGTGCGCGGATCGAACCGGCCCGTGCCCCGGTACGACGCCGAAACGAGAGCACCGCTCTCGTCCTGCGCTTGCGTCGAGCGAACGGGGACGGGCCACTCCTCGCTGTCGGCCCGGCGGCGCAGGACGAGCTGCAGCGAGCCCGATCGCAGCGGTGACGTGCCGGTGTCGACGCGTACCCCGACCGGCGCGCCCCCGGCGTAGGACGGCTCGGTGAGCCGCAGCTCGGCATCGGAGCGCACGTAGGTGACCGGCCCGTCGCCGTCGCGCAACGACCCCTCGAGCGCGAGCTCCAGCTCACCGTCGGCCGTCCAGGACAGGCCGGTCAGCCGGACCCGCGCCTTGATCCGGGCCTGGTGCTCGACGTACGCGAGCAGGTCGTCCAGCCGGCCGGCCCGCAGCAGCGTGGCCCGCACCCGTTGCGGCGGCGAGAGCCCGGCGTCCAGCGAGGCGGGCAGCAGCTCGTCGGCGATCGTCTTGCACTCGGCGAAGACGGCCTCGGTGTGCTCGCGCGGTCGGGTGAGCAGGCCGGCGCCGTCGAGGCGGCCGAGCAGCTCCTGCCGCAACGGCCGGCGCAGCACGCGGTCGCGCAGCGGGCCGGGTGACGTGTGCCGGTACACGATGTCGATGACCTCGCGCACGTAGCCGTAGTAGCTCGGCGGGTCGATGCGGTTGAACGCGGCGTTGCCGGCATCCGGCCGCCCGACGTGGAAGTAGCAGTGGTAGTCGGCCAGCACCGAGATGATCCCGGCGCGGAAGTAGGCCTCGACGACGAAGACGTGGTCCTCGAGGCGCCGGCGCCCCTCGGGGAAGCGCAGCCCGATCTCGCGCAGGAACTCCAGGCGGAACAGCTTGTGCGGCGTGAGGGAGTCCATCAGCGGCGTCGACTCGAGCGTCGCCGCCGGCTGCGAACGGCCGAACATCGCCTTGGCCACGCCGCGGTGGTGGCCGGCGTACCGCGGCACGAGGACGTCCGAGCCGCAGGCGTCGGCGTAGTCGGCCATCCGCTCGAGCGCCTCGATGCCGAACCAGTCGTCGTGGTCGGCGAAGAAGACGTACTTGCCGCGGGCGGCGTCCATGCCGACGTTGCGCGGGCGCCCGGGCCAGCCACTGTTGGGTTCGTGCCGGACGATCACGTTGGCCCGCTCGGCCGCCTCGCGATCGATGCGGGCGATCGTCCACTCGTCGGACGAGCCGTCGTCGACGAGGATGACCTCGTACTCGTCGTCGGGCAGGCTCTGCCGGCGCAGGGTGTCGAGCAGGGGCTCGAGGTACTCCCCCGTGTTGAACACGGCGACGATCACGCTGATCCGGACGGCCACGTCTCAGCCCTCCTGCCCTGCGGTCTCGACGTTCGACTCCGCCTCCGACTCGGCCAGCTCCTCCAGGGCGGCGTCGGCGTCGGCCTGCGTGGTGCGCGGCCGCTCGTGCTCGGCCCGCAGCGCCAGCGCGTCGACCGCGTGCCGGAACCGGGTCATCGCGTCGACGGACGGGTCGCCGATGAGGTACTCGCGCACCCGAGAGCGGTGCTCTCGCATGGGATCGGCGCCCTGCGCGGCCGCCAGCCCCTCGATCAGCCCGGCGCCGTCCGAGCCGATCAGGTACGCGGCGCCGGCCGACGGGTTCTGGTCGCGGAACTGCGCGTCGGGCACGTCGGCCAGGTTCGCCACGAAGTAGGGCTTGCCCGACTTCAAGTAGTCGGAGACGACGCTCGAGATGTCACTGACCAGGGCGTCCGACTCGTTGAACAGCTCGTACAGGTGCCGCGCGTTGTCCAGCACCGCCTCGTGCCCGTTGCCGGCCGCGGCGATGAGCGCGACGATCTCGTCGCTGGCCACGCGGGCGGCCTTGTTCACCGTTCCGGTCAGCGGGTGCGGCTTGTAGATCACCCGGACCCCGGGCGTGCCCAGCAGGGTGCGCACGATCGCCGGCCCAAGGGTGAGGACGGACGTCGCGTACGGGTCGTCCACCCAGCTCTCCCAGGTGGGCGCGTACAGCACGGTGAACGGCCCGCCGGCGGGCCGCGGGACGGCCTCCTCGATCGGGTCGAGCTGCGGGCGTCCCACGAGCACGATGTCCTCGTCCCGGACGCCGACGCGGGCGCGCAGGTAGCGCTGCCGTCCGGCTTCGCCGGCGACCCACACCTCGTCGTAGACCTTCGTCGCCGGGTTGAACGACGCGGTCTTGTCGCTGTCGCCGTGGCCGATGAAGGCGCTCATCAGGCCGGGCTCGCGCAGCAGGTGGATGTTGCGCCCGACGTTGGCCACGTACAGCGCCACTCGCGCGGTGGGCATCGGGAAGTTCATCAGGTCGGCCGAGAAGGGCAGGCACAGGACGGGCACCGTCGTCGGTGCGACCAGGTCGAGGTAGCGGCGCTCGCGCAGCAGCACGAGGACGGGCCGGTCGAGGCGCTCCATCGTCTCCAGCCAGGTGTTGACCTGGTAGACGGAGGCGAGGCCGCCGGAGAAGTGCAGGATCACCACCGGCGCGAGCCGGTCGACGGCGGCGTGCGCGGCCAGCAGCCGTCCCTCGTCGTCGGGCAGGCGGCGCAGCGCGAGCAGCGGGGGGACGAGCGCGAGGCCGAACGGCAGCGCCAGCAACGCCATGACCACCGCCGCCGGCGCGGTGAGCGACCAGTGCCCGCCCCAGCCGGCGGCCAGCGCCGCGATGAGCAAGAGGTCGGTGCGCAGCAGGACGGCCGCGCCGTGCCGCAACAGCCGGTCGGGCGGCGGGGGTGGCAGCTGCTCGCCGGGTACGTCGAGGTTGCGGGTCTCGAGCCGGCGCAGCCGCCGGCGCCGGACCATGCCGCGCAGGCCGGCGAAGAACCCGAAGAACAGGTGATGGGCCAGCACCGCCACGACGACCAGGCCGATCGCCCGATCGGAGAGCACCCCGGCCCGCAGCAGGTACACGACCACGAGCGCCTGGCGCAGGAACGTCCGCCAGGCCATCCCCGCCCCGAGCTGGTTCAAGGCGTTGTCCAGCCGCTCGGTCGTGATGGCGGCGAACGCGAGGTCCAGCAGCCACGTCGCGAGGGCACAGCCGAACACCCACCCGGCGCTCGGCGCGAGCGCGGCGGCGGCCAGGCCGGCGAACAGCAGGCCGAGCAGGCCGCCGCACGCGGCGCGCAACGCTCCGATCACAGCCTCACTCCGTTCGGCTGGCAAAGCCCTGCGCCAATTGGTTCGCTCGCAAGCTCGCTCACTGCACGTCGGCCGACGGCGGGACGCCGGCCTCGGCGACCGCGTCGGCGACGGCCTCCGCGACGGCGTCGGGCTCGGGCTCGGGCTCCGGCTGGCGCCGCACGTCGACGACCTGCCCGGTCATGTCGGAGACGAGGAGGTCGACGACGGTGGCGGCGACCGTCTCGCTCTTGAGCAGCGTGTGCTCGGGCTCCTCGCCGAACGCCTGCTCGCGCATGGGGGTGCGGGTGCGCTCGGGGTTGACGACGTTCACGCGGATGCCGGCGTCGGACCACTCGTCGGCCAGCGCCTGGGCGAGATTCACCACGGCCGCCTTCGTGGCCGAGTACAGGGCGTACTCGGCCCGGCCCCGCGTGTACGAGCTCGAGGTGAACAGGACGAGGTGGCCCTGCGTCTCGCGCAGGTACTTCTCGCTGGCCCGGGCCACGGTCACCGGTCCGAGCAGGTTCACGTCGAGCTGGCGGCGGACGTCCTCGTCGGCGAACTCGGCCAACCGGCCGGTCGCGAGCTGCGCGGCGCTGAGCACCACCGCGTCGATCCGGCCGCTCTCGGAGTACGCCTCGGCCAGCGCCTGGACGACGGTGTCCGGCTGCTCGACGTACGTGCCGGTCGCCGACCGGCTGTAGGCGAAGACCCGGCAGCCGGCCCGTTCGGCCAGCCGGGCGACGTCGGCCCCGATGCCGTAGCTGCCGCCGAAGACCACGACCGTGCGTCCCTGCAGCGCTTCGTGCAACTCGGCCGCGGTGTGTTCGTCGGCCAGGTGCGAGCCCAGCTGGAACAGCTTGTCGACCAGGAACAGATCGATCGGGTAGGTCACCTTCATGTTGAGCTCGTCGCCCGGCACGACGTAGATCGGCACCTCGGGCAGGTAGCGCAGCACGACGCCGCAGTCGTCCGTGGCGTGGAAGTCGGGGTCGGCGCCCGCCAGCTCGTAGGCGCGGCGGATGGTCGAGAGCCGGAACCCCTGCGGGGTCTGGCCACGGCGCAGGTAGCTGCGGTCGGGGATCTCGACGATGCACCCCGCGTCGTCCACCCGCACGATCGTGTCGGCCGACGGGATGGCGACGTCCACCGCCTCGTACTCGCGCAGCGCCTCGACGCAGGCCTGGACGACCCCGGTCGGCAGCAGCGGCCGGACGGCGTCGTGGAACAGGACGTTGCACTCCTGCTCGCCGAGCGCGGCCAGCGCGCGGCGGGTCGACTCGTTGCGGTCGCTACCGCCCGACATCACCCGGGTGAGCTTCGGAAACTCGCGCCGGCCCAGCAGCAGCTGCTCGGCCTCGGCCACGTAGTCGCTGGCCATCATGATCATGATCTCGTCGATCTCGGGGCAGTCCGAGAGCGCGGCCACGGTGTGCTCGATCACGGTGCTGCCGGCGACCTTGAGCAGCTGCTTGGGTCGATCCAGCCCGACGCGGGAGCCGGTGCCACCGGCCAGGACGACGGCGACGGTCGGCAGCGTCTCCAACGACTTGATATCGACCTGAGTCATCGAGCCGCCCATCGGCCCGTCGACGGGCGTAATTGGATAGCGTTAGCCGCCGTACAGCGAACGGCGACACCCCGGTGCGAGCCCACGGCCTTCATGATGCCGCAACGGCGCTCCGGTGCCTTCCGGGGTCTCATGCGCCACCAAGCGCAGGGGAGCGTCCCGCCCGCCTCACCGCAGGAGCAGCCATGGCGATGACGCAGGCCCCCGAGGCCTCGGCGCCGCGAAGGCGCATCCCGGTGCCGGCGGTCGGCTCCCGCGGCCGGTTCGTCAAGGGGCAGCTGTTCATCGCCGCCGCCTACGTGGCCCTGTTCCTCTGCGCGGCGATCCCGTCCTGGCAGGGGACGGTCGCCGCGGCGGCCGCGGTCACCGCCGTCGAGTTCGCGATCCTGCGGCCGGGGACGTTCGCCGCCTGGGCCCTGGAGGAGATCGGCCTGGGGCCGGTCGGCCGCGGCCTGCTGCGCGGCGCCGCGCTGGTCATGCTGGCCGGCCGGTCGGCGTCCTCGAACATCACCGTCATCACCGCGGCGGCCGTGACCCTGCTCGCGGCCGGCCGGGCCCTGCACCTGGCCGCGATGCGCGTCGTCGGGCACCTGCGCAAGCCACCGATGGCGGCTCGGGGCTGGGATCTCGAGCTGCCACCGCTGCCCAAGGCCCCGGCCCGCTGGCTCACCTACCTGCACGGGACGACCGCGATCGTCGACTGGCTGGGCGCCAGCTCGCTCTCGCTGGCCCTGGCCGTCGACCGCCCGTTCGTGTCGACCGCGGCCGGGTGGACGGTGCTGGTGACGCTGACCGGCGTGGGGCCGGCCGTCCTGTCGTGGCAGGCGTGGCGGCTGTGGAAGGTCAACCCGCGGCGCCGGCTGCCCGACACGATCGAGCGGCTGATCGGCCAGCTGCAGCCGGAGGTCGTGGCCTACCTGGGCAACGGCGCCGAGTGGCGCTACCAGCTCGAGATGTGGCTGCGCACGCTCGAGGCGATGCCGCAGCGCGTGCTGCTGCTGGTTCGCGAGCACGAGGTGCTGCGGCTGCTGGCCCCGACCAGCCTGCCGGTCGTGAGCATCCCGAACGGCAGCACGCTGATGACGCTGGAGCTGCCGGGGCTGCGGGCCGCGCTCTACGTCGGCAACACCGCCAACAACCTGCACCTGCTGCGCCGGCCGGGCGTCCGCAGCGTGTTCATCGGGCACGGCGACAGCGACAAGAGCGCCAGCGCCAACCCGTTCGCGCGGGCATACCACGAGATCTGGGTGGCCGGCCCGGCCGGACGCGACCGCTACGCCGCGGCCGGGGTCGAGCTGCCGGCCTCGGCGTTCGTGGAGGTGGGGCGTCCTCAGCTGGGTGAGATCGGTCGCCGCCCGGAGCCCGACCAGCGGGTGACCGTGCTGTACGCCCCGACGTGGGAGGGCTGGGGCGAGGACGGGTTCCACAGTTCGCTGGCGCAGGCCGGTCCGCAGATCGTGCACGCCCTGCTGGCCCGCGGCGACGTGCGGGTGATGTACCGGCCGCACCCGCGCACCGGCCACCGCGACCGCGCGACCCGCCAGGCCCACCTCGAGGTGCTGCGGCTGTTGCAGGAGGCCGGCGCGCAGCTACCGGCCGAGACCGGGCTCGGGCCGCCGCCGGAAGCCCCCGGGCAGTTCGCCGCGGACGTGCTCGACCGCGTCGCCGAGCCGCCTCAGGCGTGGTCGCTGGCCGAGCACGAGGCCGCGCTCAGCGCGTGGACGGACGCGTTCTGGGCCGCGCACCCCGGACACCGGATCCTCACTCCCCCGGCGCCGGAGCTGCACGCCTGTTTCGAGCTGGCCGACGCGCTGATCGCCGACATCTCGAGCGTGCCCAACGACTTCCTGGCGACGAACCGGCCGTACGCGATCGTGAACTGCACCGGCGAGCCGGCCGGGCAGTTCCAGCAGCGCTCGGCCACCGCCCGGGGCGGGTTCGTGCTCGACCCCGATCTGGGCGAGCTGGACGAGCTGGTGCGGGCGGCCGGCGGCGCGCCGGACCCGACCGCGGTCGCGCGCAAGGAGGCCCGCGACTACCTGCTCGGGCCGCGGACGGCCGACCCGGCGGCGCGGTTCCGGGCCGAGCTCGAGCGGATCTGCCGGGCGTAGCGGGCGCCGACTCCGGTCGGGCCGAATCCGGCGGCGAGCAGGGCCAGGCCGGCGAGCGGCGCGACGGCCAGATGCAGTGGCGGAACGGCCCAGACCAGGTACGCGAGTGCCAGCGCGGCGCCGCCGGCGCGGGTTCGCAGGTGGGGCACGGTGATGAGCAGGGCGAGCGCTCCGGCGCCGGCCGGCAGCCAGTAATAGGCGAAGCCGAGCGGGTCGGTGGCAACGCGCAGCAGGCCGGCGGCGGTGACCAGCAGCGGCGCGCGCCACGGTGCGGCGGCCGGCACGCGTTGCGCGAGGACGGCCAGCACGGTCAGGACGAGCACGCCCTGGACGAGCCGCACGCCCCAGCCGACGCCGTGTACCTGCGGCAGCACGAGGTGCCAGAGCGAGCGCCGGTCGACCGGCCAGACGTGCCTCAGCGCCGACCCGTGCCCGACCAGCACGAGCGGTGCGTAGATCGCAGCGGTCAGCCCGCCGGCGATGCCCACTGTGCGGGCGGCGGACCGTCCGCCGCCCCGACGCAGGACGACCGGCCAGCCGAGCAGGCCCCAGGGCGCCACCGCGGCGGCGCCGGCGAGGGCGAGCGCGGTCGTGCGCCCGTCGCGCCGCGCGGCGACCAGCCAGCACGCCGGAATCAGCACCTCGAGCGGGTGGCCGCCCCAGAAGGCCGGCGAGGCCAACCACAGGGCGGCGTAACCGAGCGCGAGCGCGGCGCGGCGCGACCCGGCCGCGCGGTGGGCAAGGACGGCGACGAGGGCGGCCAGCAGGGCGTCCACCGCGACGAGGACGGGCCGGGCCGGGCCGCCGTCGGAGCCCAGCACCAGCAACCGGCTCAGGACCGCCTGCAGCGGACCGCCCTGGTTGCTCGCGGTGCCGTAGACGGCGGCGAAGTGGCCGGTGAGGACGTCCTGCCCGGCGCGGGCGAACAGCGTGACGTCGGCCGGCCGGTCGGTGGTGACCGTCCCGATCGCCGCGCCGACCACGGCCCCGGCGGCCGCCGGCGGCACCCAGCCGCGCATCACGCGGGCGTCCGGGGCCGGGCGAGCAGGCCGGCGAGCAGCAGCGCCTCGGCCACGACGTACCAGGTCTGGACGCCGACCGGCGCCGCGTCGCGAAGGGCGACCGGTGCGAGCAACAGCGCGAGGCCGGGCGCGAGCATGCGGGCGCGACGCGCGTCCCGGCCGGCGACGATCAGCGCGAGCGCGCCCAGCGTGAGCAGGTAGTGCACCTCGGCGATCGCGCCGGCCAACAGGGTCGCGGCGAGTACGCCGGCGGCCAGCCGGGCCGGATCGGCGCCGGCGCGTGGTCCCGCGATCAGCGTGATGGCCACGACCGCCAGCGAGCCGGCCACGCCAGCGACCGCGCTGACGTGGTGGAACTCGGCCCACCCGCGCAGCGACAGGTTGTTGGCCGCGTTGGCACCGTGCAGGTTCGTCCCCCGCAGCAGGTAGCCGAGGACGTGCCCGAACCGCGTCCCGCCGGGCAGCGCGAACGTGGCGGCACCAAGCCCGGCGATGCCGCCGGCGAGGGCGGCGCCGAGCGGTCGCCACTGGCGGCGCAGCGCCGGCACGAGCAACAAGGTGACCAGCAACGGCTTGACCAGCAGGGACGCGACGAGCACCGCGCACCCCCATCCCCACCGCTCGCGCCGGAAGGCGAGCACCGCCGTCACCGCGAGCGGGACGACCAGGACGCTGGCGTTGCCGAGCCAGAGGGAATCGGTGGCGACGCAGCCGCCGCCGAGCAGCATGATCGTCGCCGCGGCAAGCTGGCCGCGGTCGACGCTCGCGCTCGTGACGATGCGGTGGCCGGCGACGACGAGCGCGGCCGTCCCGAGCAGCAACCACAGCGCGAACCCGACCTCCGGGGCGGGCAGCGCGAACGGTACGCAGAGCAGCGCCGCCGGGGGCGGGTAGACGAAGGCCGGGTCGCCGTAGATCGAGTGCCCGTGCAGCAGGGCGGCGCCGGCGTTGCGCAGGGGCGGGAAGTCGAGGCCGACCGCGAGCGGCCAGCTGAGCGCCTCGATCTGGAGCGCGCAGAACCCCAGCGCCGCGACCAGGGCCACCGTGGTCAGCGGTGCCCGCAGCCGGGGGGCAAGCAGGGTCACGCGATCACATCGGCCGGGCGGGGCCGGAGTTGAGGCTCAGGCGTCAGGTGCCGCGGCTCAGGCGCCTACGCCGGCGATGAAGGCGGTGCCGGCGCCGTCGAGGGTGACGGCCGTGCCGGCGCTGACGAACGCGGCGTGCCCGGGCGTCAGGGCGAGCTCGCCGACGCGCACCGTGCCGTCGGTGCACAGGACGATGGACGGCCCGGGGTCGTCCAGTCCGGCGGGTTCGTCGAGCGCGAGCCGGGTGAGCCGGAAGTCGGGCACCGGGACGGCGAAGCTGCCGCCGACCGCCGGCCACCGCGGGTCGGGCAGCTCGGCGAACTCGGTGATGCGCAACAGCTCCGGGACGTCCACGTGCTTGCCGGTGAGTCCGCAGCGCAACACGTTGTCGCTGTTCGCCATGATCTCGACGCCGGTGCCGCGCAGGTACGCGTGCACGTTGCCGGCGCCGAGGTAGATGGCCTCGCCCGGCTCGAGGCGCAGGTAGTTCAGCAGCAGGGCGACGAGGACGCCCGGGTCGCCGGGGAAGTCCTCGGCGGCGAGGCGGACGCCGGTCAGCCGTTCGTCGTCGCTGCCGGCGACGCGGGCCGCCAGGGCGGTGGCGATGGCTTCGTCCGCGGTCAAGGCGGCGGTGAACGCGGCGCGCAGCGGGTCCGGGCCGGCGAGCGCGTCGGCGAGCCCGCGCAGGGCGGGGACGTCCAGCTCGGCGAGCAGCCGGCGGGTCTGGTCCACCGGCCGGAAGCCGCACAGCGCGTCGAACGGGGTGAGCGCGCAGATCAGCTCCGGCTTGTGGTTGGGGTCGCGGTAGTTGCGCTCCGGCGCTGCGCGATCGATGCCGGCGGCGTCCTCGGCGGCGAAGCCGGCGCGGGCCTGCTCGAGGTTTGGGTGCACCTGGATCGACAGCGCCTGCCGGGCCGCGAGGATCTTGAGCAGGAACGGGAGCCGGGGGCCGAAAGCCTCAGCCGTTTCTTTGCCCAGGACGCGTTCGGGGTCGGTCGCGATGAGGTGGTCGAGGGTCTGCTCGCCAGCTGGGGACGGGTCGTCCGGGTGGGCGCCGAACCACAGTTCCGCCGCCGGGCGGCCGTCGGGCTCCACGCCGAGCAGCTCGGGGATCGCCGTCGGCGAGCCCCACTCGTAGCGGCGCAGCACGCCGGCTATCGGGAATACCGGTCGGTGGCTCGGCATGGGGTGATCGTATGGGGGTGGGTGTCTCCTCCTCTTGCGGTGCGTTGGCTTGCAGTTTCGCTGTGCTTGAAAGGCGCATCGACGAGGGCGGATTCGCTTGTTGTTGTTCTTCGCTGTCGGCTCGCTCTTCGCTGGTTCCTCACGTCGATTTTCTCCGGAATTGCTGGGGTTCGTGCTCGACATGCTCGAACAACTGAGCTATTATCGAATGTATGAGCAGCCGGTTCAGTTCGCTCCGCACGGGGCCCAAACTGGCCCGGCGGCTCGCGCAGGTCGAGCTCGGATCCCTGCCCAACGAAGCGCTGCTGGACTACGCCCACGCCGAGTTCCGGCAACTGTCTTCCCAGCAGGCGCGGGTCTGGGCGGCGTTCGCCGAGATCGCCCGCCGCGCCCCCCTGGCCCTCGACTCCAGCCCGGCCTTCACTCCCGGCCAGCGGTTCGACGCCGCCGCCAGCGAGCTCGTCGCCGAACTACGGGTCTCCAAGCCGTTCGCCACCCATGAGCTGGAGCACGCCCAAGACCTGGAAGCGATGCCGACGGTCGCCGCCGCGCTGCGCGCCGGGCGGATCGACCGCAACCGGGTGCTGGTGTTGCTGGACGTGTGCACCGGCCTGTCCGACGAGCACCGCGACACGATCATCGCTGAAGTGCTGCCGGGCGCCGGGAGCGTGCCGCCGGCCAAGCTGCGCGCCCACGCCCAACGCCTGGCCATCGCCCTGGACCCCGAGTGGGCCGAACGGCGCTACCGGCTCTCGCTGCGGGAGCAGCGGGTGGTGTGCTACATCGCCGATGACGGCACGGTCACCCTGTCCGGGCAGAACCTGGACGCCGACCAAGCCCACGCCGCCAAAGCGCACGTCTGGGAGCTGGCGCGGGCCGCGAAGCGGGCCGGCGCCCACGCCAGCTCCGACAAGCTGCGCGCGACCCTGTTCACCGCCCTGCTCAACCAGCACTACCTCGGCCTCGGGCGGCAGGAGATCATCGCCGAACTGGTCAAGCAGTTCCCCAAGCCCGTCCCCGACCAGCCGGCCGAGGAACCCACCCAACCCGAACCGGCCCGTCCGGCCGCGGACCCCAAGCCCGCACCGGCCGCCAAGCCCCAACCCCACCCCACGATGGCGCCGGGCGTGGAGCTGCGCGTCGGGTTCGCCACCCTGATGGGATTGTGCGACCACCCCGGCGAGATCGCCGGCGCCGGACCCGTGATCGCCGCGGTCGCCCGCGACATCGCATGTGCGCAACGGCGCGGCGAGTGGCGCTTCGCGATCGTCGACGAGCACGGCCGGCTCCTATTCGACGGGATCACCCGCCACCGCCCCACCAACTCCCCCACCGGCTACCCGGCCGGCGGCGCGCGCGGCGGCATCGTCGAACTGCATGTGCCGACCTACCTGCTCGACCCCGCCTTCATCGACGAACACCCGCAGTGGGCGCCGTTGCTGACCGACCTGGCCCAGCAGTACGCGACCCAAAAACCCATCGCCCAGAACCCCACCGCCCGCGCCCCCGGTCAACCGCTGCGGCGGCGGGTGCAGATCCGGCACCGCTACTGCCTGTTCCCCAGCTGCCGCCGCCCCGCCGGGCAAACCCAAACCGACCACCGCCACGACTACGCCCACGGCGGCGTGACGCTCGAGAAGAACCTCGGGCCCCTATGCGAAGCACACCACGACCTGAAGACCCGGTGGGGCTGGCGGCTGATCAAACAAGACGACCAGACCTACCTCTGGATCAGCCCCTACGGCCGAAAACACCTCGTCACCATCGAACCGGTCGCCCCACCCCTGCCCGACCCACCCGACTGGCCAGACACCAGCGCCGCCTAACCCCCGAAGCAGCGCGCGAGACACAGACTCGCGCGCCGCTTCGGCGCGCCCGCACGACGCAACTAGCCTGACCGCATGATCGTGTGGATCAACGGGACGCACGGTGCCGGCAAGACCACGACGAGCGCCCTGGTACAGCCGCTGATCCCCGATTCGCGAGTCTTCGACGCCGAGAAGGTCGGCGAGACGCTCATGAGCATCGCGCCGGGGCTGCCGACCACCGACAACTTCCAGCACTGGACCCCATGGCGGGCACTGGTGGTGGAGACCGCCCGGCACGTCCTGGAGTTCATCGGGGGCACTCTGGTGATACCCATGACCGTGCTCGTCGAGCAGTACTGGCACGAGATCAGGTCGGGGTTGTCCCGGTACGCAATTCCGGTCCAGCACTTCGTCCTGCACGCCGACTCGGCCACCCTTCGGGACCGGATCGTGCGGGACACCGCGCTCGGACCAGCTCCATCGGCGTTCCGGCTCCGGTACCTCGAGCCGTACGCCGACGCGGCGCGAACCTGGCTGGCCGCGGAAGCCGAGTTGGTCGACACCGCTGGACTGGCACCGGGCGAGGTCGCCCGGCGGATCGCCGGCGCCGTCGTCGGTTAGTTGAGCGACCCGGTCCGGCGCCTTCAGGACCAGAGTTCGAACGGCTCCTCGATGAGTTCGCCGCGCAGGAACGGCGCGAGCAGCTCGGGCAGCCGACCCGGGTAGAACCGGGCGTCGCTGGCGACGATCTCGGGCACGCTCCACCACCGGAAGGCGAAGTAGTCCTCGAGCTCGTAGTCGAGCCGGCCCGACTCGTCGACCGCGGGGGCGGCCGCGGTCAGCCGGACCGTCACGATGACCTCGTCCTGCAGGTGCCGGCGCTGCCGATGCCGGAAGGACGCCCGGCGCCGCCAGCTCGCCGGCCCGATGGCGGCGCGATCGACGACGATTCCGGTCTCCTCGCGAAGCTCGCGGACGGCGGCGTCCCGATAGTTCTCGCCGGGGTCGATGCCGCCCCCGGGCAACTCCCACCAGGTGCCGAAGTCGGGATGGTCGAGGTCACGCGTGTGGAACAGCAGGATGCGCTCGTCCACGTCGAGCAGGACGACCCGAACCGCGCTGCGTTCGAGGACGGGCAGGTCGTCCGGCACCTCGGCGATCGGGCACCCCGCCTAGATGGAGCCGAGGATCTTGAGCCGCTGGGACTGGAACTCGTCCTCGCTGATCAGCCCGCCGTCGCGCAGCGACTGCAACTCGCGCAACCGCTCCTCGGCGCTCTTCGCCGGCTGAGCCGGCGGAGCCGGCGGAGCCGGCTGGGATGGCGGGGCCGGCGGCGGTGGCGGTGCCGGAGCCGAGCGCTGCGCCAGTGCTGACGCCACGTAGGTGGCATCGATGCCGTCCTTGCCGAACATGGCGACCCGGGCCGCTTGGTCCGGGTCGAGGCCGGCCCGCTCGGCCATGTCGCGCGCGACCGAGATGCGGTACAGCCACGTCCCGACACCGATCAGGACCATCAGCACCACGACCCCGATGAACCAGCCCGGGATCCCCGGGTCGTCCGCTCCCATGGCCGAAGCGTAAGCGTTCTTGATCGTTACGCAACCCGGCCGAACGGCCTGGCGCTCAGTTTCGCGGCAGCCGCACGAGGGTGAGCCAGAACTCCTCGATGCCGCGGACGGCGGCGACGAAGTCGCCGAACGCGACGGGCTTGGTGACGTACCCGGCCGCCTGCAGGTCGTACATCGCGGTGATGTCCTCGTCGGCGGCCGAGGTGGTCAGCACGATCACCGGGATGGCGCGCAGATCAGGGTCGTCCTTCAGATCGGCGAGCACCTCGCGGCCGTCCTTCTTCGGCAGGTTGAGGTCGAGGATCACCAGATCCGGCCGCGGCGCGTCGGCGAACTCGCCGCTCCGGCGCAGGAACGCCAGCGCCGCCTCGCCGTCGACCACCGAGTGCAGTTCGTTGCTGACCCTGGCCTCGCGCAACGCGTGCATGGCCAGCGCGCGATCGGACGGGCTGTCCTCGACGAGCAGGATCCGCACCGGCCGCTGCAGGTACGGGTTGTGCACGCCGGCCGCCGGCAACACGTGGCTGGTCATCGCGGTGCCCGCTCACCAGCGGGCAGGACGAACCAGAACCGGCACCCGGGCCCGTCCGGTGCGTCCTCGACGCCGACCTCGCCGCCGTGCCGTTCGACGATCTTCTTCACCAGCGCGAGACCGATGCCCGTGCCCGGGTACTCGTCCCGCGCGTGCAGCCGCTTGAACATGCCGAAGACGCGTTCGCGATGCCGGGCCGGGATGCCGATGCCGTTGTCGGTCACCGAGAAGCGCCACGACGAGCCGGCTGCTTCCGCGGCGATCGTCACGACGGGCGGACGGTCCGGGCCGGCGAACTTCAGCGCATTGGCCACGAGGTTCTGCAGCAGCTGGCGCAGCTCGCTGGCCGTCCCCCACACCACGGGCAGCTCGGTCGCCTCGATGATCTTGGCGCCGCGCTCGGCGATGACGGGTCCGAGGTCGAGGCGCACGACGCGCATCAGCTCGGCGAGGTCGACCGGCGCGCGGCCGGAGTTCAGCCGCCCGACCCGGGAGAAGGCGAGCAGGTCGTCGATGAGCGTCTGCATGCGCGCGCAGCCGTCGACGGCGAAGTCGATGAGCTCGTCCGCCTCCGGGCCGAGCTCGTCACGGTAGCGGCGCCCGAGCAGGGAGACCGGGCCCGAGATCGCCCGCAGCGGCTCGGCCAGGTCGTGGGACGCGGCGTAGGCGAACTGCAGCAGGTCGTCGTTCGAGCGCTGCAGCTCGCGATTGACCCGTTCGAGCTCGTGCGCCCGCTGCTCCAGCTCCCGGTGCGCGGCCTTGAGGCTGCCGATGTCGGTGATGATCACCAGCAGTGAGGTGATCTCGTCCTGCTCGTCGAAGCGGGCGACGCTCTGCAGCAGGCCGTCGACCCGGGTGCCGTCCTTCGTGGAGCTCGCAACCTCCCCGACCCAGCAGCCGACGCTGCGCAGCTGCGCATCGATCTCGTCGCGTGCCCGCGCCGACTCGGTGTTGATCAGCTCGGTGGTCTTGCGCCCGAGCGCCTCCTCGCGCGTGTAGCCGTAGAGGTTCTGGGCGCCCAGGCTCCAGTACCGGATCGTCCGGTCCATGTCGGTGACCATGATCGCGTCGCGGGAGAGGTCGAGCAGGGCCGCCTGCTCGGCGAGTTCGCGGTCCACGATCCGGCGGTCACCGATGTCGACGATGACGTCCATCGCCAGCGTCACGCCGCCGGCGTCGTCGGTCACCGGCATCCCCCACGCCTCGAGGAAGACCGAGCGCTCGTCCGTCCGGATCTCGATGTCGTCGACGTGGGACGACTCGCCGCGGGCGGCACGCTGCAGCGGCGACCGGTCGTCCGGGTAGTGCTCGTCGGTGCCGGCGAGGAACTCGGCGTGCTGGGCCGCGTAGTTCTCCGTGTCCGGGCGCTCGCGCCATTGGGGCGGCAGCAGGTCCTTCGCGACCCGGTTGACGAAGTAGGTCGAGAGGTCAGGCTTGGTGATGAACACGCCGACCGGCAGCAGGTCCAGAATCTGGAACAGGACCCGTTCCTTGTCGTTCGCCTCCCGCTCGACCGCCGAGCGGTACTTGATCTCACGCTCGAGTTCTGCGGCGAGCGCGTTGATCTCCTGGTGGCGCTCGTGCACCCGCTGGGCGAGCCGCACGCTGCCGCCGATCAGCAGGCCGGCGACGACGGCGACGGCGAGGGCGGCCCGCGAGGCGGACGCGGTCGACACCGTCGCGCCGTCGGAGCGGACGAACGCCTGCCAGACCAGGCCGGCGATGATCATCGCGGCGGCGGCGGCCATCACCGACAGCCACGGGCCGACCCGGCCGCGACGGGCGTACATCCCGGCGACGCCGAGCGAGAGGACGCCGGTGCTGAGGACGGACAGCACGAGGGCCGTCGGCAACGCCATGCTGGTCGAGCCGAGAGCGATGTCCTGCGGCGCGCCGGCCAGGTACCCCACGAGGGTGACCAACGTGATGCTGGCGGAGACGACCGCGCCGGCACAGGTGGTCGCCGCGCGGCGCACGGCCATCGCCGGCGTCCAGGCGATGAGGCCGACGCCGACGGCGAGCAGGCAGATCGCGGTGCTGAGGGCCGGTCGCCCCGCCGGGACGTCCGCCGCCGTCAGGTACGGGTGGCCGAACAGCGTGTCGAGTCCGAGGCTCCAGCCGGTCGCGTACTCGATCGCCACGAGGGCGCCGTCGGCGATGCTCGTCGCGGCGAGCCCGCGCACGACCGCGGTCCGGGCCGGGGCCCGGCTGGCGACCAGGGTGGCGAGCCCGGCGAGCGTCAGCGCGATCGCGGCGTTGACCGTCATCGGGTTGCGGCTGCCACCGGCGCGCAGCAGCGCCGTCCAGTGCAGCGGCCAGGACACCACCGCCACCAGCGCGAGCAGCGCGGCCGCAGCGCCGGCCAACCCGGCCGCGCGCAGCCACGGCGCCTCCGGCCCGGTCGGGCTCGAGCGTCCGGCCGGGCCCGGGACGGCTCGCTCCCGCAGCGGCGCGCCGACGGCGCGATCGAGCGGAAGCGGAGCCAGGTGAGTCATGAGTCGGCTGCCCGGCTCAACTGGCGGCGGGCAGCTCGAGAGCGGCGGCGAGGGCCGCGCGCAGCTCCTCGTTGTCGGCCGGCTTGCGCAGGAACGCCGAAACGCCGTACTTGCGCAGCAACGGCTCGGTCGCGAACGGGTCGCGGCCGCTGAGCACCACGACCGGGATGCCGGCCAGCTGCATCAGCTGCGAGTAGCGGTCGAGGACGGTGATGCCGTCCCCACCCGGCAGCCCGATGTCGAGCAGCACGGCGTCCGGCTGCAACTGCCGGGCGACGGACACGGCCGCGTAGCCGTCGGCCGCCTCGGCCACCTGGTAGCCGAAGGAGCGCAACCGCAGGCCGAGGCCGCGGCGCAGTTCGTCGTCGTCCTCGACGATCAACACGGTCTTGCGCATGGTCAGGCCTTACTCATGTCATGGCCGGGGGCCAGGGGAAGGGTGAAGGACATCGTGGTTCCCGTGCCCACGTCACTCGCGGCGGTGAGCTCACCGCCCTGTCGGCGCACCAGATCGCGGCACACGAACAGGCCGAGGCCGAGGCCGTTGCGGCTGATCGAATCCGACTGCTCGGCCTGGTAGAAGCGATCGAAGACGTGCGGCAACGCGGCGGCGTCGATCCCGCAGCCGGTGTCGCGCACCACGAACCGCACGAACCCGTCCTCGGCCGCTGCGGCCACGGTGACCCGGCCGTCCCGCGGGGTGAACTTGAGGGCGTTGTCGACCAGGTTGATGAGGATCTCGCGCACCCGCTTGGGATCGGCCACCACCGGCGGCAGCGGGTACGGGTCGTGGACGAGGGTGAGGCCACGCTCGGCCGCCGCCGGGCCGAACGCGGTGGCCGTCTCGGCGAGAAGCGGCGCCGGCTCCACCGTCTCCGGTTCGATGACGACCGTCCCGCTGCCGGCCCGGCTGGCCAGCAACAGATCGTCGATCATGGCCTTGAGCTGCTCGACGTTGCCGATCAGCACCGTCATCAGGTCGCGCTGCTCCGCGTTGAGCTCCCCGGCGATGCCGTCGGCGAGCAGGCTCGCGAACTGGTGGACGACCGCGAGCGGGCAGCGCAGCTCGTGCGAGACGTGGGAGAGGAAGTTGTCCTTCTGCGCCAGCTGGGCGTCCCGGGCCACGCGCAGCTCGGTCAGCAGCTGCTGGCGGCGCACCGAGTAGCGGACGGCGCGGGCGAGGTCGCCCGGCCGGCGATGCCCCTTGACGACGTAGTCCTGCGCGCCGTGCACGACGGCCTCGTCGGCCAGCTGCTCGTCGTCGCGGCCGGTCAGCACGACGACCGCCGCGTCGCCGGCCGCCTCGACGACGGCGTCGAAGGTGTCGAAGCCGTCGCTGTCGGGCAGCCCGAGGTCGGTCAGGACGGCGTCGTAGCGGGCGAGCGCCAAACGGTCCAGCGCGGCCTCGAGGGTGGTCGCCTGCTCGAGGGTCGCGCCGGCCAGCGGGCCGGTCGCGAGTTCGGCGCGTAACATCGCCGCGTCCGACGGGCTGTCCTCGACGATCAGCAGCCGGAACGACGACGTGTCGTCCACGCGCGCAGGTTGCACGGCGGAACCATCGGCCACCCCCGGTCGATGGGGACGGACCAACGGCCCGCCCGGCGCGTGACTTTGGGCCCGGCCGCTACTGGACGGCGCGCTCGCGGTCGAGGTCCGGTTCCAGGTAGATGACCCGCGCGGCCGGCTCGGCCGAGCGCACCCGCTGCTCGGCGGCGTCGATCGCCCGGGCCACCTCCGGCAGGGACGCCCCGGCGGGCATCGCCAGCTTGGCCGCCACCAGCAGTTCGTCCGGCCCGAGGTGCATGGTGCGCAGGTGGATCACCCGCTCGACCCCCGGCCCGACCAGGCCGTCCTCGATGCGGGCCAGCGCGGCCGGCGACGCCGCCTCGCCGACCAGCAGGCTCTTGGTCTCGATGACCAGGACGACCGCGACGCTGACCAGCAGCAGGCCGATGGCGCAGGTGCCGATGCCGTCCCACCGGGCCTGCCCGGTGAGCTCGGCCAGCCCGACGCCGAGCAGCGCGAGCACGAGGCCGGTGAGCGCGGCGACGTCCTCGAGCAGGACCACCGGCAGGTCCGGATTCTTCGCGTGCCGCACGAAGTCGACCCAGCTCTCCTCGCCCTTCAGCTTCTGCGACTCGACGACGGCCGTCCGCAGCGAGAAGCCTTCGAGCCCGATCGCGATGACCAGCACCACGATGGCGACCAGCGGGCTGTCGAGATGGTGCGGGTGGCGGATCTTCTCGACGCCTTCGTAGAGCGCGAACAGCCCGCCGGCCGAGAACAGCATCAGCGCGACCAGGAAGCCGTACACGTACCGGTCGCGGCCGAACCCGAACGGGTGCTCCGGCGTCGCCCGCCGCCGCGAGGTGCGGCTGCCGCGCAGGAGCAGCCCCTGGTTGCCCGAGTCGACGACCGAGTGGACACCCTCGGCCAGCATCGAGGACGACCCGGTGATCGCGAACGCGATGAACTTGATCACGGCGATGCCGAGGTTCGCCCCCAGCGCGGCCACGATCGCCTTGCTGCTGCCCCCGGCGCTCATTAGTGAGCCCGCTCGGCCGGTCCGCGCGCGCCCGGGTCGAGCCCGAGGCCGAACGCGAGGTAGGCGGCGGTGAACTCGCCGAACGCGGCGGCGGCGGCGAAGCGGGCCAGCGGGTCACCGTTGGGCACCTGCACCGAGGACGAGCGCAGTCCGAGGTTGGCGGCCAGGTCGTGCAACGCGCTCGCCGCCCGGCGGGCCGCCTTCTCGTCCAGCTGGATCTGCGCGTCGCTGCGCTCGCCGAGCATCAGGTCGTCCGCCGTGCCGTCGTCACCGACCACGAGCAGCCGCGGCCGCTGCGCCGGCGCCTCGTCGATGCGGTCGCGGAAGAAGTCCTCCTCGACCGGACCGGCCCCCCGCAACAACGAGCCGGCGCGGCCGACGCCGTCGGGCAGCGACACCGACACCGACGTGACGCCGGCGAACTGCTGCAACGCGTCGCTGATCGACCGCGCCGCCACCCCGGCCAGTGCACCGGCGCCGGCGATCAACGGCGTGGTGTCGGAGAACTCGATCGCCAGCGCCTTGGCCGGGTTGACGAACACGTCGCTGTCCGGGCGGCACAGCTCGGCCTCCTGGTCGAGCGCATCGGCCACCTCGATCAGCAGGCCGGACGGGATCGGGTTGACGCCGAGCACGTCCAGGGCCTGCAGCAGCGGGGCCAGGATCGACCAACGCGCGGCCCGCGGATGGAGGTCGCGGGGCAGCTCGTGCAGCGGCGCGCGACCGGCGGCTACGGCCACCTCGGTGTCGGGCGGGGCGACGACGGCCATCGAGAGGCCGCGCTGCGCGCCTTGCGCCGCCAGCTCGGCCAGCCGCGGGTGCCGTCCGTCGACCGACCCGATCAGCAGGGCGTCGGCCGGGCCGGCCCAGCGCGGCAGCTCGACGCCGTGCCACGTCAACGCGGGGGTGCGGGTGCAGCTGAGCCGGGTGATCAGCCGCGCGGCCGACGAGGGCGCCGAGTCGGTCACGACGAGCATGGCCCGCGGCATCTCGCCGCCGCGCAGGCGCTCGATGCCGAAGTCGGCCACCGTCTCCACCGCGCGCCGCACCTGCGCGCCGGCGGTCGCGAGCGACCACAGCAGCCGCGCGTCGTCGCGCGCCTGCAGCCGCTGCGCGTCCTCCAGCAGGCTCTCATCGAAGCTCATGCCGGGTTCGCGGGGATGCCGAGGCCGTTCGGGCCGGGCACGGCGTCGTCGCGCAGCAGCACCGGGATGCCGTCCTCGATCGGGAACGCGGACAGGCAGCTGGTGCACACCAGGACGTCCTTGCCGTCGTGCGACTCCTCCCGCAACGGCGCGTGGTCGTCGCTCGGGCAGGCCAGGATCTCGAGCAGGTCAGGGTCGATGGGCATGCCGTCTCCTCAGTCGCGGATGGCGGCCAGCGCCTCGTCCCGGACGGCGGCCATCGCGTCCTCGGTCGGCCCCTCGACGTTGAGCCGCAGCAACGGCTCGGTGTTCGAGGCCCGCACGTTGAACCAGGTGCCGTCCCCGAGCTGCACGGTCAACCCGTCCAGCTCGTCCACCTCGGTGGCCCGGTCGGCGAAGGCGTCCCGGATGGCCTGCAGCCGCGCACCCTGGTCGTCCACCGTCGAGTTGATCTCACCGGAGGCGACGTACCGGGTGAACTCGGCGGTCAGGTCGGCCAGCGTGCGCTGCTGCTCGCCCAGCGCGGCCAGGACGTGCATGGCCGCGAGCATCCCGGTGTCGGCGAACCAGAAGTCCTTGAAGTAGTAGTGGGCCGAGTGCTCGCCGCCGAACACCGCGCCTTCCTTGGCCATCTCGGCCTTGATGAACGAGTGGCCGACCCGGGTGCGGATCGGCTGCCCACCGTGCTCGCGGACGATCTCCGGCACCGCGTGCGACGTGATCAGGTTGTGGATGATCGCGCTGCCGGGGTGCTTGGCCAGCTCGCGGGTGGCCACGAGAGCAGTGATCGCGCTGGGCGGCACCGGCTTGCCCTCGGCGTCCACCACGAAGCACCGATCGGCGTCGCCGTCAAAGGCAACTCCGAGATCAGCGCTCTCGTCCACCACGCGCTGCTGCAGGTCGACGATGTTCTTCGGCTCGAGCGGGTTGGCCTCGTGGTTGGGGAACGAGCCGTCCAGCTCGAAGTACATCGGGACGATCGTGAGCGGCAGCGCCGGCAGCACCGCATCGCCGAGCACGGCCGGGACGGTGTAGCCGCCCATGCCGTTGCCGGCGTCGACCACGACCTTGAGCGGGCGGATGCCGGACAGGTCGACCAGGTTGCGCAGGTACTCGGCGTAGGCGGTGAGCAGGTCGGTCTGCTCGACGGTGCCCTCGCCCTCACCGGGGATGCCCTCGTCCAGGTAGCGGCCGGCGAGATCGCGGATCTCGGTCAGCCCGGTCTCCTGGCCGATCGCCACCGCGTTCGCCCGGCACATCTTGATGCCGTTGTACTGCGCCGGGTTGTGGCTCGCGGTGAACATCGCGCCGGGCAGGCCGAGGTGGCCGGAGGCGAAGTAGAGCATGTCGGTGGACGACAGGCCGGCCTCGACGACCGACGCCCCGCGTTGCCGGGCGCCCTCGGCGAAGGCGCGGGCGAGGCCCGGGCCGGTTTCGCGCATGTCGTGGGCCGTCACGATCTTCGTCGCCTCCGTCACGTCGACGAAGGCGGCGCCGATCGCGCGGGCGATCGACTCGTCGAGCTGGTCAGGGACGATGCCGCGTACGTCGTACGCCTTCACGAGCGAGGAGAGGTCCACGTTCCGAACCCTACCGACGCGGCCGCGCGACGGAACCCCCGGCGAATCGCCCCGTGCTGCGTCCGGTCCTATTCAGTGGGGCGGGGGCACGACCCGGAGGTGGCCGCGGCGGCCGGTGAGCGTGTCGCCCTCCGCGCCGCGCGGGGTCGGCTCGCTGCGGGCGGCCTCGCGCACGGCGTCGGCGAGGGCCTCGAGGTCGTCGGCGTGCGGGATCGGCGACGGGAACTCGCCGACGTGGCGCATGACCTCCCAGCCGCGCGGGACGGTCAGGCGCAGCGCGTGCTCCTCGCACAGGTCGTACGAGTGCGGTTCGGCGAAGGTGGCGAGCGGGCCGACGACCGCGGTGAGGTCCGCGTAGGCGTAGGTGAGGGTGGCGACCGCTGCCCGGCCGCAGCCGGTCTTCGTGCAGCGCCGCGCGGATCTCATGGTCCCGGACGATATCGCCCGGCGGCGCTCGGACCGGCTTCGACCCGCCGTGTCGCGCGTAGGGTTGGGCCGTGCGCAGCGAGAGCCGGCCGGGCCGCCGGGCGGCCGAGCCGCATCCCGCGCGCCGCCCGCGCCGGCGCGATCGCCGCGGCCGCGGCGTGCGGGGCCACCTGGCCCCGGTCGGCGTGCCCCTGCACCGCACCCGCGGCGAGGAGTTCGACGACCTGGT
>Ga0068855_100002461_pt1 | contig 22858 bp, 7 predicted proteins | sample KBSCornC52_FD_66592 | JGI IMG/M metagenome (GOLD analysis project Ga0068855, IMG submission 66592) | Corn rhizosphere microbial communities from Kellogg Biological Station, Michigan, USA - KBS Corn C5-2 | ecosystem: Host-associated > Plants > Roots > Rhizosphere > Soil ...
TCCGCGAAGGAGTGCTCATTGGCGATCATCTCGCCGCGCACGGTGTAGCCGACGAATGAGCCGTAATAGCGCCGTGCCTCTTCCTTGAATTTCGTGCCGTAGGCGCCGCGGGCGAGATCGTCGGGCAGGGGATTGCGCCCACCCGGCATGGCGCGAGTGCCATTGAATTCCACATGGTAGCCACGCGAGAAATTCATCTTCCCCGCCGCCTGGTCTTTGTAGTGATACCACGGGATATACATGTGCGGCCCACCCGCGCCGTCTTCATTGTACGGCGGCAAATTTTCCAGCGCGGGAATCTGGCCGCCGACACTCCCGCCGACCGAGTCCATGATGTATTTGCCGACCAGGCCGTTCGTATTGCCGATGCCCTGCGGAAAAGTCGCGCTCTTCGAGTTGAGCAAAATGCGCACGGTCTCGCCGCTGCTCGCCGCGAGCACCACGGCCTTCGCCTTCACCCGCTCTTCCTTGCCGGTGGTCTTGTCGATGTAGAGCACGCCGGTCGCCTTGCCATCCTTGCCCAACGTGACTTCACGCGTGTGTGCATTGGGAATGATATCGAGATTGCCCGTGGCTAATGCCGGCGGTAGATGCACAGTGGTGCTTTGGTAGTTGGCGCGCAGGCTGCAGCCACGATGGCAATCCGTCGCCCAAAAACACGCGCCGCGGGCGCGCATGGAATCGGCCACGATCTTCTGCGCCCAAGTGTTGCCGGGATGCAGCTTCGCGGGAATGGTATCCGCATCGAGCGGACGGGTGAGCACGGCGCGGTGGATCGAGATCACCGGAATGCCCAGCGGCTTTACGCTCTTCTGCAGATAGAGCTCAGAGGCGCGGGCCTTGGGCGCGGGCAGGAGCACGCCTTCCGGCGAGTTGGGCGTGTTCTCGAGTCCTTCATTCGTGCCGAAGACACCGACGAGCATCTCGACCTTCGTGTAGTAAGGCTCCACGTCGTCGTAGCCGATCGGCCAATCGAAGCCGAGTCCGTCGCGACGGCGCGGCTTGAAGTCGTAGGGGCCGTTGCGCAAGGACATGCGGCCCCAGTGATTCGTCCGGCCGCCGAGCATGCGCGGACGCCACCAGTGGAATTGCTCCTCCGGTTTGTCACTCGCCTGGGTGTAAGGCTCGTCCGGGATTTCCCAGCCGCCATCGACCGTGGCATCGGTGAAACCCATCTGCTTGTCCGGCGTGGGCGTATTGAGCAGCGGCGTTTGGTCCGGGCGATGGAACATCGCCGTTTGCGTGGCCGGGTCGTAGGCGCGCCCGGCTTCCAGCATCACGCACTTCAAGCCGGCCAGGGTCAGCGTGTAGGCCATCTGGCCACCGCCGGCGCCGGAGCCGACGATGGCGACGTCATATTCTTCCTTCGCCTGGGAGGCAGCGATGATCGGCATGGGGGGCGGGAGTGCTTAGTGCTTAGTAATCAGTAAGAGCAGTGGCGGACTGGAACTACTGATTACTTCCGTTCACAGGTCGATCGCGCGTTTCTCGGCGTGCGACCGAAGCGCGGCGTCGAAGATTTCGTGGCTACCGACGGCTTCATCCGGTGTGGCGCAGCCGAACCGTTCGCCGAGTTGTCCGGCGTGTTCGGCGGCGAAGGCCGCGAGCATTTGCTGGAAGCAATCGGGAAAGCCGGCTTCGAAAATGCCGCCGGTGACGACTGGGAAGGCGCTCTCGCCCATGCCCACATCGTAACGTTCCCAAATCTGCTCCTTGCCGCGGCGGAAATGCCAGAGCGTCTTCGTCTCCTTACTGGAGTAACGCACACCGCCCTCGGTGCCGAGCACTTCGAGATACCAGGTGTTCATTTCACCGGGAGCGAGGCGCTTCGTTTCGAGACGCATCGGGACTTCCCTGCCGTTGATCTCCACGTCGCAATGGATGAGCGCATTGTCCCACGTGTCGCACGGAGCCATGCCGCCTTTGCCATCGGGACGCTCGGTGTAGATTTTCTGCAGCTGCGCGTAGACGCGTTTCGGCTTCCAACCGAGCCGCAACGGCACGTGGGCCGTGTGCATGCCGAGGTCGCCCATGACGCCGATCTCGCCGCAGAATTTGTTCTGCCGCTTCCAGTTGATCGGCTTGTTCGGATCGAGATCGCTGGCGTGATGAAACCCGCTGCGAATCTCGAGGATATGGCCGAGTTGCCCGCTGCGCAGGTAGCGCACGGCTTTCTGTACGCCGGGCAGGAAAGGAAACTCCGACGAGCAACGCACGAAGCGGCCGAGCTCCTTCGCCGTGTCGCGAATCTTCCGTGCCGCCGCGAGATTGATGCCGAAGGGCTTCTCCGCGAAGAGATCCTTTCCGCTCTTCAGCACATCGAGATACAGGCTCTCGTGCAGATGATGCGGCACCGCGACATAGATCACGTCGACGAGATCGCTGGCGCAGAGTTCCTTCGAATCCGCGGTGAAAAGTTTCACCGACGGGATGCGACGAAACCATTCGCGCACTGGTTCGGCGAGATCGCAGATCGCGGTGAGTTCCAGTTGCACGGGAGCGTCCGTGAGCGCGCACCAGCGGCCGATTGCGCTGGCCATTTCGCGACCCATGAGGCCGCCACCGATGATACCGAGGCGAAGGGTCTTCATTTCTCGGCGATGAATTTGACGGCTTCCTTGGCGGTCGCACTTTCGTGCACGATGGCCATGAGCGCGCGGGTCATGCCGGCGGGGTCACGGTGCTGGATGATGTTGCGACCGTAAACGATGCCGGACGCGCCTTGCTGGATGAGCTTCTCGGTGCGTTCGAGGATTTCCGCGTCGGGCGCCTTGCCGCCGCCGCGGACCAGCACCGGGATGCGTCCGGCGATTTCGACGACGCGGTGATAGACGGTCACGTCGTCGGTCGGGTCGGCCTTGATGATATCCGCGCCGAGTTCCACCGCCTGGCGGACGAGCGGGATGATCTTGTCGGGATCGCCATCCACCATGTAACCGCCGGCCTGTTCATTGGGACGGAAGACGAGCGGCTCGATCATCAGCGGCATGCACCAACGTTCGCACTCCGGCTTGATCTTGAGGATGTTTTCGATGCACTGGTCGCTCACCTCGGGCTGGCCGGGGATGCGGAAGAGATTCACCACCACACAGGTGGCATCGAGACGCACGGCTTGTTCGCAGGCGTTGCCGATCATGCGGCTGAAAAGCGTGCGCGGCAGCTCGGAGCCGTAGACATTGGCCACGTCCGTGCGGAGGACGAGGGCGGGCTTTTGCTTGCCCGGGATGCGCTGGAGCAGTTCGGCCTGGCCGATGGTGAGCTGAATGGCGTCCGGGGCGGCCTTGACCAGCGAGCGCACGGCCAGCTCGAGGTTTTCGATGCCCTGGAGGAAGCCACGCTCGTTGAAGAAGCCATGATCGATGGCGACATCGAAGCAGCGGTTGGATTTGGAATTGAAGAGACGGTTGAGGCGGAATGCTTTCATCGAAAGGAGGCCTGGAGCGTGTCTGTAGATGGGCGGCGGGGCAAGCGGTTTTGTATACAATTGTCCAAACGGCCAACTTGCATGCCTCCGGCGAAAGTTGTCTCATCGGTGGCTCTTCCCCCGAAAATCCCCCCTTTATGAAGCTCCTTTCCCTCCTCATTTGTGCCGGCCTCGTGTCCGCCGCGTGTGCCGAAGATCTCAAGATTCAGCGCGACATTCCCTGTACGGAATCCGCGGATGCGGCGCAAAAGCTGGACGTTTACGCTCCACCCGGCGCGAAGGATGCGCCGGTCGTGGTCTGGATTCATGGCGGAGGCTGGGCGCAGGGTGACAAGGCCGAGGTGCAGGAAAAGCCGGCGGCGTTTGGGAAGAAGGGATTCGTCTTTGTCTCGGTGAATTATCGGCTGTGGCCGAAAGTGGTGATGGGCGATCTCATTCACGACGTCGCGAAATCGGTCGGCTGGGTGCACGCCCACGCGGCCGAATATGGGGGCGATCCGCACCGGATGTTCATCATGGGGCACTCGGCGGGAGCGCAACTCGCGGCGCTACTTTGCACGGATGAGCGGTTACTTAAGGCCGAGGGCGTGCCGTTTTCAGATCTGAAAGGCTGTGTGCCGGTGGATGGCGATACTTATAATGTGCCGGCCAGTGTGGCGCTCTCCGATACGCGTTGCCGCGTTTACAACCTGCCGGAACCGAAGGGCGGGCACCGGGCGAAGTTTGGCAACCCGGAGCAGCAGGCGGATTACTCGGCGGTGAATCACGTGAAGAAGGACAAGGGCATCCCACCGTTCCTTCTGCTGCATGTGGCCACGCATCCCGACACCACGTTGCAGGCGCAGGATCTGGCCAAGGCGCTGAAGAATGCGGGTGTCTCCGTGAAGGTCTTCGGCGCGAAAGACACGGACCACAACAAGCTCAACAACCATCTCGGCGTGGAGGGAGATCCGGCGACGAAGGAGTTGTTCGAGTTTGTGGATGAGGCTTTGAAGCCGTGAGAAAGCAGTTGCTTCCAGCCCGGAGGGCTGAAGGACCGTAGCCGGGGGTAAGCGAGCCTGGCGAGCGAGACCCCCGGAAACCAATCTAAAAAGCGACTGCACCCCGGAAGGTGGTGCCGGAGTTTCTCTCCACGGTGCAAAATTCCGCCCACCCCTGCCGGGGTGGCCCGTGGAGGATGGATGTCCGGGGGTGGCGCTCGCAAGCTCGCTTACCCCCGGCTACGGTCCGTCAGCCCTCCGGAGTAGCGCATCAGCCAAGGGTTGCCTTAGCTTCGGAACCCGTAGCGCGTGCCGATGTCGAGCACTTGAGCGAGCGGCAACATTCCGCCCGTGCAGGTCTCATCGGCGAGATTGGCCGCCGCGGCGCACACCCCGTAGCGCAGCCAATCCTTCACCGGCAAATGCTCGTGCCAGCCGAGGAGGACACCGGCGGTGAAGGCATCGCCGGCACCGGCGGCGCCTTTGATGTAGCTCTCCGGGAGCTTCACGCTGGCGTGCTCGCAGAACTGGCCATCGCGGCCGAGGGCGGCGCCGCCTTCGGGGAAATGGACGATGACGTGTTCGCGGACGCCGGCGGCGAGGATTTGCTCCATCGCCTTCTTTAAAGCTGCGCGATCGAGGCCGCTGTCGGTGCGGATCTGCAGTCCCGTCACCCGTCCGGCCTCGAATTCGTTCATGATGCAAAGGTCGACGTGCTTCAGCGCGGGCGAGACGACTTTGGCGAAACGGTCGCTGTCTTCGCTCACCAGATCGATGCTCGTCTTGAGCCCGGCGGCCTGGGCGCGGGAAAGCACTTCGGCGGCCACGGTGCCGTGTTGCGGATGCGCGCTGTCGAGGATGTCGAGGAGGAGCAGGTAGCCGAGATGGAACAAGCGGGCCGTCGTCTGGCTGAAATCAAAGTGCGGCGAATCGAGCAGGGCATTCGCGCCGCGCGCGTGGAAGAAAGTGCGCCGGCCATTCGACTGCACGGTCATCACGTCGGTGTAGGAAGTGGGCGCCTTGTCCGTCTGCTGCAGGGCGCTGGCGTCGATTTTGAATTTCGCGCAGTCGTCGAGAATGATTCGGCCATCGCCGTCCTGGCCCACGAGGCCGACCGCGGCGAGCGGAAAGGGGGTGCCGAGCTTGGCGAGATCGACGAGAATATTGTAAGGCGAACCGCCGGTGCCGTGCGTGCTGGAGAGGATATTGGCTAGCGCGTCCTGCGAGGGCCAGGTGTCGATGATTTTGACGTGGTCGATGATCCAGTTGCCGCCGGCGAGGATTCCTGAGCGTGTGTTCATTTTGCGAGGGGCAGGAGGATTCACGCCGCGCGCTTCGCGGCAAGCGTTTTCCACCGAAGTTGCAAGTGCCTCCAGGCTCCACTGGGGCGCTTAAAACTCGCCGCGGACCAGTCGCATCGGGAGATATTCCAAGTCGATGTCGAATGGCAGGTTCCGCCGAAAGGCCAGTGCCGCCGCCAGGAGCCGGAAGGCAGGATCAATGCGTTGCCGTGCTATTTTCCTTGGGGGAAGGGGAGCCAGGCGAGCCGTAACCAGAATGCTAATCGGAAGCAAGCGCTGCGTTATAACCACCGAAATGGCCTTTTATTAACCGAAATTTAATATTTTCGCTAAGAGCGAAACTCTTGGCCGCTTATTGGGTTAACCCGCCCCAAGAACACACAGCACTATGGACATCAACCAACATCTCCCTTCCCCCGAAGATTATTGCGCTACACGCCGCCAATTCCTCAACCGGTTTGGCATGGGCTTTGGCGCGTTGAGTCTGGCCGGGCTTCTCGGCTCCTCCCTCGGCAGCAGCAGCGCCCAGGCGGCGATGAACCTCTCTCCGCTCGCTCCGAAACAGCCCCAATTCCCGGGCAAAGCGAAGCGCGTCATTCATATTTTCTCCCAAGGCGGCCCGTCGCATATCGATACCTGGGATCCGAAGCCGGAGATGGAAAAATACATCGGCAAGGATGTGAAGGAAATCGGCGGCATCCCGCTGCCCACGCAGTTCAAGTTCACCAAGCGCGGCCAGAGCGGGGTGGAAGTGAGCGAGATTTTCCCGAAGATCGGCGACCACATCGATGACATTGCGGTCATCCGCTCGATGAATACCGACATCCCGGCGCACGAATTCGCCACCCTGATGATGAATACGGGCTCCGGCCGCCTGGTGAAGCCTTCGATGGGCGCGTGGGTGCTCTACGGTCTCGGCGCGGAAAACCAGAACCTGCCCGGCTTCATCGCCCTCGGCGGCGGTCTCGGTGGCGCGGCCAACTGGCGCTCGGCCTTCCTGCCCGGCGCCTTCCAGGGAACGCTGGTGGGCAACGTCAGCGCTCCGGTGGAGCGCATCATTGAAAACATCCGCAGCCAATTCGCTACGCGCCCTCAACAGCGCCGGCAGATCGATCTGCTCAAGGCGATGAACGACCTGCACACCGAACGCCAGGCGCATGAGGCAGCGCTGGAGGCGCGTATCCAGTCCTTTGAGCTCGCTTTCAACATGCAGGCGGAAGCGATGGACACCTTCGACGTCACCAAGGAACCGCAGAACATTCGCGATATGTATGGCGATACCGAGACCGGCCGCCGCATGCTCGTGGCCCGCCGCCTCGTGGAAAATGGCGTGCGCTTCGTGCAAGTGTGGGCGGGAAGCTGGGATCACCACACGGACGTGAAGGGCAACCTGGAGAAGCAGGCGGCGTTGCTCGACCAGCCGGTCGGCGCGTTGCTCACCGATCTCAAGCAGCGCGGCATGCTCGAGGATACGCTGGTCGTGTGGGGCGGCGAATTTGGCCGCACCCCGCGGCACGACAAGGGCGCGCGTGGCGAACCGGGCCGCGATCACCATCATCGCGCGTTCTGCGCATGGATGGCCGGCGGCGGCGTCAAGGGCGGCCAGGCCTACGGTGCGTCGGACGACTTCGGCTACGACGTGGTCGAGAACAAGGTGCACGTCCACGACCTGCACGCGACCATTCTCAACCAACTCGGCTTCGATCATGAGAAGCTGACTTATCGCTACAATGGCCGCGACTTCCGGCTCACGGACGTCTTCGGCAATGTGGTCACGGGGCTCGTTTCCTAATTTTTTGCGCATCATGACTGTTCGCCTGACATCTCCTCGCTTGCTCACGGTGGCCGCTATTCTCGGCGGCGTTGCCAGTGCCGGTGCGGCCGTGCCCTCCGATCTTGCCCAGCTCGATTTCTTCGAGAAGAAAATCCGCCCCGTGCTTTCGGAGCAGTGCTACGAATGCCACAGCGCGACCTCGAAGAAGGTCAAGGGTGGCCTCCTGCTCGATACCGCCGAAGGCATCCTCAAGGGCGGTGATTCCGGTCCGTCGATCGTTGCCGGCAAGCCGGAGAAGAGCCTGCTGCTGACTTCGATGAAGCATTCGGATCCGGACCCGGATCTCGCCATGCCGCCGAAGAAGGATCAGCTCCCGGCGGAAGTGATTGCCGACTTCGAACAATGGATCAAGATGGGCGCGCCCGATCCGCGCGATGGCAAGGCGACGCGCAAGGCTGCCTGGAACGACAAGACGGCGAAGGAGCACTGGGCCTTCCAGCCGATCAAGAATCCCGCCGTGCCGACGCCGGCGGATGAGAAGCATTTCATCAAGAACCCGATCGACGCTTTCGTCCTGGCGAAGCTCACCGAAAAGAAGCTCACGCCGTCCGCGCCGGCGGACAAAGCGACGCTGCTGCGCCGGGTGACCTACGATCTCACCGGCCTGCCGCCGACGCTGGCGGAAGTGGATGCGTTCCTCGCTGACAATTCGCCCAATGCTTACGAGAAGGTGATCGATCGGCTGCTGGCTTCGCCGGCTTATGGCGAGCGCTGGGGGCGTCACTGGCTCGACGTGGCGCGTTATGCGGACACCAGTGGCGATCGTCTCAATGGCAAGCGCCAGCCGCTTTTCGCTTACGCGTGGACCTATCGCGATTACGTCATCAATGCGTTCAACACCGATCTGCCGTACGATCAATTCGTTCGCGAGCAGATCGCGGCGGATCGTCTGCCGGAAGCGGAGAAGGATAAATCGAAGCTCGCCGCGCTCGGTTTCCTCACCGTGGGCAAGCGCTTCATGGGGGTGGAGAACGATGTCATCGACGATCGCATCGATGTGGTGAGCAAGGGCATGCTCGGCCTGACCGTGGCCTGCGCCCGCTGCCACGATCACAAGTTCGACCCGATCCCGACGAAGGATTACTACGCGTTGCACGGCGTCTTCAGCAGTTCGCAGGAGCCGACGGAGGAGCCGATCATCGCGCCCGTCGACAAGGAAAGCGCGGACTACAAGGCTTACGAAGGCGAAGTCGCCAAGGTGGAACAGGAAGTGGAGAAGTATCGCGAGATGAACGCCGCACGGCTCGTCTCGGGCATGCTCGACAAGACCGGCGAGTATCTGCTCGCCACCCGGGATAGCGTCGCAGCCAAGGACACCAGCAAACGCGGGGATAATTTCCGATTGATGGCCCGCCAGCGCGGGCTCGAGGCCGAAGTGGCGTTCATTTGGATGGACCGCGTCAAGTCGACGCAAAAGACCGATGCAGTGCTCGGTCCGTGGCTGAAGTTCACCGAACTGACGGACGATCAATTTGCCGAGAAGGGTCCGGAGCTGGCCAAGGAAATCGAGAGCTCCGGGCAATACCAACCGGCGCTCGCTGCCGCGCTCGCGGCCAAGGCGCCGACGAACTTGAAGGACGTGGCCGCCGTTTACACGGAGGTCTTCGCCGGCTTGCGCAAGCAACTCGATCTACCCGCTTACACCGGCTACCGCGGTGCGGGCCGGAACGCGAAGTTCCCCATCGCCAAGGTGCAAACCAAGATCGACGGTCCGATGGAATCGTTGCGCGAGTGCATCTTCGGTGGTGAATCGACGGTCATGCCCGACCAGAAGCTCATGACCCGCGCCCTGGGCGTGCAATTCACCAACCCGGAGACGGCCATCGAGGCCAAGACGGTGAGCATCAATTTTGCCCATCCGGGTGCGCCGGTGCGCGCCATGGCGATGGAAGACAAGCCGACGCCGAAGAATTCGTATGTCTTCATCCGCGGCGAACCGAGCAATCGGGGCCCACTCGCACCGCGCAAGTTCCTGACCGTTCTGTCGAATGGCAAGGATGAGCCTTTCAAGGACGGCAGTGGCCGCCTCGAACTGGCCCAGCGCATCGCCAGTCGCGACAATCCACTCACCGCCCGCGTGATCGTGAATCGCATCTGGCAGTGGCATTTCGGCCAGGCGATCGTCCGCACCGTGAGCGATTTCGGCACGCGCTCGGAACCGCCCACGCATCCCGAGTTGCTCGATTGGCTGGCGACGTCGTTCATGGACAACGGCTGGTCGTTCAAGAAGCTCCACAAGCTCATCCTGCTCTCGGCCACCTATCAGCAAAGCAGTGCGCCGAATGACAAGGCCCTGCGCGATGATCCGACCAATCAGTGGCTCTGGCGGATGAACGTCCAGCGGCTCGATTTCGAAGAAACCCGCGACACGTTGCTCATCCTGGCCGGCAAACTGGATCGTGACGTGAATGGACGCCCGTTCATCATGGCTGCTTCCACGGTTTCCAACCGTTACCGCGCCATGGTCGCCGACGCGATGACGCCGAAGACGAGCACGGATCGCCGCACGGTCTATGCCATGGTCGATCGCAATTCGTTGCCGGATATGTTTGGCACCTTCGACTTCGCGAACCCGGACATGACCAACGGTGAACGCATGCTCACCACCGTGCCGCAGCAGGCGCTCTTCTTGTTGAATAGCCCCTTCGTCGTCGAGCAAGTGAAGAACCTGCTCACGCGTCCCGATTTCCCGAAGGATGGGATCGACGAAGACAAAGTGCGTTTCATCTACCGCACCGCCTTCCAGCGCCAGCCCACCGCGCAGGAACTCGTGCTCGCCCGCAATTTCCTCTCGGATGATCCGCCGCAAATCCCCGACCCGAAACTTGCGCCGCAAGCCGGCGACGACGACGCCACCAAGGCACGCAAGGCCAAAGCCCTCAAGGCGATGGAACCCGCGAAGCAGCTCAACGTCATGGAGCGCTACACGCAGACGGTGCTGGAGAATAACGAGCTGGTGTTCCTCTACTAACCGCGATGCGACTGCTATAGCCGCACGGAATAGGAAGAATGGGAGTTTAGGAGTCCTATTCTCCTATTCTTCCTATAACTCCTATTCCTCCTCTTTATCGGCGGTAGGTGCTTGCGGTGCGGCACTCTACGCCCGCCGGCCACGCCGCCGCCAGCCGAGGAGCACCGCCCAGCCGCCGAGGAGCGAAGCGATGGACGATGGCTCGGGGATGCCGAGGTAGGTGAGCGAGACGTCGTTGAGGGCGTTGTTGCCATCCAGGCCGCTGCTGTCGGCGTAGTTCACCGCGAAGTTGGCCACGCCGGGGATGGTGAACAAGCCGGTGTAACCGCCGGTGGGAGTGACATTGGCGAAGGTGCCGCTGATCGTCAGCCCGACCGGTGCGGCGTCGAGGATGAAGAACTTCTCGCCGACGCCCGGGGTGAAGCCATTGATGAGACTGACGTCGAGGTTTCCTCCAAGGGTGATTTGCCCGTTGCTGACGATCTGGTCGTAGCCCGTGCCTGCGGTGGGCCCGCCCAGTTCGAGTTGCAGATGCGCGGTGCTGCTCAGGGTCAAACTGCTGCTGAAAGCGATCTGGCCGATCGAATTGGTCGAAGGATTGCCGGGGGTCACCGTGCCTTCCAACGAAGTCGCGCCCGTGACTGCGCCGACCCCGGTGAGCGTCCCGGCGATGCCCACGTGGACCGGCCCGGCGCCGAGCACGGAAGACGGTCCGATGTTGGTCAGCGCCACGGCGCCATTGTTGATGGTCGTGCCGCCGGCCTGGCTGCTTTGATGAGTGAGCGTCAGCGTGCCCGTCCCGATTTTGACCAGCGAACCGAGCCCCGCCAGGGAGCCATCGAAGGTGCTCGAAAGGTTGTTGCCGCCGACGGTGAAGGCGACGCCCTGACCGTTCGTGTTCGTCAGCGTCAGCGTGCCGGAGCCGGCGAGCGAACCGGCGGAAGCGGCGAAGAGCGTGCCGAAGTTGACCTGGCCGGCAAGCAAGGTGAAGAGGCCGGTGCCGAGGCCGTTGCCATTGGTGCTGAGATCGATCGTGGCGCCGTTATCCGTAATGCCCGCCGTCGAATTGCTGCCCGTCAGCGCGAGGCTGCCGGTGCCGGCCACGGCCAAGGTGCCCAGGCCGGTCAGCGCGCCGCCGTAACTCGTGGGATTGCCGCCGTTGGTGCTGATTAACAAGCTGACCGCCTGGTTGTTCATGTTGGTCAGCACGAGAGCACCGCTTCCGGCCAGCGGGCCAACCTGGACGAAGGTTTGCGTCCCGAAGTTCACCGTGCCGCCGTTGACGGTGAAGACGCTTCCACCGGGCGTAAACCCGTTGAGGTTCAGGGTGCCGCCATTCAGGGTGAAGGCGCCCGATCCCAGGGCGTTGTTGCCGTTGAGATTGAGGGTGCCGGCGTTGAGGGTGATCGGCACTTGCGTGTTGGGATTGCTCAGGCCGAATGTGCCGCTGCCATTGATGACCAGCGAACCCGTTCCCAGCAGGGCGCCGTTGTAGACAGGCCCCAAGCTGCTCGACGTGAGAGTCAGGGTCACCGGCTGGTTGTTGCTGTTGGTGAGCGTGAAGGCTCCGTTGCCCAACAGATTGCCGACGGTGGCGTTCGTCAGCGTGCCAAAGGAAAACGTACCGCTGCCGCTGACGGCGAGATTGTAGCCTGCGGCCGCTAGAGGCGTGCTGAGGAGGACCGTGCCTTGTCCCACCGAGACGGTGCCATTGGCGCCCGTGCTGTCGCCTGCCAGGGTGAGCACGCCCGAGCCTTGCATGTTCAACTGGCCGAGGCCGCTGATTTTTCCGGAATAAGTGGTGGAACCGCTGCCGTTGACGGAGAGGGAGACGGGCTGGTTGAGATCATTGGTCAGCGCGAGGTTGCCGGAGCCGGCGAGCGAACCCACGTTCGCGAATGTCTGGCCGGCAAAGTCAATTGAGCCGCCATTGATCACGAAGGTGCCGGTGCCCAGGTTTACCACGCCATTGGGGAAAAGCGTTCCGCCGTTGAGAGTGAATGTGCCGGAACCCAAGGAATTGTTGCCGGTGAGGCTGATCCCGCCGGAAGCCAGGGTGATGGCGGCGGTGGATAGCGAGTTGCCCACCGTGATCGTCCCGATGCCGGCTTTGACCAATGTGCCCAAGCCGGTAACAGCGCCGGTCAAAGATAACGGGGTATTTCCTCCGATGGTGAAAGTGACACCCAGATTGTTGGCATTGGTCAGCGCCAGGGAAGTGCTGCTATCCTGCAGGCCACCGGCGGTCGCGCTGGTCAGCGTGCCGAAGGAGAGCGTTCCTCCGGCGAGAGACAGCGTGTAACCCGCGGCGGCATTGGGAGTGCCGAGCGCGACGGTGCCTTGTTGCAGGATGATGACGCTGGAGGCGCCGCTGCTGTCGCCCGCCAGGGTGAGCGTGCCGGTGCCATTCATGGTCAGCCCGCCCGTGCCCGAGATTTTGCCCGAGTAGGTCGTCGAAGCGCCATTGCTGCCCACGACGACATTGAGATTCGTGTGACTGCTATTCGCCAGCACCAGGTTTCCTGAACCGGCCAGAGCGCCGATGACCGCGGTGGAGAGGTTGTCGAAGTTAAGAGTGCCGCCGTTGATGGTGAAGGTGCCGCTGCCCAAGGCGTTGGGGTTGCCGCCGAGGTCGATGGTCCCGGCATTGAGCGTGATGGGTGCGGTCGAACTGGGGCTGTTGAAAGTGAGCGTGCCGGTCCCCGTTTTCACGAGGGTGCCGAGGCCATTCAGCAGTCCGGTGAAGGTGGTCGACGTATTGTTTCCGCCGACCGTGAATGTGACCGCTTGATTGTTGGCATTCGTAAGGGTGAATGTGCCGCTGCCTTGCACGCCGCCGGCCGCGGCATTGAGGAGGGATCCGAAGGAGAGGGTTCCTCCATTTGCCCCGAGCGTGTAACCGGCCGCGGCATTCGGCGTGGCTAGAGCGACCGTGCCCTGGGTGATGGAAATGACGCTCAACGAACCGGTGCTGTCACCCGTCAGGGTGAGCGTGCCTGAGCCATTCATGACGAGGCCGCCCAGACCCGAGAGAGCGCCGGAATAGGTCGTCGAGGCGCCATTGCCACCCACGGTAAAGGCGACGGGTTGGTTGCTGCCGTTGGTCAGGACCAGCGGACCGGATCCCGCCAGCGCACCGGCGGAGGCGGCAGTCAGGTTGTCGAAATTGACCGTGCCGCCATCGATGGTCAGCGTGCCGGTGCCGAGCGCGTTGGCATTCTGATTGAGATCAATCGCTCCGGCATTGAGCGTGATGTTTCCCGTCGAACTCGGACTGTTGAAAGTGAACGTGCCGGTGCCGGCCTTGATCAACGAACCCGGGCCGCTCAGGATGCCCGTGTAAGTGGTCGAACTGTTATTTGCGCCGACGGTGAAGGCGACGGCTTGATTGGTGTCGTTCGCCAGGGTGAGCGATCCCGTGCCCGTGAGTCCGCCGGCTGTGGCGCTGGTCAGCGTTCCGAAGTCCAGGGTGCCGCCATTCAGCCCGAGCGTGTAACCGGCGGCGGCGTTCGCCGTGGCCAGCAAGAGCGCACCTTGCCCGATGCTCACGCTGCTCGATGCGCTGGTGCTGTCGCCGGCGAGGGTCAGCGTGCCGGAGCCGGTCTTGGTCAGGCTTCCGAAGCCCGAGAGCGTGCCCGAAAAAGTCGTCGAGGCGTTATTGCCGCCCACGAATAAACTGACCGCCTGACTGCTCGCATTGGTGAGCACGACATTGCCCGTTCCGGCGAGGCCGCCGGCATTGGCCGTGGTCACCCCGGCAAAGCCGAGCGTTCCGCCGTTCAGCGTGATCGTGCCCGTGCCGAGGGAATTGGGAGTGAAACCGAAATTCAGATTGCCCTGGAGGACAGTAAAGCCACCGCTGAAATTGGGGCTGTCGATGTTGAGGGTGAGCGTGCCGGCGCCGGTTTTGGTGAGGAGGCCCGTTCCGCTGATCGGACTGCCAAAATTGAGACTGTTGCCATTGGTATCGAGTGTTCCGCCTAAAGGACCGATCGGCGCAAATTGCGAGGAGAAATCCAGAAACGTGTTCCACTGAAGACCACCGCCATTGAGAGTGATGGGCCCGGTGCCCAAGCCGCCGGGTCCGAAATTGATCAGGCCACTGGTGATGATCGTCCCGCCGCTGTAGGTATTGTTGCTGCCGAGAAAGACAGTACCCGTGCCGGCCTGGGTCACGGTGCCGATGCCGGAAATCGGGCTGCCGAAGTCGGTCGTCTGGAAAACGCTGCGCGAGAAATTGAAGGCCAGGTTGCCGTTATCGGTGATCGGCATGAATTGAGGGAGCGTGCCCGTCGTTCCGCCATTGCCGAGTTGCAGGGTACCGGCGCTGATTGTGAGGCCACCAATGAGCGTGGTGCTGCCCGCGAGGATCAATGTGCCGCTTCCAGTCTTCGTTAGAACGGGCGTGCCAAAGCCGGAAATGTTTCCCTTCACCAGCACGGTGCTGCCGTTGCCGATATTCCAACTTTGATCCGCCGAGAGGGAGAGGGCGTTGTTGATCGTCTGGAGCCCGGCGCGGGTGGAGGTAATGCCGCCGCTGCCGAGGGAGATCAACTGGCCGGAGACGACGAAATTTCCCGTGCCGGGCAAAAAGGTGATGCTACCCGCCTGGAAACCGGCGGTATCATTGTTAGGCGTGAGGAAGCTGCCGGTGCCGGAGCCGGAAAAGATGAGCTGCGTGTTCGCATTGCTGACGGACGGGGCGACCCCGTTGGTCCAGTTACCGTTGGTGCTCCAGTTGCTGTCCGCACCCGCGCCCGACCAGGTGAAGAATCCCGAGCCGGTGGAGCCGAGGTAGGTGAGCGAGACATCATTGAAACCACCGTCCGTATTGCTGTCGGTATAGCTCACCTGAAAGACCACGCCGTCGTAGATGAGTTGGTTGGCGTTGGGACCGGTCAGGGGAATGTTGCCGAAACTGCCGCTGACCGAATTGCCGCCCACGGTATCGAGAATGAAAAACTTGTCCCCGACATTGGGCAGGAAGCCGTTGGCGAAACTGATGTTCAGGTTGCCCGCCAGGTTGATCTGGTTTTGCACAAACACCTGGCTGTAGTCGGTGCCGGCGGCCTCGCCGCCCAAGGTGACCTGATATTGCGCCGAGCTCGAAAGACTCAGCGAGTTGCCGAAATTCAGCGTGCCGATCGGGCTTCCGGGTGCAAGAGTGCCATTCACCGTCGCGGCGCCGGAAATGAAGCCGACACCCGTGAGCATGCCATTCGTGCCGACTGACAACGGGCCGCCGCCGAGGACCGAGGAAGAAGCCCCGACATTGGTGCTGACGATCGAGCCGCCGTTGATCGTCGTGCCGCCGCCGTAGCCGTTGGCTGTGGTGAGAGTCAACGCGCCGGCGCCTACTTTCACCAGCGAACCACTGGCGCTGAGGGTTCCGGCAAAAGTCGTCGATGCCCCATTGCTGCCCACCGTCAGGATGATCGGTTGGTTATTGGTCGTATTCTGCAACAAAAGATTGCCCGTTCCGGTGAGCCCGCCCATCGAAACGCTCGTCTGCGTTCCGGTGAGAAGAGTTCCTCCGTTGTCCGTGAAAGTGCCCGAGCCGAGCGCTTTGCCATTGGCACTGATGTCCAGTGTGCCTTGGGACAAGGTGATGTTCGCCGTGGAATTGGAGTTGGCGAGCGCGAGGGTGCCGTTGCCATTCATGACCAAAGTGCCCAGTCCGGTGACCGCCCCCGTGTAGGTCGTTTGGGTGGGGGTGCTGCCCACGCTGAAAGTCACTCCCTGGTTGCTCGTGTTGCTGAGCACCAGATTACCCGAACCGGCGAGCCCGCCCGCCGAGGCGCTGGTCAGCGTTCCGAAGTTCAGCGCACCGCCATTGATGGTGAAGACACCGCTGCCGAGCGCGCTGCCATTGAAGCTGATGTCGAAGGCGCCGTTGTTCAGCGTGAAGTTGGCCGTCGAACCGGAAGCCGTCAGCGCCATCGTGCCGGTGCCCGTCTTGACCAGCGTCCCGGGGCCGAAGATCTGTCCCGAGTAACCCGTGGAGGCGTTATTGCTGCCGACGGTGAAGGTGAGGGGACCGAAGTTATTTTGGAGCGTGATGGTGCCGAAACCGGCGAAGGCGCCGGCCGAGATGTTCGGGAGGTTGCCGACAATCAGGAAGCCGCCGTTATTGGAGGTAAACGTGCCGCTGCCGAGCGCGTTGCCATTCTGGCTGATATCAATGCCGCCTTGCGATACGGTGATGTTCGCCGTCGAGTTGGAGTTGGTGAGGGTGAGGGTGCTGGTGCCCGTCTTGACCAGGGTGCCGAGGCCCGTGAGCGCCCCCGAGTAAGTCGTGGAGAAGGGGAAGTTGTTGCCGACGGTGAAGGTGACGCCTTGATTGCTGGCATTGGTCAGGGCCAGTCCGCCGGAACCGGCCAGCGCATTGATCGCGACGCTCGTTTGCGTGCCAAACGTGAGGGCGCCGCCGTTGATCGTGAAGAGGCCGCCGCCCAGGCCGTTGGCGCTGCCGCTGAGATCGATAGTGCCGCTATTGAGCGTGATATTCGCGTTGGAACCGCTGCCGCTCAGGCCCAGCGTGCCGGGGCCGTTCATGACCAGCGTGCCGCCGGTGATCGCCCCCGAGTAATTCGTCGTGGCGCCATTGCCGCCGACGAAGAGCGTGACGGGCTGGGAAAAACCGGCGGACAAAGAGAGATTACCAGTGCCCGCCAGACCTCCGGCCGACGCGGTCGTGAGAAAGCCGCCATGGAGCGTTCCTCCGTTGTAAGTGAATGTGCCTGTGCCGAGCGCATTGCTATTGGCGCTGATGTCCAACGTGCCCTGCGCCAGGGTGATGCCGGCCGTCGAGTTCGGGTTGGAGAGCGTGAGTGTGCCGGGGCCGGTCTTGACCAGCGTGCCCAGTCCGGTGACCGCCCCCGTGTAGCTCGTATTGACGCCGTTGATTCCCACAGTGAAAGTCACTCCCTGGTTGCTCGTGTTCGTGAGGACCAGCCCGCCGGAACCGGCGAGTGCGCCGGCCGAGACGCTGGTCTGCAGGCCGAAGGAAAGGTTGCCGCCGTTGAGGGTGAAGATACCGGAGCCCAGGCCGAGCCCGCTGAAGTTGAGATCGATGGTGCCGGCGAGGAGCGTGATGCCCGCGGAGGAAGCGGTTCCGGTGAGTTGAAGGGTGCCCGGTCCGTTCATGACCAGCACGCCGCCGCTGATCACTCCCGCGTAGCTCGTTGTGGCGCCGTTCCCGCCGACGCTGAAAGTGACCGGCTGCGAGCTGTTATTCAGCAGGGATAGATTGCCCGTTCCCGCCAGTCCCCCCGCCGAGGCGCTCGTCAGCGAACCGAAACGCAACGTCCCACCGTTGTCGGTAAAAGTACCCGAGCCCAGAGCATTGCCATTCTGGCTGATGTCGATCGTGCCACTCGCCAGGGTGATGGGTGCGGTGGAATTGGGGTTGGTCAACGTGAGTGTGCCCGGGCCTTGTTTGGTCACCGCGCCGCTGCCGATCAACGAACCGGAGAAAGTCGTGGAAATGGCGTTCGTTCCCACTGTCACCGCCACCGGCTGGCCGGCGCCATTTTGGGTCAATAGGGAGGATGACGAGCTCGTCGCGCTGATTGCTCCGAAGCTCGCCGCACTCACGAGATTTCCGCCAAATCCGGCATTGCCGCCGGCGAGGCTGAGGTTGCCGGACAAGGTGAAAGCCGGCGTGAAGGGCGAAAATAGGATGGTGCCTCGATTTGCGCCGATGGTTCCGCTGAAGCCGGAGTCATCTCCGCCCAATGTGAGTGTGCCCGGGCCGTTCATGAGGAGCGTGCCGAACCCGATTAGCCTTCCGGAAAAGTTCGTCGAGGCGCCATTGCTGCCTACGGTAAAGGTGATGGCTCCGGCAGCGCCGCTCAGGTTGAGCGTGCCGTTGCCTGCCAGGGCGCCCGCGGTGATGGTGGACTGGTTGCCAAAATTGAGCCCGGCGGTGCTGTTCAGCGTGAACGTGCCGGTGCCCAGGCCTGCCCCATTTTGGCTCAGATCGATCGAGCCGCTTTGCAAGGTGATGTTCGCCGTCGAACCCGACCCGGTGAGGGTGAGTGCCCCCTGGTAATTCAAGACCAGCGTGCCCAGACCCGTGACCGCGCCCGAATAGGTCAAAGTCGGCACGCCGCTGCCGTTGCCTACGGTGAAGGTGACACCTTGATTGCTGGCATTCGTCAGCACCAGGTTGCCGGAACCGGAGAGGGCTCCGGCGGACGAACTGGTCTGGGCACCGAAGGCCAGAGCGCCGCCATTGATGGTCAAGAACCCTGTGCCCAAGGCACTGGCATTGGCACTCACATCGAGCGTGCCGGATTGCAGTTGGATGTTCTCTGTCGAAGTGGAATTCGTGAGCGCCAGCGTTCCCGTGCCCACCTTGACCAGCACGCCGGAGCCGGACAAGGCGCCGGAGTAAGTTGTCGAAGCGCCGTTGCTGCCGACGGTGAACGTGACTGGCTGGGAAGAGCCGTTGAGTAACGAAATGTTGCCCGATCCCGCCAGTGCGCCGGCGCTGAAGCTGGTCTGGGTGAGGAAACTCAGCGCGGAGTTGTCGGTAAATGTGCCCGTGCCCAAGGCATTGCTCGAGGAGATCTGCAATCCGCCCACACTGAGGGTGAGGTTTCCGCTGAAGCCCGCATCGTTACCCGCGAGGGTCATCACTCCCGAGCCCACTTTGGTGATCGATCCGTTGCCGGTGATCATGCCGGAAGAGCCGCCGCTATTGTTGTTGCCGATGGTCACGGCTACCGGTGCGCCGAAGCTATTTTGCGTAGAGAAAATGGCGGTGGCGGAGCTGCTGATGAGGATGCCGAGGGTGGCGGTGGTCGTGGTATTGCCGAAGCCGAGATAGCCGCCGCTGAGTTGGACCGTGCCGGGCAGGGTCACGTTGTTGGCCGCGAGGATGAGCGTTCCTTGAATCACCCCGAGTCCTCCGGTCAGGTTGGAGGTGTCGCCGGTCAAGGTCAGCCCGCCGGCGCCGTTTTGAATCAGCGGGCCCGGGCCGGATAGCGACCCAAAAAAAGTGGTGAAGGCGCCGTTGCCGCCCACGCTGAAATTTACCGGCTGGCTGCTGTTGTTCAACAGCGTCAGCGGACTGGAACCGGCCAGCGCCCCAGCGGAGACACTGCTCTGCAAACCGAAGGAAAGAGTGCCACCATTGAGCGTCAATGTGCTCGAGGTGAAGATGCCGCTGCTGGTGGCCAGCGTTCCGCCGCTGACGGTGAGAGGCGCGGTGGAGCTGGAATTGTTTAGCGTGAGCGTGCCCGGGCCGACTTTGTTGACGACGCCCGGGCCGAGGAGGGGAGCGTTAAAAGCGACGTTGTTGCCATTGGTATCCAACGTGCCTCCGGCGGGACCGATGGGGCCGAGCTGACTGGAAATGTCCTGCGTATTGCCCGGGACCCACTGCAACCCGCCGCCGTTGAGCGTGACCAGTCCCGAGCCGAGACTGCCATTGGCAAAAGCGACGGTGCCGAAATTGATCGTCGTCCCGCCGGTGTAGGTATTCGTCGAGAGGATCTGCAGGGTGCCCGCGCCATTCTTGGTGATCCCGTTGGTGCCCGCGAGATGCGCGTTGGCGCCGATGACGAGTTTGGCCGCGCTGTTGGCCACATTGATCGTTCCATTGGTGCCGCCGAATGCGATGGCCAGCGGGCCGTCGCCATTGATGCCGCCGAGCGTGATCGTGCCGGTGGTCCTGGCGCTCAACGAAATGAGATCCGTGCCGCCATTGGCATTCGTGCCCCCGGTGAGGGTCAGCACTTGGGACACTCCGCCGGAGGAATTGGCGTCGATGTTGAAGCTGGCCGAGGCGGTGTCGAAGCTGAGCGTCTGCGCGGTGTAGCTGTTGTTGAGTTGGCTGTTGCCCGTGGTCGAGCTGTTGAAGAAGAGGGCGTCTGTTGAGCTGGGGGTATGGCCGAGGCTCCAGTTGGCCAGAGCGTTCCACGAAGCGCCGATGCCGCTGAAGATATTCGTGTTAGCCAGTGACGGGAAGGCGAGGGAAACCACCAGGCCGGCAATGGTATTGCCCAGAATGAGGCGCCGGGCGCGTTTGGAAAAGCGCGGCAGCCGCCGGGCAAAGCGCGCCGAGGAAAAGGAGGACCGGTGTCTCATATGGGGTGGAACTGCTGACGATTTCCCGCGGGCAATCCGACCGTGGAAAAACGCACCGTGCTACCAAGCAGATGTCACACCTTAAAGAATGTTAGTTTACAGAAAACCCCGTATTTGTGGGGGTGTTGTTGATCGTCGACAAATCGAGTGATGACGGGATGTTACGAGTTATTACGTAACATTCGCCGATTTGGCCACCCGCGCTATCAGAAAACCACGCTCTAAAATCTCCGCCGACGACGCCAGCCGAGGAGCAGTGCGCCACCGGCCAGCAGAGTGGCCAGCGAGCCCGGCTCCGGGACGGCGAGGAGGGCGACATTCGTGCCGCTGTTGACGCTTTGGAAGGCGGCCGCGCTTTCGCCCGCGATCGGGGTGGTGCCGCTCCAGGCGTAATTGATTTCCCAATACGTGCCTTCGGATTGGAAGAGGTAGGTCGAACCGCCTACCTTGACGCCCGTGGTGTTGCTGAACAGGCCGGCGATGGCGTTGGCCGTGGTGATGATGGGGAAGACGTCGCCGTTGTTGACTGTGCCGCTGATACTGAGATCGAGCAGGCCCGTGGTGGTCATGGTGGCGCCGAGCGTCGGGTCCTGACCTTGCGAGAAGGTTTGGAGGGTGAGCTTCGAGTAATCGTTGGCGCCTGGGGCGCCATGGGTCGCGAACTGCTGGTTGGCGATGCTCAGGTGCAGGGTGGCTCCGCTTTGCAGATCTAGCGCGGCGTTGCTATCGCTGCCGGAATTGGAATCCGGGGCCAGGGTGAAGCCACCGCCGTTGCCCGGGGCGAGTGTCGCGCCGCTCTTGATCACCACTGCGCCGCTCACGCCAGGCTTGATCGTCCCCGTGCCGGCCAGCGTGGCTGGATTGATCCCATCGCCCACGATGATATCGCTGTAGAACGCGGAATTCGCTGTGCCGTTGATGCCCCCTTTCACCATCAATGTGCCGCCCAGGACGGTAACATTGCCGGCGCCGTTCGTGGCACTGGCGGCATTCAGTGCGCCATTGGTGGTCAGCGTGCCGGCGCCGAGCTTGGTGAATGAACTGCTGGTGATGGACGAGGCGAGGGTCACGTCCTGGCCATTGGTTTCGAGGCGAACGTTCCCGCTAAAATGCGATGAGAGATCCGGCGTGATGCCGGCGCTGAACTGCAGCGTGCCGCCGTTGAAGTTGATGGTGTTGCTGCCGAGCGCGCCGGCGTTGCCCAGTTGAAGAACGCCGGCATTGAGATTCACCCCGCCGGTAAAAGTATTGCTGCCGGAGAGGATCACCGTGCCCGTAGTGGTCTTGGTCAAGCCCGCGGTGCCGCCGAGTTTGCCGCTGACCGTGCCAGAGCGCAGATCGAAGGCCGTGGTGCTAGTCAGCACGCCCGAACTGCCGCCAATGGTGCCGCCGGTGAGTTGCACGCCGGCCACGGTCTGGTTGAAGGTCGAGAGATCGAGCGTGCCGCTGGGCACGGCCACGGTGAAGCTCGAGCCGATGACATTGTTTGCGCCGAGAGTGAGGGTGCCGGTGCCGAGCTTGGTGAGGCCCAGGGCGGTGGCGCCGCTGTTGGGGCTGACCAGCGGCGTGGTGAAGAGGATAGAGCCGGTGGCGTTGCTCGTGTCGAGCCCGAGACTGGAGCCGCTCTGGAATCCGCTCAGGCCGGCCAGCGTGGCGATCTCCGCCGGGGAAAATTCGCCGGCGCCGCCGATATTGAAGGCGGCGGTCGACCCGCCGGGCACGACGAGATTCGAGCCGGTAACCGACGCGCTGAGCGCGCTGGTCGTGGAATTGTAGAGCGCGGTGGGATTGGCGAATTGCAGCGTGCCCGCGCTGATGGTGGTGACGCCGGTGTAGTTGTTCACGCCAGAGAGCGTCGCGGTGCCGGCCGTGGTCTTGTTCAAGGCGACGCTGCCGGCAAGCCTGGCGCCAATCGAACCGGAGCGAAGATCGTAGGCGGTATTGCTGGTCAAGGTGCCGGTCGTGCCGTTGATGTTGCCGCCGGCGAGTTGCAGGCCGGCGATCGTTTGGTTGAAACTGCCGGTATCCAGTGTGCCGTTGGAAGCGATCACTTTCCAGTTGGCGTTGAGCACATTGTCCGCGCCAAGCGCCATCGTACCGGTGCCAAGCTTGTTCAGGCTCAGGGCCGTGGTATTGCCCGCGGAGGTGAGCAGGGGAGCGGTGAAGCTGACCGCGCTGCCGGCGTTGGTGGTGTCCACGCCCAGGATGGCGTTGCTCTGGAAACTGCCCAAAGCCGCCAGGTTCGTGATTTCC
>Ga0068855_100002472_pt1 | contig 22809 bp, 27 predicted proteins | sample KBSCornC52_FD_66592 | JGI IMG/M metagenome (GOLD analysis project Ga0068855, IMG submission 66592) | Corn rhizosphere microbial communities from Kellogg Biological Station, Michigan, USA - KBS Corn C5-2 | ecosystem: Host-associated > Plants > Roots > Rhizosphere > Soil ...
CCTCCTCCTCGACGATCCGGCGCGCCGCGACCCGCACCTCGTCGCCGCCGGATGCGCCGAGCGCCGTGCCCGCGCCCGCGCTCCGCCGCGAGGTCGGGATCGGGGTCGGGGTCGAGGTCGAGGTCGGGGTCGTGGTCGTGGTCGTGGTCGAGGTCGGGGTCGTGGTCGGGGTCGTGGTCGGGGTCGAGGTCGTGGTCGGGGTCGAGATGATCCTGACAGAAGAAGAGTCCCAGTTCTTAGACGATATGGAATATTCTATATCGCGTTACAGAAAAGCTCATCCACATGCATTAGTTGACGCATGGGCTACAACGAGACTCGTCAAAATTGTTCGACGCTTGGAACGAAATGCTATCTCCGACGAGGATTTAATCACTGGGCTACTTAAGAACCTTCTTAATTACCAAATGAACTATACCGTCAAGCCAAAGAAACGGAAGAAAGCTTTAATGGATGGATTGTGAAAAGTGCCACAAAAAGACCTGCTTCAATCATTACGGCTTATGCTGCGCGTGTTGGGAAACGTTTATAGGGCATAAGAATGAGAAAGAGTTTTTGAGGGAGCCACAATGACCGATCCATATTTAGAGAGAGCGCATGAGATTCAAGACAAATACGAAGCTTTGCGAGAATCCGATCCAGATGCAATTTGTTCCATGATCGCCGCCGAGATTAAAAAGGCGGTAGAGGAAAAATTAAGCGAGTATGCCAAATTGAATGAAGGGCTTTGGAAAATAAAGGTAGCGCAAACTTTCCACGAATGTGCAGAGATAGCATCAAAAGCACCAATGCAACCTGGAGCAGTTATCTACGTTGACGAAGTTAGACAAAAAGAACCATTTGTTACAAGTCAAGAATGGGCCGATCATATTGCACGATTGATCCGTCAGCGAGCAAGCGAGGTGGCGAAATGAGTTTATTAGACCACTTGGAAACTAAACAGTTTTTAGAAGAGATTGCCATGGAACGCGGTCAGTATTGTTACGACTATGTGAAGCGTCTAGAAGCTCAACTAGCCGAAGCGAGGAAGGCGCGCGACGACTGGAAACAACTACAAAAAGAGACGAGAGAACTTTGCGATAAATATTCAGATGGATTAACCATTGCAAGGAAAGCACTGGAGTTAATGGGATGCGACTGTTCCCCACAATATATTAGTGGTGAGCATTTATCTAAATGCAATTTTCGCGTAGCAAAAGAAGCGCTCTCGAAGATTGGCGGAGGGAAGGAATGATATGACCGACGATCAATGGAAAGAAAGCGTTCGAAGAATGAAAGACCCCCGTGAGCTTCTAGGATTTATCGGTAGCAGCGAATTTCGGCTCGGAGTAGATCCGTATTATGGCGACCTATGGGACACAATATTTATGAAGGCGAGAGAATTAGCGAAGGAATAATAGATTTCGGGGTTATGGTAAAGAGTGGAACCGAGCGCCCATGGGTAAAAGCAATAGCAAAGATAAGCCGCTTCAAGCAGGTTCGACTCCTGCAACCCCGACCAATTTGGACCGTAGCCATGGAAGCCGATATTAATAATTAGGCGAATCTATCCGGCCTGCGGTCCAGCTAATTTAGGAGGGTGAGATGAGGTGTATTTTTGGTGATGACAAGAAAGACTGTGGGAAACCCGCTAAAGCCTATGTAGCCATCCCAGGAATACTCTGGGAACTGTGTTTAAAGCATGCAAAAGTCTGTGGAGTGTTTAGGAGTAAATTTAGCAGTAAAAAGGGTAATCGTCGACGGAAGACCTAATTCATGGCATGGAGGAGTCCTACTATCTGTAAATGTAGAAAACAATTAAAGATTGCCCGAGAAACGCTAGAATCGCTATCCAACAGCTTAGACATTTCAGGTATATATGACTATCGGGCAGAACTTGCCAAAGATGCACTTGAGCGTATGGATGCCGAAAAGAAGCTAGTAATGAATCGTCGGCATACGTCTATCCGTAGAAAACAACTTCTTAATCGTACTGGCATAGTGCGCTAACTCCGAAAACGCTTTACGCCCGTTATACCGATGATGCCCTGATTTCTTTTTCTTCCCACCATGAGAAACATCTGGTTTATGTGGATACCAGCCATGGCCTTTATTTTCATACATAAGTTGGTCCTTGCACAGCACGTAAAAGAGCGTTACAGGTTAATTCGTCTTTCGAATCCCGATGAGCATCCCAAGGCTTCCAACCATAAGCCCTAACAGCCAGATAATATGGCCATGCCAATGAACGCACAAATAAAGTCGGGTAGCTTTGAATAGCTTCTTTAAGCACAAGGTCTGAAGTCGAACGGTCAACCATAGCTGATGCATAAAGCCAATCATGCACCGCTCCGGCTTGTCTTGCATACTTATGGCTCCACGTCGAGCAAAAATCAGTAACAAAACCAGCCGGAATGATGATCGTTTCCCCCAAAACTTCGCTTTGATATCTAAACGTCCGATATAGCTGAAAATTAATATCGTCTATATCTTGAGCGATTAGAGGATCTAAGAACTCAGCCATTTTGCGTTGGTGTCTGCTTTGGGAACAATGATGCAATAGCCGACAAGTCTGTATTTAAGTCGGCAAGCAATACGTTGAGATCATTGACCAAAGCTGCTGGGTTCTTTTGGTCTGCATAGGCTTGGCTAATATCAGCCGCTGTTTTCTGGATCAAAGGAATTGACGCCTGGATTTTCGGCATTACTGCCGCTAATAGCGCAAGGTCCTTCGGTAAGTCTGCTAACGTTGAGATACTAATCATGTTGTGTCTCCTTTCGTGGTAGCGTCTTTCAACAAATTCTTCGATGGGCCGTAACTTTTCCCATGCGTTATAAATCCATTCAATGGATTTCCCGACGGTCAATATGGCAATCCCCACTTTTGACCATTCTTGGGCTATCCAACTCATCGGCCCCCCACAATTTGCAAATAGACTTTGCCTAGTTGCATCCGTTTGGTTATTTCGTCTTTTAGTTTAAAGAAGGCGTTCCGGCTGTCATAAATACAATCTGTGTCCGTCTTAAACCCAGGACCTATGCACCCTTCACTTTGGGACGGGTTATTTAATGGATGAATGTGGATGTATAAGCGATTTGGGACATTTAAGAGAGTGGGCAATGTAAAGCCAAACTTCTTTTCTAAATCCGTTATAGGATCGGAATTAATTTGCAGTTCATATTTCCCTGCGTTAATCGCTAGTTTCCCAGACGGATTTTCTTTTCTGCACGATAGCTCTAACGAATAACAAAACATATCCCCATCAATCAGGAATTGTCCAATAGTGGAATAGTCCGTGAATGTTTTTCTGATTAATAAAATAGTGTCATCCGGCATCAGTTTTATCTTCGGCCCGTCGTTTGTATAGCCCGTCGGCAATGGCACTGAGACGGTCGCCATAGGGTATTTCCACACGGACCTGACATTCGCAAGCAAGCGTTTTACCCATTGGATCATCGATAACAACGTTCAATTTTTGGCCGCAACGTGGACATTTCATCTTCCTACGAACCAATGCCAGATATCTTTGATAATGAGCCCAACTACGGCGATATAAAGCACGCCTCTATGGACTTTGCGCGTTTCCTCCACTTGCTCTAATCGGTCCATGCGCGTGAAAATGCCAATCGTGCTATTACCATCTCCAACTAGCATGTCGTAAATCCGATCTACTTTGCGCTCTAGCCTCAAAAAGAGATCGTCCGATTCTCTACGATACTCGTCCATCTGTTCCTTCTTTTTCCCCTCTGTCATTTCACTGTGACGTTCCCGGTGATTCTAATGGGTCCCGTAATAGATAGCAGCGTCGGGGGAATGGCACTTGCGTAAAGACCCGCCCATGTGACAGCCCCTTCCGTAAATCCCGCTAGTTGCCCCGCCCATTTCGCATTGTTTGGATAATAAGAGGCTTCGTCGGGGACAAGCCCCGCCACGTAATAGCCGGGTGGCCATATCAAAATATCGTAGCCATCCAGATACAAGCCCGTGGATGAGGAATTCCAATTCGTCGGTTTTGTAAATGCCTGATTCATGAGCAACGTTCCTATGCTGTAGTTTGCAGAGCCAAAATTCGCGTAGTCGTAAACATAGAGTCTCATGAGTTCATTCCCTAGCTGGCGCAGACTGGAAGGAGAAAGAGTAATCGGCGTGGGATTCCAAAACGCTGTGGCTGTAGAGCTGCTTGGGACGTTCCCCGTATTTGTGTTCACTAAAGAACGGACCTGACGCCCATTATAGATAGCATAGTCGTCTTTTGCGTAGGTGTGAGATGCGTCCCAGGGAAGACCCGCATAGTTCGCGTTTGCGCCATAGCAATAAGCCTGCGCATAGGCCGCCGTGTTGTACATGGGCGGGCTGCAATTCGCTTGATAAGCGGAGTTGTAAACGCCGCCCTCATCCGGAGAAATCAACGAGGCCGCTTGGTTGGCGATGTCGTGCGCGTAAACTGTCCATGAACTAGCAATCACCGAATCATAAGGAGTCATCGCATATGCCGCGTGGTAAAACCCTTCGCCAAAGATTCCTAACGAATAAGGTTGTATCGCCCATCCGACAATCCCCGACGTCCCGTTTCCAGCATACCCGCGACCCGTTTCCGTCGGGCCACTATAGGCGGGATAAATGGTTAGCTTTTGGTTAGCCACGTCCACACTTGTGACGATGTAAGCTTGCGTGTCGCCGTCGGCTGTGTAGCCAGTTACGGCGCACGTATCGCAATAAGGCGGGACATTCCCACCGTTTAATGGAAAAGTCCATAACGTGTTATTCGCAAAATTGTCCTGGAATGATGTACCCACGCCTGTAATGGTCGTTGACCCATTTAAGACATTAACCGATGATCCAGGGACGCCGCCCTGAACGCCATTAATAGACGAGATTCCGGCTGAATAAAACTGTGTGTATCCCGTTATTGTCCCGCTGCGGTGATAAGGGCCATAAGTTGTTGTCATGACCGTTTTCAGAGTCGTTGTATCGAGGGCAATTTCAGCCGGGTTGGTATCGACGAGGACCGTAAGAGCAATACCCGAGATCGCGTAACCGTCTTGTCGTCCGTCTCCCATCCCGCCACCGAGAGTAGGTAAACTATTCATATAAAAGCGGTATTTTTGTGTTACGTTTTCTATTTTTGGCAACAGATAAGAATTGCCGGATTGTTGCTCCATGAGAATAGTGCCCGTTAAGGCCAAGTTTCGGGATTCTCCAAAACAATAGGTCGTATTTCCCGGTGAATAATTGTTCGTCGAATAATTGCAGTTCTGATAATAATCGAGCGTCGGGAATTCCATAAACGCTTTGGATAGTTGGGTGGCCCCTTGGTAGTATTCATCGATCCCGCTGCGCCAATAGTTCACAAGGAAAAATTCGACGTTGTCATAATAATTGGCCGGGTTCCCGCCGAAAACCCATCCGAAATAAGCGGTGCTCCCAGTGTCAACCCTCCCATACGAATTCGTGCAACCGGAGTCGCAATTAGGCCAGGGAGCAAAGAGACTGCCCGAGGACGGATAGCTCCATTTCGATCCAGAACCGAGCGATACGGTTAAATGGGTATCGTCGTCGCAATAAAGGACGGTCAGTTGCCCGTAATGAAAAATACCATCGGTGCCGTTATAGGTCCACGTCAGTAAACTCCCATCGCTGGAAGTCCCGCCGCTGCAAAACGTGCTTTTGAACGTGGTCCCGACTCCGACAACGGTGGAAGTTCCTGCCGTAATCGTAATCGAGCTTCCCTGGATCAAATCTCGCCAGTAAGGGTAGTAACTTCCCGCCCCGCCGACCAAAGACGGTGCGGAACTGAAATTGATTAACTGCAAGTCCTTTTCAGTTTTAATCGCCTGTTCGATATATGGCCATTGCGATTTTCCGTATTGGACCTGTGGCCCAACGATAAATTGTTGGACAGGCGTCAGTCCTTCTGCGGTCTCGTCGATGAGCCCTTGGGCATTGGCAGTTTTAACTACCCCGTCATGCACCACACATGACGACGAGTTGCTATGGCTGTCCGTTACCGTCAGATTCATGTTTAGACTTCCGAAATGGGTAAAACCAGTCACCGTGGGGTTTACACTTGTCGCATTTGTGATAGTAGGGGATTGCGTCACACCATCAAGTCCAGTGCCCGCGTAACTCCATGAGTAGGTAACAGCGGTCCCGTTATCCAGAGCCATCGAAGAAGAAGCATCTAGCGTTAGCGCAGAGCCCACGGCCACCGATTGTTGAGCCCCGGCATTGCAGGCCGGGTTATAGGTAGGTGTTCCCGTGTAAGTAGCGGATCCGGTGAAATTCTGCCCAAGACCGCTTGAATCGTTTAAGTTCTGTTCAAATTCCCAATCCCCTAACGTAGCGACTCCCGCAATGGCGTTCGGAATTGGCGTTCCATAAGCGACCGAGGAATTAAACCAGCGAATCCAGGAGAAGTTGGGAGCCGGGCTATTGGCCACGGGTTCACCTAACTGCGTGTTGTTCCCTTGAATCGTTGAACTGCTGGCGAGACTCGTTATCGTGAAAAAGCATTGACCGATTTCAACAGATGTAGTCGTAACAAAGACTTCTAAACGGTCCTGCATATTAGCAACGTCTCTATCGAGCCGTATGGTTAAATCAGTTTGGCCCTTCGCGTAAACCGCGCATCCGTCTTGCGCCGGCGAAAGCGTATCCGGGAAATTGGCTGCAATAGCAGGAGCCGACCCGCCGCCCATAACGATTCCGAATCCCCCCAAAGAAAAGACAGGCGATAAGGCTCCTGCGTTCATAATTCCGAACCCGTGGATACGCGCTTCAACTCGGAATGACAACGGGCCGAGATTGTTACTGGCAACCGATCCAGTCAACACCGTGCTGGTTGGGTAGACAATGGAATAGGACCCAGACGTGACGGTGTACGTCATGGTGGATGGATCAATCCACAAATCTTGAGTGTTTGAAAAACCAATGTTTTTTGTCCCGGCAGAACTAGGCGTGTAGGTGAACGTAGTACTCGTGAGGCCGACTGCGGGCGTGATCGTGGAAGGTGCGAACGTGCCGCCTGCACCGCCGTCATTGGGAATAATCGTTTGATCGCCGGTAAAAGTTGCCGAAGCGGACAAAACCAGGGTAAAGGGAGAGGAAGCGACACCCCCCGCCCCTGACGATGGACCCGTTACGCTATAACTTTTCCCAGCGTCCCCCCATCCCGCAAGAATAGGCGCAAGGCGGTTATTGATTTTCCCGTATCCGATAAGTGGCCACCCGTAAGGAGCCGTTGAAACAGCGACATTGGACGGAACGGGATGCAGGCCGTCCGGCGTATCTGTGGTTGTGCTGATCCAAGGGTGCGTATAGGTGTCGTAATAAAAGGCTTTAATAGATGGAGCAGTCGCCATGTAATCGGCTACGCCGCCTTGCTCGGCGTTGATATATTGAGCAGGAGTCCCGCCGGTATTGCTAGGCAAAATTCCTTCCCAAAACATTGTGGACCCGGCGGGCAACCCTTGCGCCATCAAATACAGTTCCGTGGAAACAGCCACCCGAAATGAAGCTGTCGAAATGCTGCCACGGTAATCGTTTACGCCGCCTTCGTGAATCACAAGCGTTGCTGTCTTATTCCTTGTTGGGTTGGTGATTCTCCCTGTGACGTATTCAATTCCTCCTGTTACGGCACTCCCCGGGTTCCCCTGTCGTTCCAGAGCCCATCCGGTGTTGTGGAAAGCGGGCCACCATCCCAAACGGCTGTCATTGGATAGACCGGAATTGTAAAAAGCGTAATCATCAACAATGCTGTCCCCAAAAAGCGCGATGCATTGCCGGGGAGAATGAACAACCGGCTGTAGATTGCCGCTCGGCATGATATTTACAATGGCGTCATGGTTGTTCAGAAGACCCGTAAATACAGCCTCATATTCGTGTTGTGCGGGATCGAGCCCCGTGATTTGAACCACCGGATAAGTTCCGCTGGCCGTTGGAACGGTCCAGGACCCCACTTGGACGCCGTCTTGATATAGAACGCCGGGATTGCCCTGGTTAAACAGCTGGAAAGATTGCGCCGAACCCGTTGCCGTGTAACGGTATCCCATTTCCGTATCGGAAAATGAATTCGGAGAACTATAGCCGAGTCCGTCTAATTGCTCGCACCCATCAATTTGGCCGTAAGACGTGAATGAAGTTCCGACAACGGAATAGATCGGGCCTAGAGTCGAGTCTGCAACGCTTCCCGTTCCATCTGTCCGAAAGGCCGCCGTACTGACGATGAATGTATTGTTGGCGTCCGCATAGAAACTTACTTTATGGTTCGTGTTCGATAGCCCCGAGACAACCGGAAGCCAATTTAGAACACTATTATTCGGCGGGCTGGTGCTGATGTATACGGCCCCGTCAATGCTGAAGTGCATCCCCGTCGCATTCCCGTATACTTGGACATCCAACTTAGTGCCGTTGAAAGTGAAAATACCTGTGGCATCTGTTCCGTGTGCTTGCTTGACCGGAACAGTGATTGCGGTATCTATCCAGCCGAATAGCCTTACATTGGCGTCCGTCGCCGCAATGTCCGTTAGCGCGTGGGCTTTAACGCTAAGAATGAGAGATGCTAATAGCAACCACTTACGCATTAATGATGTCCTATAGAAACAGTCGAACCGGAACCGCAACTATACGAGCGAACCCCGCATGTTGAAGGAGGTATTACCACCGGCCCAGGCCCAACAGTTGAACTATTCCCCGCCGCAAAAACGTGGTAATTAGAAGCTGATTCGCCATCGTTTACGGCGCAACCTAAAAACCCTGAATCCGTTACTGAGGCGTATGTGGCTATATCTTGGTCGCCAACAATACACTCGAAATATTTCGTTCCTGCTGTTAGTGTAACCGGTGTGTTAAACAGCAACGTTTGGTAATGTTGACCGGAAATAGTTGCGGTCGTTTTATTAATGATGGTACCGCAAGTGCTGTCGTAGTAAGCCACGGAAACATCAACCGTGTGCGTTGCATCGTTAAAGTAAAAACTAACCGATGAAAACTGCACATTGTAGGCAGGGACAATTTCTTGGCACCTTGGCGTGGCAGATGTCACAGTCATGCTATAGGACGGATTGAGACCGCACCCGTAGGGAGGAGGGCAGAAAGCTGCGCCTGAAACGGTAGAACCGCCGCCGCTCGGCGTTTGCCACGTCGGAACTGTCCCAGCCCCGCCAGAAGTTAAAACTTGACCATTGGTTCCGGCTGAACCGGAGAGAAGGACGCCGGAGGAAATATATAGATTACCTCGGACGGATTCGCTAGAAGTAAATACCCATGGGCTATCCGTGCTAAAATATGGATACACCCAGCTAATTTTGCCGTTACCTGCATTTTGTCCGAATTGTAGATTGGCCGTACTAAAGTTACCAGCATCGAAAATACTTAATGTGCTGCCTGTTTCTGGAACTATTGGAGCGTTGGTTCTAATCTCTTGCAAATTGCCACTATTCGCACCAAATATTGTTAACCTTGCAGGCGAAGTAAAAGCCCCTGCGTGCATTGCTTCTAATATCAGGCTACCTGCTTCGTTTCCTGCTGAAAATGAATTACCTGCCTCTCGTATTTTTGACATTTTCACGTCTGTCGCTGAACCATTACGAAGATAAAATCCTATTCCTCCTGCGTTGGTACTAAAACCCCCATTACCTGTTTCCTTCATCGCTAGCAATTCATTAGTGCTTGAGGCGTTATACGATCCAGATAAGGTAGTCGAGGAAGCATAAAAATTATTAGCGGTCCCGCTCGACACATAGAACGTTGCCCCAGACTGCAATGTATTCTGATTGTTAATAAATGAACCGCCACCACCTCCCGTGCCGCCATCGATCAACGTTCCTGTTCCACTCCACGACGCAATATGTCCTGCGGTTGGCGTAATCGAAGAAGAAGTAACGGTATAGGTAACTCCACCAATAGTTTCTGTAATAGATCCGTCACCAGTCCCATTGACTGTAATAGTGCTTGCGGTTAACGCTAAGTTATTGAGAGAAACGCTAGAGGTTGTAATTACAGAACCGCCAAGCCCTGCGAATGTGCCTGTACTGTTATATTGGAGTTGAGTTGTAGAGCCGCCAGGACTGCCGCCACCCGCGCCACAATCTGACCCTGTTCCTGTGACATGTCCCGATGAATCCGCATGTAAACATTGGGTTCCAGAGGCAACGTTATTTAACGTAATACTGCCCGTCGTTATTCCATAAGTGTTGGAAATACCTAGTGGAGAGGTAATTGTTTCGCTGGAATTTATGACAATAGCCGTATTGGAAAGCATCTTCCAATTGTCCGTACCATTCGTCCGAATCTTTATCCCGTTATTCCCATCGCTTAAAAACCCAGTATTGAAATTCATAGAAGGGCCGAGGAAATACCCACCCCCAGCCTGATTTTCAAAAACGTTATTAACAAAGTTGGCTGTCCCGTTAACGCCAAGAGCATTTCCAGATGAATCACCATTAATCGATATAGCCCCTGCGTTTAACTTTGTGGCCACTGTACCGCTAGAAACGTAGAACGTTGACGATGCCTGTAGCGAATTGGAGATTTGAACGTAATTGGTTGCGCCGCCAGGGAGAGGGAGAGAAGAACCGCCACCTCCGCCACTACCACAACTACCGCCACCAATTAGTGAGCATGAACCCACAGTGAGTTGCCCTGTAATGGTTCCACTAGAAACTCTAAATATTTGGACGCTGGCAGTAGTGCTTACATTGTTAATGTAACTACCTGCCGGAGGAGTGACAGTCCCTCCATAGGCGGGGAATACAATGCCCAGAATACCAACGGCCTTAATTAAGCGCTTTAGCGATACCATGTGATTTCCTCACACGGCCCCGCCAGGCCGTTTCTCTACCTTATATAGTTACTACTTCTTAGGCTGAATACCCACGACCATCTCCACGTCCATAGTTCATTGGCGAATCGCCTGTTGCATACAACGGCTTAGCTCCTGAATTTTGGACTGACGCTCCTGATCCGGTCGGTGACATCCCCGATTGCATAATCTCAGATTCTTGGCTTAGAACTTCACTATCTGATTTAGCCAACTTAGCCGAAACATCTCCACGCCCTTTGTGAAACCATCCGTCTGTATTCTTATTCGCAATTGCCATTGTTAGTTCCTTTCTTGAACATAGTCGCCATGAGAGCTGACTTGATAATAAACCGTATCCGAATGCTTTAGTTGAGTCCCTTTTGCTCCACTTGTTACAACGGGTATAACTGTAATTTTCCCGCTTTGCTTTTGAATGGCAGAGAAGTCTTTTTTCATATTAGTCTCCTTTTAAGTTAGATGGCGGTGCGGAACTAGCAGAATGATCGCCACTTGCTCCCCATTTGTGCGCTAACGTTCCTGACGATGCAACACCAGGTGCAACACTCGAAAACACGCTATCAAAACTCATCGCTGAGCCTTGAGGGTCATACGTTTCTTGCATCCCTTTACTTGCTGGTTTTAAGTCAGACATTTTGCCTCCTTTGGGCCGTAATATCGGTTGTGGATTTTAAATAGAAATTGCAAGATTGGGGCATGGATGTATTTGCTTTTTTCGCTTGCGATAAAGTTGTGTTAAGAACAACAGACGAAAAATATGACATTATCGGATACCCTCAACGATTCTTTTATGCAAAAGAGTTCCCATCCGTTTTTTCAATCTCTTGTTTTGTCGAAGTTCGGAGCGCACAAAAGCCAAATCTCCCATTGGAAGTGGGCCTCCGAAATCCTCTTGGGATACTGAAATGGGAACTTGGTCTTCCGTTTCAATCATCAGGTATGGCATGGGGGATAAACGGGCCCCTTGAAATTCGGTATGGCTTCCCAATGGAAGGCCCATATAGCATGGTGCTTGGGTATAACAAAAAGATTTTGGCTTCTTTCCCTTTAATAGCACAAGTTTCCCCCTAAATTTTGGGCAGATTGGCCCATTGTGATTCGTGCGAAGGGGTTATAAGATGAAGGTATGGTTCTATTTTTTACGATCATCTTGTTTCTATATCTGACAAGTAAAATTTCAAAGATAGAGAACCTGCAAAAAAAGCTAAGAGATATTGAAAACAAAATTGATGAATAATCATTTCCCGCCACCCATAAGCTTATCCATTAATTCTCTCACGACCGCATAACTTCCACCGGCAATTGCTAATTTCTCCCCTAATGGGCCAATGTGTTTTTGGTAAGCCGAAATACCCTCTTTTACTGCTTCCTTATATGCATTCTTTTCAACCGAAGGCAGGAGCCTCATGTAAGTGGAATAATCAGCATTGTTTTTAAGTAATGCTTCTTTTAATCCCTGATCCCCAGCTTGGTCAGCAACGTTATTAACGATGGCGTCTCTTGCATCCGCTAATTTCCCATAAAGCTTGCCAAAAGTGTTTTGGACCGCTTCCCCACCTTCGTTCATAATTTGGCCGGTTTCTTGCAATGCAGCATCCAAATTATCAATGGTTAGTTTGCCGCCTTGTTGTTGAGCAATTTTCATTAATCCATCATAAGCATCATAAAAAGGGTTCGCTAAATTCTCTGTCTTTGAGAATAATCCAATCCCGCGTTTCAGAGCTTCATTAGCTATTGGATCAAGCGCAAGTTTTGCATCAACCATTAACGCAGCGGGAGTTGCTTTTTGAATTGCAATTTTTGCATTCGATATGGCTTGTCCGGCACTATTCGCAAGTTGACTCATTTTGTCCCAAGTCTCTTTTGCCGTCGTTCCCAATGCATCTTTTGCTTTTAATTGATTTTCTACAGCAATTACATAATCCGCTGGGTTTTGGCCTCCAGGGGCCATATGCTCTAAAGTCAGCGGAGTTATCCCCGCGCTCTTCAAACTTTCAGGAGTTTCAAATAATGAAACAATAGCTTGTCCGCCTTTACCTAAAGCAGATATCCCCGTTTTCGCTAAATTCCCAAGGCCGTAAACAGTCGCCATATCTGGGATAGTCGCATCCTGTAGCCCAGCTCCTTTTACATCTTGTTGAAACGAATCGACAGGGGTTGTTGTCCCTGGATTTAATTTTTGCCCGAATATCCCTAAATTATTTTGCGTAGGAACTTCTTTTGAAAAATAAGCATCCGAATCTACGGGTTCATTAGGATCAATAACCGCCTGTGTCGGTGTTTTGAAATATTCGTCAGAATCGACAGCGTTATCCATTACTCATTTCCTTCAGCATTTGCCCAATTCACAGGATTTTTCGGATCACCACCTAAGAAAACGTGGGGGCCTTTTAAAGTGCCACCTTTAAAATTTGTTACATGCCCTATTAGTGGAGATTGATCTGAACTTTTAGTTTGGAAATATTTTGATGTGCTAACAGCATTGGCTGGCCTTGGATTAATAGCAAATATTTGTTGCGGTTCAATCCTATTTGCTTGGGCAGCTCGAGCGAATGTATCTTCATATTGAGATTGCGTTTGCTCTCGAGCTTTAAAAATTTTGAACGCATCGGTTCTAACTGCCTTTAATTGAGATCCGGTTAAAGCTTGTCCGTCGATAAACACTCTTTTTAAAGCTTGTTGACCAAGAGTAGACCAATCACCTGTCTCTTCTATTTTTTCCATAAAATCAGGGCTCCCAGGTCTAGCAGAACCCGCATAAAGCATTTGAATAAGAGGAGCCATTGCAGTTTTTTCTTGTGCAGCCAAAGCCAATTCCTCATCTTTATTAGCTGCCTGACTTGATGGTTTTGCCGTCGATAAAAGACCTGTCAGCACATTGTAATTACTTCCTACTTGCTGGAAATCTTTTGATTGCGTTGTGAATTGATTCATCATGTCTTGTTTTAATTGGAGTTGATGAGACTGTTCCGTTTGAGCAGCTTGACGATTTTGTTCTAAATTGCTCTCCATCGTTTGATATTGTGGAGTTTTAGACATAAATTCCATCATGTCTTTTTGCTGGGAAAGCGGTGCTTGACTAATCATTTCCATTCCTGCATTAACAGATTGTTCCGGCGTCATGGGTGCAGGGGTAGGCATGTGATCAGAAATTAAACCCTTTGTCATCATATGAGCCTGGGGCATAGAAATACTTCCTTCTTGAAGGCCACTCATAACCTGGAAAAGCCCTTTCGTAAAAGGCTGCATGACTTCCGGTGGAGGCGGGCTCTTTGGATCAAGCCCATAATCAGGGCTCAAGCTATTTAATGTCGATGCAACTGTAGGCCAATAATATTTGGCCAATTGAGGATAATTTGTCATTTGAGGTAAAAGAGCATCTAACGCTTTTAAGCCATTCTGTATTTTTGCTTGTTGTTGCTGGAATGCTAATTGTTGTCGTGCCACCCCAAGTTGTTGCAACCCAATATAATTTTGTGTCGCAGTATTCGCCCCTTGCGCTAAGCCGGTCGCAAGATTGCCTTGATAGGGAATCTGCCCCATCCCTATATTAGGCGTATTGACTTGTGGAAGATCAGCCATTTTAGTGCACCATCCCTTGTGTTAAAATCTCATTAATAAAAAACCTCCGCGTGGCGCAAACCACCGGAGGCATGACACATGAAAGGATTGCTTTCATATGCGCAAGTATCCTACTAGTTACAAATGCCCTCAATGCAACGGCAGAGTCGTCCGACTCGGACGATTTTGTAGAAGTTGTTGGACCAATCCAATTAGACGATTCTGGAAATATGTATTCAAATCTGAAAAGTGCTGGATATGGGTAGGAATAACCAGAAATGGCTACGGAAGATTGCGTGTTAATAAACATAAAATTTCCGCGCACCGTTTTTCGTATGAACTTCATCATGGGCGCATCCCAGATGGACTTGAAGTACTGCATAAATGCGATATGCCGCCATGCGTCAATCCTACCCACTTGTTTGTCGGAACAACTGCCGATAATATGATGGACATGATTTCTAAGGGGCGGCACAGTCGGGCTAATGCTAAATTTACTGATAAACAAGTCCAAGAAATGCGCTATATGTATTACAAAGAAGGTAAGAGGGTAAAAGATATTGCTCCGCTGTATGGATCTAATATCCATACAGCCTTTGGTGCAATCTCTGGAAGAAACTATAAGCATTTAAAGTGCCGCTAAGGCCATCATCCCTTGTTTATTCTGATTCGCCGCATAGGCATTAGCTCCTAAGCCAAGCCCTTGCATTCCTAGATTCGCCCAACCCATCATCTGATTCTGGCCGGCAGAGTAAGAATTTAAGTTTCCCTGGTATTGGGCCATTTGCTGCGCAACTTGTGCGTTATATGTGTTCTGCTGCTGCATGTAATACGGCTGATACAAACTACTCAACCCCTGCTGATATTGGGTTAAATACGGAGTCAATGCGCTCATGCCGTTAGTGATGGAACTTTGCAAGTAGCCTAAAGGCTGGCTTAACGCATTGCCATATAAACTTTGCGCTGTCCCTGCGGTGGTTTGTCCCGCACCTGCAATTCCTTGCAAGTTCGCCCCTGCTTGTTGCAAATACCCAAGCTGATAGTTGTTATTTTGGATATTGGCGTTTTGTTGATAGTTCTGCAAGAGCTTTTGCCCCGCCGTTGAACTCGATGTCGCATTTTTCCAGCTATCGCCATTAATCTGAATCCCTTGCTGGGCCGCTTGTTCTTTCAACGCCTGGAAATTCTGGTTCTGCGTAAATTCCATTTGTTGATTTGCTGGGACATTGCCATTCAACGCATTTTGATAGGCCGTAGTCGCTGTCTGAGCCAACCCATTATTCCCATAGATGTTATTGAGATAGGAAAGCGCAGATTGGCCAGCTTGTGCTTGTCCTTGTTGTGCCTGCTGCTGTGTAGAAGATAATTCAGCTAACTTGGACTGATTTAAAGTCCCATCCGAATTAAAGAGCCCCGATATCTGCTGAAGGATGTTTTGATTTTGAGAAAGCTGATTTCCAGCCGTTGAGAGAATGTTCCCTTGTTGATTTAATGAGCTTCCCCATTGCCCTAAAATCTTTTGTTCATCGGGAGTTAAATTAGGGAACGCTGGAAGTTGTGGCGCATCTGGAGGAGAACCGCACATTATAAACTCCCTTCTATGTGTTTACGATAATTCATAGTGTATACTCACTTTCATGATATGCCGTGTTTGTTTTATAGATAAGCCAGAAAGCGCATATAGGCCAAAGAACCGCCAGTGCATTGATTGCATGAATGCAAAAGCGAGAATATATTGCCGTGAATACGCCATTAAGAATCGTGAAAAACTCAGAGAATATCACCGAATAAACAATAAGACCCCTCATCGAAAGATGTACATGGCTGCGTATAAGAGAGCAGAGAGAGCCAGTGCCGAGAATGTAATGAAAATTCGTGCGCGTAGAACGGTCAAGAAGGCTATCGAGGCTGGTAAGATAAGACCATTGCCATGCGCTTCGTGCGGATATACTAAAAGCACACAAGCACACCATAAGGATTACACCAAGCGTCTTGATGTAGTTTGGCTTTGTGATCCTTGCCATCGACAAGTTCATGCCCATATGAGGAATCCTAGTGAACATGCAAATCCTCTGCTGACGAAATAATTTTCAAGAAATACCTACAATCACCTGCAAATTCCCAAGGATACGCACCAAACTTACACAAGAGTTTGTGGAAAGCGGTATGCGTTAACTCGCTCAACGTGAACCACCCTTTGTAATGCGAATCTAAAATCACACGTTCCATATAGTTCAAGTCTTTAATGAGCTTCTTTTGTAATCGCCCGTGTTTATTGTCCAGCCAGCGCACAAACACCCATTGGTTCGGATAAAGAATTGCTTCTAAAATTCCGTCGTCGAATATCTTCATATCACTCGAATCATTTTGTACATCGATAAATAAGGGTTAAGAAGATTGACCGGTGTACTCCCTCCGTTATCAGTCAAAGAAATACCTGTCGTGTTTGATTGCGTCCCAGTAATTCCAGTCGTAGCCGAATTAACCGTTACGCCCGTGGACGAGGCTTGTGTCGAAGGAGAATTTGTTGCCGTCGATGATCCATTGCCTTGATTAGTGGTTGCACCGATCGTATTACCCGTATTCCCAGTCACCTTATATTGCTCTACATGACTATGAGTAGGATCCGTTACGCCATGGGTATGACCTGTATCATTGATCGAATGAGTGTGCCCAGGATCATTTAGAGTTAATAGCCCAGATGGAATTTGATTCTTTGCCAATGTATGCGAGACTGCACCACCCGTGGCCGCCAATGCATAAAGATTGCCCGCCCCAATCGACATTCTGTCGCGGTAGTCGGGCAAATTGAAGGTTGTCGAACCATCCCCAACACCAAAAGTAGTTCCAATAAGACTGAACAATGTTGGGTATAAAGCTCGATTGATCGCGGTCCCATCAGCTAAATGAAAGTTACTATTTGGCGCGGTTGACGACGGGTAATCAATGACAGCCCCAACGGGCAGTATGCTGTCAAAAATGGTTGCAACGCTAGCATCAGGCGTCTGGTACCAATATGGTTTCCCAGACAACTGCGAAATCATATAGCGCAAGCGTTCTAGTTCTCCGGCTAACGCTGTTGCATGGCTCGTGACGCTGCCAGGATAAGGGTTTGTCTGGATCTGCATTTGTGCATCTGTCGCAGAATAAGTATCTATACCTGCTGGCGTCATTAAATTGTTGATGTTCTGGAATTCTGTATTCCAAAGACTAGATGAAATTAATTCCCCTGCAATTGCTGTAGAAAGTGGGATATTCCCTGTACTTGGCATTTAAAAAGCTCCTTTACTCATAGCGGTATCTTTGTCCCCAAAGGTTTGCAGAAGAAAAGAATCTCCGATAAAAAGAAATCTTCACCCACTGCGCTATTAACCAATTCGATCTGCAAGTCTCGCCCGTAATATCCAAGAGGAACTGGCGATATCGTTAACGTGTCACCCGCAAAAACATCCGTGTCAAAAACGGCTGTGTCGAATGTTGCACCACTGCCATTAATCGAAAATGTTTCATCGGATTGTCTTGCACCTTCTACCCACGTGTATAAGGTGAAATCCACTTCTCCTGACGCTTGCCCTCGGAAAGCTAAGGCCGTGAAATGTTTGTTATCGCGCGGGATATTGATGTCTTGCGGTTTAGTTTTTAAATGAACGGGATAGGGTTTGCCTCGATCATCGCGATTGGTTTGCTCTAGCATCCAAATATTGCCAACGTTATCCATCGTCCATACTTGATAGTTCCCAGGGGACACTCGCACTTCACAACTACACATCGCGTTATATCCCGACGAATAAAGTTCGTTATCGTGGACAATCCAGGCTGTCGTCGGTTGCTTGTCGATGAAATAAACAAGAGCGATATTGTTAACTGATCCACCTTCTTGCATGAACCATTTAAGTGCACGCAATTTACGGTCATACGCAACGTGGAAGTTCTGAATGTTTTCTAAGGCCACGTTGTCGCGGATGAATTTATCGACGAAAGGAGGACGGTTTAGGGCTGAAGCATTATAGGCCCCAGTCGTTAATACGCCTTGAAGACTGTAAATTAGCCCGTCTTCAGCCATTAAAAATAAATTGTTATAGGCTTTTACAATTAGACGCCAACTAGCGACCCCACCTTCCCATAAAGCGTTAGTGTATCCCCAGCCTGTTAGCGTAGGATCTGTATCTTGAATTAGAAAAGTTTGAGTTCTTGAGAAAGCAAACAATTGACCGCCAAGGTCATAGGCTCCGACTAATCCACCAATGGAGTCAATCGGTATAAATCCGGCGTCTGACTCAAAGGCAGATGGATCAAAAATTGTTGGAGCGTTAAGTTTGGAGTACCAAATCCCCAATGGCGTAACGGCCCATAGCCGATCTCCTGCCCCGGATCCCGCTCGCGTGTGAGTAACTATTTGGAATGGTTGACCTGTTAATGCCCAATCTGCGGGTGGAGTTATGTCTGATGAAGTGGCAGCTATCCCATCCCAATATTGCGGATTTGTTTGACCATCTGCCCAGAACACATATTTGGATGACTGAGCAAAACTAATAAAGTTCTGCGTGGACATCCCTGTTTTTAAAACGTTTGAATAGCTTGTCTGATACATCGACCCATTAGCTGCAAACAAAAGGATTCTTTGGCTTGGCAATTGAAATTGAAAAATCCCTTGACCTGAATTGCCTAAGCCAGCAATAGAGACGCTTGTCCCCCCACGCTTCGACAAACCTCCTTCGTGATAATTCATGTTTTTAGAAGGTGTTATTAACGAAGTCGGAGGCAATAATTCAACATTCCGGTCATCACGAAATCCGGTATCAATTAAAGGCATCCTGAAAGTTGTCCCTGTGTAGCCCATTAAATTGTTTGCGTACTCCCATCTTGAGGCGTATTCCTACCCTGCCATACGCTGCTAACTAGATTTCTATTTCTCCAAAAATAAGAGGCTTGTGTAGGCGTCGCCCCGTAGTTCGAGAACACCCCAATAAAATGAAGTCTGCTGGCATAATCCACCGAGTTTTTTGGGACTGGCGGACCAGACCTTTTGGTTAAGTGGATGGCTGAAAACCGTTTCTCTGCCGAGTCAAAAGCCATTAAGCAAATTTCCCTTTTGTCGTCGTAGTGCCGTTGTCTGAAAGCGTCGCCCGCCCAATAATTCCGCCAGCGTCATTGGAAATAGTTTCTTGTGTGGCTGTAGCAGTGTGGTTATTGCGTAAGCTCATATAAAGCATCATCAAGAGTTGTGATAGCGTCGGAGAAGCAGGGGGCACAGAATTTAATTCATTAAATGTGGTGGTTGTGAATACGGCTCCAATCCCTTGTTCTTCGATAGATCCATTCCAATAAATCGATGAATTCCCGATAACAGGATCCGTCGTAGCCCCAAGCCCTTGATAAAACACTTCCGTGTATTTACCTGCACTTACTTGAGACGGGAACGCTGCGGTGTAATAGCCCGTAGGCGATTGCTCGGTAAGACTAATCACGTAATTTGACCAATGGGCCGAGTTGTAATTTTCAAAAGCAAGTCCGCTGGTATTCCAAAGTTGCCCCGAACTGTTATGGATCGTGGAGTAAAGGGTTTGCCCTGTTTGTGAAATGCATTCAATAATTGCGCTCATTAGTAATAGTCCCCTTGTGCTATAATCTGTCCATGAAGATATTTTTCGAAAATAGCCCTAAGTTTAAATGCCGCACACTCGAAAATCCTAAAAGTCGATTTCTTAAATACGTGAAAAAGACAAAGGGCTGCTGGTTGTGGACTGGATCTGTCCTGAAGTCGGGTTATGGGCAATTTACTGTCCGATTGGGCGAATACAAAAGACAGAATTGGCGTGCTCATCGGATTAGTCTTGTTCTTCACGGAAAGCAAATACCTGGTAATTATGAGGTATGCCACACCTGCGATATTCGTCTTTGCGTTAAGCCATCGCATTTGTTCGTGGGAACGAAATCTGAAAATATGCTTGATAGCTCTATAAAGGGAAGAATGTCTGAGTGTCACGCCAGACTGAAAGCCAAAGATGTTCGACTTATACGTGCGATAAAAACTCTTAAACACGGCCAACAAAAAGAGCTTAGCGAGCGATTTAATGTTCATCCGCACACGATTTATAGAGTCAGAAAATTTAAAACCTGGGCTAATTTTCATTAATAGTAGTCTTCTACGTGCTGACGTAACGTGTGGATATCAGTCCCGTATTGTTGCGACATGATTAGGCGTTGCAGCGTGTTTGTCTTGTCTGATAAAGCCAGTTGTTGCTCATCGTCCATGTTGTCTGCCAATGCTCTATGCTTTACCCCAGCAATCCAATAATCTCGAAACTTCTGATATAGCGTTGTCATTAGCGTTGAATTTAAATCGAGTGTCATAATATTGACGTAGTAGCGCATTCTGACGACGTAGGTATAAACTGCGTCTGGAGCACAATCAAAAATGAATTCGTCAAAATCTTCGTCACCCATCGAATAGAATTTCCGAGGACGATCTAAATAAGAAGGCCGATAGCGGTCATAGTTGGCAATATGGTCAGCATCTACCGGATATTGGTTATCGATAATCATGAATGTCGATGTTCCGTCGGGGGTTCCTTGAAAGTTTGGATAAACCGATAGCGTGTAGGTGGTATCTACATTCTGCACAAGCCCCACGACTTGGGAAACAGAGGCTGAAGCAGTTCCTGTAATAATGGCAACGTCTTTCCCCAACGTTTGGTCAGAGCTAATTGGACCTGCTGAAGAAGGGATGGTTATTGAACTTGGTGTTGCGCTTAATACTTGCCCTGTCGTTAGGCCGGTAAGAATCACCATCGAAAGATCGCTCGAATAATCAGAAGGGCAGCTATACCGAGATTGCCCAGGCGTTAAAACCGTATAACTGAAATTCATTAGTGGCTTCATTTGTTTAACGGCTTGCCACAACTCATTCTTGAGTTGATCCATGACCTCTGTCGAATACCTCGTTATTTGAGAAGAAGTCGGATTAAAGATGTGGGCTTGATACAAGCCTTCTGTGGCTAGGCTAACGGCTGTTGGGAGTGAGGGCGCAGCCATTACACAATCTCCAATGTCTTTTTAGATGCCATGCAATCCTCGAAGGCTTTAAGCCAAATTTTGTATGTCTCATTGGCATCAAAATAGCGTTCCACGGTCTGTCGAGCAGCGGTTCCCATGAGTTTTCGTAATTGCGGTTGTTCCACCATTTGGTTTATCCCTTCGACCCAGCCAGACAAACTATTGGCTTCAATAAAAATCCCGTTATCTTTTACGAGGTCTGCCATTTTGTCGTAGGGCCTTACGAAAGACGTGACGGCAGGTACTTCTAAGGCTCCCATCTCGAGCCATTTGATAGGGCTTTTACAATTGTTAAACTCGTTATCAACAAGAGGGATAACGGCAAAATCAAGATCAAGAAGAGCAGCTTTGTACGGATATGCATTGATGTCAGTCCAGTTATGATGCTCGATACGAGCCGGATCGATCCCTTTTAATGTCCCCTCAAACCGCGCCCCCATCAGAACCAACGTCACTTCGGGGTTGTCACTCAGGAACTGCGGAAGAATCGGAGCAATCATGCGCCAATCGTCATAATGCGTATCTCCGCCAAACCAGCCCATACGAATCCCCTGATGTGGCAATAGCGGGACTTTCTTCCATAAGTTCACATTGACTGAGTTTGGACACACCTTAACGTTTTGGTTGTAAGGCTCAAAAACTTTGGCAAGATCGTCCGTCGTGGTTAGAACCATGTCGCTCATGCGAAGCGATTCTTTAATCATGTCAATGACTTGTCGGTTCCTTGCCAAATCTATATTTTTCCCATCTTCCCACACGTCAATCTTTTCGCCGTTCATGTCATAGGTGAATTCTTCTACCCCAAACTCGCGGTATTGTTGCGTAAGAGGCGATACCTTAAAAAGGTTGTCATCCCATTCCGTGACAATCTTTTTCCCCATCTTTTGGAATTCAGAGAGAACTTTGACGAGTCGTGTTTCGCTAATTCGTGGGACAAAGATAATGTCTGCCCATTCCAGGTCATCATTAAGCCTTTGGGCCGCTTCGTCAGACCCAAACCAATCGAAATCATCGCCTTTGTGGAAGAATCGGACTTCTGCCTGTTTTGAGGCGCGGAGATGGATAAGCGGCTGTTTTATTCTGTACCAGTCGCACCCTGAATCACTTTTTAAAAATCCAAATATTTTGAGCATAAAAAAAGAAAGCCCTAATGGAGGTGGCGGCCTCCGCCAAGGCTTTCTTTATAAATTCCCTAAAATGAACGACGCTTAAGTCTTAGTGCTTTAGCTTCTCAACCATCAAAAACGGCTTTGCATAATCTGAATTCAAAAACTGACGCCATAATTTATTGCGTAATACAGGGTCTTTTTCTGTTGATGCCATTTGATACCACCCTGGGTTTTCGCGGTCATACTCCATCAGCGTTAGCACAGGGAAAGAGCCCACCCGACGC
>Ga0068855_100002473_pt1 | contig 22802 bp, 24 predicted proteins | sample KBSCornC52_FD_66592 | JGI IMG/M metagenome (GOLD analysis project Ga0068855, IMG submission 66592) | Corn rhizosphere microbial communities from Kellogg Biological Station, Michigan, USA - KBS Corn C5-2 | ecosystem: Host-associated > Plants > Roots > Rhizosphere > Soil ...
GTCATCCGCGCTGCGCGCGATCTCGGTGGTCCAACCGCCATCGTTCTTCCAGCGTGAGCGCTGGTAGCCGGATGGTGAAAGCAGTGACAGGCGGCTCATGGGCGCAGGCGTGTGCTCAGGCGTTCTGCGGCGGATGGTACGTATAGACCAGCGTCGCGTGGCCGAGGAAGTCGATCGTCGTCGCCTGGCGTCCGCCGAGACGGCGGGCGACGCGCTCGGAGGCGCTGTTCTCGGCGCGGATCAGGCTGATCGCGCGCGCGGCATGCAGTTCGGCGAAGGCGTAGTCGAGTGCGGCTCGCGCTGCCTCGGTCGCGTAGCCCTTGCGACGCTGTTCCGGAACGAGCATCCAGCCGAGCTCGAGGTCGGGCCAGCCTTCCGGGTAGTGCATGCCGACGCGGCCGACGAACTCGCCGCTGTGGCGCAATTCGACCGCCCACATGCCGCAACCGCGCAGCGCCCAGTGGCCGAGCAGCATCGCCATCGAGCGCCAGGCATTCATGCGGTCGAGCGGCTGGCCATCGCCGACGAAGCGCGTGCTGCTGGCGTCGGCGAGCATCGCGGCATAGGCCTCGAAATGGCGTTCGCCGAGCGCGCACAGGCGCAGGCGTTCGGTTTCGAGCGTGGGAATTTCGATCATCGCCGGATCAGCCAAGCAGCGCGGCGAGCGCGCGCGTCGATGCGAGCAGGCTCTCGTTCCAGCTGAAGCCGACGATGCGCTCGCCGCTGTGTGCGTCGAGGAATTCCTCTTCCTGACCAGGCGCGAGCAGGTGGCGGTAGTCGACCGTGATCTCGGTGCCGATGCCAAGATCGGCGGCGGCGAACACGAAACCGAGATGCCACAGCCCGCTCGGTTCGAACGCATGATTGATGTAGCACTCGTCCGGCCATTCCGGCGTGACGGTGTAGCGGTCCTCGAACCAGCGCACGGTCGCCGGCAGCAGTTGCGCCGCGTCCGGCATCGCGTTGATTTCGTCGAACGTGTAGACACGCGGGATCGCATCAGGCGCGGTGATCAGGCGGCCGCGCGCGACCGGCTCGTCGAGGAACAAGCCTTGCCCTGCGCCCGTGATCGTCGACGGGCCGATGTGGTAACGCGGGAGGATCATTGCGTGCAACCGCCGTTCGGCGGGGCGCGAGTGTACAGGATGCGCGCGCCCGCCGAGCAAGCCGGCCGGCTGGATGCCTCAGCGGACCTCCATCGCGCCGCTGCCGCCGCGCGCAGGCAGCCTCTCGACCACGATGACGATCGCGTCGCGGTTCGCTTCGATCGTGCGTTCGCCGATGCCGTCGACGGCAGCCAGATCCTCGATGTGCAGGAACGGCCCGTGCGAAGCGCGATAGGCAACGATCGCCTCCGCCTTGACCAGGCCGACGCCGCTGAGCGACTCGGCCAGCGTCTTGGCGTCGGCATGGTTGATGTCCACCTGCGCGAGCGCCGGCAGGGGCAGCAGCGCGAACGTCAGCAGCAGGGAGGACAGGAGCTGTCGAAGCAGTTTCATCGGCGGCCGGATGGAACGAGCGGTTCCGGCGGGCGTCGTGCCCCGAACCGAACGGATGTTCTCGCGCGACCCTGCGCGATGGGTGAAAGTCTAGGTCCGGCGGCGGGTTGCAGGGAGTGTCCGGGGTCATGCATCGATGTAGGTGCATGCTGCGCGTTCGCGTAGGAAATTTCCTACGCAGCGCGCTCCGCAGGGTCGTCAGGCCTGCTCCAGCGGTACGGCCATGCCCCGTTTGAGCGTGCCGAGGGCAACGCGGGTGCGGTAACGCCGCACGTTCGCATTGTCCGCGAGCAGCTTCTGCATCAGTGCTTCGTAGCCTTCGACGTCGCGCGCGCTGACCACCAGCACGTAGTCCTCGTCACCGGTCACGTACCACGCTTCCTGGATCGCCGCTTCGGCGGCGATCCAGCGCTTCAGGCCGGCGAGCAGTTCGGTGCGTTCGCGCTCCACCTCGAGGTCGACGATCATCGTCAAAGGTCGACCGACGCTGCGCGCATCGACCACGGCGACTTCGCCGGTGATCACCGCCTCGTCGCGCAGGCGCGCGGTGCGCCGCTGCACGGCCGAGGCGGACAGCCCGATCTCCGCGCCGATCGCTTCGGCGGAAATGCGTGCATCGCGCTGGAGCAGGGTGAGGATCCTGCGATCGAGCTTGTCGAGTTCCGGTGGCATCTGGGCGTAAAAGCGGGAAATGACGGGGAAACTTCGCGTTTCCCGCGGGACGAACGCGGCTGCGCCGCGCGGCGCGACTCTAGCATGGGCAACCTCATCCAGCGCCCCGCGCCCGAGGTTCCGAGCATGCAGTCCACGCCCCTCATCGCCAACGTCCTGACCGCAGCGCGCTACATCGATCCACTGTTCCTCGACTCGCCGATCCTCGGCAATGCGGCGCTCGACGCCGAGCTCGGCTGCGAGTTGCTCGCCAAGGACGAGACGCGCAATCCGATCGGCTCGTTCAAGGGGCGCGGTACCGAACTGTTCGCGGCCACGGCCTTGCGAGGAAACGAGGCGGTCGTGTGTGCTTCGGCCGGCAACTTCGGCCAGGGGCTCGCACGCGCCGCGGCGAAGCGCGGGCATGCGTGCACGGTCTTCGTCGGTGCGGGCGCGAATCCGCTCAAGGTCGATGCGATGCGCCGGTTCGGTGCCGACGTGCGCAGCGGCGGGGCCGATTTCGATGCGGCCAAGCAGGCTGCGCGCGCGTACGCGGCGGCGCATGGCTTGATCTTCGTCGAGGATGGCGCACAAGCCGCGATCGCCGAAGGCGCCGGCACCATCGGCCTCGAACTGGCCGCGAGCGCGCACTTCGACACCATCCTCGTGCCGCTCGGCAATGGCGCCTTGCTCGCCGGTGTCGGGGTCGCGCTGCGCCATGTCGCGGCAGACGTGCGCATCGTCGCGGTCGTGGCCGCCAACGCGCCGGCGATGAAGCGTTCGCTCGAAGCCGGTCGTGCGGTCGCGACCGATAGCGTCGACACGATCGCGGACGGCATCGCGGTGCGCGAGCCGATCGCGCAGTCCTTGCCCGAGCTGCGTCGCTGCTGCGACGAGGTCGTCGCGGTGTCGGAGCAGCAGATCGTCGATGCGATGCGCTTGCTGCACCGGCGCCTTGGTCGTGCTTTCGAGCCGGCGGGCGTGGTCGGCGTCGCCGCGATCCTCGCCGCCCGCGAGTGCCATGCCGGTCGGCGGGTGGCGACGATCCTGTGTGGCGCGAACGTCGCGCCGGACCTGCGCGAGCGCCTGTTCCCGAGCTGACGGCGCCGCGTCATCACGCTTCGTTCCTCCCTTTTCACACGGAAGCCCCGATGAAACTCCTGTACCAGACCCACTCGCCCTATGCCCGCAAGGTTCTCGTTGCCGCGCACGAAATGGGCATCGCGCAAGCGCTCGAGGTGATCCATCACGAGACCAGTCCGCTGCTGCGCAACGACGCGGTGTTCGCACTGAATCCGCTCGGCAAGGTGCCGGTGCTCATCGATGGCGACGACTCGGTCGTGTTCGACTCCGACGTGATCTGCGAATACCTCGATCGTCTGCACGGCGGTCGCCGCCTCATCCCGGACGAGGCGAGGTCGCGCTTTCGCGCACTGCGCCTGCAGGCGCTCGCGCAGGGGATTGCCGATGCCGGGATCGCCGTGCGCTGGGAAGACGAGCGGCGGCCCCCGCCGTTGCGCTGGCCGCAGCTGCGTGACGGCCAACTGCGCAAGATCGCGGACGCCTGCGATTTCGCCGAGCGCGAGGTCGATCCGGCGCGGCCGATCGACATCGGCGACATCGCACTCGCGACCTCGCTCAGCTGGATCGAATTCCGCGGCGTGCATGCGTTCGCACCAGGCCGCCCACGCCTCGCCGAATGGTATGCACGGTTCAGCGAGCGCCCGTCGATGCGTGCGACCACGCTGTCGGGAGATACCCATGACCACTGAAGGCACCACTCCGGCATCCTCGTCGGTCGGAACATCGCTGACGCGCCTCGGCCCTCAACTGCTGTTCCTGCACGGCTACATCGCCGATGTGCAACTCGTGCGGCGGATGGTTTGCGCACCGCCGCAAGCGCAGCGCCGGCCGGCCGCGTGGCGGCGCCTGGTGGCGCTGTTCGGGTGGCTCGGCTGCGGTGCGATCCGCGCCTTTCCGCCTTGATGGCACGCGAAGTAGGCGCGCCGATCCGCTACGATTGACGACCTGCCGGGTGCGGCTGCCAGCGTGTGCCAACGCGCGCGGTTCGCGCAACGGACCCACGATCGAACAGGTGGACAGATGGATTCCAACGCACTCAGCAGTTTCGTCGGCGGCCTCTGGGACGAGCAGATCGTCCCGCAGATCACCGAGTACATCCGCATCCCGAACAAGTCGCCGATGTTCGACGCGCAGTGGGCCGAACACGGCTACATGGACCAGGCGGTCGAACTGATGGCGGGGTGGGCGAAGGCGCAGCCGATCCCCGGCATGCAGCTGGAGGTGGTGCGCCTGCCTGGTCGCACGCCGCTGATCTTCATCGAGATCCCGGGCAGCGGCGACGACACCGTGCTGCTCTATGGCCACCTCGACAAGCAGCCGGAAATGACCGGCTGGTCCGCGCACCTCGGTCCCTGGAAACCGGTGCGTGAAGGCGACAAGCTGTACGGTCGTGGCGGCGCCGACGACGGCTATGCGATCTTCGGTTCGCTCGCCGCGATCCTCGCGTTGCAGGCGCAGGGTATCCCGCATGCACGCTGCGTCGTGATGATCGAGGCCTGCGAAGAGTCGGGAAGTTACGACCTGCCGTACTACGTCGACCATCTCGCCGCGCGCATCGGCAAGCCGTCGCTGATCGTCTGCCTCGACTCCGGCTGCGGCAACTACGACCAGCTGTGGTTGACGACCTCCCTGCGCGGCCTGACCGGCGGCAACCTGACGGTGAAGGTGCTCGAGGAGGGCGTGCATTCCGGTGACGCTTCCGGCGTCGTCGCGTCGAGCTTCCGCATCCTGCGCCAGGTGCTGTCGCGCCTCGAGGACGAGGTGACCGGCAAGATCCGGCCGCAGGAGCTGCACGTCGAGATCCCCGCGCAGCGCGTCGCTCAGGCGCAGCGTACCGCGCAGATCCTCGGCAACGCCGTGTATTCGAAGTTCCCGCTGGTCGACGGCGAACAGCCGATGAATGCCGATCTCGCCGAACTCGTGTTGAACCGCACCTGGCGCCCGGCACTGTCGGTGACCGGCGTCGGTGGCCTGCCGGCGCTCGATTCCGCCGGCAACGTGCTGCGTCCGTACACCGCGGTCAAGCTTTCCCTGCGCGTGCCGCCGACGCTGGATGCGGCGAAGGGCGGCGAGTTCCTCAAGCGCCTGCTCGAGAAGGACCCGCCGTACGGCGCCAAGGTCACGTTCGACCTCGAGAAGGCCGGCAGCGGCTGGGAAGCGCCCGCGCTCGCGCCGTGGCTCGAGCAGGCAGTCGACGCCGCATCGCGGCAATTCTTCGGTGCGCCGGTCGCGTTCAACGGCGAGGGCGGCTCGATCCCGTTCATGGGCATGCTCGGCGAGAAGTTCCCGGGCGCGCAGTTCATGATCACGGGCGTGCTCGGCCCGCACTCGAATGCGCATGGCCCCAACGAGTTCCTGCACATCCCGACCGGCAAGCGCATGTCGATGTGCGTCGCCAAGGTCGTCGCCGACCACCATGCGGCCGGCATGCAGGGACTCACGCGCGGCGTCGCGGCGAGCCATGCGCATACGGTCAAGGGCGGCGACGGCTGCTGCGACTGAGCGTCGGCATATCGCCACGATCGTGCCATCGTGGCGCCATGCTTCGTGCCGGCGAATTGGTTAGTTTTGCCGGCAGGAGGTTCCCATGACGACGATCCGCACCGCACGCACCTACGACGCCGCCGCGATCACCGGCCTGTGCGGCGAGCTCGGCTATCCGGCCACGCGTGCGCAGGTCGTCTCGCGCCTCGCCGCGATCGAGACGGACGCGCGCGGCTGCGTGCTGGTCGCGGAAGACGCTTCCGGCACGGTGGCCGGCTGGCTGCATGTCGCGATCGGCGCCAGCCTCACCGATGAGGCATGCGCCGAGATCCGCGGCCTCGTCGTCACCGCGTCCGCGCGCGGCAACGGCCTCGGCCGTGACCTGCTGCACGCCGCCGAAGCCTGGGCGCACGCGCACGGTTGCGCGTGCATGCGCGTACGCAGCCGCGTCGAACGCGAAGGCGCGCACCGCTTCTACGAACGCGCCGGCTATGTCCGCGCGAAGACCCAGGCGGTATTCGCCAAGCCGGTCGCGGCGGCTCAGTCGACCAGTCGCTTGCGCACCGCGTAGCGCACCAGTTCGGCGCTGTTGCGCACGCCGAGCTTGGCCAGCACGCGGCTGCGGTGATTCTCCGCACCCTTCGCGCTGATCGACAGGCGGATGGCGATTTCCTTGATCGTCAGGCCGTCGACGACGAGATGCAGCACTTCGCGTTCGCGGTCCGACAGCGAGCCGTACGGATCCTCGGGCAGATCCTGCGGCTGGTGCAGGCGGCCGGCGAGGATCTTCGTCGCATACGGGCCGAAGTGCACGCCGCCGGCGGCGATCGTGCGGATCGCCTTCAGCAACTCGTCCGCCGCGGCGTGCTTGACGAGGTAGCCGGCGGCGCCGGCGCGCACCATCTGCACGACGTACTCGTCCTCCTCGTGCATGGTCAGCACGAGCACGCGCGTGCGCGGCAACTCCTCGGTCAGGCGGCGCACGACATCGATGCCGCTCAGGCGCGGCATCGAAATGTCGATCACCGCGACGTCCGGATGCAGGGCATGTGCCTGCTCGATCGCGGCGATGCCGTCGCCGGCCTCGCCCACCACGAGGCAGTCGCTGCTCGCGCGCAGCGTCGCGACCATGCATTCGCGCAGCACCGTGTGGTCGTCGGCGATGAGCAGTCGGATCATGCGTCGGCCTCCATGTTCGAATCCGTGAGTGCGAAGCGCAGGCGTATGCCGAAACCGGCACCGGGCGCCGAATCGACCCGCAGCGTACCGCCGAACAGGCGCGCGCGGTCGCGCATGCCGCCGAGACCGCTGCTGGCACCTTCGGTCCCGCGCGCGAGCGCCGCTTCCGGCGCGCAACCGCGGCCATCGTCGCGCACGCTCAGTTCGGCTTCGCGTTCCGCGCAGCGGAAGGCGACTTCCACGTGCGTCGCGTCCGCGTGCTTGGCGATGTTCGCGAGGGCTTCCTGCACGATGCGGAACACTAGGGTGGAGCGGTCGCGGTCGAGCGCGATCGAACCGGCCTCGTATTCGAGCGTGACGGCGAGCCCGTGCGTCTCCGAGAACGAACGCACCAGCCAGCGCAGCGCGGGTTCGAGGCCGAGGTCGTCGAGGATCTGCGGACGCAGCAGGCGCGACAGCTCGCGCGTGTCGTGCAGTGTCGCTTCGGCGACCGCCTGCACGCGTGCGAGGTCGCCGCGTGCGCGCTCGAGACCGGCATCGGCGGGCAGGCTCGCGAGCGCGCCGGCGATCAGGTGCAGCATCGCGGTGAGGTTGTGACCGACGCCGTCGTGCAGTTCGCGCGCGAAGCGTCCGCGCTCCTCTTCCTGCACGCGCCAGACCGAACGCGCGATCCGGCGGAAATGCGCCTGGCCGTCGCGCAGCCGCTCGGCGAGACGGTCGTGCTCCTGCAGCAGGCGCGTGAGCTGCGCACGCAGGTCGGCGGGATCGGGATGCTCAGCGCGCATCGGGGCGTCCGGTTTCGGCGTGTTCGCGCGAGGCGAGCCGTTGTTCGAATCGGCCACGCGCGTCGGCCGGCGCATCGGCCAGCATGTCGGCACGCGCGGCGTCGGCGGCTGCGCGCGCTGCGTCGCTTTCGGCGCCGGCGGGGTAGGCCTGCGCGGCGAGCCGATGCAGGAACATCGCGTCGGCCGAACGGCCGGCGTCCTTGAGCAGGGGGAGCGCCTCGCGGTAGCGGCGGATCGCGGTGCCGCGATCGCCGCCGCGCACGGCGACCGCCATCTCGAGTTCGAGCCATTCAAGGCGGGCCGGCACTTCGCCGAGATGGATCGCGTCCGTGCGTACCGTCGCGAGCAGCTTGCCGGCAGCGACGTCGCCCTGGGCGAGTGCGAGGCGCACGCGTTGCAACTGCACCTCGAGCCCGACCTTGCCGCTGTGCGCCTGCGTTGCCGCCGTCGCGGCCTCGTCGAGCTTGGCCTTCGCCTTGGCATAGTCGGCGGCCGCCTGCGCGCGCTGCGCGGTGGCGAGCAGGAACATGGCGCGTTGCTCGTCGTTGATCTGCGCGAAATCGATCGCCGCGAGCGCGGCATCGACCGCGGTATCGTCGCCGAGCGCGCCCGCCGCGCGCGCCTTCAGCAGGTTGCCCTCGGTCGCGATGCGCAAGTCCGAGCGCCGCGCCGCGAACTGGCGCGCGCGTTCGGCGTGCGCAAGCGCGTCGGCATAGCGACCCTCGGCGAGGCACAGGGTGGCGAGGTTGAGGTGGCCGGCGGCGCTCTCCTCCGGCAATTGCCGATCCTCGGCGTTGCGCAGCGAAGTCTGCAGGCGCTCGCGTGCCGCCGCGAAGTGGCCGCGTGCGATGTCGAGCAGGCCGATGCTCTGTTCGATGCGCAGAATCCCGTTGCTGTCGTCGGCTTTGCGGTACAGCGCCGCCGCTTGCTGCCAGTACACCAGCGCGTTGTCGAACTGGCCGAGCTGGAGCGAGGCGAACGCGACGTTGTTCAGGCTTTCGGCGACCTGGTCCGGCAGGTCCAGTTGCTGGCGGATCGCGAGCGCTTCACGGTACGCGGCCAACGCGGCCACGAAGTCGCCGCGTTCCTCGGCGATCACGCCGCGGTCGTTGTGCAGGTCGGCCAGGCTGGCGCGATCGCCGAGGTCCTCGAGCAGGCCGCGCACGCGATCGAGCGTGCGCTCGGCTTCCTCGCGCTCGCCGCGCTCGGCCTGCACGATCGCGAGGTTGCGCAGCGACTTCGACAGACCGATGCGATCGCCGAGCTGCTCGCGCATTTTTGCCGCGCGAGAGTACTGCTCGACTGCGGCATCGAGCTGGCCGAGGCGTTCGTAGCCGACGCCGAGCGCGTTGCGCGTCTCCGCTTCGGCGGCGGCGTCGCGGCCGCGGGTGTTCAGCACGAGTGCGCGCACAAGGTACTCGTCGATCGCCGCCTGCGCCTGCCCCTGCTGGATCGAGGTGCGACCGAGCAGGAACCACGCGCGCGCATCCTGGTCGTCGTTCGCGGTAAATCGGCGCAACAACCCGATCGCCTCCGCACCGGCGCCGTTCGCGGCAAGCGTCTCCGCGGCGAGCAGGCCGAGCGATGGATCGTGAGGAAATGCACGAATGGCCTGGTCCAGTGCGACGCGTGCCTTCGCGCCATCGTCGCTCGCGAGTGCACGCGCGAACAACTCGCGGCCGAGCGGGCTGGTGTCGTTGCCGAACTGCTTCTCGATCGCCGCGCGCGTGTCCTGCGCGGGCAGGGCCTGGTGGGCGTTTTCCTCGGCTTCGAGCAAGGCGCGTTGCAGCAACGCGCTGGCAGGTTCCGCCGCGGCGAGCGGGGCGAGGCTCGCCGCCGCCGCCGGATCCGCGTGCCGATCGAGGGCGAGCAGCGCGGTTCCGAAATCCGCCAGCGCCGCTGCCGACAGCGATGGCGCGCTTCCGACCTGCAGTTTCGACGCGGCTAGCCAAGGCGCGACGGAATCCTGGTAGTTGCGGAACAGGGCCGCGGAATCCGCACCGCGCGCGATCAGCGGCGGCGTGACTGCGGTCGCGCCGGGTTCGATCCAGGTCAGTTCGAGCTGCAGGCCGTGGTCGTCGCGATGCAGCTCGCCCCGGATCAGGCGGTTCGCGCCGGCGGCGTTCGCGATGTCCGGCAGCTGGCGCAGCAGCGCTTCGCCCTGCAGGTCGGGCGCAATGCGTTCCTTCGCGTCGACGAGGCGCCGGTGCTGCAGCGATGCGACCGCGGGATCGTTGCGCAGCCAGGTTTCGAGGTGCTCGCCGAATGCACGCGCGAGGCCCGCGAGTTCGGCGTCGCCCGGCGCGGCCGTGAACGGCAGCACGCCGATGCGCGGAATCGCCGGTGCGACCGCAGCGACCGGTACGCGCGGCGAGCCCGGGTGGCGCGCAAGCCAGCTGCCGATCCCGGCGAGCACGGCCAGTGCGAGCGCACCGAGCAGCAGGACGCGGCGGTCCAGCGGCGGGCGCAGCACGCGCTGCGCCTCGAGCGCACGCAACGCCTCGCGCGCGGATCCGAAACGATGCGCAGGATTGACCTTGAGCAGGCGTTCGCTGAATGCATGCAGCCATGCCGGCAGGTCGGGGCGCATCTTCGCCAGTGACGGCGGTGGCCGCAGGATGCGCTGCACGACCGCCTCGGCGGGCGTGCCGCCGGAGAACGGCAGCTCGCCGGCGAGCATCTCGTAGAAGATCAGGCCGACCGCGTAGAGGTCGCTGCGCGCATCGATGGTGGTGCCGCGTGCCTGCTCCGGCGACAGGTATTCCGGCGTGCCGATGATCATGCCGGTCTGCGTCATGCCGGTCGCGCCGAGGATGCGCGCGACGCCGAAGTCGGTGATGTAGGCGTGGTCGCCGTCGAGCAGGACATTGGCCGGCTTGAGGTCGCGATGCACGACGCCGCGCTGGTGTGCCGCAGCGAGGCCGTCGAGCAGGCCGCGCGTGATCGCGAGTGTCTGTTCCGGCGGCAGGCGGCGCAGCGTGTCGAGGCGTTGCTCGAGCGATTCGCCGCGGATGAAATCCATGCTGATGAACCAGCGGCCTTCATGCTCGGCGATGTCGTGGATGCGCACGACATGCGGGCTCGACACCTGGCGCGCGAGCAGCAGTTCCTGGCGGAAATTGGCGAACGCCTCCGGGCGTCGCGCGAGATCGGGGCGCAGCAGCTTGAGTGCGACGTCGATCTCGAGCGACAGGTCGTAGGCGCGATAGACGACGCCCATGCCGCCGATGCCGATCAGCGATTCGATGCGGAATCGCCCGGCAAGGACGTCGCCCGCGCGCAACTCGCTCGCGGCGAAGTGGCCGGTCAGCGTGGCGGCGGTGTCGCGCGCGGGTTCGTCGGTGAGGCCGGCATTCACCCGCGCACGATAGCGCGGACGGCGCGTGTCGCACAGGTGCGCCTAGGCGCGGCGCAATTCCTCCCACAACGGCGCCGGCTCGTCCTTGTCGGACAGCGAATCGAGCAGGCCGGCGATCTTCTCGCGCAGGCGCGCGGCCTCGATCGCGGTCGCGGCCTGGCCGGCGACGCTCTCGACGAGTTCGAGATCGAGCTCGGTGACCGGCGGTCCCGGCTGGCGGCTGTCGACGTAGATCACGCCGGAGGCACCGTCCTGCATCGGCAGCGGCACGCACACGATCGCGCGGATCCCGCCGAGGCGAACGCTCGGCCGCAGCGCGAGCCAGGGTGAGTCAACCGTGTCGCAGCACACGACCGAGGTGCGCTGCGCGATCGCGCGGTCCACTGCCGACACGCTGCCGGCGAAGCGGTGGCCGGCGAACTCGGCGAGGTTCAGCGCGCGACTCGCCCGCACGCGCAGCGGCTCGCCGGCGTCCGCGTAGAGCACGAAACCGCGCTCGAGGCCGGACAGCTGCAGCACCATGTCGAGCAGTTGCGGTATCAACGTGCTCATGCCGACATTCGGCTGCTGCAGTTGCGCCGACAACGCGCGCGAGACGGCACGCCGGCTCAGGTTGATCGAGCGCTGCGCCTGTGCGGCGGTGGCGTCGAGCGGCTCGAACGAGCATTGCACGTCGCCGATCGAGAACCAGGTGCGCTTGTCGAGTTCCGCGCTCAGCACGAGGCGGCCGTCGACGCGCAGGCCGTTCTTGCTGCCGGTATCGTGCAGGTGCCAGGCGCGGCCGCGGCTGACGATCTCGGCATGGAAGCGCGATACCGACGCGTGTTCGATGCGCAGCTCGCAGTCGCTCGCACGCCCGATGCGATAGTTCGTGTCTTCCTCGAGCAGCCGCACCAGTGCGGCGCCGTCGGGCGGATAGGTCGTCAGGCGTGCCGGCATCGCCTGCCTGTCACGGTGCGCCGGTGCAGCGCAGCAGGCTGAAGCGCAGGGTCTGCGCCAGGCTCTCCAGCTCGCCGGCATCGTTGACCACGTCGTGTTGCGCGCGCCACAGGTTCGCAATGTCGCCCGCCGCCGCGTTCTGCCGGACGCTGGCGATGAACTCGTCGAGCGGACCGAGCGCGTTGGTGCAACCCAGCAGGGGATCCAGGATGGCGGTGGTCACCGCAGTGAGTACGTTCGCGAGCAGGCCGACCAGCTGGCCGCGAAGCAGATTGTCCAGTACCGCGGAGACCAGGCGCAGGCTCAGCGCCGAAGTCTTGGGAATGATGACCGCGAGAACCAGCGGCAGCCCGGCGTTGTTGGCGTCGACGCCGATCGCGAATTGGGAGAATGCGCCGCCGCGGCCACGCGCGCGCGCGCTGCCGTTCAACACGTCCTCGGTGACGTCGGCGAACTGGCCATCGAGCGGTGCCTTGATCAGGCGCAGCGGACCGCCGGGTTCGTACGCGAGGTTGTGGGTGTGGATTTCCAGCTGGTAGTCGTTGCGGAACGACAGCGCGCCGGTACCGTCCTCTGTGCCGTCGAACGTGGTCGTGAAGATCCAGTCCAGGCTCGGGGGTTCGACCGTCACGAGCATCGGGAACGCGCCGGTGTAGGCGATGCCGGCCGGCAGGCGGCTCCTCATCGCGAGATCGGTCGGGTCGAACAGTTCGGCGGAGAGGTTGAGGCTCTGCACGCTCAGGTTGAGCGGCGAGTCGAACACGATCGTGACTTCCGCGTCGTAGGTGTTGCCCTGGGTATCGGCGAGCAGAATCGTCGCGTGCGCGGTATCGCCGATGATCTCGACATTGACCTGCGCCGACGCATCGGGCGAACCGAGCATCGCGATCGCGAGCATCGCGGACATCGAAAGGCGCAGCAACCGCGTGAACATACAAGCCCCCTGTGGATCGCGCGATCACACGCCATGCACGATCCGTGGCAGCCAGTCTAGCGCGTGTGTGCGCGGCGGACTGGCGTGAGGGATTTTCCCGTGCCTGGGCGAGGGGGATTCCCGCTGCACACGCGGCATGGAACGCACCACGCTGGCAGCGAATCCCCTATCGTGACGCAAGACGGGTCCTGCGACCGGGAGGGCCTTCGCCGAAGGGCCTCCGTGCAAGGGGCAGTCATCGCGATCAGGGGCGCGACGACATGACAGGTGACACGCGTGACGAAGATGCGCGGCGCAACGAACTGCGCCGGCGCAAGGCCGAGGAACTGATCGCGGACGACCTGCGCAGACGCCAGCGCGCGCGTGCCGAGCAGGCCTTGCTCGATTCGGCGAAGCCGGCGAAGAACAGGAAAGTCCCGCCGGACGAGAAGAAGTAGCGGTCGGGCACGACGCCCGTCGCGATGCATCGGGAGAGAGAGGGAGGCCGGGCGGAGCCCGGCAGGGCCAAGGATGGCCCTCAGGGATTCTGCGTCCTTCCCGAGTCAGTGCTGCGGACGCTGCTTCAGGCCGCTCTTCCAGGCGAATACCGCAGCCTGCGTGCGGTCGCTGACGTCGAGCTTGCCGAGCACGTTGCTGACGTGCGTCTTGACGGTCTTCTCGCCGATGCCGAGGCGCTCGGCGATCAACTGGTTGTTGAGGCCTTCGGCGATCAAGGCGAGCACCTCGCGTTCGCGCTGGCTGAGCAGATCGAGCATGTCGCTGCCCGGTTCGCTGTCCTTGCGCAGCAGTTCCATCAGGCGCGCAGCGACGCGCTGGTGCAGTACGGCCTCGCCGCGCGAGGCCTTGCGCACGGCATCGGCGAGCGCATCCGCATCGACATCCTTGAGCAGGCACGACAGCGCGCCGGCGCGCACCGCGGCGACGATCTGCTGCGGGTCCTCGAACGAAGTGAGCAGGACGACCTGGGTCTGCGGACAGGCCTCGCGGATCGCGCGCGTCGTCTCGATGCCGCCGCCGGGCATCACGAGGTCGAGCAGGGCGACATGCGGCTGCATGTCGATGCACAGGCGTATCGCGGCCTGCCCGTCCTCCGCTTCGCCGACGATCGCGAGATCGGCATGCGTTTCGAGGAAGGCACGGATGCCTTGCCGGACCAGGACGTGGTCGTCGGCGATGACGATGCGGATCGGCGAATTCATCGACTGGAAGTCTCCATCACGAGAAAGCTCACGGCAACCCGCAGGCCGCCGTCCGGGCGCGCGTCGAGTTCGAAGCGACCGCCCGGCAGCAGCAGCGCGCGTTCGCGCAGATTGCGCAGGCCCATCCCGGCCACCGGCTGTTGCGGGGTACCACGCCCATTGTCGGCGATCACGAGCTGAATGCGCTCCGCCTGCTGGCGGAGCAGGACTTCGGCCCGGCTGGCGCCGCTGTGGCGCAGCACGTTCGACAGCGCTTCGTCGGCGATGCGCAGCAACGACTGCTCGATCGAGACTGCCAGCGGCGGCACGTCCTCGAGCGTCGCATCCGTCGCGATGCCGCTCAGGTGCGACCATTCGACCACGCGCGTGCGCAGCCGCTCGCTGAACGGCAGGTCGGCATCGGATGCGCGCAACTCGTCGAGGATCTGCGAGAGTTCCTGCTGGATCTGCTGGGTCAGGCGCTGTGCCTGCTCGAGCCGTTCCGCGCCCGGCGTCTCGCCGAGCAGGCGCCGCGCCGTCGCGAGCTGCAGGTTCAGCGCGAACGCCTTCTGCTTGACGGTATCGTGCAGGTCGCGTGCGAGGCGCTGGCGCTCCGCCAGCGTGGCCAGTTGCGCCCGCGTGCGCAGCAGCCCCTTCAGATCGAGGGCCATGCGGTCGAGCAGGGTCGACAGCGCGCCGAGTTCATCCTGCGAGCGATCGCCGATGCGATCGGCGAAATCGCCGCGGCTCCATGCGCTCGCCGCGTGCGCGATGCGGTTGAGCCGGCGCGTGACCCAGGCCGCGAGGAAGAGCGACGAGGCGAGGCCGAACACGACGAGGAAACCGAATATCGTGGGCGATTCGAAGCTCGATTCGGACAACAGGTGCTGCCACGGTGAGGGCAACCGCAATTCGACGCACAGCAGGGCCCGCACGTTTCCGTCGGCATCGCGCAGCGGTGCGAGCGCGCGCCGCACCTGGTACGCACTGGTGTTGCCACGCAGCGCGATCGCCGTCGGCGAAGCGCTGGCGCGGGCCAGCTCGTCGGCGGCCGGCGCCGTGGCATGCGGTTCGCCTTCCGCTGGAGTGCGCACGAGTTCGCGGCCGTCGAGTGCGAGTACGGACGCAGCGATCGGGCGATCCGACAGTTCCAGCAACAGGTACGACGCGTCGGCGGTCAGCCCGCCGCGCGGTTGCTGCAGGCGCAGTGCCCAGGCGTCGAGCCAGACCTGCGTCGTCGCGATGCCTTCGGCGTCCGCTGCCTGCAGCCATGGCCGGCGCTGTTCGAGATCGGTCGCGCCTGCGGTCGCGGCACGCTCCAGGCTGCCTTCCGCGAGCCCGTGCATCGTGCGCTGGAATTCGTGCGTCAGGATCACCGCCTCGACCAGCATCAGGGTCGGCAGTGACAACAGCGCATAGAACAGGGCGAGCTTGACCACCAGGCCGCGCAGGCGCGGTCGCAGCAGGGTCACGGCAGGGTCGGGGTGCACGGCATGCGGCTAGCATACCCGCGCGTCATCACAGCGTCAGATCAGCCTGTGGACGTAGATCAGATCGGCCCACAGGCCGTTCAGCGGACCCTGCGCGAGGTCCCAGACTACGGCGCACACACAACCTTGGGGAAGGGATCATGGTCATTTCCGTATCGTGCCGCGCCATGCGCGCGGCGGCGCTCGTCGTTCTGGCCGCTGGATCCGGCGTCGCGCTTGCGCAGGAATCGCAAGCGCTCGCCGAAGTCGAAGTCACGACCTCGAAGATCCCGCTGGCGCTCGATGCCGTCGCCGCCGACGTCACCGTCGTGACCGGTGCCGAGCTGCGCGCGCGCGGCGCGAACGACCTGCGCACCGCCTTGTCGCTGGTCGCGGGCGTCGACATCGCGCCGGGTGGCGACGGCGGGCCGGCCTCGTCGGTGCCGGCGCTGTGGGGACTGCGCGAATTCGATGCATTCCTGCTGGTCGTCGACGGCATCCCGTCGGGCGGCGCGTTCACGCCCGCGCTGGCGACGCTGAATCTCGCGAACGTCGAGCGCATCGAAGTCGTCAAGGGCGCCGCGCCGGTCAGCTACGGCGCGACCAGCTTCGTCGGCGTGATCCACGTGATCCATTACGCGGCCGGCGCCGGAGCGGCGCAGGTCGAGTTCGGGATCGGCAGTCGCGGCAGCGCGCATCTCGCCGCGGCGATCCCGTTGTCGGGGCTCGGCGATGGCTGGCACCAGTCGCTGCTGTTCGACGCCGACAAGACGGAGCTTTCGACCGATCGCGCCGACTGGGACCGCGCGCACCTGCTGTATCGCGGCGCCGGCGAGGTCGGCCCCGGGCATTTCAACGTCGACGTCGACTTCACTCAGCTCAACCAGGACCCGGTCAGCCCGCATCCGCGCGAAGCCGGCGTGCTCACGCCGCGCATGCCGCTCGACGGCAACGCCAATCCGCGCGGCGCCGAGCAGGACGAGGACCGCGGCCAGCTCGCGCTCGGCTACAGCATGTCGACCGGGCTCGGCGAATGGGACACGCGCCTCGCCTACGCGCGCAGCAATGCGACGAACGTGCGCGGCTTCCTGCGCGAGGATTTCGCCGACGACGGCGTCACCCACAACGCCGACGGCTTCCACCAGCGCGTGCATCGCACCGAAGTGTATTTCGACAGCCATGTCGCGACCCCGCTCGGCGAGGGTTCGACCCTCGTCTGGGGCGTCGACCACATGTACGGCAAGGGCGACCAGCACAGCGACAACTTCGAGTACGGGACGTTTCCCAGCGGCAGCAATGCCCCGGATTGGCGCTCGCTGCACATCGACGAAGCGACCCGCCTCGATGACCGGCGCAACTTCACCGGCATCTATGCCGATCTCGGCTACGCGGTCACCGACGCATGGCGCATCGAGGCCGGCCTGCGCTTCAACCACACCAGTGAATCGTCGAGCGGCATCGGCGTCGACCTCACCGGGGACGAGCCCGAAGTCGCCGAATCCGGCAGCGACCATCGCAACGACAACCGCCTGTCCGGCGCGCTCGGCACGAGCTACCGCTTCTGGCAGGACGGCAGGGATCACCTCACCGCGTATGCGAGTTACCGCGACGCGTTCAAGCCGGCGGTCAAGGATTTCGGCCCCGAGCCGGAGTTCGACATCCTCGAGCCGGAAGACGCGCAGAGCGGCGAGATCGGCCTCAAGGGACGCCACCTCGACGGCCATTTCGAATGGGACGCCTCGTTGTTCCGCATGAATTTCCACAACCTCGTCGTGAGCCAGGAAATCGACGGCCTGCCCGGGCTCGCGAATGCCGGCAACGAGCACTTCAAGGGTGCCGAGATCGAAGCGCGCTGGCGCTTCAGCGACGACCTCAGCGTGGTCGGCACCTGGGCCTGGCACGACGCGCGCTTCGCCGACTACGTGCAGGACTTCGACGGCACCGCGACCCAGCTCGACGGCAAGCGACTGGAGATGTCGCCGGAGCACCTCGCCAGCGTCGGCCTGATCTACGCGCCGGTGCAGGGCCTGCGCGCGCATGTCGCCGCGGACTACGTCGGCGAGCGCTGGCTCAACAAGCGCAACACCTCGCTCGCCGATTCGTACACCACGGTCGACGCCGGTATCGGCTATGCGTTCGATCGCTGGGAAGTGCGCGTGGACGGCTACAACCTGTCCGATCGTCGCGACCCGGTCGCCGAGAGCGAGCTCGGCGACGCGCAGTACTACCGCCTGCCCGCGCGTTCGTACTGGCTCAGCGCGCGCTACACGTTCGGCGCGCGCTGAGCACGACCGGCGGCGCGCGGTGCGCGCCGCCCGGCCGGGCCGCGCGCAGCGTCAGTTCGTCGCCGGGATCGTGAACGGCGCCGACACCGGACAGCCGGTGCGCATGCGCTTGCCGCAGCGGCGCAGGGCGAGATCCTTGTCGAGGCAGAGCCGCACCTCGACCAGTTCGCCCTGGCTGCAATGCAGGCTCAGCATGTCGTCGCGCAGCGCCGGGTTCGCGCGCTTGAGCGCGGCGCGCAGGTCGTCCGCGGTCGTCTGCACGTCGCGCCGCGGCGCCTTCAGTTCGGCCGGTACCTGCAGCGATGCGAACGCGCGATCTGCTAGCTGGAAATAGGCGGCCGGATCGAGTCCGCTGCAGGTGCCATGCGCGCGCCATTCATGGTTGATCAGGCGTCGGCTCGGCATGAACGCGAGCGCCTGCGCGACGGTGTGGCGGTCCGGTTCCGCATCGCTGGCGCAGCGCTGCGGGCCGTTGCCGCCCTCGTACTGCGGCCACAGGCCGTGCAGGACGAAACCGTAGCCCTTGTGGCCGCACTGCTCGTCCTCGTCCGGATGGGTCTGGCAGAACGTCGGCGACCACGACAAGGCCATCACGTAGTAATCGTAGGCGCCGTTCTGGCCGGCGGTGTCGCGCTCCGTCGCCTTCTGCTTGTGCGAGGCATGGCGCGCGAATGCGTTGCTGCAGGTCGCGGCCAGCAGCAGTGCGACGAGGGCGATCCGCAATGCGGACCCGAGGGGCGACGTCGACATGACGGAACTCGCGTGAGGGATGCGGCACGAACGCTAGCACGACGGCGCGTCCACGCAAGGCGCCGGACGACGCGCAGGAACGCGTTATGATGCGCGTTCCACTCCATCGAACCGCTCGTACTCCATGTCAAAACGCATCGCTGCCCGCCGCTCGCCGATCCACGGCAATGGCGTCTTCGCCCTCGTCGCCATCCCGAAGGGCATCGAACTCATCGAATACCGCGGCAAGCGCCTGACCCATGCGCAGGCCGATCGCCTCTACGCGAACACCAGCGACAGCGGCCATACGTTCCTGTTCACGCTGAACGACCGCTACGTGATCGACGCGAACAGCGAGGGCAACATCGCGCGCTGGATCAACCACAGCTGCACGCCGAACTGCCGCGCCCTGCTCGAGGAGGACGCGGACGGCGATCCGCGCAAGGACCGCGTGCTGATCGAGACGCTGCGCCCGCTGCGCGCGGGCGAGGAGCTGACCTACGACTACGGCATCGTGCTCGAGGAGCGCCTGACACCGCGCCTGAAGGCGATCTGGGCCTGTCGCTGCGGCGCGCCGAAGTGCAGCGGGACCCTGCTGCGTCCGAAGCGTCGCCCGGCAACGCGCACCGCCGCCGCCGCGAAACGGCGCGGCGCCTGACGCCCGTTCGGCGGGTGGATTGTCGACACGACGACTTCGCGCGTAGGATGCCCGCCAATCAGGGGAAAGTGCGGGTTGCCGGCACGTGAGCGACGTCAAGACCATCGCGGTGGCAGGGGTATCCGAGCAGGAAGTCGCGCATTTGCGGCTCCTGATCCGCAAGTCCGCGGAGGCGCTCGCCCAGGGTTGGCGCTGGGGCGAGGAGGGTGAAGCCGATTTGCTGGTGATCGACCCCGACGTGTTCGCGGGCCAGATGGCGCGCACCCGGGCCCAGGGTGTCGGGGTGCGCTGCGCGGTGTTCTCCGATCGCGTGGTCGAGGGCGCCGACCTCGTGCTGCGCCGGCCGCTGACGCGCGCGAACCTGGTCGAGGTGCTGAACAAGGCCGTGGGCCGCGCTGCAGCGGTGCCGGAGATCGCCAGCGCGACCCGCAACGAGGATTTCTACAGCCGCGACCTCGGCGAGGATTCCACGCCGCCGCCTGCGATCGAATTCGCGGCGCCGGTCGATGGCCTCGACGAGGCGCTGCGACCGCAACCGCTGGAACTGCGCGAGATGGTCGCGCGCGACGCCCCGGTGCAGCGCGTCGCGATCCCCGCCGACGCGACGCGCAAGTACGCCACGCGCGAGGCGATGCTCGAGGACACCGCGCCGCGTGAATTGCGCGACTTCCTCGAGCAGGACCTGTTGCGCAGGCCGGCGCGCTACGTGCTGGCCGGATCGCCGGGACTCACGCTCGATCCGAAGAACAAGGTCGCGCATGCCGACGGCGGCCTCGGCGCGCTGCAGCCGTACCTTCGCGCCAAGTGGCGCCTGTGCGACTGGCAGCCGTTGACCGGTGCCGAACTCGCCGACCTGCGCGCGGAGCAGCAGTCGCACGCCTACTCGCGCCTGATCTGGCTGCATGTCCTGTTGCATTCGGACGGCCACCTGGCGCGCCATCTCGATCCGGGCGGCACCTATCGCCTCAAGCAATGGTTCGAGATCGAGAAGGAACTCGCTCGTTATTTCCGCATCGCCAAGGCACTGCTCGAGCCCGCGCGCCTGCACGAAGTGGCCGCCGCGGCCGGCGCGCCGATGGCCGAAGTGTTCGATCTCGTCAACGCCTACGACGCGATCGGCCTGATCGAATGGACGCCGCGCGCGCGCCGCACCGAGCCGGCCAAGCCGGCGCCGTCGCTGATGGGCAAGATCAAGAAACCGTGGGGGCGTTCGTTCCGCTAGGTGCGCGTGCGCGGGCGGCCCCGCTTGCGCAGCGGGACACGCGTCCGCCGTCTCCTCAGGCCTTCTTGAGGAAGCAGGTCTTCAGCACGAGGCCCTTGACCTTTTCCGCGTTGCACTCGATCTCTTCCGCATCGTCGGTGAGGCGGATGTTGCGGATCAGGGTGCCGCGCTTGAGCGTCACCGACGTGCCCTTGACCTTGAGGTCCTTGATCACGGTGACCGAGTCGCCGTCGGCGAGCGCGTTGCCATTGCTGTCCTTCACGTTCATGCGCCAGTCCTCAGCCGTTTGGTTGCCAGGCGTGCACCGCATCGACGAGCGCGGCGACGTGGGCGGGATCGATGTCCGGTGTGATGCCGTGGCCGAGGTTGAATACGTGGCCGTGGCCCGCGCCGAACGCGTCGAGTACCTTGCGCGCCTCGCTGCGGATCGTGTCGGGCGACGCGGCGAGCACGGCAGGGTCGAGGTTGCCCTGCAGCGCGACCCGTGCGCCGACGCGCCGACGCGCTTCGCCGAGGTCGATCGTCCAGTCGACGCCGAGCGCATCGCAGCCGCTGTCGGCGAGCGCTTCGAGGTGTGCGTTGGCGCCCTTCGAGAACAGGATCAGCGGCACGTCGCGCGTCGCCGCATCAGCCTTCAGGCGCGCGACGATCGCGGCGAGCGGGCGCCGCGAGAATTCGTCGAACATCGCCGGCGCGAGCAGGCCGCCCCAGGTATCGAACACCATCAGCGCCTGCGCGCCGGCGGCGGCCTGCGCGGCGAGATAGCGCGCGACGGCTTCGACCAGCACGTCGAGCAGGCGGTGCATCGTCGCCTTGTCTTCGAGCGCGAGCGCCTTCGCGCGCGCGAAGCTCGATGAACCTTCGCCCTCGATCATGTAGCAGGCGAGCGTCCACGGACTGCCGGAGAAACCGATCAACGGCGCGCGACCGTCCAGCTCGCGCCGGACCAGGCGCACGGCGTCCGTCACGTAGCGCAGCGAGGATTCCGGATCCGGCACGCCGAGCCGGGCGATCTCCGCCGCACTGCGCAGCGGACGCGCGAACTTCGGGCCCTCGCCCTCGACGAAGTGCAGGCCGAGGCCCATCGCATCCGGGATCGTCAGGATGTCGGAGAACAGGATCGCCGCATCGAGCGGGAAGCGCGCGAGCGGCTGCAGGGTGACTTCGCAGGCGAGTTCCGGGGTCTGCGCAAGCGCGAGGAAACTGCCGGCGCGCGCGCGCGTGGCGCGGTATTCCGGCAGGTAGCGGCCGGCCTGGCGCATGATCCAGATCGGCGTCATGTCGACGGGCTCGCGCCGCAGGGCGCGCAGGAAGCGGTGGTCGGGCGTGGCTGCGGTCATCGGTCGGTCGGGATAGGGAAAAGGTGGAGGCGCCACGCGCCAGCCGGGTGCGACACGGCATGCGCCTCAGCGCGCGTGCGGTCCTTCGAAGCCCTGGCTGAACATCACGTGGAAACCGCGCTTGAGTTGCGCGTCGCGCGCGTTCTCGAACGCGTTCAATGCGGCATCGCGCTCGAGGTACACCTCGCGCTTGCTGCTCGCGCGGCTGCCCTGCTGGCCCCATTCGCGGAACAACGTCCAGCCGCCGAGCAGGTCCTGCTGCAGCACGAGCTGGTAGTAGCGCGGCGCGTCGGCGCCGGCGGGCTGGGTTTGCATGAACAGGCGCATGAGTACCGCCGCGACAGAGCTGTGAATTGTAGCGCCGCCGGTGCAATCGGCGTAAGCCGGCGTCGCCGATCGCTGCCGGAAGCGTGCCCGGCCGCCGATTCCGCACGTATTGGAATCGGGTAAGCTCGGCGCCTCATCGACGCCTGGGGAGGGCATCATGGACACGTCGCGCACCTTGCGTGCGGCATTCGCCGCCGCTGCCATCGGCTGCATCGGGACATTGTCGGGCACGGCCTCCGCCGCCGACGAACAACAGGGCGCGGCAGCGCCCGCCGCCGACGAGAAAGTCACCGAACTCGAAGGGCTGACCGTCCTCGGTTCGCGCCGCTACGACCGTTCGTCGGACACCGAAACGCCGGTGCCGGTCGACATGCTGCCGATGCAGAAGGCGGCCGAGCAGGGCGGCTCGTTCGATCTCGCGCAGACCCTGCAGTACACCGCGCCGTCGTTCACCTCCGGCCACCAGACCGGCGCCGACAACGCGGACTCGGTCGACTCGGCCGCGCTGCGCGGCCTCGGTTCCGACCAGACGCTCGTCCTCATCAACGGCAAGCGCCTGCACTCGACCGCGCTGGTCAACCTGTTCGGCGCGCGCAACCGCGGCAATACCGGCACCGACCTCAACACGATCCCGCTGCTCGCGATCGACCACGTCGAGATCCTGCGCGACGGCGCCGCGGCG